>Ga0209398_1000155_pt1 | contig 51262 bp, 46 predicted proteins | sample AshMeaBigSpring_FD_184125 | JGI IMG/M metagenome (GOLD analysis project Ga0209398, IMG submission 184125) | Groundwater microbial communities from Big Spring, Nevada to study Microbial Dark Matter (Phase II) - Ash Meadows Big Spring (SPAdes)... | ecosystem: Environmental > Aquatic > Deep...
ATCTGTAATATTACGATGTAATTATAAACAGGCATGCCGCTCTATGATACTTGTATGGTGAGTGTGGTGACTTCTGGTATTTCTTCATCGTATATCGAAAATCGTGAACCGGAAATCGTAATTTCTCCCAATCCGGTGAGGGATAAATTAATGATAAGAGATAGAGCGGATGCGGTGATTCGCAGAGTGGTAGTATATACCTTAGATGGCCGTGAGGTGATGAATGTGAGGTATGATAATATGGGTGTGAATGTTTCAGCACTGAGGAGTGGGATGTATATTATAAAAGCCTATATAGATGATGATCGTACAGCGTATAGAAGGTTTTATAAGGAGTAGTAGGATAGATAGCATCAGGGATAGGAGATATGGCAGGAAGCTGCCAGAGCTGAAATAGCCAAGGTAGCTGATGTACAAATAATGGGCCGTGAACAGGAAAAGCTGGATTATAAAAAAATAGCCGAAGTGGAAATAATCTTAAAGGAAGAAAATCGGAACATAGCCGAGCTTACTAATGCAGAAGTTGCTAAATTAGAAGAAGTAAGCGGCAGCTCAACCAAAGATGGCGTAAAGGCTAGAACCCTATTAGCAGAATACAATGGTACCGTCTATAACCATCCCATTGAAAAACCAAAGCAAAGTGGCAGTGGCAAACGAGGAATGGATTTAGAATTAGTAGAGGATGAGGAAGATGAATTGATTTTATTACCTAATCCCGCAGAAGATGAAGTGATTATCCTACTGCCTACCCTAGATAATGGCCATTTTAAAATGATGGATGCTTATGGAAGAATAATGAGGGGAGGTGATTTTAAAAATTTGGCTGAAATTAGATTAGATACTAGGGACTTGAAAAGTGGCTTATATATAATAGAATTAAAAAGGAATGATATTCATTCTTTGGCTAAATTTATTAAGAAATAAAGATGCTTACTAAGGTATTGTCTATATTCATAATCCTATTATTTCCTATACAGCACTTGTATAATCAATATGTATTTAATAATATGTACGACTATGCCAATTGGATAGACGGTGGAGCGGTCATTTGCCAGGATGATGAAGGAGTATTCTATGAAGGTGGAAGGGCATTTCCATTAGATTTAAATGCCCCAGACTATGGAGGTACTTACGATAGTACCTTTATCTACAAAATAGATTCAAAAGGCAAGTTGATTGATATTTTTCAATATTCGTTTTATGATGGTACAGGAGAGTATTCAGAGGGACTAATTGCTAAAGGAGACACATTAGTGCTTGCTATAACTGGTGGGAATAATGCGAGTGGCGATAACTTAAAATTCGCCTTCATTTCAAAAAATGATGGCACATTATTAGATACCATTTCCATCCCCAGCACGAGTGCTAATTATAGCACCCGTGATTTTATCAGGGCTAGGGATGGGGGATTTCTGGGTTGCGGCTGGAAGGGCGAACCCAATAGCAATGTGATGAAAACCATAGTATATAAACTAGCTGAATCTGGTGAGTTAGAATGGATGAGAGAATTTAAACATCCTGATTTTGAAAGGCAGCAAGGTGAAGCTATAATTGAAAACATTGATGGCAGTATACTTGTTTGTGGTCCGTTAAATTTAGATGCATTAAATCAAAGTATTATTTGGTCTGTTATTAAGATTAACAACTTTGGTGACTCCTTGTCACAGAGAGAATATTTAGACTTCGCAGATTATGGTGGTCCTAATAAAATTTCCTTAATAGATGAAAATAATTATTTAGTCTGTGGAAGTCAATTAGGTTATGGAAAAATTTTGGAAATAGATTCAAATTTGGCAATTATTGACGAGTTTACATACAATCAAAATATTGCTAAATTTAGTATTAAAATTATTTTTAGGGTTAATGAAAATTACTATTCACCTCTTAGCTTAAATATAGCACTATCGTGGAATGATCCCTTTCAAAGCCGCATGGGCTTAGCGAAATTCGATTCGGATTTTAACATGCTCTGGTATAAGGTATATAGTGGTATGGAAGATCAAGATGATCAGTATTACTATGATGCGGTACAGACCTCAGATGGCGGCATCGCGATGTGTGGTTTTATCATCACTGGTACTGAAGAGGTCAATAATATGTGGCTCGTAAAAGTAGATAGCCTCGGCAATGATACCCTCCCCCTCTCTAATATCCTGCCAGATCACCTCTACCTCTCCGCAGGAGAAGATACTACCCTTACTGCCCTCACATTCGGGGGGTAGTAATTGCTATCAAAACTATGAGTGGCTAGCACCGGAGGAGCTTCCGCACTATATAGATGAGGCAGATAGTATGATGCTTCATCTCTTAGCCTACACACCCGGAGATTATGCCGTGGTCTATTATGTGGAGGACATCACGGGCATACCGCTCTATGATACTTGTATGGTGCACGTATGGTCGGTGGGTATAGAGGATATAGGGGATACTAGGATTCAGGTTTTGCCTAATCCGGTGAGGGATCATTTTACTATCACTATAAAAGATGAAGGCATAAGACCTAAGGAGATCAGGATATATAGTGCTGATGGTGAAGATGTAATGAAGATGAATTATCGTGATCAGATAGATATTTCTGACATGAATATTGGGTTGTATTTATTAGAAGTGGTGGACGGTGAGGGGCGGTTTTATTATTCTAAGTTTGTTGTTTCTGAATGACACGTGATCTTTGACAAGAGACTTATTTCAAACCTATAAGCTTTCTAAAACCTTATAGGTTTAGTATCTGTAAATAATCTCTGTCGAAAATCAAAAATCGTGAATCGAAAATCGTATATCGAAAATCGTGAATCGAAAATCGTATATCGAAAATCGTATATCGAAAATCGTGAATCGAAAATCGTAAAATCTTAAACCGCACAAAACATAAAAAGCAGCGTGGAGACACGCAGCACAGCAAACGAGACTCATGGCTTTTGACGAGTGACACGAGATGTATTTCAAACCTATAAGGTTTGGGAAACCTTATAGGTTTAGATTAACGATACTCACATAGTCTAGGGTCATTAAATAATGCGTGAGGGATAGTAGCGGATATCCTTTAAGTCTTCCAGATTTTCAGACGCTGGACTTTTAGACTTTAATGCCGCTATTAAAATGACAATCCTGTGTCTAGTAGTCCAGCATCCGGAAGTCTTAAAGATAGTAGCGGATAGCCCGACCCTTTAGGGGCACGCCCAAATAAAAAAAATGAAAAAAAAGGATACAATGATATGGATGAAAATAATATACTGAAAGCTGCTCATCCTTTTGCCGCCTGGTCAGTGATGATGGCGCAGGCTGGTGATATGCCCGATCAGGGGATTGGATGTCCTCAGAACTTAGACCCTGCCGCAACAATAGATGCGAAAATCGCCGCCATCCCAGGCAATAGGTGGGAGTATCCGGTGACTGTGGGTAGTTATGATCTATGGGTGAGTCTTGTCCTAAAATAGGTTTACACATTTAATAACCATAAAAAGTGTAAATGATGGCAAAAAGTAAAGTTATTTTAGGATTAAAACACCCGAGCCAATTTTCGTTAGACGAGCGAAAATTAATAGTAGAGAAGTATCTCCAAAGTGGCAAGAAAAAGCAAGAGATATGGGAGAAATATACAGGTCAGCCAGAAGAACGAGGAAGGTTGCTCCGCTGGATGCGACAATTAGGCTATGATATTTCCCCCAAATGGGGTAAATTAACCTCAACAAAAGCAGCTAGTATGGCTAAAAAAAAGGTAGAAAATTCCATTGAAAATTTTCAGTTGAAAGAAAAAATTGCACAATTAGAAAAAGCATTGCTTAACTCGGAGCTTAGGGCTACAGCTTATGAAACAATGATAGAAGTCGCAGAGAAGGAATTAAATATTAGCATTAAAAAAAAGTCCATCACCAAACAATCTATAAAATGAAAGAGCGTAAACCTAATATAGGATTAAGCAAAATATGCTGGTTGTTTGGTATTACTCGTCAGGCATATTATCAGCATCTGTATCAGGCGGTAGATACCAGTATAGAGGAAGAACTTATTATAAAAGAAGTGCTTACCCTAAGAAAGTTACATCCCAGAATGGGTACACGAAAAATGTATATCATGATGGAAGAATTTATGTTAGAACATCAAGTAAAAATGGGCAGAGATGCATTATTTAACTTGCTATCTATCAATGGATTATTGATAAGAAGGCGTTGTAGAATGATAAAGACTACACAGTCGCATCATTGGTTGAAGAAATATCCAAATCTTATCAAAGAGTTAGTACCATCAAAACCTAATGAACTATATGTAAGCGACATAACCTATTGGAAAATTAAAAACGAATATCTGTATATTCATTTGATTACCGATGCTTAAGCCACAAAATAGTAGGGTATAAACTATCAGAAAAATTAGAAGCTGAGGCAAGTATGCAGGCATTGCAAATGGCTCTTTCTGCCTTGAGGGCAGAAAGCCATTTGCCCCTTATCCATCATTCAGATAGAGGCGTACAATATTGCAGTGCCAAATATGTAAAGCTATTGCAGGATTATAATGTAAAAATAAGTATGACAGAAAATGGCGACCCATTAGAAAATGCTATAGCAGAAAGAGTAAATGGCATCTTGAAAGAGGAATATCTCCACTACTATGAAGTAGAAAATATTACTGAAGCAACAGTATTACTACATCAAGTTATAAAGTTATATAACGAAGAACGACCGCATATGACTTTAGGAAATTTAGTACCAGAAAAAGTGCATACTAAACAAGTAGAAAAGGAAATAAAAAATGGCAAAATTATTATCAAAAAAATAAACCTGTAAACCAATTTTAGGATTATGTTTGTACTGACAATTTATTTCAGGATTAAACCCAAAAACTGTAAACTTTTTTTGGACGACACAGGGTAATTGCTCTTCCCTTGATTTTTTCCGTGAAATCCGGTAATCCCTTTAATCCGTGATTCAGACATTTTCCCAGCGGCAGGAAGGGGAAGAGGCAGGGGTAATGCTGTTGGAAGGCTGAGGCCATTCCAACAGCGGCAGGAAGATTTCTCAACTGATTAATTCCCCCTTTAGGGGGTTAGGGGGTCAGTGGGTTAGGGGGTCAGGGGGTAGGGGGTAATTGCTCTTCCCTTGATTTTTTCCGTGAAATCCGGTAATCCCTTTAATCCGTGATTCAGACATTTTCCCAGCGGCAGGAAACCTCCAAAATAAATTATTTGCATCATCCGATAGCTGTATTTTCTCCGTGAAATCCAGTAATCCCTTTAATCCGTGACTCAGACGTTTTACCCACAGCCTTCGAGGCGATTTGGCGGTATATGAGGAGAGAATAAGCGCAGCCCGACTCGTTTTCCAGAGTGTTAAAGAACCAATTGGTCATATTGCCGCTCCCGGAGCGGAGTGGAGTTTTAACTTTTTGGGCAGTTAAAAAAAAATCCTTATTTTGCCACCGAATTTGGACTTACTTTAGTCTTTATGGCTAGTTGGTTCTGTTTTTATTTACAATTAAATACCCTTTCATAATGAGGATTCAACGAACCCATATTAACGATTTGCATTTCGAACATCAAATGTGGTTGTCCGAAACCGCTTTTTACGGCGATCAATTAACCATTTTTCAGAAAAGGCTCGATGAAATAGCTAAGAGAAACAATGGGCTAGAAGTGAGCAAGGCGATAGATCATTTTCAAAACCAGTTTATTATCCAAAAAGAGCAGATGGATATCATAGACCATGAGGTGCGTGTACACGAGCAGTGGCTTTCTAATTTCCCTAAGGAACATTCGGTAGCTTTAGAGCACCGGTTTTTTGGGGAACATTCGGAAATGTATGATAGAATGGAAACCTTTAAACGCCTATTTAACGAGCTCAAAACCGAGTTTTATGAGTTTATGGAAAAAAAGATGTAATTATTTTTAGCCTATTTTACTAAAAAACCGTTCTGGCAGTCTCCTATGGTATGGGGCTGCCATTTTTTTTAGGTAAAAGAGAAGGGGCTATTAATAGCCATATTCATAACACCCTATATCGGGAGCATTTATACGTGCATTACCGAGAATATCCGTAGTCACCTCCGAATTTTCTCCTGCATCTATGGCTTTGCTGAGGGCAGATAATTTGTAATTTCCTTCGTAGGGCTGTACAAAGGTAGAATCTAGCAAAGAGGGATTAATCACACAGGAGGTAAACAGCGCATTTGTGGGAGAGGTAGTACGCAGAAGACAGTGATTTACGGCTACAGAAACGAGGGGGTTATCCCCCCCCAGATAGGCATATAGCTCATCTTCCAGCGACCCGGTGATGATACAGTTATGGAGGGTGAGTTCCAGATTGCTCATAAGGATAGTGTCTTCATCAGCTACTAGGGTGTTTATGGCTAACAGTGTGGGATCGCGGTGGCTGAGATCGCTGCTTCCATAGTTTGCAAAGCTGCAATGATTAAACTGATAAATTCCTCCGGCTATGGCAGCAAAATTATGAATTCCGCAGGCATAGATGAGATTATTATAGCCTTCTACTACGGCAGACATAGCTAGTATCCCATAAGCATAGGCATTTTTTATTACGGTATGAGTGATCGTGCAGGAAGGGGCATTGGCTGCATCATAGCAGAGTGGAATTTCCGCTGCTGCAGAAGTAGGACATCCGGTATCATAGAGCTGATTTGGCACCAGCAGATCGCCTACAGAGACGCCGGTAAGGGCATTGTCTATCACAGCGTAATGAATAGTGGCCTGGGTTACATTATTCTCTCCACGAAGCAGAAAGATACCCAGCCACTGGGCGGGCAAATCGGCAAAGTATTCTTCCGGACGATCTCCATCGAAACTCACTAAACTATCCAAACTTCCATTTATATGTAAGCTGCCCTTAGTGAGGATAGCACCATTAGGGTGGCAATATATATTTACACCTTGAGCTATTTCCAGGGTAGCCGATTCTGGGATATAAACAGGCCCATAAATAACGTGCGGCAAATCATCTATCCAGGTCTGTACACCGGCGATGGTATCGTTTCTGTGAAAATGGGCATTTTGACCCCAGGATAGCAGTTTCACATCCTGAAAATTTCCATTGGTCATAAAGGTCACGGAGTCTTTAATGATAAAAGGCAATGCCTCTGCACTGGGATCTATATTTACGTCTATAAATACATAGATACTATCATTAGGTCCTATTACTACATCCTGCATTCTATATGCAGGTGTGCCATCTATATTCATTCTAAAGTAGGATTGCTCTCCGCTGCCCAGGGATATTTCATCTATAAGCAGGTTTTTATTGTAATTATTATATATAAGAAAACCGTCTGTGGCCGAGCCTATGGTGGTAAAAACTGTATCAAAAGAAAGCGTATCATCGGAGAATTCCAGTTTTGCGGAATTATCTTTTATAAAACTATCTTTTCGGCATCCGCTAAAAATGTATAGCAGAATAAAACCAATGGTGAGGAAGGGGATGAAGGTAGAATACCATCGATTATTAGTAAAACTCATAATGAATGGATAATAAAAATACAGAAGTGGTTGCATAAAGGTAGTGAATAATAAAAGTACTTGATTTTGTGGAGGTCACTAGAGATGTTCGGCGGCGGCCAGTGCGAGTACTCCCGTTTTGCATCCTGGTATTCCATTGAGCAGATGTATGGCAGATTCTAGGGTAGCACCGGTAGTGATTACATCATCTACTATCCACACTTTTTTATTTTCTAATGCGAGGGTGTCTGTGATATTAAAAACGCTTTCTACATTTAGCCAGCGGCTGTATTTAGAAATTTGGGTTTGGGTTTGGGTATGCCGGGATTTTATAAGGAGATGGGTAGCTACAGGTATCTGTGTATATCTGCTTATGCCTTTGGCGATGGCTTCGGCCTGATTATAGCCGCGGGATTTTATTTTTTTTTCCGATAGTGGTATGGGCAGTAGCAAGTCGGCTCTTGGAGCAGTAGTATGTGCGATATCCTGTCCAAATAGCTGTCCCATTTTTTCGGCCAGTGCTTCTCCTCCTTTGTATTTAATGGTATGAAGGATGTGCTGCATACGTTCGCCTTTTACATAAAAACAAAATGGCCACACTTCTTCCGTTCTCACTTTGCCCCAAAATAGTTTTTCGATAGGATTTTCAGTCATCATACAGAAATCCGTTTTCGGCAAAGAAAGTACACATCCGGTACACAGCCATTCTTCGCCCTTCATAAGTCTGGTATGACAGCCGCAGCAGTTATCGGGGAAGATGAGCGTCCAGATGTCCTTTATCATTAGAGTAGCCGATGCGTAGGTTAGAAATTTTCAAAATGAATACCACCATCACCTCTGTGAATAGGAGATTCTTCGGAATCTTCAGATGATTCATCCTCTATCTGACCTTCGTAAGGGATAAAAACAAAATCAGTCATTTCCTTGGTAAGCATCAGTACACAGGCATAGTGGTGGGGATCTTTGTAAATGCTTTTAAATTCATCCAATCTATCGAAATCTATGATTTCACGGCGAAGAAGTTCTTCTATTATCGAGGCAGAAAAAGACCAGTTAGTCCTAGATTTTCCGCTGTCTATGATGAGGCGGCCCAGAGAGATAGCCGGTTCATTATGTACCAGGTAGATGGGATAGGCAGATATCTGTTCTTTAATAACGGCACTGCTTATTTCCTGCAGATAGGAACCCAGTGCATGGAAGTCTTCACGCAGACTTATCAGGTATTCTTCTTGTATAGGGGTCATTTTATTTCTTATGTAATAATACCACATTTTCTATATGGTAGGTATGCGGAAAAAGATCTATGGCAGCACTTTTTACCACTTCATATTTTTGCTGTAGCAGGAGTAAGTCTCGCGCTTGGGTAGAGGGATTGCAGCTCACATATACAATTTTTTTAGGGGCCAGCATAAGCATCGTATCTATCACCTCCGGATGCATACCGGCCCGGGGCGGATCGGTGATAATAAGATCCGGGTGACCGTGTGTGGCTGCGAATGCGGGGGTAAAAACATCTTTTACATCGCCAGTGAAAAAGAGGGCATTGTGCAGGTCGTTTAGTGTGGCATTGATGTGGGCATCGGCGATGGCATCGGGTACCGTTTCTACTCCTATCACTTTGGCACAATAGCGGCTCACAAATAAGGCGATGCTGCCGGTACCGGTATAAAGATCATATACGATTTCTTCCCCGGATAGATCGGCCATTTCCAGGGCTAGGGCATAAAGTTTTTCGGCCTGTAAGCCATTGGTTTGAAAAAATGATTTTGGGCTTATTTTAAAGGAGAGGCCACCCAGTTTTTCGATCAGATGATCCGGTCCAGAACTGTTTATAACCGGAAGGTCATAGATGCTATCATTCATCTTGCTATTTACCACATAATTATACGAAATAATCTCTTTACATTTTTTTTTTAGCAGGAAAAAAATTTCGTCTATGTGTGGGCGATTTTCTTCATTTACGATGAGGATAATCATCACTTCACCCATACGATTATTTCGAATAACAAGATTGCGTAGCCAACCCTGGTGGGTAAGGCGGTTATAGAAGCTCAATCCCTTTTCCAGTGCCCATAAACGCACCAAATTGCGTATGGTATCTGATGGAGGAGGCTGTAGAAAACACTCGTCTATATCTACTACTTTAACAAAATTTCCGGGTACGTGCAGTCCCAGTCCTTGGCGGTGAAGGGGCAGATCTGTGGAGGCTATTTCATCGCGCAGAAGCCATCTTTCTGAGCTGAAAGAAAACTCCATCTTATTTCGATAATACCGGCTGTTTTCTGCGCCGGTAATAGGCAGATAAACGGCTTGGGTTACTTTGCCTAGGCGTTGCAAATTGTCTTTTACGATTTGATCTTTATAAAGCAATTGCTGATCATAGCTCAGATATTGCCACTTACATCCGCCACATATACCGAAATATTTACAAAAAGGCTCTACGCGCAGCGGCGATAGGGAGAGATATTGAAAGGCGACGCCTTCGGCAAAATCTTTTTTCTTTTTAGTAATCCTCACATTTACGATATCTCCGGGCACAGATTTTTCTACGAAGCATACTATCCCGTCTATGCGTCCTATACCCCGCCCTTCCGTAGTGATATGGGTGATCTCCAGATTTTCTATAATTTTTGTTTTTCTCGCCACTTTTTTTGCAAAAATACATCTTTTCCTTAGCCTCGCTCCACTGCCAGAGATAACATGGATTTAGATAGCCTATCCTTTTACTTTTCTTGCATTTTTTTTTCCACTTATCTATCCTACATCTCACCTTTAGCACCTTTGGTTCTTTTGTTTTTTCGCGCTACTTATGTCGGCTCGTAGCATGTAAAATAGCAGCAGCCATTAATATTTTCTTATTTTGGGCACAGGTATAGATGAAAGCTTTTATAAGGAGATATAGATTTTTTTTATTGGCTCTTCCAGGGCTTATAGCGGTGTGTATTTTTAATATACGCGGGGAGGTACACGCCGTATTATATGCACACATTTACAGTCTATTCTATGTGAGTTTTCTCATAAGTATGCTATGGCATTTTAATCAATATGGGCGCAATCGCAATATTGAAAATGTGGAAAATCTATTTTCCAGAATCTTTGGCGTGGGCATTATAGCACTGGTAGTGAATGTAGTACAGGAATTGCTAAAGCGTCTTTATGATAATTATTTAGGCCCATTGCCTGCAGAGATTAGAGCGGCATTGGATTTGTGCGGTTATCTGGCCTCGCTCTGGTTTTTTCTTATTACTGCTGTTTATTATAAAAAATTAGTTTTTGTTAAGCTCTATACCCATACCCTCCGCCATTGGCACTGGTTTTTAGGATTACTTATTATTAGTGCCACGGGCTTGTTTTATTACACACATTTCCCCGGATATATTTTTCTGGTAGTACTCCTAGCCGGACTGGTGGTGATATTATTGCTCATTTTTCGCATAAAATGGGTGGCAATGGTGAAAGAAAAAACCCAGTATTTTGCAATTTTTTACTTAGCCAGCATTATTGTTATTTCTACTGGATTAGTACAGGAGCTTTTTGGCGATGATTTGTCTTATATCGTCCATGGGTCCTATCTGCATAATGGGTTTTATATATTGTTATGCACTTTTGTCATTGGCTATAGCATCTTTTCATTGCTAGCACTGTTGTTTAATCTTCCCCTTTCATCCGTAGCTCAAAGCCGGCTAAGAGAGATACGCAGTTTTCAGCAGATATCGAGAGGCATATTGCGTCATCAGCCTTTAGAAAATACCATGGAGAGACTGTTTAAAATCTGTATGCAAAACAGCGATGCAGAGGCGGGCTGGTTATGGCTGTCTAAAGGAGAGGATCATCAAGGCAACATTCTACATACGAGCCAGATAAACCGCAAACAGATAGAATCGCTGGATAAGCAGATAAATTTTTTACATTGGCTGGAAAAAAACCGCCGATTAAAAGTGATAAGCATTCCTAATCTAAAACGCGGTGAATTTATGCCCTCAGAGGATTTTCCGTATAATAGTTTGGCGGCCTTGCCTATCTATTTTCAATCAAAATTACTGGGTTGCATATATCTGCTACGCGAAATGGGTGGCAGTTTTGATGATCACTGTTTAGATATGCTCAAGAGCTATATTACGCAGACCAAAATTTCTTTGGAAAATGTGTCACTGATACAGGCGGCGGTAAAAAATGCCCGAGCATCGCAAGAGCTGAGCATCGCACGGCGGGTACAGAAGAGCCTTATGCCTCATCAGTTTTCTGCTGCCCCAGGGCTGAATATTGCCGCCTCTAATCACACTTCTTCGGAGGTGGGAGGAGATTATTATGATATAGATATTATCCCTCCTGGCCATCTGGCTTGCATTATTGCCGATGTGTCTGGTAGTGGTATCTCAGCCGCTTTTCACATGGCTGAGCTCAAGGGAATCTTTCGCTTGCTCATTCGCTTAGACCTGCCTTTTGAGCAGCTCATCTCCAAAGCAAATAGAGCCGTGAGCGACTGCCTTCCACGAGCCTATTTTATCACTGCTACTTGTCTGGTTATCCATAAAAATCTTCGCCGATTTACTTATGTACGCTGCGGACATACGCCCGTATTGCTGTATCGTGCAGTATGTGGTAAGGCCGTATTCTTAGAAGATAAGGGGCTGGGTCTCGGGATTATACGCAGCGACCGGTTCAATGATTATATAGAGATCCGTGAGGTGAAAATCGACGAAGGAGATATTATTCTGCTGTTTACCGATGGTATCTGCGAAGGGGTGTCTAACGATAGTGAATACTTCGGGCAGGAGAGACTGGCCCGGTTAGTGGAAGAAAATGCCGGGAGAAGTGCTGAGGAGATTAAAGACTCTATCCTGCTTTCCTTTTCTAACTTTCGCGATGCTACAAAGGATCCGGATGATTACACCTTGCTCATTATTAAAATAGGCTCACAGTAAATGCGCTCCTCATCTTGAGCAGTGTAGCACTGTATCGGGCATAAATAGATGGACTAGCTCGCCGGCTTTTACAGTACTAAGCAAGCAGGAATGGCTATGAGGGTTTAAAAAAAAACCTTTGGTGCTATTTCTATCCATTAGCTGAGAAGACTAGTTGCCATCGTATTTTGAGCTGGACATCTTTTTTTCTGCCGGCCTCGTCTAAGCGATCCAATTTTTTGGCAAACTGGCTATCTGGATGGTAAATGGAATCGTATTTTCCAAAAATTGACGTGGTTTTGCTAAAAAGGTTTCAACATTTCCACTGAAATTACTTTTTTCGACCAAGGTCTATTGTCTTTTCGCTATAAAATGGGTAATTTTGTCCCTGTGGAAGTTTTACAAAATCAGGTAAACGGATATTTTCGGATTGTAATTAGGGGTCAAGTAGATGCCAGCTCGGCCATCATACTGGAAAAGGTGATCAAAGATGCCTATGATGCTAAGCGTTTTCGAATTCTTATTGATTGTAGTGACTTAGAATATATCTCCAGTGCCGGTCTAGGAGTATTTATCTCTTTTTTAGAGGATTTTAGGGAAGTGGATGGCAATTTTGTATTTTGCAATATGCAAAAAAATGTGTTCGATACTTTTCAAATACTGGGATTGCATCAGATAATGGATATCCTTCCATCAGAAAACGAAGCCATAGCCGCACTATATGGATAGAAGCAGCTTTTCCGTAAAATGTAGCACAGACAGTCTCAGTGCCATTCGCTCCTTTATAGGAACGAAACTGAAAAACCACTGTATAGAGGACACCACCCTGCACCGTATCGTAGCTGCTGTGGACGAAGCTTGTGCGAATGCCATCATTCACGGAAATCAATGTGATCAATGCCGAAAACTGGCTGTGGATCTAGAGTACAGTGATCAGTGTGTGCAGATAGATATCTATGATATAGGAGATATTCACACTCCCTCCCTATCCAATAATGATTTTAATCTGGATCATTCCATACGCCATAAAAAGCGGGGTGGACTAGGTCTCTGTCTTATTAGACGCCTTATGGACGAGGTAAGCTATTATGAAAAAGATCATACACGGGTTTGCCGCCTAAAGAAATACCTAGGATAAACTTTATTGGCTTTATTTACGTACATTTGCGCCAAAAACAAAAATAATGGATATAATGAAGCTCAGTACCCTTGTTTGGTTCATCCTTAGTGCTGTCTTTTCTGGCCCCCTCTATGCACAGCTCAAAGATTCTACCTTATTCACCTTTGGACAGGATAAGGTAATGCTGGATGAGTTTAGATATGTATATGAAAAAAACAATCCCAATGCCGGTGATTTATATTCTAAAAAATCGCTAGATGAATACCTTAATTTGTATGTAAATTTTAAATTAAAAGTAAAGGCCGCCGAATCCCAGGGGCTGGATACCAGCCAGGCTTTTAAAACGGAATTAGAAGGCTATCGCCGACAGCTGGCCCAGTCTTATCTCAGCGATCACGATGTGAGCGATAAACTCGTAAAAGAAGCTTATGAAAGAATCAGTAGAGAGCTCAAAACAAGTCATATCCTCATAAATCTAATGCCTGATGCTACCCCGGAGGATACCCTCAAAGCTTGGAATAAAATAATGGCCATCCGTGACGAATTGAATAAGGGGCTTAATTTTGATGAAGCAGCCATAAAATACAGCGATGACCCTTCTGCTAAAGATAATCACGGATCTCTGGGTTATATAACTGCATTTTCTACCATCTATGCATTTGAAAATGCCGCTTATGCTGCTGCTATAGGAAAAATTTCTATGCCGGTGCGCACAAAATTTGGCTATCACCTCATAAAAGTAGATAAGGACAGAAAAGCCAGGGGAATGATAAAAGCCAGTCATATCCTTCTGCGCCAGCCAAAATTTGGTGATAGCCTTCGACAAAATGAAGTAAAAAACCGCATATTCGATCTGTATAAGCAATTACAAAATGGTGCATCTTTCGAAGAGCTGGTAGCTAAATATTCTGAAGATAAAAATACCACTGCACGGGGTGGCGATTTAGATTGGTTCGGCACCGGCAAAATGATTCTTGAATTTGAGGATGCCGCCTTTTCCCTGAAATCTGTTGGCGCCATATCCGAACCTGTACTCACTAAATATGGATGGCATATTATAAAGCTTACCGATAAAAAACCTATCGGCACTTATGCAGAAATAAAAAATGAATTAAAACGCAAAGTAGAGAAGGATACCCGATCCGAAGTGGCAAAAAAAGTGTTTATTCAGTCATTGAAAAATGAATATCAATTTGAACCGGTAAGTGGTGCTGCTGAGGCCTTCCTGCTCGCCTTGCCAGATAGTGTAAACCAGGGAAAATGGAATGCATCAGCCTTTAATAATGACCGCAGGCCATTGTTTAAAATAGGCGATAAAACGATAGATTTTGCCGAGTTTGCCCAGTTTACAGAGCAAAATGTAAAAAAGTATCGCACTGCTAAAAAGAGCAAAATGATCCAGGAACTCTATGACATTTTTGTGGAAAGTGAACTGCTAAAAGTAGAGGAAAAAAATTTGGAAAAAAAACATCCTGAGTTTGCAAAACTTATGAAGGAATATCACGACGGCATGCTGCTCTTCGAAATTACTAATCAACAAGTATGGGAAAAAGCCATTAAAGATACCCTAGGATTGCAAAAGTTTTATGCAGATAATCACCAAAAATATCAATGGGCAGAGCGGGTAGATGCGCGCATCATTCATTGTTCTTCGTCTGCTAATGCGGAGCGGGTAAAAAAGGAAGCCGGCAAAAAATCTAATCGAAACAAAGACCTGAAAGAACTATTTAATAAAGAAGGTCTGCCACTGGTAGTAACCAAAGTAGAAGAAGGCCAATACGAAAAAGGGAGCAATGATTATATAGATTCCATAAACTGGGCAGTGGGCACCTCACGCACCCTTGCCAATCCGGATGGCACCGCCGTCTATGTAGAGATAAAGGAAATTCTTAAAGGCGGACCAAAAAAATTGGAAGAAGCACGAGGGTATATCATCTCCGACTATCAGGCTAGGCTGGAACAAAACTGGATAGCACAGCTGCGCTATCAATATCCGGTGACGATTAATAAAATAAACCTAGATCGTATCATTAAGCCTTGATATAAGTAGATTGAGAAAGTTCTATTTCTTCGCTATGTACGTGACCCTTTTGGCTGGAATGGCTTCTTGTAAAAAAGCTTTTCAAGGTCCCATAGTAGTAAAAGAAGAGCCCTTAGCCCGCGTATATAACCAATATATCTACCCATCAGATTTGGAGAGCCTGATGAGTGGTATGCCTTCCGCTGAGGATAGTCTCGAGAGATTGCACCATCTCATAGATTTGTGGATAAAGAAAAAACTATTGCTCAATAAATCCTATAAATTTCTGCCAGATGAGCTCCAGGAAATAGAAGCTAGGGTAAAAGATTATCGTGAGTCGCTAGTCACCCATCTCTATGAAACGAAGCTGCTGGAGAAAATGCTGGATACCCTCGTCACAGATACAGAAATTCAGGCGTTTTTTGAAAGCCACCGAGATAATTTTAAGCTAAAAAAATCCATTATATCCGGCAGGTATCTCATCATTAATAAAGATGCCCGCCACCTGGATTCTGTAAAATTGTGGTTTAAAAATGATGATGAATATGCCCGCCAGCAGCTAAGTAAATATGTACTAGAATATATGGCAGATGCACAGTTAAACCCTCAGTGGATGGATATAGAAGAACTGGCCATAAAGCTTAAGATCAGAAACAGTAATCCGCAGAAATATTTTACTGAAAACAAAAATATTCAAAAAAACGATATGCATAATCTCTTTCTATTTAGTGGAGAAGACATCGTAAGCAAAGGAGATATGGCTCCCATAGGCTATGCAGCTAATGATATACGGAGCATTATCATTAAAGATCGCAAAAATGAATACATTAATAAAATCAAAAACAAAATCTATGAAGAAGCATTGCAAAACAATGACTTTGAGATATATAAAAATCCTTCTCCTTAGCCTATCCCTAGTAGGATGCCATGGCCTGCAGTCGCAGAAGGATGAGCAAATGCTGGATAAGATTATAGCCATAGTAGGGAATCATACGGTACTGATATCGGATATAGAAAGACAGTATCTTCAGATGATAGAGCAAGGGGCTCCTAACGAAGAGAATAGCAAGTGCCAGATACTACAGCAGATATTATTAGAAAAACTGCTCGTACATCAGGCCGCCATAGATTCTGTAATGGTATCTGATGAGGAGGTGGATAAAGAGCTCAATAACCGGATGAAATACTATATCTCCGTTTTCGGATCCGAAGAAAAATTTGAGGATTATTATAAGAAATCTATCTCTGAGTTTAAAGCAGATTTCAGAGATGATATGAAAGATTTGCTCACTTCGCAGAAAATGCAGCAGCAGATCATAGCCGGTGTAAAAGTAACTCCTCAGGATGTAAAAGATTTTTTTAACTCTTTGCCGAAAGACAGCATCCCCTATTTTAATGCCGAGGTGGAACTGGAGCGGCTTACCCTCATTCCCGAAGTGAGTGAGGCAGAAAACCTGCGCAGCATAAAATTGCTGCAAGATATAAAAGCTAAGATAATAAGCGGCGAGAAAACTTTTGATGAGATGGCGCGTGCCTTTTCGGAAGACCCTGGCTCCGGCCAAAACGGAGGTTTTCTAGGCTGGACTAATCGCGGCGAATTTGTCGGGTCCTTTGAAGCTGCCGCTTACTCGATGGGAAAAGATGAAATTTCCGGTATCGTAAAATCCGAATTTGGATTTCATCTCATAAAACTCCTCGAACGACGCGGAAATCGCATAAATACCCAACACATTCTTATAAAACCAAAATTAAATACAGAGGATATCCGCCGCAAAGAAGCATTAATAGATAGTCTAAGACTCCTAATACTGGAGGGCCAACTCAGTTTTAATGAAGCGGTAGAAAAATATTCAGATTCTGAAGCCGAGAAAAAAAATGGGGGTATTATGCTCAATCAATACAGCGGAAACAGCCTCTATGAAACCTCCCAGCTAGAGCCAGATATTTATTTTGCCATAGACAAATTAGCTACTGGTGATATATCTAAACCCGTACTTCTCACAGATCAATCCGGAGCTAAGACCATTAATATCTTTCGGATAATATCTAAGACCCGGCCCCATATAGCTAATCTCGAAGATGACTTTAATAAGCTCTCTCAGGCTACCCAAAATATCCGACAAGAAGAGACCCTGCAAAAATGGGTAGAAAACCATATAAGAAAAACCTATATTCGCCTAGATGAAGATTATCTAAAAAAATGTCCGGCTTTGTCGCAATGGGTTATTATTGCAATGAATTTAAAAAAAAAATAAAATTAAATTAATGACAGCTTATCATAATGAAGTAGAGGCCGTAGATGCCCTTTCAAGTTATTTTAGGGAGATGACCTCCGAAATCGGAAAAGTGATCGTGGGGCAGGATGAAGTAGTGAAAAGAGTACTCATCTCTATTTTTTGCGATGGTCATAGCCTTCTGGTGGGTGTACCCGGCCTAGCTAAAACTCTTCTAGTACAAACCATAGCCAATGTGCTCGACCTCACTTATAAACGCATTCAGTTTACTCCGGACTTAATGCCATCGGATATCACCGGATCAGAAATCCTGGATGAAAGTCGAAAATTTCGTTTTAACAGAGGACCTATTTTTGCTAATATTATCTTAGCCGATGAGATAAACCGTACACCCCCCAAAACCCAAGCAGCACTACTAGAAGCTATGCAGGAGAGATCGGTTACTACAGCCGGCGAAGTACATAAGCTGGATCTTCCCTTTTTCGTACTGGCCACCCAAAACCCTATTGAGCAGGAAGGTACTTATCCGCTGCCCGAAGCCCAGTTAGACCGTTTTATGTTTAATATAAAGCTGGATTACCCTTCTTTCTTGGAGGAAATAGATGTAGTAAAAACCACCACTTCTAATTTTCGCCCGGAGCTGCGCAAAGTCCTCAATGGGTCACAGATACACGAATTCCAGCAATTAGTCCGCCGCATACCTATCGCAGATAATGTGCTGGAATATGCAGTAAAATTAGCCTCTAAAACACGTCCCGGTACTGCTATGGCCACCTCAGATGTAAATAACTACCTCGCCTGGGGTGCCGGACCGCGTGCTTCTCAGTTCCTGGTGTTAGGCGCTAAATGTCACGCCGCTATTAATGGAAAATATTCCCCGGATATCGCAGATGTGAAAGTCATTGCCGAATCTATTCTTCGCCACCGTATCGTGAAAAACTACAAAGCTGAGGCCGAGGGAGTAGCCTTAGAACAGATCATCGAAAGACTGCTCTAGTGAAATAAACCCAGAAGGCTAGATAAATGCCAGATACTAATTTTATTGATTCCTGTTTCCGAGCAATGGTGTAATCGAGAATATGAGCAATGGTCTGAGCCACGAATTACCATGCCACTGTTTTAATTTTGTCTGTATCACGGATGAAACGGATTAGGGGATTTCACGGATGATATACAGTAATATGAAATTCGCAAGATCGAGCAGTCGAGTAGTCGAGAAATCGGATGGTGGGAATAATTATTTATGAGGACAATAAGAAGGGTGGCCTCACACATCTTACCCTACAGATTTGTACTTATATGGTACTAGGCTATACTAGGTAGTACATCTAACAAATCACCATCGCCATCATGAAAGATCTATTAATACATACCCCTGTATTTATTTGCAAAAGCAAGAGAGACACAGAAAACTATAATCCGCTATAATTTGTATTACGCCATAATGAAACAAGTTTACTGCAGGAAATTATTCTACCAGCAGGACCGCCTGAGAGCGATTTGAAAAAAAAGGAAAAATATGGTAGAAAACGGTACATCATAATTAGGTAGTTTCTGAGTGCAAGGCTATTGCTATACCCAGTAGCAAAGCAAAAACAACTTACTTACCACTATGAATGAAATAAATAGACGATACCATGAAAAAAATAAAATGCTATAATTAATTATGGCTATTTCACTCTCTTTGTGCCGATATTATTCCAATAAATGTCTGACAAAAATCAGACGCTCTCCCCATAATTATCATTATTTTTCTCATGCCTGTGCTCCGTGAAACAGAGGCCTTGTTGCTTGGCATGCAGCTGCAACAAATCCTTAGCTGTTATGTCTTCGTTGTTCTTTTTCGGTTGTGGTGTGATTGTTCATTTTGTGGTTGTTTATTTTCCTTCTGTTAGTACAGTTATCTCTTTTATCGAGTTTTATTAACCCATTGAAGGTATCCGTTCCACCAGGTAAAGGGTGGTGGATTTGAGAATTTTTGATTTGGGAGATTTTTTCTAATTTTGGGGTAGGAGGCTGGCTATATCGCTGATTACTCGTAAAGGGGATCATCGACAGAAGCTTATACAGTCTCTTAGCAAATGAAGATTCGTGCCGCTAGGTAATAGCAGCCTATTTCCATTAGTATAAATGATAATAATTCCTTGCTCATCGCCTAGTTGGGTATCTGTAATTTCAGGATTGGAAAGCTGGATGAAGGGCTGATAATGAGTAGCCTCTATGTCTGAATTCGATTGCCATACGAATGCACGATTGTTTGATTTCTTGCCACGAATGCATTAATGGTTTTTTTGCCACGAAGGCACGAATGGTTTTTGGTTGCCACGAAGGCACGAATGAGTTTTTTGCTAAGAATGCACGAATGATTTTTGTTTTTATTCGTGTATTCGTGGCTAATTTTTTTGCCACTAATGCAATAAGGTTTTTATTCGTGTATTCGTGGCAACCATTTTTGCCACTAATGCAATAAGGTTTTTACTCGTGTATTCGTGGCTAATTTTTTTGCCACTAATGCAATAAGGTTTTTATTCGTGTATTCGTGGCAACCATTTTTGCCACTAATGCAATAAGGTTTTTATTCGTATATTCGTGGCAACCATTTTTGCCACTAATGCAATAAGGTTTTTACTCGTGTATTTGTGGCAACCATTTTTGCCACTAATGCAATAAGGTTTTTATTCGTGTATTTGTGGCAACCATTTTTGCCACTAATGCAATAAGGTTTTTATTCGTGTATTCGTGGCAACCATTTTTGCCACTAATGCAATAAGGTTTTTATTCGTGTATTTGTGGCAACCATTTTTGCCACTAATGCAATAAGGTTTTTATTCGTGTATTTGTGGCATCTTATTAGTATCCGCTCTATTAAAAAAGAATGAAAGCTCTGCCCGCTCTTCTTCCATCTTCGCAAACGCCTAACCATTGTGGATTTATCGATAGAAAAAAATTTTTCGGCAAATCGAGAGCACTTTAAGAGACCCCGAAAGTATGTACTTAGTGGGAGGGATACATTTATTTATAACCATCAAAATCCGATTAAGCTTTCTACCTATCCCTGAAAGTAATGGTGAAAAACTGATCGTAGTGGACATTTTCATTTTGGGTATGGGGCAGAGCTATTGATAGCTATTTACCTACTAGATAAAAGTTTATAGTCCTCCATTATTTTTGTATCATATTAGCTCACTATTGTTACTGTTTATGCATAGCTAAAGCATAAACCAATGGATATTTTTTCTATTCCGCCTAGAAGTATTTTTAGGATAACTATAGATATTAACCCTATGATCTGCGAAAGGATTTTGAGAAATCTGAAAGACGCATTTATTTCCCGCCAATGGGTAAGCATACGAAGTTATCAGCAGAATTTTGAAGTAAAAAAAGGAGGCATATCTATCGTATCCTTTTGTTAACCGGGTATCATCCTATATTCAGAAAAAATCATTGTACAGTAATAAAAATACAATCCTTAGAATTTTCTTCACTGTTCTATATCGTTTTACCAAAAAAAATCCCCCCTTTTGTATGAGTGGCAAAGGGGGGGGTGTAAAATCTATTTCATTCTTGTATTAATTCGCCTTATTAGGGATTATTATTTTTTCCTCTTCCCATATTTCGCGCATTCTCTTGCCCATATCTTCATCTATTTTTTTCTGCTCTGCAGCAGATTTTACTACTTCTTTGGCTAGGCTGGCGGCTCGCTGTATAAGCAAATTTGATGGACGCTGTTCGCCTTCCACTACACTTCCATAAGCATCAGAAATTTTTTCGCGCAGTCGTTCTTCATCGGCAAAAATAGATTTCTGTTTGGAAGCCAGTAGTTCATTGCGCAGCTTTTCCATCGTAAGATGATATTTTTCGGCAAAGGCTTTGTTATCAGACTGTTGGAGTCTGGCCTTATTGTCTTCTATTATTTTCTGCTCTATATTTATCTTTTCCACAGTTTTGGCCAGGTCTTCGTGCATGGTATAATACTTCATAGCGGTTTCATATTGCAGCTTTCTATCTGCTAAGGTAAAATCGCTGTGGTCTTTATGTATGAGTTCTATTTCATCGGTATATTCTTTATCTCCTACGGTGAGTTTAATGATATACTTACCCGGCATCACCTTAGGGGCGCTGAATCCTCCAAAGTCCAGTTTGGTTCCTCCCTCGGCTACTTTAGGTGGTTTCATTCGCTGATTCCAGTACACTTTGTTTAATCCCTTGCGCTTAGAACCCGGCAGACTTTGTATGAGGTTATTTTTATCGTCATATACATCTACTTTTACTTCCCCACTCATCACACGGTCTTTTAAGTAATATACGATGGGTGGTATATCATCCGGATTATCGGCTACCCATCCTCCGCTAATGGGTGATCCTATACCATATTTTCCCGTGGTAAGTTCTATTTCATTTTGATCATAGAGTACCACCTCTTTTTCCATAAGTTCTTTGCTCATAAGGCGCATAGGTCTTATGTCATCTATGATATAAATACCCCGCCCGTGTGTGGCTACTATGAGTGCATTATCGCGGGATTGAATGGTTATGTCGCGTACCATCGCATATTCAGGTATTTTGTTTTTAAATTTAAACCAGTTTTCGCCTCTGTCTAAACTGACATAGAGACCATATTCGGTACCCAGAAAAAGCAGATCAGGGTTTGCGGTATCTTCTTTTATTTTATTAGCAAATCCGGAAAATTCGGGACTATTTATGCGGGTCCAGGTTTTCCCTAGATCATTGGATACGGCTAAATAGGTTTTATGATCACCAAAGGTATGCCGGTCGAAGGTGGCATAAATCCGCTGCTTATCGAAGGTAGAAGGCTCTATACTGGTAATCCAGGCTTGGGCCGGTATGCCGCATTTTACATAGTTGGTAGCCACATTGGTCCATTTCTTACCACCATCGGTAGTATATTGGAGGTTTCCATCATCGGTACCCGCCCAGATCACATTTTCATCTAAGGGCGATTCGGCAATGAAGTATATGGTGCAGTGATTTTCAGCACTGGTATTATCGGCGCTGAGTCCGCCGCTATTTTCTTGTTCTTGTTTTTTCTTATCATTCGTCGTGAGATCGGGCGATATCACGGTCCAGTTTCTTCCCTGATCGGTAGATTTAAAAAGATATTGGGCGGCGGTGTAGAGGTTTTTAGGATTTTTCTGTCCGGTATGCAGGGGTGTATTCCAGTTCCAGCGCAGTTTTTCCTGGACCTCACTTTGCTGGGGTTTTATGGAAGTTGGTTTCATTCCTCGTTTATCTATGCGGGCAGTATTTCCGCCTTGATATTCGGCATAGATTATATGAGGGTCTGTGGGATCGGGGATGGTCCAGAATCCATCTCCCCAATAAACCGTTTTCCATTCTCCATTGCCCACGCCACCGGGTGATGCACTGGGAGCAACCCAGGATCCATTGTCCTGCAATCCGCCATAGATATTATAGGGTTCATTATTGTCTGCAGCTGCGTGATAAAACTGTCCTACGGGCAGGTTATGACAAAACATAAAGGTGGCACCGCGGTCATTAGAGATATATACGCCACCATCGGTACCTAGAAAGAGCTGATGGGTGTTTTGGGGGTTTATCCACAGGGCGTGATGATCGGAGTGTACCCACCCACCGTCATTACTGGCATCGGTAAAGGAGAAGCCGCCATCATTAGAGTAAGAAAAAGTAAAGGCCGGGCGATATACGCGATTTGCATCCTGGGGATCTATTTCTATAGTGGAAAAATAGAAAGGCCTAGATACTACATTCATAGTGGCACTTTGGGCTTTCCAGCTTTCGCCTCCATCGGTGGTGAGGTATAGCCCAGTTTCTTTTGCTTCTACAATGGCTACGAGTTTTTTGGGGTCGCTGGGGGCTATGGCCAGGGCTATGCGTCCCAGATCGCCCTCGGGCAGTCCACTGCGTATGGGCTTCCAGTTTTTACCTCCGTCGGTGCTCTTATAGAGGCCACTGGAGCCACCGCCGCTGGAGAAAGAAAAAGGCTGCCTTCGAAACTCCCACATACTGGCATAGAGTATGGCCGGATCAGTGGGATCCATAGCGATATCGGCACAACCGGTATGGCTATTGAGATAGAAGATTTTTTCCCAGGATTTGCCGGCATCTATGGACTTGTACAGTCCGCGATGTTCACTATCGCACCAGAGAGGACCTGGGGCAGATACATAGATTATATCCGGGTTTTGCGGATGTATAATAATCTTGCTTATATGCTCAGTGCTGTCTAAGCCTATCCGCATCCAGTTTTCTCCGGCATCGGTAGTTTTATACATCCCCATCCCTATGGATACGGTATTGCGCATATTGCTCTCGCCGCTTCCTACATATACCATCTGGGGATTCTTTTGGTTTATAGCTATGGCACCTATAGACTGGCAGTGCTTATCGAAAACTGATTTATAGGAGGCACCGCTATTAGTGGTTTTCCATACTCCTCCTCCGGCTGTGCCTATGTAAAGAGTTTTAGGCTCGCTGTCTATTCCTTCTATATCGGTAATGCGACCGCTCATCGTACCGGGCCCCATAGCCCTCGCTTCCATAGCACCGAAGGTGGCGGAGCTCAGCTTTACTTGAGTATGGCCATCTAGCCATAAAGCCATGCAGATAGACAACAGAAAAATAATAGGTGTTTTACGCATATAAACTATTATATTAGAAAAATAAGATTTTATATTCTTTAAAACTAATTAGGTGCTACTTTTCTGAAAGAAATTTTGTCAGAACTAATGCCTTCAAAAAAGGACAATATATTATTTGCCCTGGCCGGCTTCCTGGGCCGGAAGTGTAAAAAGTGAAGGGTCCACAGGGCCGTTTACCTTGATGGCACTAACTTGTAGAGGTCCCATTTCACTAATCATTTCGTGGGGAAAAACAAAGCCGCCCTCCACTACTTTATAATCAGAATAAGTGGTTTTTACTTCGGTTTCCTTGCCACCGGCTTTCTGCTTGGCGATAGTCTGTAACAGCAGCTTGCTATCAGAGTCAAAAAGATAGTAGGTAGTAACTCCCTGTTTGCTTATAAGCATTATTTTATCGCATTCCGTACCTTCTAAATCTTCGGTACCCACATATTCCACAGTATGTCCTTTAGCGGCATAATCTAATAATTCGCTTTGGGCATCCAGTTGGGATTGGCCTTCTTTTACCATATCTTCCGGCATCGCATCGGGTTTCATCTGTCCCTGAAAAGGCATATAAGACCAGCCGCCGGTAGGAGTGAGAAATTGCCAGCCATCCATACCCATAAAAGAAATATCCGTACGGGCACCTACATTATGCACCACATTCATCATTAATTTTATTTCCATCCCCTGCATCTTCACTGCCCCATCCATCCTAAGACTTTTAATGGTGCGAAATAAATCTTTTCCGCCTACTGCATTAAAATATGAATCTATAATCTCATCAGCCGTTTTGGCCGGTAATAGTGTGCTGCCGGAAAAAAATATAGTAAGGCAGACAAATAGAAAATTTTTCATCGAAAAAATTTGATTGGTTAAAAATATTTTTGCAAAGATAAGCCCTGCCCGCCATTTTATCACCTAATATTATAAGGAGAGCTATTTTTTTTATATATTTAACAGACCCGGTAGTAGTGTTTCTTAGGCCATTTTGCTTATATTGTAATAATCTGTTTGATGGGTTTATATGAATCAAAGAAAGCGGGACTAAAATTTTAATTTTAATTGCTTCCAAAAACGGGTAGGAAATTTATCTACCCCCGGAAATCCCAGCCGTATATCGCGTCCATTATGGGGTATCACTGCCGTGCCAAAAATATAGTCCCAAATAGCCAGGCTCAGGCCAAAATTTATTCCATAGGGGTGAGAGGAAGGCATATCGTGGGCGTGATGCCAGATATGCATTTCGGGAGAATTAAAGATAATTTTCATCTTTGGACCCAATATATAAATGCCGAAAAGGAGGAGGGCTACAAGCAGGACCAGGTGGAGATACCAGGGCCATAGCGGATAAGAATACACGATAAGCAAGCCGAGTAAGGTACTCACCACAGAAGCGGTAATGCGGCCATCTACAGTAATATTAGAATGATTATAATGACCTATAGCTAGCGCAAAAATATGAATGACAAAAAAATCATAGAGACCAAAACCCAGCAAGGCCAGGGGCAGGTATTCCAGCGTGCGATATACTACGTTTTCCATCCAGTGATAGCGCAGATGCCCCGCAAACCCCATTTGCCCGATGCTGTGATGTACCTTGTGAAATTCCCATAGCCAGCTCACTCTATGCAGCAGACGATGTACCCACCATTGTATAAAATCGCGAATGATAAAACCGGCTATAAGCACCCCCCAATACGGCAATACCGATAGTACCGATTGCTGATTAAGTTTTATACCCCAGATGGCCTGTATGAGGTCATTTACATACTGTACTACCACGGCAGAGGCAGCATTATAAATGATGAGAGAGAAAATAAAAAAATTAAAGAACATATAGAAAAAATCCAGCCAGAAATCTTGACGAAATTTCGGCTGATTTTCGCGCCAGGGCCGTATCCATTCCAGCGCAAAAAAGAATAGCGATACGAGGCATAGCCAGAGAAAATAATTATGCCACCAGGGCTTATTTTGAAAACTGAGCTCACCCATAAGATAATGGGCATAGGAGAGCCAGTTTTCGATAAAGATTTGCCACATTGCTACTTTGGTTTAAGTGAAAGTAGGGAATTAGCTATGATTTCAGAATCGGTTTTTATGCGATAGATAGCACCCAGTACTGTATTTACAAATCCCAGAAAATACAGTCCGGGCAGTTCTGCTATCTCGGTGTGATCAGGATATCCAAATTTATTGAGATAGGGATTAATAAAGGGCAGTATTCTGCTAAGTTCGCAGCGGTAGCCGGTGGCATAGATGATAGCATCGAAAGGGTAGTGGTGGCCTAGCCGGTCTATGACCCCATCGGCGTTTATCTGTGCCAGGTTATTAATAACTTTTATATACCCTTTTTTAATAGCATCTACGGTGCCTATATCTATCACGGGTGTGTGTCCACTCACAGTTATTTCCCGAGCCGGAGGCAGGGGAGAGGGTGGCAGCCCCCAAGCACTGAGGTCACCTATCATAATTTTTTGCACAGCTCGTCCTATAAAATCAGTGAGGATTGCCGGCAGTTTTTCTAGCATCAAGGCCGATTCCTGTATGCTTATTCCTAAAAAATCGCGAGGAATGATATTTATGGGTCTTCGCACGGCCAGGGTGGGGTGGGCACCTTGTTCGTACAAGTCCAGGGCTATCTCTGCACCGGTATTGCCCATACCCACTACCAGCACACGTTTATGCTTATATTTAGCTCCTGATTTATATGTGCGGCTATGTACGATTTCACCTCTGAAATCTTGCTCTCCGGCTAGCTGGGGCATATAAGGAACCCTATTTAGTCCCGTACAGAGAATGATATTTTTATAGCTCTTTTTTAGTGATCCCATCAATACCAGATAATGATTATTTTCCCTTTCTATCTCCGATACTTCTAGGCCCAGGTGGGGTATCATATCCATCCTGTAGCAATAATCTTCTAAGTAGCTTATAAACTCATCGCGGCTTACATAATGGGGATATTTTTTAGGGAAGGGAAGAAAGGGCAGATCGGAATATTTTTTTATGGTATGCAAATGCAGGCGATCATATTGTCCCTTCCATCCTGCTGCCAGCTCAGTACTTTTCTCCACCCAGTCAAAGTCCCATCCTAACTTTTTTAAGCGGGCGGCCATCGCTATTCCCGCCGGACCGGCCCCTATGATAAGAATGGGTCTTTTAGATGAGGAGGAATGTAAATCCATAGATGCCAAAGATAGGCACAAAAGACCGTAAAAGATATTTTTCATCTCCTTCATTAACGCTATTTACGATCTTATACTATTAGCATCATTCCATACCGGAAAGAATGGGCGAGAAGAAAGTAATGACCTAGGATAGTCTTACGGAAAAATTCAAAACATTTTTCGATTGGTCCTTTCTAAGCTTAAAGCTAAAATCTGCTTTTATTTGCAGACCCAAAAAAAAAGAAAAATGACCCCTTTGCCTTCTAATAATCCGACCCTGCGCAGCTGGATAGATGTATCGCCAGACTCTGATTTTCCCATTCAAAATCTGCCTTTCGGCGTTTTTAAATTAGGAACAGATGTGCCTCATATAGGGGTGGCCATAGGTGAGTTTGTGATGGATCTCACCGTAATGTATAATGCCGGATTACTGGCAGTGCCGGGTATAGATAATGCCTGTATGAATTCCGGATCACTCAATGCCCTGCTGCGCAAAGGAAAAAAAGTATGGCGATCCCTGCGCGAGGAACTTAGCTATATCCTGCGCGAAGACAATGATTTTCTGCGCAATCAATCTTTTCTGAGTTTATTGCTACATCTACAATCTGGTGTAGAAATGATCTTGCCGGTAAACATAGGCGACTATACCGATTTTTATTCCAGCAAAGAACACGCTACCAATGTGGGTATTATGTTTCGGGATCCGGCCAATGCTTTATTGCCAAACTGGATGCACATGCCCATAGCCTATCACGGTCGCGCTTCCAGCATTGTTTCTAGTGGCGTACCCATTCATCGTCCGATGGGTCAGACCCGCCCGGATGAGCTGGCGGCACCCGTTTATGGTCCTACCGGCCAGTTGGATTTTGAATTGGAAATTGCCTTTATCTGTGGGCAGGGCAAACCGCTGGGGCAGCCCATAAGCACAACTGAAGCGGAGGATTATATCTTCGGATTCTGCTTATTTAATGACTGGTCTGCACGCGATATTCAAAAATGGGAATATATGCCTCTCGGTCCTTTTTTGGGAAAAAATTTCGCTTCTTCTATGTCGCCCTGGATAGTGACGATGGATGCCTTGGAGCCTTTCCGTACCGCTTCGCCACCTGCCGAGATACCTCTACTTCCCTATCTGCATTATGAAGGTAAAAAATCATTTGATATAAATCTACAGATAGCCATCGCTTCGGATAGCTTTAAAGAGCATGCAGTATCACGTACTAATTATAAATATATGTACTGGAATGCCGCCCAGCAGATAGCCCATCATACCATTAATGGTTGTAATCTCCGCGCCGGTGATCTTATGGCCAGTGGCACCATCAGCGGTCCCACTCCGGATAGTTTTGGCTCTATGCTGGAACTGGCCTGGAAGGGGACGAAGCCATTAGAAATGCCCGATGGTACACACCGTGTTTTTATTAGGGACGATGATGAAGTGATTCTTCGCGGCTATGCCCGGAAAGATGGGGTGAAAATAGGTTTCGGTGAGCTGCGCAATAAAGTGGTGGGCTAGGGCTTTGGCCTGGGTATTTAGCTATCCTCTTAGAGGCAAAAAATGAATCATTATAATGAGCAGCTTGCTCTTCCCATTGCCAGCAATGAGATGATTTTGAAATGACAAATGCAGATATGAATTTGCATAACTGGTCTTCATCTTCGCTATAGCGGAAAGATAAATGATGCCAGCGAAAAGATTGCCTATACCTAAACAAATATTTGGCCTTCCTCTTCGCGTAGCTTGAATAGGCAAAGAAGTTTTGCCCTTCATTAAAAGAAAGTTTGCATCTATTTACCCTGTTTTAAAATTATCTTATGGGCGATGCCTGCCCTTCTCCGGCTTCGAACTCCGCTCAGAGATCTATGGGCGGTCACGGAGTGTAGTCGCAGGGGCGTTCCTGAGTGTAGTCGAAGGGCAGGCCCGGGCTATCCGCTACTATCTTTTAGGGTGTTTCAGGGTTTTTTCGAAGGATTAGGCATCCTGCTTACTCCTCATTCTTCCTTTTTTCTCCATCTCTTCTCACACCCTAAAAGGATATTCGCTTCTATCCCTATCGCTATGCATCTATCCTAAATCAAAACTCATATCGTATTAGCTAAATAGTTAGGACATATTACTATCTGGATGGGGATAGCTTGTGAACAAGGCAGGGAAACCACCGCCTCTAAGGAAACTACTACTTGTGATAGGGAAGAGGTTCAGGGCATAGCCATAGTTTTTTGTAGAGCAGGTGTAGGCACGGGGTAGATCGCAGAATACCCGAGTTATACTTTTATAGTTCCTATCTTTACCCAATTATAATTATCCACTTATGGCCTTTAAATCTATCTATCCGGAAAAAACTGAGATAAAAGATTTTCACGAAAATATGCTCGGAATGGTGGCTCCCAGGCCCATTGCCTTTGCCAGTACCTTATCAGAAAATGGAATAGCTAATCTGGCTCCATATAGTTTTTATAATGCCTTTAGTAGCAATCCGCCTATACTAGTGTTTTCTTCTAATAGGCGTGTCTCTGATAACACTACTAAGGATACCCTCGCTAATGTATCTAATATGCGCGAAGTAGTGATTAATGCGGTGTCTTATCATATCGTACGGCAGATGGCCCTGGCCAGCGTAGATTTTCCGGCTGAGGTGAGCGAGTTTGATAAGACAGGACTCACTCCACTCAAATCTGAAAAAGTAAAGCCCTGGCGGGTAGCCGAATCGCCGGCCCAGATGGAATGTGTGGTAAAGGATATTATCCCCCTGGGACAGGGAGGAGGAGCGGGTCATCTGGTGATCTGTGAGATAGTGGTGATGCACGTGCGAGAAGATGTACTGGATGGTGAAGGTAAAATAGATCCGCATAAAATAGATTTAATGGGACGTATGGGCAGGGCTTTTTATGTGCGGGCTTCCGGTGCTGCTATCCATAAGATATATCAGCCCTTTCACATCATAGGCATAGGGGTAGATAGGCTGCCCCAGGTAGTGCGTAGGAGCCATATACTCACCGGCAATGATCTCGCCCATTTGGGAGCCCTACCGCACTGGCCCGCTGATGCTGAAATTGCCAATGCCATGGAAATGCCCGAAGTAGTAGATATTCTGACCCGTGCATCTACTGATGTGCTGGCTGCAAGAGAAGAATTTCATAAGCTGGCAAAATCGCTCATCGCCGCTGAGCGCGCCCATCTGGCATTGGCCGTATTGCTCATTAGCTAATATATGAAGTGTGAGTGAAAATAACGGAAAATAGATGGCTTTAGGTACTGCACTGCTCTTCCTCTCCTTCAGCCCTCTATGCCAACCAAAATTAAACCCGAAATCAGCGTTAGACTTTGCAATGAAAGGAAATTATAAAAATTACTAGGAGGCACGGAATTTTTCTCCCGCAGATGTAGTAATATCTGCGTTGAGCACAGAAAAATGAGTACAGAAATAGATATGAAGTAGAATTTTCTTGGCATAAATTTCTAATACTGATTCTGGGTTTAAAAGTTTGTAAGACATCGAAATAGAAAAACTGAATTAATAGCTATTGTAAATGAATAGATAAAAACTGCGAAATAAAATAACAAACCGCTAACTCAGGTATGGCAAAAGTAGCAGTTCAGTGCTTCGAAGACTCATTTATGGTTAATCAAATATTGGTTTCCACTTCAATTTTTTTGGTAAAAATTGCCACTTTCGCCAAGCCCGAAACCTGTATATACAGACCTTATATACCCTGCCCAAAAGTGATTAAATTGTTATCCGGATCCAGCAGAGAAAATTCTTTTTGTCCCCATGGTTTTACTTCTAATTTTCCCTGAGGATGGATAGGTACCCCACGGTTCTGCAGAGAGCGGTAATAACCCGATATATCATCTGTGCGGATATATACCATACCATCATTGGTTTTGGGATCTAGCATACTATGCTGAAAAAAATGAATCTGCACATGGTCTTTCTGCATCATCAGATACCCCTCAAAGTCTGCCCTGCCATATACTTTAAATCCTAGCTTCTGTGAATAAAAATCCTGCGTAACCGCCTTGTCTCGCATAGGTAATTTGGGATGGATATGTGTGAGCATAGCAATTGTTATTTTTTGTTTGAACTAAAAGATATCCTTGCTGGAATTAGTAGAGGGGAGCTGTTATTTAATAAGATGATCTGTTGCGATAAAGACCCCATCTGTTTCATTTACCAGATAAAGCTGTCCATCGAGCATATAATCTACCAGCCGGCGCCGGGCATCTTTATCGCTAATTTTTTTCATATCGGCAAAGGCAGAGACCGATAGGGATTTAGCGCCCATAAAAAGCTGCAAATCATCGGCCATATTTTTTTTATAGATACCGGATCGCATAAGATTATTGAGATCACCACTAAGCATCATATCTTTTATAAATCCGGAAGCTGCTACACACTGATCGGCTATTCTCACTAATAGCTGCGGGCTTCCTTTATCGCTTAGAGCATAGTGGGGTTTATGCTGGCTTTCTCTCACTTCGGCCACCAATATGTATTTAGGACCATAATGCAAGATTTGAAAAAATAGAGGTATAGCCGGGCTGCAAAATTCCGTCGCTGCATTTTCTAAGGCAAATTTTTCTTCTTCTATATCTACGCCTATTACTTGCCCTTTATCTTCTACGCCCACCACTATCTTTCCGCCCCGGCTATTGGCAAATGCACAGATAGATTTCGCTATTTTAGGATAGGAGTTGATGGTGGTTTTAAAATCTATTTTATGACCTTCACCATTCTTTATCCACTGCTGTATGATGCGATAGTCGTTTTGCGGAGAATGGGTCATGGTTTTTTTTTTTAAAGGCGTAAAAATAATCTATTTTGTACTGGGAAGGCTATCTGGACCCGGTGGTTATTAGAGTGGGCTGGCAATGAATATAGATAACACTGCTAAAAAGAAATGCTATAAACCACTAGAGATGTCAAAATGAGGGTTTAATAAAAGTGCCGGTATTGGATTTACTAAGCGGCTGGTCTGCGGCCTACCGCCAATGGGCCATCCAGGGAGAAAGGGAGAATGGGTGTAATGATAGCTTCCGGGCGGCGTCATGTTGCATTTACTTTCACCATCCGGTCTTCCACCTCATTTACGATTTCTAGAAATCGGGAACTTCGCTTTAGTTCTCTTCCCCGGTGAAAGGGCAGATCTATGTTTAAATGGTAAACGATATGGCTAGGGGCCTTAGACATAATAAAAATATCATCGGCCACATATACTGCTTCGGTGATATCGTGGGTTATAAAAATAATGGTGGGGTGAAATTCATTCCATATTTCCAATAGCATATCCTGCATCTGTAACCTCGAGCTTATATCTAATGCACCGAAGGGTTCGTCCATAAGAAGGATCTCCGGACTGGCCAGTAGACTGCGTGCGATAGCCACCCGCTGTAGCTGTCCTCCGGAGAGAATAGGATATTGAGCATATTTTTTTTCGTGACCTTCCAGACCTACTTTTTTTATCATCTCCATCGCCCTTGCTCTTCTTTCGATGAGACCGAGTCCTGCAAACTGAAGTCCCAGTGCTACATTGTCCAGTACGGTGAGCCAGGGGAGCGAAGAATATTGCTGAAAAACTACACCCACCCGATTTTTTGCTCCGGGAGGCTGGCCCTTTATGAGTACTGTGCCTGAGCTGGGTTTTTGCAATCCGGCTATATAGCGCAGAATGGTAGATTTACCACATCCAGAAGCTCCCAGAATCACCACAAACTGACCTTGGCCGGGCTTGTCTTCCACTAAGAGATTAAAATCCTGTAGGATGCTTATTTTTCCATCATCATAAGTCTGTACGATATCGCTTAGCGCGATGATATTGTCCAGTTCCGTATCTTTAAAGGTTACCACTTGCAGGATGTTTATGAATGGGAAGGAAGGGTATTATTAAGTTCATCATCTTATAGCGTCTGGTTTTAGGAAGCAGAGGTTTGAACATGTTTATGCGGAAAAAAAAACTTATCCAATGTAAAGAACCATCTATCCTGTAATAAACCAATGATGATAATGATGATGAGCAGTGCAAAAACCTTGTCTATGCGGCTATTGCGCGCACTTTGAAAAATGAGTGCACCTAATCCGCCGGTATTATTCTGCAATTCGGCTATAATAATATAAGTCCAGCTTATGGCCACTAATACCCGCACATCATCAGATATACGAGAGAGTACCGATGGCAGATATACAGTTTTTATGGTTTGCCAGCTGGTGGCACCTAGGGTAAAAACGGTTTTTAGATACACATCATCTACTTCATCTATGCGCTGTATGATTACCGGAATGAGATATACTAAGATACCAAAGGCGAGGAAATAAATTTTCATAGGATTTTCTATACCAAACCAGGCTACGAAAAGACCTATTACTGCTGTAAGAGGAAGAAAACGAAGGGTATCGAAAGGTTTTTGAAATAACCCTCTGAACAGGGGTATGAGACCCAGTAGAAACCCGATGGGTAAGGCTATGATAAGGGCTACCATATAGCCGGAGAAATTTAGGTATATAGATTTTAGGATATTTCTCACTAAGGCATTATCGAAATGCAATTCCTTTAAGGCGGTGATTACCTTCCAGGGCTTGGGTAAGATACCGGGAGGGGCAAGTCCGCTATAAGTGATGCTTGCCCAGATGAAGAGCAGCAGAATAAACCCTAGTATCTGTAATAAGATTTTGTATTTGGGCTCAATAGAGCCTCTTAATTTAAATAATGGTCGCAATAGGGGTAGGTAGTTTTCTTAATAAGGTCAAAAAAATAAGCTGTTTTAATGCCGAACCATCTTGTTTTGCCTGGTATTAAAATGTTTGTTTCTTCAGAAAAACATTCCTATAATTATAGCAGAAAAAAAGACATAGATCGCCGAAAATTACTTATTGCCATTAGTCTATATCTACTTAGTATTAATCGGCGATCAATTCAAAATCTGTGCGCCTGTTTTTAGCTCTTCCTTCATCAGTATTGTTATCGGAGACTGGATTATCCGGACCATTACCTATTATCACAAAGCGATTTTTGGAGAAATTATATTGAGCGGACAGATAGTCTGCCACAGACTGGGCTCTGCGTAGGGAGAGATTTTTATTAGCGGTGTAGTCGCCCACATTATCCGTATTTCCTTCTATGCGGATACGGCTATTGGCAAAGGCTTTGGCTATATCACCAAAATCTTTGTCTATAATATATTTAGCATTTTCATCGAGCAGATATTCTGCCGTACGGAAGTTTATACGCAGTCTTTTAGTCGCTATAGCTTCGCTGGCTTTTTGCGCGGCGCCGGTAGGAGAAAATGTTTTGGCAGATTCGGCACTGTGTTCGGTACCGATAAGGCTTGTATTGCTATTTACAAGACTGCTGTTAGCGATTAATCGCCAATTGGGGACCGATGCGGGGGCATAATTAAGGCGGTGATATACCAGGCTCATCTTATCATACAGATCTTCGCCTTTTACGCCGGAATATTCGCTGTTTAGCCCAAAGAAATTTCTATTATCTCCGTGTGTGCACAGCCTGGTATTATTGATGGCTTTGTAGGCATCTTCTTCGGGGATATTGAGACCCTGCGACAGTATTCTTGCAGCCTTTCGTTTATTTACATCGGAGGCATTTATTTCTGCTGCCCCTTTCATCCATCCTTCATAGAGTTTTTGTAAAGCGGGGACGTGGCTCTGTATATATGATTTCTTTGCATAGAAGATATCTGCTATGATATGGCTGGCATTTTTTGTGCTTTGCAGTATTTTAGCTCCCGGCACATTGCGCACACAGTCTGCATCATCGGGGCTCCATACTACAGCAGCATCTACTTTGCCGGATTTAAAATAAGTGGCGGCATCTATGGCATTGGGAACTTCTATGATGGTTACCTCTTTAGGTTCTAGATCGCCGGCATCCAGCATCCAGAGAAGAAAAGTATGGGAGGGAGTCATAGGGGCTACGGCTATTTTTTTGCCCTTTAGGTCCTTCACTGCATCTATGCCCCTTCTGGCTACGATGGCATCTCCACCGCGGCTCCAGTCCGCTTGAAAAAGAATTTGTGGCTCAAAATCGGCAAGTCCTTTTACTTCTGTAGGAAAAGCATCTACGGTGGCCCAGAGGAGATTTACTTCATCTGCCTTAAAGGCGGCTCGAGAGGCATCGAAATCGTCTAAGACATTAAATTCTACTTTCAGTCCATAGTCTTTATAAAAACGACTTTGCTCACTAGCGGTAAATCCCTCATTAAAATATTGTCCGCCGGCATATCCCCCCCAGGTAACTACCCCTACTTTTATTGTTTCATCAGAGGATTTTCCTGAGATACCATTGGGATTTTTGCCACTCATTATCCCTTTTACATCCCCATCTTCTTTGGATGCGGGTGCTATGGAGGATAATACGCCATTGTTTTTGAGCAGATAAAAAAGACCCACTATGACGCCTACAATGAGTAGGGTAAACAATAGTTTGGAGAGGGTGGTGAGTCTGGCAGCCATATTCGTTTGAAATGAGGTGTTTATAATGATTAAAAATTAAAGAGATCGGAGTATTGATTTCCGGTTCTTTGGGCTTTAGGCAAGGGGGCATCCAGGTCTATACTGGTGGTACTTTGTTTGGTCTCATTTACCAGCATATCTTTATCGCTACCGAGCAGGAGGGATACGCCTTCGTTTTCCCATTTTTCTAGCATCTTAAGTCCCTCTTCTTCGAACACCCCATTTTGTAGGTCTATAGATTCCATAAAATTATGGGACATATCCATAAATCTTTCCATCTCACCCACTTTCATACTCACATCATCGGCTATGGCTTCCATAGCCTGGTCAAACATTTCTTTTTTACTGGAGCTACCGCTGAGGATATCGAGGGCACCCTTCATAGCCGAATGGGAGGTGCGTATGGCTTCCCGCTCTTTCTTTTTTACATCTACCTGATCTTTTATATCCTCCATAAGTATCTCAGAATTTTCGTACATCTTAGTGAGGATGCGATAGAGTATCTCCATTTTTTTATAGAGATCTTCCAGCTTCAGATTAGACTCCTGAAGTCTTCCCGCTTTACGGGATTTTAAGATCATCATCTCTTTTTTCTCCATTTCCTTGGCTTTACTGGCCATAGCTATATTCGTAGAGATAGATTGCTGATTTGCGGTGATGATGTCTTTGAGTTTTCTCATCTGTCCGCGCAGACTAGCTATTTGCTGTCCCATTTTTCCAAGGTTTTTTTTCAGGTCATCCACATAGGATTCTAAGATGCCTATAGGATCTATCTGCACAAATAATCCGGTTATAAAGCGCATGATGCTTTTATAGATATAGGATACCAGATTTCGCATTTTCGGGTCCAGTACCATATATACTACGGCAGCAAGGGCTGCTAGTATCAGGGCGAGTTGTAGGGTAGTGAGTGCCGCGCTGAGCAATATGGGCAGCGCCTGGATGAGGAGATATCCTCCACCTAATATCATAGCTCCCAGAAAGATTTTCCCCGTAGTTCCCTCTGGTTTTTGCCAAAAAGATTTTGGCTTAAAATCATTATTTGCTTCAATCATATAATGGGTTTATTTTAAATACTCATTTATTTTTTGCTGATCGCTCGTAAATTGATCGCGTATGCTCACAAAGGTAGATTCAAAATTCATCTTCGTGGTTTCTATCTTTTCACTGATGCCGGCCAGTTCATTTTTCATCGTATCCTGCTTTACTTGTATTTGTTCTATTTCCTGGGTGAGCCTTTTTATTTGTTCAGATTTTTCGGCTATGGCTTTGTCCATAGCGGATATTTCTGCCGTCTTCTTATCTAGATTCTCTTTGCGCTGCTGAGCCAGGGCATCATCAAAAACCGATTTTTGTCTGTCCAGAATTTGAAGATAGTGACTGAGCGTAGAGGTGAGTTTTTCTTTGGTGAGCCCCATCGTAGTGGCCGTGGCAAAGGCCGATCGGTACATAGTAGCTTCGTCCATAGGTAGTTTGCTCAGCGCTTTTAGCGATTCCTTAAACTCTAAATAATCAAATCCAGCTAGGTTTTGAGCCTCTATAGTTTTGAAAATAGTGTCTGCAATAGTGGGATCCACACCGGTTATATAACTACCCGACTTTTTATAGGATACTTCTTGGGTAGGTAGAGAGCCCTGGCCGGGCTTACTTTCGGCCGAGGTGGCCTCGGTTTTTTGTCCTGTGGCCGGTTTATTCGTTCCGTCTTCGATTACAAAAACACCTTTGATTCGCTTAAAAAAATCGGACATACTAAAATTGTATTTTTTATTTGGGCTAAAAATACAAAAAAAAAAATAGTTGATCGAATAATGGTTTCAGGACTAAATAAACAGAACATTTTTTTTAGAACATCTCCGTTGCCACAATGCCCCTGCCGCTGTTGGAAAAATGTCATCCCCCGCTGCTGTTGCAATGGCCATCGCCTTCCTACAGCTTTTAATGCGTGGAAGCGGGAGACCAACAAATGGGGCTGATAAGTCCCCTTTAAGGAATTTATAATACGCAACTATAATACGCCAGCATTGGGGCTGTGAAGTCCCCTTTAGGGGATTTAGGGGTAAGGGATTTAGGGGTAGGGTACTTATGGTCGGTTTACCTAACTTATTTTATTCCTTCACCGTCTTTCTTCTCTTCCGGTTTAGGCTCACTATCGCTCTGAGGAGGACTAGGATCGGCCAGATCCGGATACAGGGGTTTGTATTCTTCCTGAGGGGTTTGTTCGGATGCGTTATCCTCGGGTCTAAATTGCAGGTATTTTCTTGCTGTGGACTTAAATTCGGGCACATCCGGCTCTTCTATCCGGCGCAATATTTCGGCCGTAATAGGGACTATAGATACGATTCTGTTTGCCTGCCTTTGTACAATTTCTTCAAAGAGATTTCTCACTACTCGGGCATTGCCGAATCCTTTGTATCTATTTTCATAAAATTCATCGAGTATGAGACTTAGTTTATCTTCGGCATCTACACTGAGTTCAAAATCGGCCTTAGAAGCAAAACGCTTAAAAATGGCCAGCAGTTCTTCCCCGGTATAGTGATTGAAGAAATAAAAGCGATTAAACCGAGATTCGAGCCCGGGATTACTCTGTACAAAAGCTTTCATCTCATCGGTATATCCGGCAGCTATTACCACCAGATTTTCGCGGTTATCCTCCATTCTTTTGAGCAGGGTTTCTATGGCTTCGTGACCAAAATCCCTGCCGGTATCATCTTTATTTAGCGCATAAGCTTCGTCTATAAATAATACCCCTCCTATGGCCGATTTTATTACCTCATCTACCTTCATAGCGGTTTGGCCCACATATCCTGCCACCAGTCCTGCTCGGTCGGTTTCTATGAGCTGGCCTTTATCTACATAGCCCAGGTGTTTAAAGATGCGTGCTACGAGCCGCGCTACGGTGGTTTTGCCGGTGCCGGGAGGACCGCTAAATACGCTGTGTAAGCTGGGTATAGTACCGGCCATCCCCTGTTCTATTCTCATTTTGTGTACTTTGAGCAGATTAGCCAGACTGTGAATTTCGCGTTTTATTTCCTTTAATCCCACCAGTCCTTCGAGCTCGGCCATTACCTGCTCCAGCGTTTCATCTTTGGGTGCTTCGGTTTGCTTTACACCGAAGAGATTTTTTTTGGGATTATTGGCCAGATTCCATATATCCCGCAGCAGTATTTCTTCTTCCGGGCTCACCTCGCCATCGGCTTTTACCAGAAGAGAAGCAAAGCGATACAGACCGGTAGAGACAGCACTAAAAGCAGCATGTTCTGTGCGGATGAGGATAGAGGGAGTAAGCAATTCGCCGGCATATTTTGTTTCTACTTTAAATAGTTCTATATCCGTAATTTTCTTAATATTATCGTCAAATCCCTGCTGGAATATCATTTGATTGAGTCTGGGAAGGGCCACGCCTCTGGCCATATCCGCGCCGGTGCTAAGCCGCTCAAAAAAATAGGCTAATATAAATTGTTGCTTCCTTTTTAGTTCCTCATTTTTCGCAGGCACAGCCTTTTTATAAAGCATCACTAAGTCATGGATAATTAGGTGCTGAGCCCTGTATTGATCCTGCATTTCCGGGCTTTGACTCATGGCATGGAGCGCCTTTATAAAATCCTCATCCCCATTGAGCTCTTTTAGCAGTTTATCCCACTGTTCGCCCTCTTTTTGCAGCGCCTCTATCATCGCTCTGTCTATGATGAGATCCATTTTTTCTTCCTCCGCTCGGAAATATTTTTCTATAAATCCTTGTAGGTCTTTTTTCTTTTGTTCCCGCTCGCCGCTGTGGTATAGGCGCAGTATTTCCTGGATTTTCGTATCGGTCTCCTTATCCGGATGCGATAGGGCAGGGGGCCACTTACCCGCCTCTAAAAAGGTATGGCTACGCTCTAATGGGGTGATGATCGTATGTCCCGAGCTATTATAATAAATGTTGTTGTCCGTAATAATAAATCCTTTATTTCCCCCTTGGTCGGTCTTATCGTAGAGCAGGTGTATCTCTTCTTTGCTCAGATTTATTCCCTTAAATTCTTCGGTAATGCGGGCTATGGCTAGCAGTGGTGTTTTACCGGTGAGATAAAGACCGGCAGCCTTAGCTGCCTCGGAGGTGAATAGCTGGGCGATTATCTTTTCTATAGCAAGGGGTGATGGCATCGGTAATAGATAATTTGAACGCAAATATGCAGCTTTTTTACCCATTTATCTCGGGCTGGCTCACTAACATAGAATCCTGCACTTTGGGCGATGCCTGCCCTCCGACTACGCTTGATTTCCTCTGTGATCCGGGAGCTGCCACTAAGCGATGTGGAAGGGGCGGTCACTGAGCGTAGTCGAAGGGCAGGCCCGGGCTATGCAGGGCTCCGCTTACGCTCCGGTACCTGGCTGGCAGGTTTTATAGCATTTTCATCTTTTTTATCAGTATAAACCTGCCTTCCAGGTACAAACCCTTTCTATCCCTATCGCATATACAAGCTAGCAAGATAACCTAAGACATTGCTGTATCCATTAGGATCTGTAATAATGTCACCCCTTCGGGGTTTTGTTTTATAATCATTTTACCCTATAATCATTTCACCCCTATAATCATTTCACCCCTACGGGGTTTTGTTTTATAATCATTTCACCCCTATAATCATTTCACCCCTATAATCATTTCACCCCTTCGGGGTTTTGTTTTATAATCATTTTACCCTATAATCATTTCACCCCTACGGGGTTTTGTTTTATAATCATTTTACCCTATAATAATGTCAGCCCTACGGGGTTGGGTTCTATAATAATGTCACCCCTATAATAATATCACCCCTACGGGGTTGGGTTCTATAATAATGTCACCCCTACGGGGTTGGGTTCTATAATAATGTCACCCCTATAATAATGTCACCCCTACGGGGTTGGGTTCTATAATAATGTCACACCTATAATAATGTCACCCCTACGGGGTTGGGTTCTATAATAATGTCACCCCTATAATAATATCACCCCTACGGGGTTGGGTTCTATAATAATGTCACCCCTACGGGGTTGGGTTCTATTTTGCCTGTTTAGCACTTGTATCTTTGTACATCTAGCCTGTCTTTAGAATTTATTATAATTTATGAATGGGGTGATTTTATTAAATTAAGTAAAAATGATATGTATAGTATATTGATAATGAATAGAATCGTTTTTTTTTGAAAAAAAAAAAAATATTTTATGATATTGTAATTTTTTTTTACATTTAGGCCGAAAATTTTATAGAAATGAATTACGCCTGCAAGGGGATGATTATTCCTGAGCGAGAATGCAGAAATAGGGTATCTCTCCGCTTTGGCTTATATAAAAAAATAGGTGCCTATCAGATTACCGCAGGATGCAGTATGCCGCTCAATTCTAAAAGAAATGCCTTTCTTTTTCTTTTCTTATATTTGTGGGGCTCTTTTCATGATCCTGTATCTCGTTAATTTTTATATTCACTATTAACCGACAAAAATAAAAAATAGCCGAAAATATATCCAAAAGCCTTTATAGTAAAGCTTTTTGATTTTTACTTGAAATAGTTACCCCCCCCCCTTAGAATATTGTCATCTGTATATTTGGGTCTTTATTTTTAGGTTTTTTCTTCTTTGTATAGGTTCTTCGACAGTTTTTTAACACCCAAAATATCTCCAAATTGCTTATTAAATGGATTCTTATTAATGCTGCAACTGTTGAAAATGCTTTTTGTGTTTCCGCCTTAATTTTTAGTACTGTTATGAGCAGATGTGCAATGAGCGTACACCATATTTGGGTCTTTATTCCATTTTCCGTATCTGAATAGAAATAGTGAAGTTGGAAGTTTTGTTTTAGCTTCTTAAAAAGCAACTCTATTGTCCATCTTTTTTTGTAGATATCAGCCACCTGTTGGCCAGCATAGTCTAATTTGTTTGTAATGAACTCATAAATTCTTCCTTTTTCATCCTGATAAGTTACTTTCTTTAATTGTAATAACTTTTCCTCCTTGTTTTCCTTGTATGATAATAGAATAATTTCTTCTTTTAAGACGCCTGATTTACTGCCTAATGACTGACTTTGAATTGTTTCAGCGACGGTATATACAGCATTCGTTTTTAGCCTTCCTACGAAGTTAATATTCCTTTCTGTATAGAAACCAAAAGATTTATAGTCATTGTACCCACGGTCGAATACAATCGTACTAAAAGGAGCTAGAGATAACAGATGGAGCTGCGTTCTATCGTGGCATTTGCCTTCTGTAATGTTCACGAATTCTGGCGTTTTGGAATCCGCACCAATTAGCATGTGAACTTTTAGACCGCCCTTTTTTCTTCCGTCTCCCGTTGGATTGCGACCAACTCCTTTCATAATGTCCGAAAATAGCTTAATAGTAGAAGAATCGAAAATAAACAAATTCTTCCCTAATGAGCTATTTGGTTGGCTGACCGACAAAAAGTCTTTAAAATGCTCAATAAGTAGGAAATAAAAGGATTTGAAGAACTCATTATCCCTCTTTCGGAGTCCATCACCTGCAGTACTCTTTGCAGGAGAGGATTCAAATCCCAAGTGATTGAGTTTTCCCTGCATAGCCAGCATGCCATCGCATAATTCTATCATAGAGTCGCATCTGCTGAAGATACCGAACAGAAGCGAAACTAGCTGTTTCCAGGCAGGAAAAGCCTTATAATAATGGTCTGTTTTTGATGTTTTCGCTAAAAGATCGAACTTTTCCCTAGGGATAACATTCAATATTTGTTTGAAAATCGGCTGACCGACATAATTATTGCTATCTTTGCTTATCATCCATTGTGATTTAGAAACCATAAATGTATGAAAAAGGGCTTTACCCCCCAGAAAGGGGGTAGCCCCATTTTCTGGTTAGTCGGTCAGTAGTGAAAAAATATGCATAAAAAGGGATAGAGATCGTAGCGGTAGGATGGAGTGAAGCGTGACCTAATAGAAAAATCGAGCGACAGTAATGATTCTATGAACCGATCAGGCGAATAGAAATAACTCGGGCCTACCGCATGGCTATTTTACTTAGAAGGGGAGGCAGGCATAACCCCGATAAAAGCGATGGAAATGAATAGCTAAGCCATAGATAATACGTACTTAAAAGGATGCGTGAATGAGGTATAGCTATAGTTTTTTCTACATATAAAATCATTCTTATAGCCTGAGTGAGATCGCATATATAAAAGAATTTCTTACATTTGTAAGATATGAATGATAATTATACTAGGCGAGCAGATTCTGACCTTTCCAATGAGGATTTGGCACCCATAACTACCGGGCAAAGAACCTGGGGTATCTGGAATTATGCGGCACTATGGGTATCTATGTCGCTATGCATACCTACCTATATGCTGGCCAGTTCGCTAATAGAAGGGGGTATGAACTGGTGGCAGGCTATTCTCACGATATTTCTGGGCAATTCAATCGTTCTCTTACCTATGATGCTCAATGGCCATGCTGGGGCAAAATATGGCATCCCCTTTCCGGTTTTTGCGCGGGCCAGTTTTGGCACAAAAGGTGCGAATATACCTGCGATTTTAAGAGCCATAGTAGCCTGCGGATGGTTTGGGATACAGACTTGGATAGGGGGCAGTGCCCTCTACCAGATGCTCCAATTGTGGTTTCCATCCTTAGCAGATAGCGGCTCCATTTTTCCGGCCTGGATGGGACTGGAAAATGGCCCGGCTATGGCGTTTTTACTCTTTTGGGTGCTGAATATGTATATCGTATATCTGGGCGTAGATAGCATCCGGCGCCTGCTGGTGTTTAAAGCCATCTTTCTCCCCTTAGCGGCACTGGCCTTGTTTTTTTGGGCACTGGTGGCGGCCAAGGGATTAGGACCCATACTGGATCAACCGTCTAAATTTTCTAGCTCTGGGCAGTTTTGGGCCTATTTCTTTCCGGCTCTTACCGGTATGGTGGGGTTCTGGGCTACCCTATCGCTAAACATACCGGATTTTACCCGTTATGCCCGATCACAACGGTCACAGGTGATAGGACAGGCTATAGGTCTGCCTCCTTCTATGGCGATGTTTGCCTTCATAGGTGTGGTAGTAACATCCGCTACGGCTATCGTATATGGCAGTACTATCTGGGATCCCTTAGTGCTGGCCGGAAAATTTGAAAACAAGCTATTAGTAAGCCTGGCTATGATAGCCGTGCTTATTTCTACGCTCGCTACGAATATAGCCGCTAACATTGTGAGTCCGGCCAATGATTTTGCTAATCTCTCACCGAGCAAAATAGATTTTAAACTTGGGGGATATATCACGGGTCTAGTGGGCATAATCATTATGCCCTGGAAATTAGTGAGCGACCCTAGCGGATATATTTTTACTTGGCTCATAGGCTATAGCAGTCTGCTGGGGCCCATAGGCGGTATCATGATAGCCGATTATTTTTTTATAAGACATAAAGAATTAATACTCGAGGACCTATACAGAAGTGATGGTATCTATAGATATAAAAATGGTTTTCACAGCAAGGCTATTCTAGCACTTCTTGCAGGCATTTTGCCTAATGTACCGGGGTTTATGACTACGGTAGGCTGGGTAGGCAAAGAGGCTTTCCCTCACTGGCTATCCGGATTCTATAGCTATGCCTGGTTTGTGGGATTTATAGTGGCAGGACTCGCATATTATGTACTGTGTAAAAGCGATGCCATCGAAAAATAATAAAGGTGCAGAGCCCGGATATAATATAAATATCCCGATCATTAAGTGTACTGCTTATATCACACAAAACCCCGGGTCTTTAATGGGCATAATAGTGTAAATAAAAAATAATTATTATTTTCGCATTATCATATCCATGCGCTCTTTCTTTCTAATTCAATATTGAGAGCAGGCTAAAACCCTAAGCGTAGGGACCAGGGATAGGGTACTTTACTATTGATAATAATAAACCATTAAGCGATGAGTATTTTAATAAGAAATGGCCGTATCGTGACGGCATCCGAGGATTATATAGGCGACATCTATATAGAAGGCGAAAAGGTAGTGGCCATAGGCGAAAACCTGTCCTATAAATCCCGCCGCACCATCAATGCCAGGGGCAAAATAGTAATGCCGGGAGCCATAGATCCGCACGTACATCTGGAGATGCCCTTTATGGGTACGTTCTCATCCGATACCTATGAGACCGGCACCCGTGCCGCCCTTTATGGAGGTACTACTACGGTAATAGATTTCATACTTCAGAAGCAGGGCAAGTCGCTCTATAGTGCCTATAAAGAGTGGTCTGGCCGGGCAAAAAACAATGCCGTGGGCGATTATTCATTTCACATGGCCGTTACGGATTTTAATGAAGATACTAAGACGGAAATAGCATCCTTAGTAGAAAAAGAAGGTATCACTTCCTTCAAAATGTTTATGGCTTACAGGGGTGCGCTTATGATAGACGACCGGCAGATGAATGGCCTTATGCAGGAGGTGCGCCGCTGTGGCGGGATGGTGACGGCACACGCTACGAATGGCGATATGATAGACTATCTCGTAGCCAAACATCGCAGCGAAGGCAAGCTCAGTCCTCTCTATCATTATCTCTCACAGCCGGAGATCACGGAGTCTGAGGCTTCGCATCGTTTTACAGATTTTGGCTACTATAATGACTGCCCCATCTACATCGTACACATGACCTGCGAAGGAGCGGTAAATGCCATAAGACAAGCCCAGTTTAGAAACCAAAAAGTTTTTGGCGAAACCTGTATCCAATACCTCATATTAGACGCTTCCCTATATTGCAAGCCCCGCTTCGAAGGTGCGAAGTATGTGATGTCGCCTCCCCTGCGCGAACCTAAGGATCAGGAGACCCTCTGGGCCGCTATAAACCAGGGTGTAGTGGAAGTAGTAGCTACAGATCACTGCCCTTTTATGTGGGCACAAAAACTGATGGGCAAAGATGATTTTAGCAAAATACCCAATGGACATCCGGCTATAGAACATCGCCTAGAACTGCTCTACTCAGAAGGGGTGAGGAATGGCAAAATATCTATAAATAAGATGGTGGAAGTAGCCAGTACTAATGCCGCCAAAATTTTCGGAATGTTTCCCCGCAAAGGATGTATAGCCGTAGGATCCGATGCAGATATCGCTATCTTAAATCCAAAAACCAAACACAAGCTATCTAAAAAATCGCACCACATGAATGTGGACTACAGTGCCTACGAGGGCTGGGAAGTACAGGGCAAAATAGAGACCGTATTACTGCGCGGACAAGTGGCCATAGAAGAAAACCAATGCTGGGTGGAAAAGGGCTATGGCGCATTTATAAAGAGAAATAAAGTGAGTGGAATAAAATAAAACCGACTGCTCTATTTCTCAACTGCTCTACTGCACAGCCACAAGTGGCTGTTTGTCCAGCATCTAGCTTCTGGCATCTGACAGCTAAGACTTTCTTTCAGTGTATCCGTCCCACCAAGTACATACTATCGGGGTCTTTTATAGATCACTAAATTTGCCCAAAATTTATTCTCTAGGATAAAGCCACGATGGTTTGCCTTTTACAATAATGGAGGAAGACCGAGCTTAGCTCTCATTCCTTTTTTAAGGAATCAGGTATTTCTCCCAGTACTGCACACTATTGGGAAAAAAGCTTTCTGCATCACGGTCAAATACTTGCGACGTGCCACCATTTGTACTGAAGTCAAAAGTAAAAAATAGTTTTTTCATTATCAGCTAAAAGTGAAAAACAATTCTTAATGGCGGCATGATCACAAGTACAATGTGATAGACCGATTATTTTTGCTTCTCTAATGGTAAAGTGCCATCTATTAAGGCATTTGGATTTTGTTTTAGAAGGCAATATAATTCAATAAATCTCTCCAATTTATATTCGTCATCGGATAGTTTAAGTTTTAAAAACCCTTTAATGTATTCTACGCTATCATTTGAATTTCCCCATAATTCTAGAAATTGCTGAATTCTGTTACAATCAATTTCGTTTTTATTTAACCATTCAAATTCTTGGGAACCAAACTCTATCTTTAATATTTGTTTAGCAGTGTCACAAGGTGTTCGATTCTCACTCTGAGAAAATGAGGTATTTTTCGTAGCACCGCAACTGCTATTAATTACGATAAGTATAAAAAAAATAATTGATTTTAAAAATACCATCATTTGCATGTAGGTTTAATTCAATGGTCGCTAATCGGGTCACGCAGGGGAAATGCACCCCTTCACCCACGGAACCGTGCTTGAAAGTCTCCCTTCACACGGCCCTGCAAGTTAATAAATCACACAAAAATACTAAATTTTATCTATGTACCAAATACAAATCTTGCAAAATGTAAGCTATTTTATAGGATTATATCGCTATTTTATAAGACATAACTCCATAGTTATCATTATTAGACCCATTGCCACGGTGCCGTGCCACAGAGGCTTTATTGCCTGGCTTGCAGATGTGGCAAAGCCTTAGCTGTTATGAGTTCGTGCTGATCTCTGAATGGTTGTCTGTTTTAATTTTCCTATGTCGTCTCAAAACTACCAAGATCCTTCCTGTTTTACTTGGTAAAATCGTTTACCATCAAATCGGAAGAGTCCACTTCCTGCACCCCACCACATATTTCCTGATTTATCTTGATACATACTTTGAACACAACAATTTAAACTGTTAGCAGATGTAAACACGGTAAAAGCTTTTGGATTTGGCAAAGGAACGGAAGGGTCAAATCTCGTTGTATTGCCTCGGGCTGTAATCCAAATGATACCTGACTGCTCTATAATTATTCCCCAAAACTCGGTTCCGCCTAATCCGTCTTTGGGAGTATACTCTGTAAATGTTTTGCCGTCAAATTTGCAAATTCCGTTTTTCATGGCAAACCACATATTGCCTATTTTGACTTGTGCCATGCCACCTGCATAGTTCTCGCTCAAATTTTCTTTTTCATTGAAGTTTATAATTGTTTTTCCATCATAGCGAAAGACACCTTTATCAGACGAAGCAACCCAAATATCTCCATTTTTCACTTCCATAATGCCTGCAACATTTATAGGTGGGAGTAATGCAGACAACGAGAATCTTTTACCACCTTTGCTCTCTATTGATGGGTCATATTGGTAAACGCCACCGTGCGTACCTACCTAAATTGTACCCGATTTGTCAACAAGAATACTTTTTCGACTTTTTTCGGTATGATGTAGCCCATCTTTTTGATTATAATTTCTAAAAGTTTTACCATCATATTTATACACTCCTTGGTCGGTTCCAAACCACAGATTACCATCTTTATCTTCATCAATAGCATAAACAGTGTTGTTATTAAAACCATCTGGATTGGAAAAATAGGTCAACGATTTTTCATCATACCTCACTACGCCTTCGCCTAAAGTACCAAACCATAAATTCCCTTTCGAATCCTGAAAAATACTTCGGATATACTGACTCACTAAGGTAGTGTCAAAATCGGGTGCCATAGCAACTGCCTTAAAGTTTCTTATTACCGTTGGACTTGGTTTGGAAGTAATTTTTGCCTTTATGTGTGTTTGTTTTTTCTTGTCCGTTGCAGGAAGTAATAAATACGGATACCAAAAGCAGTGAATAAATTGGAATGTATAAGTAGTATTTTGTCATTCACATTTGTTTTAGTTTTATAAAAATAAAATGTTCGTTAAAAGCTAAAATGCTTCAAGTTTGCGGGTCGCCCCGCCTGACGCAAAACCCGTGTTGGCGGTTCGTGCTTCTTTTATGTCGTTGGCTAGGTCAGGGAACATTGGAATTTAATGTCTAACTCGTCAATAAATTGAAAGTCGTTTATCCATCTAATTCCCATGTTGTCACAAACGTTGGGTATTTTTATTTTATTCGAGTTTAAAGCTGTCACCTTTTCTTCTTTGGTACCTTTTGTATCCTCCTGTTGCTCACGGGCGTGTAAATCTCGGTCGTCTTTGAGCTGCATGCCCTAAGAGCTCCTGGATGATACGGATATCCGTACTCGCCTCATGCAGGTGCGTGGCAAAAGGATGCCTGAGGGAGTGAAAGCTCACCTCCTTGCGTATGCTTGCCGAAAATTTAGCGTTTTGAAATATCTTTTGCAACCTCCTCACACTATATTGGTCAAAATTTTTGTCCCTCTTCCAGCCCATCCTTCGGGAGGTACGCCTTGAAATACAAGCGGAGGGTATGCAGCAGTGTTTCTGAATGCATTACACAGCGGTCTTTCTTCCTTTTTGCGGCCTGGTTACTCAGAAGCATTCGGCCCGAATCAATGTCCTTTATACGCAGGTTCACCACTTCGCTCACCCGCAAGACTGCTGCATATCCCATCAGTAGCATTGTCTTGTGCTTGATGTTCTGAACTGCCGCACGAAGATCGCTCATTATACCCATACCTCCGTCCTGCCAGCTGCAGACAGGCCGTAGCCGGAACCGCTGTGGCTGGGCTTGTCGGGCATTTGGATTCGTTTTGTAATTTCATTTTTTTTGCGGTTTCGATGCTGGCCAGGTACCTAGTGGCCCTGTGCTATTTGGCACTACAAATGAATAAAAAGTTTTCATTTCGAGTAGATGGTTCAGGAAAAAATAGTTTTATGGCTATTTTCTTATTGGCTTGTGCTGCTAAAACTTTGGCTTGTGCTGCTATATTTTTTGACCCGCAAATCCTGCCCCCCTGCTGCTATCCAGCATCTAATATCTAACATCTATGCTCCAGCTGTTATCTTGATTCTAGATTCGGCTGTATAATAGGCTGTTATCCTGACTCTTGATTCTTGACTCTTGACTCCGGCTGTAGGATGGTTTTATTGCTTAATAAATCGATTACAGATGGATTGCATATTTCCATAATTTAATTCTATAATATACATTCCCTCCGGTAAATCACTCACATCCATCTGTGCATTTTGATTTCCAGACAGATGATCGATTTTATGTATGAGGTGGCCATAAACATTATATATTTTTATAGTTTGCAATCCTGCATTCTTCACATTAAAAATATTCAATACGTCTACAACTGGATTGGGGCTCAGGCCCATAGTAGTGGTCATATTGTCATCGAGGCCTACTGGTACAAATATATAATCGCAGGTAGGCTCATCATAACTATTATATAGGCCGATATTATCATCTTCATAACATGCTAAGCCTACGGATTCCTCAAAGAGATAACTATATATATAAGGAAAAAAATAATTATTAATCGCACCTATATTCTCAACTACAATTAGAGGTTCATAAAAATTTGTAGAGTCATCAGACACCTTGGCCACGTAAGATTTCAAAGTATCTTCATTTAAAATCATCAAATCTGTAGATTCGACAATCATATCATAATCTCCAGAAAATCCTTGCCAATTGTGGTAGATAAATGTTTCACCTACTTGAAGGTTAAAATCATAGACTAACCTGAATTGATTATCATAAAAAATATAGACAGAATCATTCTGTTCATAGGTGAAAAAAGGGGGTAATGTACCAGAATGATAGGTACTTACTAATGTAGTAGTATTAGTGGAGCGAGAAGTATAGGTAGCACTAATTTTCTTACAAGGTATGTCATCTATAATGGTATCTTTTTCATACAGCAAATCACGGTACTCATAATTTGCCGGATAAGCGCACAATTGATATATCCAATGGGCACCAGGCGGACACCATTCTTGTGCACGAGTATAGCACAATAAAATCGAAATAAGATAAAAACAAGTCAAAATTTTCATAAATGATAAATGTTTAATGGTTTAAAAAATTAAAATCAACATATTGAATGAGCGGCAATAAAATAAAAATATTACTCCACTACCAGCTTTTCACTCTGCAAGATACGACCTTCACTCATATAACTCACTAGGTAGATGCCTGACATCAAATCGGCTAAAGGGAGGTTTATTTCTCGCTGGCCATTAGCCATATCTATGCGCACTATTTCCTGCCCGCTGAGGGAGGATAGGACCAGCGTAGAGGCCTTTCTACTGATGGGATTATAGAAACTGGCGGTGGCATAATCAGTGGTAGGATTAGGACTGAGGGTGAAAAATTTTTCCACCACATCCAGCATACCATCATCAGGAAAGCTATCTTCTATCCCCACTATGACGAGTGCATCCGTACAGCCGGGGGTAAGGCAGCCGTTTTCATCTAGTTTTAGTAGCCATAGATCGGGCCTAGCACCTGGCAACCCAGTATAGGTGGAATACATACCGCAAGTAGCATAGCCACCATCGCTCGTGGCTATAATATCCCTTAATGTAACAAACGGATAAACTAGTGGATTGGGATTCCCGTGAAAATTCCTTTCCCATATTATTTCTCCTTCGGCAGATAGCTTAAATATCCAGGCCATTTTACGACTCGTATCATTATCCGGAT
>Ga0209398_1000157_pt1 | contig 50917 bp, 47 predicted proteins | sample AshMeaBigSpring_FD_184125 | JGI IMG/M metagenome (GOLD analysis project Ga0209398, IMG submission 184125) | Groundwater microbial communities from Big Spring, Nevada to study Microbial Dark Matter (Phase II) - Ash Meadows Big Spring (SPAdes)... | ecosystem: Environmental > Aquatic > Deep...
AGAATCGATTCCGCTGATGTGCAGCGTCGTGCCGAACGGGACGAGCTGCTCGATGCCCGGCCGGCCCGTGAGTCGCTCGACGATCCCCTGCAGGTCGGGACCGGTAACGGCCCACGTGTGCAGGCCGGAGGCGGCAATCACTTCGCCGACCGTGCCGGTTGTCAAAAGACGTCCATACGAAAGGTATCCGATCCGGTGGCACCGCTCGGCCTCGTCCATGTAGTGTGTGGTGATCAGGACGGTGAGCCCCTCGGCCGCCAGCTTGTGGATCGACTCCCAGAAGTCGCGCCGCGCCTTCGGATCGACCCCGGCGGTCGGTTCGTCGAGCAGCAGAAGCTTCGGGCTGTGCAACATGCAAGCAGCGAGGGCGAGACGTTGTTTCCATCCGCCCGAGAGTCCCCCTGCGAGTTGGTTCCGCCGGCCGGCCAACCCGTGTTCCACCATGACCTTTTCGAGGGTGGCGACGCGCTCCGGAATGTCGTAGACGCGGGCGACAAAATCGAGGTTCTCACGCACCGTCAGGTCCTCATAAAAGCTGAACCGCTGAGTCATGTAGCCGACCTGGTTTTTGATCTCCCGGCTCCCGGTGAGGAAATCAAACCCGAGGCATGTTCCTTCGCCTCCGTCGGCCTTCAGCAGCCCGCAGAGCATCCGGATAAACGTCGTCTTGCCGCTGCCGTTCGGCCCGAGAAACCCGTAGATCTCGCCCTGCTCGACACGTAGAGCCACGTGGTCGACGACGGTCCTGCCATCAAACGCCTTCGTCACCCCGCGCACGTCGATCGCCGGTTGTCCGTTCGCCATCCTCACATTCCAACTTGAACCGGCTGGCCAGGATGCAGCTGCGCGGCCACCTTGGGATCGAAGGAAACCTCGACCATGAAAAGAAGCTTCTCCCGGCTCTCGCGGCTGAAGATCACCGGCGGGGCATATTCCGCCGTCGGCGAGATAAACGAAACCCTCCCGCTCACCGGGGCCATGCCGTCAGCTGTCACCGTGACCGCCCCCCCACTCTTAATCGATGCCAGTGCCGTCTCCGGAACGAAAAACCTCACGCGGATCCGCTCCGGCGGAAGCAGGCTGACAACCGCCTGCCCGGCGGGAACCCATTCGCCCGGACGGAACAGCGTGTCAAAGACAAGCCCCCTCTCTCCGGCGCGCTGGATTTTTTGGTCGAGATTCCATTGCGCCTGGTCCAACGCCGACCGTGCCGCATCGACGCGAGCCTGCGCGGCCGCAATCTGATCCTCGCGGCCGCCAAGGCGTGCCGTCTGCAAAGACGACTCCAGAGCAGCGGAAATTTCCATCAGTGCAATATCCGCGCTCTGATAAAGGTTCAGGTTCTCCTCAGCCACAACCTTCGTCTGATACAAATTCTTCGATCGCTTCAGCTGGATGTCGGTATAAGTCTGGGCCGCCAGAGCCGCTTTCTGCTGGTGCTCAATCGTGGCGATTTCTGTCGGGCGCTGCCCCTTCTTCAGATCCGCAAGCGTGGCCTGCTCCACGGCCAAATTCGCCACCGCCTGCGAAACCGCATCCTGCTCTGGCAGGGGATCGAGCGCAAACAACTCTGCACCGGCTTCAACACGCATTCCTCTCTCAACCGGCAGCCGGCGCAAACGCCCCGCTACCGGCGATGCTACGAGCACATACTCACCAGTCACATAGCCTTCAAACGCCACCTTCCGCGCCGGCTGACACCCTGTCACCAATGTCCCCAGAGCTGCGTAAGCAGCCACTCTGGCAAACAAGGGGGGAAACGCACAGAGGACGTTCATTAAGGCCGTAAGAAGATCACATGCCACCCCCGCTGACAACAGGCTTTCTCGACATGCGACGCCAGTGCTTCCCTCCGCGGATGCTCGCCCCCCGTCCCCGGAAAATCTTCCTCCCGCCTCCTCAACATTTAATGTTGTGGTCAATGCGGGGTTGATCCGGTGGGGGCGGACGGGCATGCTGGGAGCATGACTGCGGTTTCCACTGATTTGGTTTCTGAGATCCTTGAGCTCAAGCGGGAGCGGAATGCGGTGATCCTGGCGCACAACTACCAGACGGCGGACATTCAGGAGTTGGCAGATTTCGTGGGCGACTCGCTCGGGCTAAGCTACCAGGCGGCGGAGACCGGGGCGGACGTGATCGCGTTTTGCGGGGTCCACTTCATGGGCGAGACGGCAAAGATCCTGAGTCCATCGAAGACCGTCGTAATTCCGGACATGAATGCCGGCTGCTCGCTTTCGGATTCGTGTCCGGCGGAAAAGCTCGAGGCGTATCTGGAGGAACACCGGGACAAGAACTACTTCGTGATCGCCTACATCAACTGCAGCGCGGGAGTGAAGGCGCTGGCGGACGTGATCTGCACGAGCGGGAACGCGGAAAAGATCGTTGCGGCGACGCCGGCGGACAGGAACATTCTCTTTGTTCCGGACCAGAACCTCGGCGCGTGGGTGATGGAGAAGACCGGGCGGCCGATGGATCTCTGGCGGGGGAATTGTTATGTGCATGTCGAGTTCACGCGCGACAGTATCGGACGCATCCTTGCGGAATACCCGGATGCGAAGGTCGTCGCCCATCCCGAATGCACGCATGCGGTGCGCCTGCTGGCCGACGAGGTTTGCTCGACCGAGAAAATGGTCGGCTACTGCCGTGACAATCCGGCCCGCGAATTCATCATCGTCACCGAGAGCGGGATGCTCCACCGCCTGCGCCGCGAGGTGCCGGGGAAGGTTTTCATTCCGGGGCCGACCGAGCTGTGTTCCTGCGGCGACTGCCGCTACATGAAGCTGAACACTCTGGAGAAGCTGCGCGACTGCCTGGCGAACCTGGAGCCGCAAATCCGGATTCCCGAGGACATCCGCGCGCGCGGCGAGCGCGCGGTCCGGCGGATGCTTGAGCTTTCGAGGTAGGCTCAGACCAGCCGCACGAGTTCCTTTGGCAGCGGCGAGGTGAACCGCAGTTCTTTTCCGGTCTGCGGGTGTTCGAACTGAAGGAAGCAGGCATGGAGCCCGAGGCGTTTGGCGGGGTCGGATTTTGCACCGTATTTTTCGTCACCGACAATCGGGCATCCGGCCTCCGAGAGGTGGACACGGATCTGGTGGCGGCGGCCGGTTTCGAGGGTGAGTTCGACCAGTGTCCTCCACTGCGAGCGTTTGAGCACACGGTAGTGGGTGACCGCATGGCGGGTGGCCTCGCTGGGCGCGGTGCTTCGGACCCGGAACGGGTTCGTCTCATCAAGGTCCGACTCGAAAGTGCCGGAGTCGCCCTTGACGCGTCCCTCGACGACCGCCTCATAGCGTTTGATCGTCCGGTCCCAGCCGCCCTGCAGGAATTCTTTGGCCTCCGGTGTCTTGGCAAAAACCATGAGCCCGGACGTCTCGCGATCGAGGCGGTGGACGATCCAGACACGCTCGCGCGAGTTCGGCTTGTTGTAGCGGAGGTAGTCGGTGAGCTGGAAATACGCGGTCCGTTCCTGCTCGGCCTCGCTGGCGATGCTCAGGAGGTCCTCAGGCTTCACAATGACGATGAGGGCGGCGTCCTCATGGAGGATTTTGATGCCTCCGGGCAGCGTTGTGCGCGGTGCGGCGAAGCGGTCCGTGCGGACGGCCACAATATCGCCCGGGATGAGCGGGTGGTTGAACTGCGTGACCGGGCGGCCGTTCACTGTAATCGACTGAAATTTGAGCCATGTCTTGATCGTCGTCTTTTTGACATCCGGCCAGATGACATAGAGGTGAGCGAGGAGTTTGGCCGGTTCCGTGACGGTGTATGGTTTTGGCATGGGCGGAAGTTATCGCATGTCCGGCAGCGGACCGGCGGATTTTTGCAGGAGGCACTCAAAGCTTCCACCGATCTGCTCGATATCGAAATGCTGCGAGATCTCGAGGCTGCGGTTTTTCATACGCATGAGGAGCTGTGCGTCCGATGCGAGAAGGCGGAGACGCTCACGGAACGGGGCGGGCGAATCGATCGGGACCGCGAACCCATTGCCATCGTCCTCGATGAGATCTGCGAGTCCGCCAATGTTGCTGCCCAGAATAGCTGTTCCATACTTGAGCGCCTCGATGGCTGCGACGGGGTTGCCTTCGGAGGTGGAGGGCATGAGGAGAATATCGGTTGCAGCGAGAATCTCGCGCATGCGAGGCTCCTGCACCCAGCCCTCCAATGTCACGCGGTCTTGCAGGTTGCCGGCTGCAACCGCCGCTTCGACGTCCGGGCGCTGGCTGCCGTCGCCGATGAGCATGAGATGCCAGGGGAATTCGCAGCCGGCCAGCGCAGCCAGCATCCACGGGAAATTTTTTTGCGGGTTGAAGCGTCCGATGGCGGCAAGGGCGAGCGGGGCGGACGGCGGTCGTGCGGCAGCAGGGCGTCCGTCCATGTGGATTCCATTTAGAATGACGCGGGGCTCGGCTTCATAGGCGGTTCGGGCGAGGCCGGCCGCGAAGCTGCTGCTGGCGGAGGTCCCGGCCGCCCTGGCCCAGATCGGACGGATCAGCGGATCGAGCGCACGGAAGAGAGCGTCCGTCTGGTCCGGATTTCCGCCGGGGAGGTCGCCCAGATGGGCGGTAAGGACGTAGGGAACCCTGGTCAGCGTATGACAGGCCAGCGCCAGGGCGCCGGTTGGCACGGCAAAGTGGGCATGGATGATGTCGGGCCGCCACTCGCGGATGTGGCGGAGCGATGGAAGGAGGGAGGTGGCAACGTAGCCGCCCATCTCCGGCACCGTGCAAAGATCAGCCCGTTTGCGGAAACTGTTGGTTCGGAAAATTTCCACCCCGTCGCGGGATTCGTGCTTCGGGAGTCCGGGCAGCCAAGCGGTCTGAACGCGGATGCTGTGGCCGCGCCGCGCGAGGACGGCATTCACGTTGTGGGCCATCCGTCCGCCGCCGCCGCCGACCGGCGGGTATTCGTAGCAGAGGGTGAGAATTTTCACGGGAGAAATTTTTTATAGACCGCCTCGACCTGCGAGGTCATGCGTTCGACGGAGAAGCGCGCCGCCATTGTCTGCGCAGCGGACTTCCCGATCGTGCGAGCGAGCCCTGCGTCCTCCAGCAGGCTGGTCACGCGTTCTGCGAATTGCACCTCGCTGTGATCGGGCACCAGAAATCCATCCTGTCCATCGGTGATAACCTCGGCGATGCCGTCGAGGGCCGAGGCAACAACCGGCAGCCGCATGGCCATCGCCTCAAGCAAAGTCATCGGAAGCCCCTCGAAGAGCGACGGCATGAGGAGGACGTCAGCGGCAAGGTAGACCTGGCGCGTATCGGCGACATAGCCGGTGAATGTGAAGTGGCTGGAAAGCCCGGCGGCTTCGACTTGCCGTCGGAGCAACTCTTCCTCAGGGCCGTCGCCGGCGAGAAGGAAGTGGGCATCGGAAATGGTCCGGTGCACGGCAGCCGCGATCCGGACAAAGAGAGAAAAATTCTTTTGCGGGTTAAGGCGTCCGACGCCCGCAACAATCCGGGCGCCGGCAGGGAGCCGAAGCGAACGCCGCGCATCTGACCGCGCGCCGCAATCCGGCGAATACCTGCCAAGATCGATGGCATTCTGGACGAGGGTGATTTTGTTTTCCGGCACCCCCTCGCGGGTGAGGAGAAACTGGCGGCAGGATTCCGACACGGCGATGATATGGGTGGCGAAGCGGTTCGAAAGCGAGTCGAGCGCGAGGCGGACGCGCTGCCGTGCCCGGTAGGAATCGTTTGTGTGGTCGTGGTTGATGATGACCGGGACGCGGCAGAGCGCGCCGACCGGCTTGGCCACGATGTTGGACGCGATGAGGTGGCAGTGGAGGATGTCGAAATTTCCGCGGGCGAGCAACGCGGCCAGGCTCGGAACATACCAAGGGACGAGCTTGTGAGGGGAGAGCGAGTGGAGTTTGATGCCGAGGGCGGCGATGCGCTGCCAGTAAACTCCATGCCCGTGCATCGTCGCCACCTCGTGAACGAAGGCTCCTTGGTCGCCGCAAGTCGCGAGATTCATCACGACTTCCTGGGCTCCGCCGAGGTGGAGGCTGTCGATAACGTGGAGAACACGGGCGGGCTTGTTTCGCGGGCTCATGCGATGGCGTGCTCTGCTTTGCGCCGGACGGCCCACTGTTGCCAGACGTATTCGCACCACAGGAAGAGGCGCTCGTCCGAGCGCCCGGCGATATGGGCATCGAGCTTTTCGCGGACGAGGCCGCTCGGGGCTTCCGGCGTAATCCTTCCGGTGCGGAGCCACGGTCCGATCGGACTTCCGAAGCCCTTCTTTTTGCGCTCGATGATGTCGTCGGGCAAAACCTTGCGCAGCGCGCGCTTGAGCAGGTATTTTGTGGTGTTGCCACGGAGCTTGAATCGGTGCGGCAACCGCCGCGCGAAGTCCGCCATCTCGAGATCGAGAAACGGACTGCGCACCTCAAGCGAGTTCATCATGCTCGCGCGGTCGGCCTTTGCGAGAATGCCGTCCTGAAGGTAGATCTCGGTAAAAAACTGGAGCGTGCGGTCCACCGGATCGTCGTTGCGGCAGGCGTCCCATGCCTCGATCGACTCGCTGAAGATCTCCTCGACGGTTGCGGAGGATCCGGTGAGACGCTTGAGGTCATCCGGTTCGAGAGCACCGAGCCAGACCGGATTCCAAAGCCGGGACTGGTGGTCGAGCCCGCGCAGGGTGCGCTTGATTTTGAAATCGAGGCTGATGTTGGCGTGCGAGACCGGCAGGCGGGCGGCGAGGACGCGAAGCGCTTTGTGTAACGGCTGCGGGACGAGTCGAGAGTATATCCGCGCAATCCGGAGCGCGCGGAACGGATCGTACCCGGCAAACAGTTCGTCTCCCCCGTCGCCACCGAGAGCGACCGTGACATGACTCCGGGCGAAGCGGCAGAGCAGCCATGTCGGCAGAAGCGATCCGTCGCCCTGTGGCTCGTCGAGTTTGTCGAAGATTTCGGGAAGAACGCGGACGGCGGCATCAAGGTCCAGAATCTCCTCGTTGTGCGAGGTTTTCAGAAATTCTGCCATCCGGCGGGCCGGTGCGGACTCGTCGAACGAGGGCTCCGAAAATCCGATGGTGAAGGTGCTAAGGTTCGGGCCGCCGATCTCGCGGGCGGCCAGTGCGGCGATGGCGGACGAGTCGATTCCGCCGCTGAGAAAAATTCCCAGCGGCACGTCGGCCATGAGCCGGCGCTTTGTCGCGCGCGCGAGGATGGCCAGCAACTCATCGGCCAGCGCGTCCTCGCTCCTGGAGTCCGCATCCGGTTCGATCGTGAACCGCCAGTAGCGCGAGACCCGGCAGGCGGAGCCGGCGGCATCGACATGCAGGTTGTGGGCGGCGGGAAGTTTCCAGCCCCCCTCAACCGCGGTGAGGGGAGCCGGTATCAGCGCGTGGGCAAAAAATTTGACGCGCGCCCGTTCCGAGATATTTCGCGGGGCGAGTGGATGAGCAAGGAGCGCGGTGAGCTCGGAGGCGAAGGCAAATGTTCTGTTTCTTTGAAAATAGTAGAGCGGCTTTTTGCCAAACCGGTCGCGACTGAGGAAGAGCCGCCGGGAATGCGTATCCCAGATCGCAAACGCCCACATTCCATTGAGACGCGGCACGAGGCCCTCGCCCCACTCGCGCCAGCCGTGAAGGAGCACCTCGGTGTCCGAGTGGTCGGTTACGAAGAGGTGGCCGAGGGCTTTCAGTTCGGCACGCAGCTCCATGTGGTTGTAGATCTCTCCGTTGAAGACGACGACAAAGCGGTCGTCGTGCGAGAGCATCGGCTGCGCGCCGCCGCCGAGATCGACGATCGAGAGCCTCCGGTGGCCCAGGAAAATTCCTTTAGCAGGATCCTCGTAAAACCCTTCGGCATCCGGCCCCCGGTGGACCAGGCGCTCCGTCATGGCCACCAGATCGCCGTGCTCCCCGGCGCCGAGGAATCCGGCGATGCCGCACATCAGCGCGCCTCCGGGTGGTCTGCGAGGTTGCGGGTGCTGCTGACCATGTAGATCGATTTGTTCTGCGACTCGTGAAACGTGCGCGTGATCATCTCAGCGAGGAGTCCCATGAGCGTGCAGATCATTCCGGTCATGAACGAAAAGACCGCCATCATCGGCAGCGGGGTCGCCGTGAAATAGTAGCCCTGGGTGCGCATGTAAAATGTCCAAGCGGTGAAGAACGCCGACGCCGCAAAGAAGATCATCCCCCAGAAGCCGAAGAGATACATCGGCTTGAGCATGTATTTGTCGAGGAACTTCACGGTCGTGAGATCCATGAGAACCTTGAGAACGCGCTCGAGTCCGTATTTCGATTTTCCGGTCGTGCGCGCGTAGTGGTTCACCGGGATCTCGGTGATGCGGGCGCCGTGCCACTTGGCGTAAACCGGGAGGAACCGGTGCATTTCGCCGTAGAGGCGCACGCCCTTGATGACCTCGGCGCGGTAGGCCTTGAGCGAGCACCCGAAGTCGTGGAGCTGGACGCCTGAGACCGCCGAAATGAGCTTGTTGGCAAGGATGCTCGGAAGGTTACGCTGGATCGCGTTGTCCTGGCGGTCCTTCCGCCAGCCCGAGCAGACCTCGTATCCCTCGTCGAGCTTCGCAAGCATGCGAGGGATGTCCTCCGGATCGTTTTGTCCATCGCCGTCCATCGGGACAATCGTCGATCCGCTGGCAAAGTCGAACCCCGCCATCATTGCGGCCGTCTGCCCGAAGTTTCTCCGGAAGTGGACGACCTTCACCTGCGGGTGCACAGCCGCGAGCTTGTCGAGCGCCTCCGCGCTGCCATCCACGCTACCGTCGTTGACGAAGATGATCTCCCACGGCTGGCCATGACGTTCCATGACGGTTCGGACTTTTTCGAAAAGCGGACCGAGGGCTTCGCGCTCGTTATAGACTGGGACGGAAAGTGAAATCATTGGGCGGCTGGCAGCCCTTGTTTTCCCCGGAGGACGCGCTCCGGTCAAGGGAATCCGCCCGGCCGGGCGACAAGCGGCTTGGAGCGACAGGCGGTTTCTGCCATGAAGGGTGGGTGAAGATTTATACGAAAACCGGCGACGCCGGGGAGACCGGGCTGTTTTCCGGCGAGCGCGTTGCCAAGTGCCACCCACGGGTTTCGGCCTACGGGGCCCTCGACGAGATGAACTCCGTGATTGGCATCGCGGTTGCGGCCTGCCCCGCTCCGGAGGTGAGAGAATCCCTCGAGTCCGTTCAGCGGATGGCCTTCGAGCTCGGCAGCGATCTGGCCACGGTCGCGAAAGACGGGAAGCGGCCCCGGATCGGCGCCGACCAAATCCGCAGTTTGGAGGCAGGAATCGACCAGATGGCGGGAAAGCTTCCCGCACTCCGGGTGTTTATCCTTCCGGGGGGCACGCCGGCCGCAGCGCAAATCCAGCTGGCCCGCGCAGTCTGCCGCCGGGTCGAGCGCGAGGTGATCGCGGCGATGGCCAGCGAGGTGATCCCGCGCGAGTCGGTCGTCTTTTTGAACCGTCTTTCCGACTATCTCTTCACCCTCGCCCGCTACGAAAACTTCCTTTCCGGGGTCAAGGAACCCGAGTGGAAGCCGGCCGGGTAAAACCGGGACGGACCACTCTCTAAATTTTCGCGCGCGAGCAGGATGTTCTTCCATCCGATCGGGTGGGAGGCGGGGTTACCCCCGCCGTCCCCCCACACCACCGGACATACGGTTCCGTATCACGGCGGTTGGAATGAAGTGATGGTTTTCAGGCATGGGTTTTGATGGTTTCCAGTAGAGAGATGAGCCCCATCCGTCCGAAGGCGGCGGCGGGGAAGGCGGCATTCATGTGCGCGGCTCCGGCGTTCCACCACGGTCCGCGCCCGTTGAAGGCGCATTGCCACGCTTTGGCTTCCGTGAACCCGAGGGCCATCAGGCGGCGGGCTCGGGTATAAACCCGCTTCCACTTCCGCCAGATCAGGCATCGCAGCTTGCGCCGCAGCCACCCGTCGAGTTCCTCGAAGATGCCATAAGTCATGGCTTTTTTGTAGTAGTTGGCCCATCCGCGCACCAGCGGGTTGAGGTCTTCGACGATGAACCGCTCCAGATTCCGCCCCCTCCCCTTGCGGATGAGTTGGCGCACTTTGTCCTTGAAGCGTTCCACCGACTGGCCCGCGACTTTCAACCGTGGGCCCCGATGCACTGTCATGCTGTAGCCAAGGAACTTGCATTCCCACGGTCGCGCCACTTGGCTTTTGGTCTCATTGATTTTCAGCCGCAGCTTTCCCGCAAGGAAGGCTTTCAGCGAGCCCATCACCCGTTCCCCGGCGCGTCGCGACTTCACATAGATGTTGCAGTCGTCCGCATACCGGCAGAACCGATGTCCCCGCCTTTCCAGTTCTTTGTCGAGGTCATCGAGCAGGATATTGGAGAGCAATGGGGACAGCGGCCCGCCTTGCGGCGTGCCCTCCGTCCTCTGCTCCACCAACCCGCCCTCCATGATCCCGCTTTGCAGATAGCGCCTCACCAGCTTGAGCATTCGCTTGTCGCCGATCTTCCGCGCCACCCGCGCCATGAGCACGTCGTGGTTCACCCGGTCGAAGAACTTCTCCAAGTCCATATCGACCACCCATCGGTGGCCGCTTTCCACGTGGTCACGCGCGGCTTCCACCGCTCCGTGCGCCCCGCGTCCGGGTCGGAACCCGTAGCTGTTCCCGGAGAAGTCTGCTTCCCATACCGGGCTCATCACCTGATGCACCGCTTGCTGGATGAGTCGGTCGATAACCGTCGGGATTCCCAGCATCCTCGTCCCTCCTCCAGGCTTGGGGATGTCCACCCGCCTCACGGCTTGTGGCCGATATTCCCCGGCTAGGAGTTGCCCCTTGATCTGCTCCCAATGCTCGCGCAGATGGCCCCGCAGTTGCCCCGTGGTCATCCCATCGACCCCGGCTGCTCCTGCGTTGCGCTCCACCGCCCGCATCGCTTGCAGCATGTTCTCTCTGGCGACAACAGATTCCATCGTCACCCTTCCTGCGGCGTTCCCCTTCTCCGTCGCGACCGTGGCCTTTGACGCGCTTCCGATCCCGAGCCCTCGCGGGTTCCGCCCGCTACTCCTCAGGTCCAGCTCCGGCATCCCAGCCTTCTTTTCTGCGTCTGCTTTGCTCATCGATGCAACGGCGAGTTCGCCTCGCTTCTCCTTCGGGCCTTCGGCGCTTCGCCGCGCTTACTATGCCCTCTGCTGACTTCTCGCACGCCTTCCCTCCGCCTCTCGGCGAAGGTAGCCAGCGGCAGCGCACGAGATCTCCCCGGGTATTGCCCACCCACCTCCCTGCTCATCCGCGCCACATTTACACAACGACCTTCCGGACAAGTTTTGGACTTTGACGATATTGGCCGTCTCATCTCGCTCGTTGTGCCTCTTATGTGGTTCTTGTTCATCGCGGTAGCATTTTGCCTGCGGCTTCCTTCAGACTCCGCCTCGCGGCGGACGCCCTTGCCGTCCGGCTAGCACTTCCCCTTGTCGGGCGTGCAGGGGATTTTAACCCCCAAGTGAGTGCGCCCTGCCGGGCGCACCAAAAAAGAACGGCCGCCCTGTGGCGGCCGTCTCACGAAAATCGTTAAGGATTTCTTGCAGTCAATTTGGATCGCGCTGGTAGTCGCGGACGTAGCTGTAGCGGGAGTTCCAGCCGAGCTCCGGCGGAAATTCCTGAATGCCGGAGTTGATCCAGGGAATGTCGCTACGGTAGGGCGGGTAGTATGTGCCTTTGTAATTAGGGACAGGGAAGAGGGCGACCTCGTAGACGCCGTATCCGATCCGGGCAAAGAAGCGTCCGAGCCCGCGGACGAGCCCGTAGCTCCACGCGGCCGAGTTGCCTTCCTCGTAGTTGATCGCCTCAATCGAATCGATGATCTCGGAGGCCCCGAATGCGATGTTGCTGATGCCGCGGCCAAGCTTGCGCGTGGGGCCGTAATCGGAGGCAGGGGGCTGCTGGATATCAGCATGAACTGTCGCGGCAAACGCGACCGTGAGGAGGAGGGCAACAACTGCTTTCATGGCTGCATTTCGAACAAAAACCCCGCGCACTGGCAAGAACAAACCACATCATTTTCTTGCAAGCAGGATGGGAACAGGCGATGACTGCCCGGTGAAACATCAGCGCCCAGAGGGCAGCAAGCAATCGGGCGGGAAATCCTCAGCATCCGGGGATGCGAAATCCCCAAGCCGGAACAGGAGACGCAGGAGGGGCCGGTCAGCAGGAGGCACAGCCTCCGGGGCAGCCGGCGGGCAGGCACGAAAGAAGCAGGATGCCCAACCGAATCCGACCGGCACGAAGAATCCCAAATCCGCAGCCTCCCCGACAAAGCCGCAGCCTGCTCATCGCAGGGACGCGGGGAACCGCGGCTCCGGAGGCAATCGGCCACGGCGCAGCGGGTCTGCCAACCCTTCCGGACGCGGAAAAGGCGCTTCCCAGGGCGAGCCATCGCTGCACGGCGAGATCCTGCGCGTGCTTAAAGCGCGCCCGCTGGACAAGGAGGAAATTGCTGTGGCCCTGGGCCTGCCGCCCGCCGGGCGCTCGAAGCTGCGGGATTTGCTGCGCCGGATGGAAGTGGATGGTGACATCGCCCGGATCCGGAAGGACCGCTACATCATCCCGAAGGCCGCCGATCTTTTTACAGGGGCCATCCAATTTCATGCCAGCGGGGCCGCCCATGTGCTGAACGAGAAAGCCGGCGAACCCGACCTCTACATCAGCGCCGAAAACACGTTCACCGCGATGCACGGCGACCGGGTGGTCGCCCGCGTTTCCGGTGCTCCGGTGCCGGACTGGCGTCCGGGGTCGTCCCAGCGGCGTGAGGGACGGGTCATCCGGATCCTCGTGCGCGCGAATGAGACGGTCGTGGGCACGCTCCAGAAATCAAAAAACTTTTTCTACGTGGTTGCGGACGATCCGAGGTTTGTCCACAACCTCTACGTGCCTGCGCCCGAGGCGCCGCTCAAGGCATCGGTCGGCGACAAGGTTGTCGCCCATCTCGACGCGTGGCCGTCGCGGCACGTCAATCCGGAAGGCCATATCATCGAGGTCCTGGGACCGGTGGGAACGCCTGGCGTCGACATGCTTTCGATCATCCGGAAACACCGGCTGCCCACCGGGTTCCCGGACGACGTCCTCCACGAGGCGGGGATGGTCTCGCCGGAGGTGATGCCGGGCGATATTGCGGGCCGCGAGGATTTGCGGGGCGGGTTTCTTTTCACAATCGATCCGGACGACGCCAAGGACTTCGACGATGCGATCAATGTCGACCGGACGCCCGACGGCTGGCGGGTCGGCGTGCATATCGCCGACGTCTCGCATTACGTGCGGCCGAAATCCGCGCTCGACCGCGAAGCCGCGCTGCGGGGGAACAGCGTTTACCTGGCCGACCGCGTGATCCCGATGTTGCCCGAGGCGCTGAGCAACGGGATCTGCAGCCTTAAGCCCGGGGTGGAGCGCATGGCGTTCTCGGTCTTTGCGGACATCTCGCGCGACGGCAAAGTGAAGTCCGCGCGGTTCGCCAAGTCGGTGATCCGCAGCGCGGCCCGCCTGACCTACAAGCAGGCATATGAAATCCTCAACCAGCCTCCGCGCGGAGACACGCTGGCCGGCAACGTCCATGCGGCCTGGGAACTGGCCTCTGTCCTGCGGAAACGCCGGTTTGCCGCGGGCTCGCTCGACCTCGACTTCCCGGAACTCAAGGTCTGGCTCGACGACCAGGGCAGGCCAGTCCGCCTCGAGCGGATCGAGAACGACATCTCCCACCAGCTCATCGAGGAGATGATGCTCCTCGCCAACGAGCTTGTCGGCCGCGAGCTCAAGACCCGCCGGCAGCCGGCCCTCTACCGGATCCACGACAAGCCCGATGCGGACAAGCTCCTCGAGTTCCGTGAGTTCGCCGCCATGCAGGGCGTGCAGGCCGGCGATCTCACCAACCGCTCCGAGCTCCAGAAACTTCTCGGGGGACTCCGCGGCCAGCCTTATGAGTCGGCCGTCAAAATCGCGCTGCTGAAAAGCCTCAAGCGCGCGGCCTACTCGCCCGATCCGGTCGGCCACTACGGGCTGGCGAAAGCCGACTACACGCACTTCACCAGCCCGATCCGGCGCTACAGCGACCTGGTCGTCCACCGCGCGCTCGAGCGGCTTCTCGGCCTGACACGTTCGGGCCCTGACTCCTCGGCGCTTGCCAGGGTGGCCGAGCACCTTTCAACGACCGAGCGGACCGCTTCCGACGCCGAGCGTGAGTCGGTGCGGCTGAAAAAGCTGGAGTATTTCCAGATGCAGGTGGAAAAGCGGACCGGGCAGTCATTCCGCGCCACAATCCTGGAGGTTAGGAACTACGGGATCTTCGTCGAACTTCCGGAGTTCCTTCTCTCCGGCCTCGTCCATGTCTCCTCGCTCGACGGCGATTTCTTTGTGCTTGAGCCGGCCCGCAGGCGCCTGGTCGGCCGCCGCACCAAGCGGATCTACCAGGTCGGCGACGTGATCGATGTGGCCGTCGCCCGCGTGGACATGTTCAAGCAGCAGGTGGACTTCACAGTGGTGTGATACCCACACCCGAAACCGGCTCGGCCGGAGGCTACTCGATGATTTCGAGTGCCGACTTGATGCCGCGCTTGCTCGCGGCGGCCCCCAGCAGCGTCCGGAGGGCCTGAATGGTGTGGCCGCCTTTCCCGATGACCCTCGGGAGGTCGCTCCTGCGCATGGCCACGTGAAACGTGACCCGCTCGGGGGTATCCGTGCGTGTGAACACCACATCGTCCGGATACTCGACCAGCGAACCGATCACGTAGCGCAGGAACTCTTCCATGGCTGGAAGTTGGTCAGGCCGCGACTTTTTTCCGGGCCTTGTTGATGATGCTGCCCACGGTCTGCGAGGGACGCGCCCCCACGCCAACCCAGTATTCGGCCCGATCGAGCTCGATCGAGAAGTTCTCGCCTTCCTTCTTCGGGTCGTATGTGCCGATGATTTCGATGAACTTGCCATCGCGCGGACGGCGCTGGTCGGCAACGACGATTTTGTAATACGGGCTGTTTGTGGTGCCTTCGCGGCGGAGTCGGATTGCTACTGCCATAATGGTGATTTTCGGAGTTTCGGATCTGTTCTATTCAAGCGGTCGGCGGACAAGCGGGCTTCCGGACGCAGAGGTTGGTATTTCTGCGAACCTAAAATTTAAAATTTCTCCCGGCCTGAGCCATCATTTTTTTCATTTGTCCCGCCTTTTTCATCATCTTGCGCATCTGGTTGAAGCGCAGGATGAGGTTATTGACCTCGGTGACGGTGGTGCCGCTGCCGCGGGCGACCCGCTGGCGGCGGCGCGCGTTCAGGATATCTGGTCGCGTGCGCTCCTGCGGGGTCATGGAGAGGATGATCGCCTCCACCCGTTTCAATTGCTTTTCGTCAATCGAGGAATCTTTCAGCTTATCCATTCCAGGGATCATGCCAAGGATATTTTCGAGGGGTCCCATGCGCTTGATCATCTTGAACTGCTCGAGGAAGTCGGCGAGGTCAAAGCTGGAGGTGCGAAGCTTCTCCTCCATCCGTCGGGCGTCATCCTCGCTGATCGCCTCGGCGGCGCGCTCGACGAGGCTGACGACGTCGCCCATGCCGAGAATCCGTCCGGCGAGGCGGTCGGGGTGGAACGGTTCGAACTGGTCAAGCTTTTCGCCGACGCCGGCGAACTTGATCGGCCGGCCGCTGACCGCGCGGAGCGAGAGGGCGGCGCCGCCGCGGGCATCGCCGTCGAGCTTGGTGAGGACGAGGCCGGTGAGGCCGAGGGCGGAGTGGAAGTGCTCAGCGACGCTGACCGCCTGCTGGCCGGTCGCGGCGTCGCAGACGAGGAGGATTTCCTGCGGCTGGAGGAAGTCGCGCAGGCGCTTGAGCTCCTGGACGAGCGGCTCGTCGATCTCCTGGCGGCCGGCAGTGTCGAAGATCTGGACATTGCCACCGGTCTGCTCGCACCATTCGAGCGCGCGCTTGCAGGATCGGACGACATCGGTTTCGCCCGGCTCGGGCCGGAAGACCGGGACGCCGATCTGCTCGCCGAGGACGGCGAGCTGCTCAATGGCGGCGGGGCGGTGGAGGTCGGCCGCGATCAGGAGCGGCGAGCGGCCCTGGGCCTTCAGGAGGCGGGCGAGCTTCGCGGACGAGGTCGTCTTGCCGGCACCGTTGAGGCCAACCATGAGGATGCGCGCCGGCTTGTCGAGGTTGAGCGGCGAGGCGTCGCCACCCAGGAGGGCGCAGAGTTCCTCATGGAAAATTTTGACGATCTGCTGGCCCGGGGTGACGCTGCGGAGAACCTCTTCGCCCAGCGCCTTATCCTTGACGCGGGCGATGAAGTCTCTGGCGACCTGAAAATGCACATCGGCATCCAGAAGGGCCATCCGGATTTCCCGGAGGGCGTCGCTGATATTGGTCTCGCTGATCTTCCCGTGGCCGCGAAGATCCTTGAGAACATCCTGAAGTTTATCTGAAAGCCGGCTGAACATCGCGGTCAATCTAGCCGGCGGCGCCGACAGGCCAACTTAAATCCGCGGGAGAGGTCCAACCCTCTACTTCTGCGCCTGTTTGATCCAGTCGATGAACGGGCCGGGACCGCCTTCCATGTAGCCGCCGCGCGCGACTTCCTTGCCACTGCCGTCGACGAGGATGATTGTCGGGTAGCCTTCCACCTTGAACTTGCTCTGAAGGGCGTCGTTCTGCTTCTCCACGGCAGCAGGAAGCTTTTTGCCCTGCGGGAAATCGATTTCAACCAGGATGAGGTTTTTGGCGGCAAACTCCTGGAACTCCGGCTTGGAGAAGACCTCCTTGTTGAGTTTGATGCACCATCCGCACCAGTCGGAGCCGGTGAAATCCAGGAGCACGAGCTTCTTTTCCTGAGTGGCCTGCTCCAGGGCCTTTTCGTAATTCTGGGTCCAGCCCGCGAAGGCGGATGTGGCTGCCAATGCAAGGGCTGCGGCGATCGTGAAAGGAAGTTTCATAGGACGACAACCTTCACTCAGATCCGGTAGAATTCAAACACAAAGAGCGGAGGAGGAAAAGTTCGGGGAAATGTCGACCGTGAGCGGGCTGGAGTGGCCGGCCGCGAGGTGGTGGGCTGCAGCGAATGCGATCATGAGGGCATTGTCGGTGCGAAGTCCGTCCGGCGCGAAGCGCAGGGCGAGCCCATCGCGTCCGGCGCGCTCGGAAGCCTGGAGACGCAGGACCTGGTTGGCGCTGACCCCGCCGCTGATCGAGACGATCGTCCGTCCGTGCAGGCGTGCGGCGCGGAACGCCTTGGCGACAAGAACGTCGACCACCGCGAGTTGGAAGGACGCACAGATGTCGGGCAGATCGGCATCCAGCGGAGCCTTCCGCTTTTCCAAGAACACCCGGACGGCGGTTTTGAGGCCGCTGAAACTGAAATCACAGTCGCCGGAATCGATCATGGCCCGCGGAAAGCCGAAGCGTGAGGGATCGCCCGTGCGGGCGAGGCGGTCGATTTCCGCACCGCCGGGGTAGCCGAGCCCGAGAAGCTTGGCAACCTTGTCAAACGCCTCTCCGGCGGCATCGTCGAGCGTACGGCCGAGCAGGCGGTAGCGCCCGAATCCCTCCACATCAAAAAGCAGGGTGTGCCCGCCGCTCACGACGAGCGCGATGTGTGCGGGGATCTCCGCACAGCCGAAAAACGGGGAAAGGAGGTGGCCCTCGATGTGGTTGACAGCCAGAAACGGCACGCCTGCACCGATGGCCAGCCCCTTGGCGGCGGCGGCGCCCACGAGAAGTGCCGCGGCGAGACCGGGTCCGGTGGTGGCCGCGACCGCGTCGAGCTGCCCGGGATCCAATCCGGCTTCCGCCATCGTCCGGTCCATGATCCGGGGGAGCGATTCCAGATGGTTGCGGGAGGCCACCTCGGGGACGACCCCGCCAAATGCCGAATGGATCGCGGCCTGGCTGAAAATCTCATGCGCGAGGACGGTGTCGACCCCTCGAAGGACAGCGGCCGCCGTCTCGTCGCAGGAGGTTTCGATGGCAAGCAGCGTGCGGCTCACGATTTCTTTTCCGGGGGCTTCGCCGCAGCCTTTTTCCCGTAGAGGAACGCCCCCTGCAGGGCATCGACCGCCCGGTCGAGCTGAGCATCCTTCGGGATGATGGCCGCCTTTGTCGAGTCCTCCCGCCTCCTGCGCGACCGCAGGAGTTCGGCCTCCTGATCGGCGGGGAGCGAAGCCCGGATGTGCGGGCTCACCCCATGCTCGTGAATCACATTCTTTGCCGGCGTGAAATATTTGGCTGTTGTGAGGCGGACGGCCGATCCGTCCGGCAGGGAGATGACGCTTTGCACCGAGCCCTTGCCGAACGTGGTCTCGCCAACCAGGAGGGCGCGGCGGAGGTCCTTGAGCGCGCCGGCGACGATTTCCGAACCGCTGGCGCTCGCATAATTGACCAGAACAGCCAGCGGGTATTTGCGCTGCGGGCCGCCCTTTTCTGCGGTTTTGTATTCGCGGGACGGGGTCCGGCCCTGGGTCGAGACGACCTGGGTGTCCGGCGGCAGGAACTCCCCGCAGACATCGACCGCGCTGCCGAGCAGACCGCCAGGATTGTATCGGAGATCAAGGATCAAGGCATCCATGCCCTGCTTTTCCAGCTTGTCGAGGGCCTTGCCAAGCTCATCGGCCGTTGGTTCATTGAACTGGGTGATGCGCACGTAGCCGATCCGGGCGTCGCTGCCCGCGCGCCTGGGCAGAATCTGGGCGTCTTTCACGCTGGGGACTTTGATGATCACGCGCGTAAGTTCGTAGTCCTTGACCTCCTTGGTCGACGGCCTCCTGATCGTAAGCGTAACCTTTTCGCCGGCTTCCCCGCGGAGCTTGTCCACGGTCTCGGAGAGGGTGAGCTTGTCGGTCGACTGGCCGTTGATTTTCAGAATCTGATCGCCCGGAAGAAGTCCTGCTTCAAAGCCCGGCGTATCCTCCATCGGGTTCACGATCGTCAGGACCCCGTTTTTCAGGGCGACCACAATCCCCAGCCCACCGAATTCGCTTTTGGTGTCCTCCTGCATGCTCTTGAAGTCCGAGGGCTCCATGAACTGGCTGTGCGGGTCGAGGTCGGCAAGCATCCCCCGCAACGCGGAGTAGGTCAGATCCTTGAATGCAACTTTCGATTCGTCCACGTAGTCCTGCCGGATGAGCTGCATCGCCCGGGCCAAGACCTGCATCTCCCCGTAGGGCGACCCGGCCTCCCCCCCCGCCGGGTCCACTGTGGCATTCTGGCCAAAGGCCATCGCAGCCGACAAAACCCCGGCGATCAAAAGACATTTTTCCATGCGCAAACCTAGCATCACCTGCGAAAATACGAAGGGACGATTGGGAGGGAAGTCAAAAAAACGGCTGACAAGAAGGGATTTTCATGATAATTATACACCCTCATGCTTATGCAAAGGAAAAGTGCGTTCTCTCGTCGTCTGCCTGATTTGGTGACCGAAGAACTGGTCGCTGTGTTGTCCAAGAAGAGTTCATTCGAGTTCAAACAATTGTTTGACGTGGTCCACGAGCGGCTCCGGGCGCGTAATGCTGCCAGCGGCGGAGAGGAAATGCTCCGGCTCCGCGCCTACGAAAAGCTTCAGAATCTGGTCTCTCGCGGAATGGTTAAGAAGACCGGGAAGAAATACAAAGGTCTCGCCTCGTTGGCAAAAGCCCTGACGCCGCCTGAGGCAATCCCGGCCGCCAAATAAATTTGCAATTTCATCGAAGCGGCGCGGAAATCTTCGTGCCCGACGGGATTGAATGCGGCCGGGCGCTTCAAAGGGTAAGCCACTTGGGGATTGGTGCGCACCACGACGATTTGGAGTTCATGGCATTTGCAGGGATTACGGCATGCCATTCCGCGAGCGACCAGTGGTTTGGTGGGGTAACGTGCACAGATGGATCCGGCTCGCCCCGGAGCGGACGTTACAGCGGGTTTTCCGATGCGGAGATGCGAATAATCCGCCGGGACGAGCAGCGCCGCGCGGCGTCGGTCGGGAAGTATGCCGCCATGGTGCAGCTCGATTACCCGAGCGCGGAGATCAAAGCAACGGGCAGGACCGACCTGATCGATGACTTGAAAAAGATCCTCGATGCGACCCGGCCGGACATCGTTTACACCCACAATTTGGCCGACAAGCACGACACCCACATCGGCGTAGCGCTGGCTACGATAGAGGCGATCCGAAGGCTCCAGGCCGGCTGGCGGCCGCGCCGGGTTCTTGGCTGCGAGGTCTGGCGCGGGCTGGACTGGCTGAACGATGACGAGAAGGTCGTCTCCGATGTGAGCGGTTGGGACGGCTTTGCCGCGGAGCTGAACTCGCAATTCGATTCACAGATCGCGGGAGGCAAACGCTACGACCTCGCGACGAGCGGCCGCCGCAGTGCCAATGCGACCTTTTTCGATCCGCATGCCGCCGACTCCTGCACCCAGGCCTGCCTTGCCATGGATATGACCCCGCTGATCCTTGACGGCGGACCAAGCGCCGTTGAATTCATGACCGGGGTGACCGGCCGGTTTCAGGCGGATGTTTTGGACAGGCTGGACCGGCTGACGAGAAGTTGACCGGAAGCGGCTTCAAGCAGGCTTCGGCGGTTCCGGCTCTCGGAAGGTAATGCGTCCCTTGGCGAGATCGTAGGGCGAGAGTTCGACTGTCACACGGTCGCCCGGGACGATGCGGATGAAGTTCTTCCGCATCTTTCCGGAGATGTGGGCGAGCACGACATGGCCGTTCGGAAGCTTGACCCGGAACATCGTCCCGGGAAGCACATCCACTACCACCCCCTCGCTTGAGATACAATCATCTTTGGCCATGCGATGTGCGGAAATAGCATACGCTGTGAAGGAAAGCAACACGGCGCTGAAAAATCGAAGCGCAGGCTTGCTCCGTGGATTGCAGTCAGCGGCTCAGGCGGTTGCGCGGGAGGATGTCCGGCGCAGCCAGACCGATGCGACCCGGCGGATTTCGCGGTGAAGGACGAGCAGAACGAGCAGGATGGCGGCGACAACCGTGCCGGTCTCTGGAACAGCCATGGGAACAAGCTCGCCGCTCGTCAGCAGCATCGCGCCGCCGGCAAAACCGTTGAAGCTGATCTGTGAGAGCTGAGCGGACGTGAGGCCGCTCGCGTTGTTTCCGAAGTAAATCTGGTTGGCCGTTCCGCTGGTGTTGGGGATGCCGTACCATCCATTGATGGTCAGGCTGCCGCTCCAGCTCATCGCGCTGCTGTTGGCGAATTTCAGGAGATAGACTGCGGTGCCGAGGTCAATCGTGGAATTACCGGAAAGCGTGAGAGTGCCGAGCGTTTCGATGCCAGCCAAGTCGGAAATAGCAAGCGTCCCGCCGATTACTTCCATGTTAGCAGCATTGTTAATCTGCTCACTGCTGCTCAGCAGAAGCGTCCCGCCGGAATTCACGGTGATCGCCGAGCCGGCGATCGATGTCACCCCGGAGGACTTGGCAAGTTCGAGAGTCCCGCCGTTCACGGTTGTGGCTCCGGTGTAGGTATTCGCCTCGGTTCCGGTCATGCTCAGCCGGCCATCTCCGGTTTTCGTAATCCCGCTCGACCCGACACCCGTCCCGTCAACGCTGTTGGCAATGCGTCCGCGAATTTCCAGATCGGTAGTCTGCGTTCCGTTTCCAACGCTTATCGTGCGCGTAAGGCTGACGGTTGAACTGCCCAAGACGACCTGCCCGCCGGTGGCATCGATCAGAGCGGTCTGCGGACTGCTGAAGCTGGCGATGCCGACACCGGGCATCGCCGCATTCAGATTGAGACTGCCGTTTCCGCCAGTCTTGATGTGTCCTCCATAGAGGTTGATCTGGCCGACCGTTTCCTCTTTCCATGTGGCGTTGCCCGCCTTGTTGTCATAGCCTCCCGCATTAATGTCCCAAAAACCGTCGGAATAAACCGTTACAGTGGAGCTATTTCCAACTTGGCCTTCTTGCAAATTTCTGGCAATCGCGCTGTCTGCAGTGCCAATGTCATCCCCCACAACAAAAGCAGCAGGAACACCTCCATTGATTGCGGTAGAGTTGAGCTCGAGGAGACCGTCTTTGACCGTCACGCTCCCACCAAGAGTGTTGTTACCGGATATCCGCCATGTGCCTGCGCCGTCCTTGATCAACGATGTTGCCCCGCCGGTTCCATTGCCGATGTTTGCAGAAAGATTGTTCGCGGCCGTGCTCGTGCCGGTGAGCGTGATGGTGCGCGCGCCGCTTCCCGAGTAGGACAGGTTTCCGGACTGTGTCAAATTCATCGAACCACTGCCCGAGGCATCGAGAGTAGCTCCGCCGGTGCCGACGGTGAACAAGCGGTTGCTGGTGCTACCCGAGCCGGTGTATTGCAGTGTCCCACCGTTGATGACAAGGTTTGCAGCCCCGCTGCCGGAGGCGCCAATATTGCTGTTTGAGCCACCGTTGGCGAGGTTGCTCACGGAGAGCACCCCGCCGTTGATCGTGGTGACGCCGGTATATGAGTTGCTTCCTGTGAGCGTCTGTGTGCCAATCCCTGCCTTAGTGAGTCCGCCTGTACCAGAAATCACACCGCCATAAGATGTCGATGTGTTATCGCCTCCGGTTGCGAGCGTCGCCGACCCGAGGGTGACGTTTCCGCCACTTCCGCCTCCACCTGCCAAGGAGCCGATGGAGGTGTTGAAGTTGTTGAGGTCCAGGGTTGCGCCGGACACGTTTGCCAGCGTCACGGCTGAGTTGCTACCGAATGCCGTTCCGGCCACTCCCGCGCGCAAAGTCCCGGCGTTCACTGTCGTCGCGCCGGTGTAGGTGTTGTTGGCGCTCAGCACCAGCGTTTGAGCGCCTGCCTTGGTCAGCCCTCCGCTCCCGGAAACAATCCCGCTGAACGTCGTCACACCTGTGTTGCTCACGGTTACCGTGCGAGTCGAAGCCCCGAGGCTCATGTTACCGCTCAGCGTGAGGTTGTTTGCTCCTCCAACGGCAAAATTGCCACCCACCGTTACCGATTCGTTCAAGCTGAGAGCTCCGCCCGAAGCCTCAATCGTCCCTCCGTTAAGAGTCAGGGTTCCAGTGCCGTTGGCGCCGTCATTGCCAAAACGCACGGTCCCATCGTTCAAGGTCAAGCCCCCTGAAAACGAGTTGCTGTTGCTGAGAAGCAGAACGCCGCTGCCCTCTTTGACAAGACCGGCACCTCCGGATAAAGCACCGCTGAAGGTGGTCACGCCCGTATTACTCACCGTTACTGTACGGGTCGTAGCCCCGAGGTTCATGCTCCCGCTCAGCGCGAGGTCGTTTGCTCCTCCAACGGCAAAATTGCCACCCACCGTTACCGATTCGTTCAAGCTGCGAGCCCCGCCCGAAGCCTCAATCGTCCCTCCGTTAAGAGTCAGGGTTCCTGTGCCGTTGGCGCCGTCATTGCCAAAACGCACGGTCCCATCGTTCAAGGTCAAGCCCCCTGAAAACGAGTTGCTCGCGCCAAGAAGAGTGGTGCCTGAACCATTAAGCGTGAGTGACTTGCCTCCACCACCGGACTGGCTAACCACCCCGCTCAGGGTAAAGAGCCCTGAACCAGAATGCGTGATAACTGTGTTGTCGTTCAAGCGAACCGGGGCGGAGATTGTTGGAGAGCTGGTATTTTGAATGTTGATAGCCGCTGAACCAGAGCCAACGTTCAGCTCTAGCCTTGAGCTTCCGGTCGCATTCACAGTGTAGCTGTTCACAGAATTGATTGTCAGCGATCCAACCGTGACAGTCGCGTTGACCGTGACAACGCTTGCTGCGCTGATAATATTCCCCAATGTGGCATTCGCGCCGGTGCTATTTGGTACCCCACCAACCCACTTGGTGGCATCAGACCAGTTGCCGCCAGAAGTGGCATTCCAAGACGACTGGGAAAATGCCGAAGGGAGCCACATCACGACTCCTGCGAGCATGCTTCCCACAATGGAACTCCTCTTCACGGTGATAACATTCCTCATATCGACAAATTTGTCAATAAAAACCTGCCACCAGTTGCATGATTTTTTATGCGGGCAGGATTCGTCCCCATGGAACGAGTGGAGATCTAACGCGCGGGAACAAATTCGCAATTATTGCGATAAATAACCGCGATTTTTCTTCATCCCGAATCGCTCCGGAAGAAAATCCTTCGCATCCAAAAATCCATCACGGACTGCAAAAAATTAGACGAAACAGGTTGCGTGCCGTAGGTTTTACTGTCACAATCGACTGCTTAACGACCAAACCCTTTGCATCGTGAGCGAACGAGGGTATAAAGAACGATTCCCGTAAGAACCTGCGTATGTCCGTCCGAATCAAAATATTTCTGTGCCTGGCCGGGGTGGTCCTGATCATGTGGGTGTCGACCGCCGTGCTTGCGACAGGGGTTTTTCTCGGGAGGTTCGAGCAATTGGATGCACAGCGGATCGGCCGGACTTTGGGGCGGGTCAGGGACGGGATGGCGGAAAAGCAGAAGCAGATGGCGTCCGGGCTCAAGCTCTGGCTCAAAGACAACCGCCTGGATGGGGCGGCGTTCCAGCAGTCCGCGTCGAGTTTTCTTGCCGAGTTCAATTTGAACCTGCTGGTGATGGTGACGCCATCCGGACGGGTGGATCAGGTGGAGATCCGGGGAGCTCCGGGCGGGCAGGCACGGCTGACCAGTTCCGACGAAGCCTTGCTGGCCGAGCTGGTGCAGTCGATGGGGCGGGAGGAAAAGAAGAGCGGGCTGGTGCAGACCAGCCTCGGGCCGATGCTCTTCGCTGCGGAGAGTGCGGCCAAGCCGGACGGTTCGGAGGCTCGATGGTCCGGGGCGGTTGCCGGGATATTTCTGGGCGGGGACTACGAGCAGTTGCTGAGAAACTCGCTGCTTGCCGACCTGGCGATCCTGCCGGCTACAGGAAGCGTTTTCGACCTCTTCCGCCTGAAGACCCCCGAGGACCAGCAGGCGGTGATTGTGCCGCCGAAGGGGACCGAGGATGAAATTGCCGCCTACTCGCTTCTGCGGGACATCCGGGGCGAGCCGCTGCTCATCCTGAAGGTGGCGGAGGCGCGCCAGTCGTATCTGGATGGCACCGCCAACCTGCGGTTCTTTCTGGGGATCACCGGCGCCTTTTCGATTGTGGTGGTGGTCGTGGGAACGCTGCTGGTCGAGTTTCTTGTGGCCGGGCGGATCCGGCGGCTGACAAACAGCGCACGCCGCGCGGACATCAACAGCATGGATGACCTCCCCGCGAAGTTCCTCAGGGGGCATGATGAAATCTCCACGCTCGCCAAGGCCACCAAGTCGATGGTCGACCGCCTGAAATCCTCCCAGCTTCTCTACCGTGCGGTGGTTGAAACCCAGACCGAGCTGATCGTCCGCTTCAAGCCCGACGGGGAAATCACGCTGGCCAATGAGGCGTTTGCCAAGTTCTTCGGACGCCACCTCCGGTCGGTGGACGGGAAAAACATCCGGGACTTTTTCACGCCGGAGGTGATGCGTGGCGCCGACATTCTGGAGACGCTGCCGACCGAGTCGAACCGCTCGATCGCCCACGATTTCGCGGTGGTTCTTGAGGGCAACCGGGAATGCTGGCTCCAGTGGAACCAGCGCGCCCTGGTGGCGGACGACCACACGATCACGGAGATCCAGGCCGCCGGGCATGACATCACGCTCCGCCGCGACTACGAGCACAAGCTCAGGAATGCGAAGGAGGCGGCAGAGGCGGCCGACCGCGCAAAGAGCGAGTTCCTGACCGTGATGAGCCACGAAACCCGCACGCCGCTCACCAGCATCCTCGGCTTCACAGCCATCCTTGAAAACACCCCGCTGAGCGCCGAGCAGGTCGAATACCTGCACCTCATCCGCTCCAGCGGAGACAGCCTCCTGCTGCTCCTCAACGATCTCCTCGACTACAGCAACGTGGCCTCGGGCCGGATCGAGTTGCACCCGGTCACGATTCCGGTCGCGGCGCTCGCCAGGGAAATCATTGCCACGCAGACTCCCGAGGCGCGGGCCCGGAACCTCGACCTGGACTTGGACATCGAGGTGGACGCCCCTGCATTCATGGAGGCGGATGCGGGCCGCGTCAGGCAGGTTCTCCACAACGTGGTGAGCAACGGGATCAAATTCACCGAGAGAGGGTTCGTACGGCTCTCGGTGAAGCCGGGCGAGCCCGGCGCGATCCGGTTTCTTGTCCAGGACACCGGGATTGGCATCCCGGATGCCGCCCTGCCGCGGCTGTTCGAGGCGTTCGGTTCGACCGATGCGAGCAATTCGCGCGGACACGGGGGAGCCGGGGTCGGTCTCGCCGTGAGCCGCAAGGTTCTCGACCGCCTCGGTGGGAGTATCAGCGTCCGCAGTGAGCAGGGGATCGGAAGCCTTTTCACCATCACCCTCCCGATCGGCAACCCCCGCATTCCCGAGGTCGCCCAGCTGCACGGAAACGAGGACGATCAGCCCCCCATCCCCGACAAACCGGACTTCACGTCTGCAGACTTGGACGTCCTTGTGGTTGAGGACAACCTGGTCAATCAGAAGGTTATCAAACGCATCCTCCAGATGATCGGGGTGCGCTGCGACGTTGCGGCGGGCGGACGCGAGTGCCTCGAGATGACGAAGCGGAAGCAATACGACATCATCTTCATGGACATTCAGATGCCGGAGATGGACGGCTACGAGACGGTCGCACGCCTGCGCCACCGCGAATCCTCGCCGGACAACACCTCGGGGACGAGAATGCACATCATCGCCTGCACCGCCTTCTCGCTGCCCGGCGACCGCGAAAAATGCATCGAATCCGGGATGGACAACTACGTGAGCAAGCCGGTGCGGATCGAAAATCTTGCCGCCGCGGTTCAGGCCTTTGTGGATCTGAATGGCGCGGAGGCCGCGGGCAGAGGGGCGGCGACAGCCGGTTAAGGGAGAAGCCGCCGCTCCTCCGGGAGGAGGACCGCGGGATTGATCGTGGCGGCGACCGATGAGGCGGCATCCTTCATGCCATTTGCCGCGAGGAGGGCCGAAAAAATCGCCCTCTGCTGGGGCAGGAGCTGGGCCAACTGCACCGGAGAACGCTCAAAAACCTTCAAGCCCTCCGCAGAGCGGCCGGAGCGGAGAAGTGCCAGCGCGTAGGTCATCTTGAGCGGGAAAAGGTCCGGGTTTTGAGCCTCGAGGACCCGGCTCTTTTCCAGGGTCTGCGCGATGTCCCGGTCCTGAAGGAGACGGAGATAATTCCTGTCGTTGTTCACGGCGGCATCTTTCGGCCACCGGCGCGACATCGCCTCCAGAGTGTCGCCGAGCTTCCGGGTATCCGCCCTGGAGCGGTAAAGATTCACCAGCGCCTCGTAGGCCCCCCGCGAGGCCACGGCATCGCGGGTCAGCCGCTCGAGGACAATTTCCGCCATCGGAACGCGGCCCCTCTGGTTGAAATAGCCCGCCAGGTAAAAGAGCAGCTCCCGGTCCTCGGTCGGCGCCCGTGCGGCCCGCTCGAAAAAGGCGGCCGCCTGGCCTTCCTGCCCGAGCGCCTCGTAGCAGCGCGCGATATAGAGGTCACGCAGGGCCGGCTCAAGCGGGGTTTGTCCGGACCGCAGCACGTTGAGCACCTCGTCCCATTGTCCAAGCCCGGCCTTGGCATCGAGCCAGATCAGGAAAAGATCGCGCCGCGACCGCACCGCGACCAGCGGGGCAAGCTCCAGAGCGCGCTCATTTTCTCCAAGCCGCACAAGGAAGGCCGCCACCGCACGCCGCTCATCCGGCGACCTCGCCTCGCGCACAAGCTCATCAATCGCCTCCTTCCTCCGCCCGGGATGGATCTTGATCATCGCATGGGCCGCCTCCACTTTTCCCTCAAATGAGCTGCCGGGAAGGCTTTTTAAAATGGCCGCCGCCTGCTCGCGCACGTCATCCGGCGTCCCGGGCGCGGCGAGGACTGCGGCGAGAAGCCGGCGCGCGCCTTCGGCGTCGGTTTCCGCGATCCGGCAAAGTGCCTGCCCGCCCAGGCGCCGGTCATCCACCCGGGGCAGCGAGAGCATCAGCAGGGCGACGTCGACCTTCTGGCTGTTCGTGAGTTTGTCCGAGGCCAGCGCGGCACGCAAATTGCGCGAGGCGGCCTCGCCATCCCCCGCAACCAGCGCATAGCGGGCAAGCAGGACCTGGAGCCGCACATCGTTGGGCAAACGCTTCTCCGCCTCGCCGAGGGCGTCCTGAAACAGCTGGTAGGACCCGAAGCGCAGCAGGATGTCCGCGTAGTTCACGTAGTCCTCGCTGGTTGCGCCGCCGCTGGTCATGAGATTGCGGAAGAAGACGAGCGCGTCGGGCAGTCCGGCGGCCGCATTCAGTCTGGCGGCGGCCCGGAGTGCGGCGGCGTTTCCCGGCTCGAGCTGGTAGGCGGCGATGACCTTGCTTTGGGCATCCGCCCAGTCGCCGGCATCCATTGCCCGCGAGGCCTCGTCGGCGAGACGCTCGCAGCGCCACTTCTTGAAGGACGGCATGCGGGGCAGGATGAGGACAGCCATGAGAGCGGCGGCCAGCAGGATGACTGCTGCGATGGCAAAAAGCGCCCACTTTGAAGGCCGCATGATCAGGCCTTTGCTGCCGGTATGAATGGGAAGGGTCATTAAGGAGGTGGGGACGCACGCGGCGGAATTCCCGCAAGCATGGCCGTTCAGCGAACCGACTGCACTGTGCCCGAGTTGCCGCCGCATTTCAAAAGAAAACCATCCGATCCCGCGGAGCGCATCGCATTTGACAAAACCGGTGAGACTCCTACCCTCTGCGGCTCAAACCATTCATCATTCATGAGCAACCTCGTTGGCAAACCCGCACCCGATTTCACCGCCGATGCCGTGCATCGCGGACAGTTCACCCAAGTCGTCCTCTCGAGCTACCTTGGCTCGAAATACGTGGTGCTCTTCTTTTACCCTCTGGACTTCACGTTCGTGTGCCCGACCGAACTCCACGCCTTTCAGGAGCAGCTCGGAAAGTTTCACGACCGCAATGTGGAGGTGCTTGGCGTGAGCATCGACAGCAAATTCTCGCATTTTGCGTGGCTGAGCACCCCGAAAAACCAGGGGGGCATCCAGGGCATCGAGTATCCGCTCGTCTCGGACATCCGCCGCACGATCGCCACCGACTACGGGGTCCTTTCGGAGGACGGCGTCGCCTTCCGTGGCCTCTTCCTCATCGACCGGAGCGGAATCGTCCGCCACCAGCTGGTGAACGATCTGCCGCTCGGGCGAAGCGTTCAGGAGGTCCTGCGCACGGTCGATGCCCTCCAGCATTTTGAGCAGTGCGGCGAGGTCTGCCCGGCCAACTGGAGCAAGGGCAAGGATGCCATGCAGCCCACGAAGGACGGCGTCTCGGGCTACTTGAACAAGCACTAAGTGCCGGCCGGGCGTCCGGACCGACACGGGCCTCCCTCCCGGGGGCGGCGGTGTCAGGCAGTCTTTTTTCCGGCCAAGGCGAGGGCCAGCATGGCGGCCCCGCTGAAATTCGACTGGATCCCGAAAAGCAGCCCGACAACCCAAAGGGCATCGATCGGCCAGCGCGCATAGATCATGCCGCCAAGGACCAGCGCCGCAACGCCGTTGAGCAGAAGCCAGATCCAGGCCGGGTTATCACGCATCCGCAGTGCGGTCACGATGCAGACGATCCCCTCGGTCAGAAAGACAACGGCAAGAACCAGCGTCAGGATCATCAGTCCCGAGTCCGTGCAAATGAGCAGCGCGCCGCCGGCCGCAATGCGGACCACCCCCGACAATCCCGAAAAAAACCGGTGCGGCCGGTCCTTGCCGGAAACGGCCAGAATGAGCCCCATCAGCCCGCTGACCAGGCAGAACGCGCCGAGCAGCTGGGTCAGGATCAGGGAAAAAAAGTTCGGAGCGGCAATTGCGCAGGCTCCGACGAGGATCGAAATCCCGCCGCCGAAAACGAACCACCCTCGGTGACGGGACGCCGCCGGGGCGGTGAGGGCAAAGCTCATTCCGGAGATTAGTTCTCCAGGGTGAAGCCGACTTTGATCGTGACCTGCCAGTGGGCGACCCGTCCGTCCTCGATCTGGCCGCGGGTCTCGACCACTTCGAACCAGCGGAGGTTGCGCAGCGACTGGGAGGCTTTGGTCAGCGCGTTTTGGACCGCGTCCTCAATGCTGTCCGGCGAGGATCCGACGAGCTCGATTTTTTTATAGATGTGGTTGCTCATGGCTCGCATGGTAGCAGATTCTCACGGCGCGGAAATAGAAATCCCCGGCCTCCGGAAACCCGGAAAATTCGGCTTGTGTTCCCCCGGCATCCGCAAGAATGGTGGGGTTGCAATGAGCTCAGCAACACCTGCCTCACAAGGATACATGATGCCCGCGGAATGGGAGCGTCACGAAGCGACCTGGCTCTCGTGGCCCCATTCCGGCTGCAACAGCTTTCCCGACTCCTACGACCGCGTCATCCCGGCATTTGTCCGGATGGCCGAGGCACTCGCCGAATCGGAGACCGTGCGGATCAACGTCCGGGACGCGGCCCAGGAAAAAACCGTGCGCGCCCTGCTGCGGAAGGCCCCGCCCGAGCGCATCGAGTTTTTCCACATCGCCACGAACGAGCCATGGTGCCGCGACCACGGTCCCATCTTTCTCCGCAGGAAGTCCGCGCCCCGGCTTGCGGTCGTGGATTTCGGTTTCAATGCCTGGGGGTGGAAGCTTTCCCCGTTCGATGATGACGACGAGGTGCCGGTCAAAGTTGCGGCTGCGCTCGGGCTGCCGCTTATCGACTGCGGCGACTTTGTGCTCGAGGGCGGCTCGATCGACGTCAACGGCGCCGGCTCGGTGCTGACCACGGAGAGCTGTCTGCTGAACCCGAACCGCAATCCCAAGCTCGACCGTCACGACATCGAACGCAAGCTGCAGCAAATCCTCGGAGTCACCCAGGTCCTCTGGCTGGGAGACGGCATCGAAGGCGATGACACCGACGGCCACGTCGATGACATCACGCGGTTCGTCTCCCCAAACACCGTGGTCACCGTCGTGGAAGATGATACGAACGATCCGAACTGCGAGCCGCTCCGGATGAACCTGGACCGCCTCCACGCCATGCGCCTGCCCGGCGGCGAACCGCTGCACGTGCTCACACTGCCGATGCCCTCGCGCATCGTCCGCGAAGGCCTGCGCCTCCCGGCCAGCTACGCCAATTTTTACATCGCCAACGAAATCGTTTTGCTCCCGGTCTACGGCGAGCGCAACGACGCCTGGGCGGAGTCGGTATTGAAGGAAGCCTTCCCCGGCCGGCGCATTGTGCCGGTCGATTGCCGGGAGCTGATCTGGGGGCTGGGGGCGTTCCACTGCCTCACGCAGCAGCAACCCCACGTCTGAACGATGCCTGCCTTCCGCCGGAATGTGGCCCTGATCCTCTCTCGCCCGGGCGGGGAAATCCTCGTCTGCGAACGCAGCGGGTTTCCGGGCTCATGGCAGTTTCCCCAAGGCGGGGCAAAGAGGGACGAAACCGATCTTGAGGCGCTGCACCGCGAGGTCCGGGAGGAAATCTCGCTGGCCCCCGACTGCTACCGGATCGTGCTGCACCGCGGGCCCTACCGCTACACATTCCGCCCTGGCTTTCGCAAGGAGGGGTTCGACGGACAGGAACAGATCTACTTCCTGGCGGAAATCCTCGAGGCAGCGGAGGACAGCATCCGTGTCGACCGCTCGGAGTTCCGCGCCCACCGGTGGATCCAGCCCGCCACCTTTCAAATCAAGTGGGTGCCACCGATCAAGCGGAAGGTCTACCGGGCGGTTTTCCGCGACTTCTTCGCGATTTCCCTGAAATGATTCTCCGGCGGTTTTTGGATTGTTATTGACTCGGAGCCGAAAACTTGGGATTCCGCGCCCGCTGTCCATGCTATCCTTTTCCGCATTTTCCATTATCATTCTGGTCCTCATCGGCTCCGTCTGGTGGGTATCCCGTGACGATCAAGGAGCCTCCTGATCCGTCAATGAGCCGCCCGGTTTGCTTCCTTCAGATCTGCCCATGATTTCCTGGCTTAGCTTCGAATGGAAAACCCAAGGGCTTTCCACCGCCGGCGCCACGGTTGCCCCGCTCGTGATCCGGCCCGCAGAAAAGGACGAGGAGGACGCCGTCGAAAAGACGATCTCGAGCGCCTTCACGATGGATCCCAGCTGGGGAGATATCAGCCGTCTGATTGTGGCCAACGTCACCGCAAACATCGCCGCGAAGTTTGCGGACCCCGCGCCGTCCTGCATCGTGCTGCTACACGGCCAGAGGATTGTCGGCGCCTCGCTGCTTGATACCGCCGCCGGCGCTCCGAACCACCTCCTCACCGGGCCATGCGTCCTTCACGAATACCGCAACCGCGGGCTCGGCTCCGGTCTCCTGCTGGCCTCGCTGGCCTTCCTCGCGGACCACAAGATCCCTCTGGCGCGCGGGATCACGCGCGCCCAGTCGATCACCGCCCGCTTCATCTACCCGAAATTCGGCGGCTCCCCGGTGCCCTGCGAATCCGGCCCGTTCGAGTCCCCCGGGACCTGATCCTCATTTTTCGCTTTGCACATCGCAAAGTCTTTGCCACTTTCCACATCAGGATGCAGGGAAGTTTTGACCAATACGAGTCGGGGCATTTTTTTGACGAGATGTTCGCTGGGAACGGGCAGGTTCGCCCGCACTACGAACTGTTGAGGAGGCGGTTTTGTGAGATGACCACCGCGGAGATCGACCGCAAGCGCGTGCTGGCGGAAAAATCCTACCTCAACCAGGGGATCACGTTCACGGTTTACAGCGGCGATGAGGGCACCGAGCGGATCATGCCGTTCGACCTGATCCCGAGGATTATTCCTGCCGACGAGTGGGAGATGATCGAGCGCGGGCTTGTCCAGCGGCTGAGTGCGCTGAACCTTTTCCTGCACGATATCTATCACGGGCAGCGCATCGTCAAGGAGGGGATCATCCCGGAGGAGATCATCCGCAGCGCCAAGCATTTCCGCCCGGAGCTGGTCGGGCTCGACGTTCCCCATGGCATTTACATCCACATCTGCGGCACCGATCTGATCCGCGGCGCCGACGGTACCTACATGGTCCTCGAGGACAACGGGCGCTGCCCGTCCGGTGTCTCGTATCTTCTCGAAAACCGCCAGGCGATGAAGCGGGTGTTTCCGAAGCTCTTCAACCGCTACTCCGTGCGCCCGGTCGACCGCTATCCGCAGGAACTGCTTGCCGCGCTCCGGCACGTGGCCCCGCATGGCAACCCCGATCCGACCGTGGTCGTGCTCACCCCCGGGATCTACAACTCCGCATATTTCGAGCACTCGTTTCTCGCCCGCGCCATGGGCATCGAAATCGTGGTCGGCCCGGACCTGGTGGTGGAGAATTCCAGGGTGTTCATGAAGACGACGAAGGGCCTCAAGCAGGTCGACGTCATCTACCGGCGGATCGACGACGATTTCCTGGACCCCACGGTTTTCCGCAAGGATTCGGTGCTGGGTGTTCCCGGGATCGTCGGGGCCTACCGCGCTGGCAATGTGAACCTCGCAAACGCCCTCGGGACCGGAGTGGCCGACGACAAGGTCACGTATTACTACGTGCCGGCCATGATCAAGTTTTACCTCGGCGAGGACCCGATCCTGCCGAACGTGGAAACGTTTCTTTCGGCGGTCGAGAACGACCGGAAATACATTCTCGAGAACCTGGAGAACCTTGTGGTCAAGGCGGCGAACGAGAGTGGCGGCTACGGAATGATGATCGGCCCGCATGCCAGCCGGGAGGAGATCGAGAAGTTCCGGGCGGCCATCATCGCCGACCCGCGCGGCTATGTCGCGCAGCCGGTGATCAGCCTGTCGCGCTCGCCGTGCTACTGCGACGGATCGATCGAGGGCCGGCACATTGATCTGCGGCCCTACATCCTTGCCGGCAAGACGACGACGATCATTCCGGGCGGCCTTACCCGGGTGGCCATGCGAAAGGGCTCGCTGGTCGTGAACTCGTCGCAGGGCGGGGGCAGCAAGGACACCTGGGTGCTCGACGGAGAGGGGGGCGAGCCATGCTGAGCCGCGTAGCCGACGCCTGCTTCTGGCTGAGCCGCTACATCGAGCGCGCCGAGGCCAACGCCCGCATCCTCGACGTCAACATCCAGCTCCTTCTCGACTTCGAGGACCAGCATGGCGGCACTGCGGCCAACCACTGGCAGCCGATCCTCGCGACGCTCGAAGATCAGGAGCTCTTCAACGAGACCCACCCCGATCTTTCCGGTGACAACGTCATGTCGTTTGTGACATTCGAGAAAAAAAACCCCCACTCGATCCTCTCGTGCGTCTCGATCGCGCGGGAGAATGCGCGCACCGTGCGCGAGCAGATATCCAGCGAGATGTGGGAGCAGATCAACCGGCTTTACCTCTATCTGCACAGCCCCTCGGCACGGGCGACATTCGCCGAGAGCCCGATCGATTTCTACCGTTCTCTCGTCGATTCGCTGCATTCGTTCCAGGGAATCACCGATGCCACGATGACGCACGGCGAGGGCTGGGAATTCCTGCAGGCCGGAAAATTCCTCGAGCGGGCGGACTCGACCTCGCGGGTGCTGGACATCAAATACCACATCCTGCTGCCAAGCGGCGAGCGGGTGGGCGGCAATGTCGACAGCACGCAGTGGATGGCGGTCCTGCGGTCATGCAGCGCGATGGAAGCGTTCCTGAAAATTTCCCACGGCCGGGTGAGCGGGTGGCAGGTTGCGGAGTTTTTGATCCTGCACGACAGCTTCCCGAGGTCGCTGCGCTTTTGCGTGGACCACCTGGACCTTGCCCTGCACAACATCTCCGGCAGCGAGCGCACCCACTTCAGCAACGAGGCCGAGCGGCTTTGCGGCGTCCTGCGCTCCAACCTCGACTACACCACGATCGAGGCGGTTTTCCGCACGGGCCTCCACCAGTATCTCGACCAAACCCAGCTTCGGCTGACGGAAATTTCCGGCGCGTTGGTCAAGACGTTCTGCACGTGGATGCACGAGGATTGAGCGCCCGCGGAATCCGCTTCGATCCGCTGCTTAAGGAGGTTTCACGATCATTCTACCTTTCCTTAAGGCTGCTCCCGGGCGCGGTGCGCGGATCGCTCTCGCTGGCCTATCTTCTCGCCAGGGCCTCAGACACCATCTCCGATGCCATCCCGGCTCCCGTCGGAGACAGGCTTAAGCTGCTTGAGTGCCTTCCGGCAGCCCCGCCGCACTGCCCAGCCGTTCCGGGAGCCGAGGGCCGCATCCTGGCTGCGCTGCCGCAGCTCCTCGCCGCATGGGAAGCCTCGCCGGACCGGGACGCTATCGGCGGGGTCTGGGAGAAGATCCGGGAGGGGCAGATCTTCGACCTTCAACGGTTCGGCGGCACGATGCCACCTTCACTGACTCCCGCCGAACTCGAGCGATACACCTACCTCGTCGCCGGCTCGGTCGGCGAATTCTGGACCTCCCTCTGCTTCAAGCACGTTCCTGGCTACTCCACCGAGTCCCCCGGGCGCATGCTCCAGCTGGGAAAATGTTTTGGCCAGGGCCTGCAGCTGGTCAACATTTTGCGGGATGTGAGGGCAGACGCCGCCATCGGGCGGACCTACGTCCCTGCCGGCCGCGTGGGGCAGGAAATGGATCTGGCGCGGCAACACCTCACGGCCGGCGCACGGTATGGTGCGGCGGTCCGTCCCCGCAGGCTCCGGGCGGCTTGCCTTCTGCCGCTCTTCCTCGGGCGCGCCACGCTCGATCTGGTGGAATCCAGCCCGGAGCAGAGCCGCTGCAAAGTCCCCCGGCACCGCGTCTGGGGCCTGCTGCTCCGAGCGCTCCTTACCCCGGCCGGGGCGTCATCTGCCCGGCACCGCGGCCCGAAGGCAAATTGATTCGCCAAACCGTCACGATGTGCTTTATTTCGTGACAGAATGACTGCCTTCCGTCTTGCCGGCATTTCCGCGTTCCTCCTCGGGCTTTGCATCAGCCAAGGCCACGCCGAACAAACCTACTTCGGTACAACGTATGGCAACAAGGTGCCCGCAGCGGATCTTCCTCCCAGCCAGGAACCGGAAGCCAAACCGGCGCCGCCGGAAAGCGCGCCGGAAAAGCCCGCCGACGCAAAACCAGAAACTGCCGAGGTTCCCCCCGAGCTGACGGTCGCGGACTGGCAGAGAAAGGCCGTTAAAGAGTTTCCCGCGCTGGCGGACCCGAAGTCCGAGTTCAACCACAAGTTCATCCAGCAGGTGAACGAGTTGAAGTCCTCCAACCCCTCCTACTTCCGGGATCCCAAGTGGCCATTCACCCTGGCCCAGTCGGTCAGCGATGCGCTCAACCCGATCATTCCCGGAGTCGGCCTCAATCCACTCGAGAGCCAGCCGACGCCGTCACCCACGCCGGAACCGACCCCGACCCCCAAACCCGCGCCCGTCGAACCAAAGCCGTTCGACCAGCTCGACAAGGAAAATGTCCGTCTGGAATGCAAGGTCAACACCGGCGCGAAAATCAACGATCGCTTCAACAACGGTGAGGGCTTCTATTCGGTGGACAAGACGGTCACCAAGGAAATCATCGTCACCGTGACCCAGACCGGACGGACAAAAGTCCCCGTCACGGTCGAGGCATTCTTCGTCCTCAGCGGTGCGGAGGGAGAAAGCGTCATCCCCGCCGGATCCCAGAAGCTGGAAACCGGCGAGGGCTCCCCGTCCTTCACCAACTCCTCCCGCGGCCGGAAAACCGTTGTGAATTACGACACGCCCCTGGTCTCGACCGAGGGGAAAAAAATCTCCGGCTGGCTTGTCCGCGCCCTCGCGGCAGACGGCCGGACGCTTGGCGTGGCCGCCTCATCGGAGAAATCGCTGGGAGTCGCCAAGAACCCGAAGTTGCTGGCCGCCGAACTCGCCCGCAACAAGAAGGAATAGCTATCCAGAGAGTTCAACCAATGGCCGGTCACGATTGCGCGTGAAGATCAAGAGGGCATGATTCAGGGTCGTCCGTGGCGCTTCTCCCAGTGTTCAGGAGGCGTGATGCGTCCTGCCGTTGAGTCCACCGTCCTTTTCGTGATACAAGATCCAGCCCCGCCGCTGGATGCGGGGAGCAGCAAAAATCGGTTCGACAGCCAGCGTGGCCTCGGACAGCCTCCGAGGCATGCGAAACCCCGTGTCTTCTTTTTTTAAGGACGGCTTCATCGCCGGAGCGGCCTCGGCGGCTCTCGGCCTTCTCCTCTCAGGCTGCAACTGCCTGAACCCGCTGGGCCCACCCGGCAAGGGACCCGAGCCGCGGCCCCCGCGGTCGCAGCCGGTGCCGAAGGAAAAGTTCGCCTGGGGGATTTCGACCAGCAGCTACCAGTATGAGGACCCGGCCGTGAAGCCCCGCGGCACGGGATATTTCCAGACCGACTGGGACATCCTCGTCTCGCAGCACAAGGCGCCGGAAAAGGGAAATGCCGTTTATACCTGGACGCATTTCGAGAAGGACCTCGCTGCCCTCAAAAAGATCGGGGTCACCCACTACCGGTTCAGCATCGAGTGGGCGCGCGTCGAGCCGCGGCCCGGCGTCTACAATGAAGAGGCAATCCGCCGCTACGTGGAGATGGCGCGCCGGATGAAGGCCGCCGGGATCGAACCGGTCGTCTGCCTCTGGCATTTCACGTTCCCCTCGTGGCTCTACGACCACGCGCACCCGGGCCGCTCGAACTGGCTCCATCCCACCGCCCGCCCGCGGTGGAATGCGTATGTCGACCGCATCGTCCGCGCGACCGCACCCTATACCAGATTCTACGCGCCGCAGAACGAGCCGAACGGCCAGATCACGACCGCCTACATCGTCGCCCAGTGGCCGCCGGCGATGACGCTGGCGTTCGGGCACTACCGGAAGGCGATCGATGCCAGCGCGGCCATGTTCCGCGACGCGGCGGCGAAGATCAAGGCGGTCAAGCCATCAGCAAAAGTCGTGAGTGTCGAGGCCCTGCCCTGGTGGGAGCGCGCACCGCTCGATCCGGGCGGCCTCATCTACAATACGATGATCCACGGAAACATCGACCATCTCGACCGGGTCTACGACGTCTGCGACATCGTCGGCTTCAACTACTACTACTCGCAGGCCCCGGGTCCGATCTCGCTGCTCGCCGAACCCTACCGCCGCGGCCCGAACTTCACGATGATGGGCTGGCGGATCGACCCGAACGGTCTCTACAAGGAAATCCGGCGCGTCGGCGACCGCTACGGCAAGCCAATGATGATCACGGAAAACGGGATCGCGACCCGCGACGACGCGAAGCGCGTGTGGTATATGCGCAACCACATCGCCGCCATCGGCCGCGCGATCCGCGACGGCTACGACGTGCGCGGCTACTTCGCCTGGTCCCTTGTCGACAACTACGAGTGGCACTACGGCTACGAGGCGAAGTTCGGCCTCGGCACGATGGATCCGAAAACCTATGACCGGATCCTGAAGCCCTCAGCCGGCAAATTCACGGAGATCATCCGGTCGAAACCGACCGTGGGCTCGGTGACGACGGTCCAGCCGCAGGACAGCTTCGCCGCGCCCGGGCGCTGAAGCGGGTCAGCACTGAGGAAGTGAGTCACGCAGGGCGCTGGGGGATTTGCGTCTCCGGGTGGGATGTTGTCCCGGTCTACAGTGACGACCGGTGTTGCCGGGCAGTGGGTGGATGGCATTCGCAAGCCCGCTTTCAGTGAGCGGCATCCCCGGCAGCCGGGCATTTTCATCGCCCAACTCCCGCGGCAGGAGCGCCATGCTCCGGAAACTTCAGCGCGCCTTCAGCGAGCTGACGCTGGTGAGGATGCCGGCGATCATCGAATAGGCGACAACGCCGACGAAGAGGGCGACGATCAGGATGATCGCGGGCTGAATGAGCGTGGTGAGGTGGCCGATGCGCGAGGTCAGCTCGCGGTCGTAGCGCCTGGCCGCGCGCTCGAGCGCGCCGGCGATGTCGCCGGTCTGCTCGCCAACCCCGAGGATATCCATCAGAACCGGCGGAAAAAATCCCACCTTTCGCAGGGCGCTCGCGAGGCTGGTCCCCTCGCCGACCATGGCGGCGACCTTGGCGAGGAGCCCGCGCAGAAAGACGTTCGCAGTGGCGGTCGCCATGAGGTTGATCCCGTGGAGGAGCGTCACACCGTTCGAAACCAGCGTCGAGAGCGTCTGGAGCATCTCCGCATAAAATTTCGCCCGGAGGACCGGTCCAACCACGGGCAGGTCGAGCATCGCGCGGTGCCACCAGGCCCGACCGGCCGGCGTGGTGACCGCCGCCCGGCAAAGGATCGCAACCAGTCCCACAAAGGCGATGATCGCCCACCACCAGCGACCGCAGAACCCGCTCACGGCGATCAGGATTTGCGTGATGAGCGGCAGCTGCTGCCCGGTCTTTCCCAGCAACACGGACAGCTGCGGAACGAGGAATGTCAGGAAGACAAACATCAGCAGCACCGCGGATGCGAAGACGATGCTCGGATACAGCAGCGAGGAAACGACCCGGCTTCTCAGATCCCCCATCAGTTCCAGATAGGCGCACTGGCGCTTGAGGATCTGGGGAAGCGCACCGCCGGCCTCGGCCGCGGCGACCAGATTGCAGTAGAGCGCGTCGAACGTCTTGCCGCATTCCCGGAGCGCCTGGGAAAAGCTGACCCCGTCGCGGACGCGCTGGCGGAGCTTGGCGGCGACCCCCTTGACCTCCGACTTCTCCTGGCGCTGCTCGATAACTTTCAGCGCCCCCTCGAGCTGAAGTCCAGCCTCGAGCAGCTCTGCCAGCTCCTCGGTGAAATACAGGAGCTGAGCGGCCGGCAGCCGCGACAGCCCGACCTCGCCCACAGCCTTCTTCGCCGGCGCGGCGGCCACACCAGCCTCACCCACACTCACCGGTTGGAGCCCGCGCTCGCGCAGGATCCGGTAGGCCTCCGCCCGCGTCGTTGCGACAATCTTCCCGTCGGCAACCGCCCCGCCGGGCTCGCTGGCTCTATAGGTAAAGTCAGGCACGGCTCAGAGAATAATGCGAAATCCGAAATGGGAAATGCGAAATGCGGACCCCTTGGCGCCATCTGGCGCCAGGCAAAGACCTGCATTCCATCCTGCCAGCGCTTGGGAATTCGAAATTATCTGGCACAAGCACCATTTTAATCACCTGACAAATCGGATCCCACGGTTATGATGTTGATCAATTTCTCACAAAAGTGCCGTGACAAACTCCGATTCGCTCCCCCCACCTCCGACATCCCATGCCGCACGCGCCGACCTTCGTCCGGAACACATCCGCGACGCGGTGATCCGGCTGGCCGGCAACTCGCAGGACGGCATTCAAAGCGCGGGCGCGCTGCTGGCTCGGCTCGCCGGACGGAGCGACCAGGACGTGATGACGTATATGACGATCCCATCGACGATCTCGGGCGGGCCGTCGCTCTTCCAGGTGCGCGTCGGAACCGGCGAGGTTCTGTCGCCCGGCGACGAGGCGGATTTTCTGGTGGCGTTCTACCAGCACAGCTACGACGACAACATCGGCTTCCTGCGCGAGGGAGGCGTCCTGCTTTACGATTCCGACAACGTCCAGCCAAACGCGGACGACAAGCGATTCGTGCATGTCGGAATCCCGATCACCGGGCTCACGGTCGAGGCGCTCGGTGGCACGGCGAAGGACAAGGGGAAAAATGTTTTTGTGCTCGGGCTCCTGGCGAAAATATTCGACCTCGACATCGAGAAGCTCCAGCGGCTCCTGAAAGAGAAGTTCGGCGGGAAAAACGAGAGCGTCCTGAATACCGCGCTGATGGCATTCCAGGCCGGCTATGCCTACCCGGTCGGGAACGTGCTCTCGACGCGCTACAAGTTCGAGCCGCCGGAGGAGACCGGCGGGCGGGCGCAGGTGACGATGGACGGCAACCAGGCGCTGGCTTACGGGCTGATTGCGGCCGGCGTGCGCTATGGCGCCGCCTATCCGATCACGCCTTGGACAACTGTGATGGAGGTCCTGCGCGCCGAGCTTCCAAAATACGGCGGGCTGTTCGTGCAGTGCGAGGACGAGATCGGTGCGGTCTCGATGGCGCTCGGGTTTTCGTATTCCGGCCACCTGGCGATCACGGGCAGCTCCGGGCCGGGGATCTCGCTGAAGACCGAGGCGATCGGCTGGGCGACGATGGCCGAAATGCCGCTGATCATCGTGAACGTCCAGCGCGGCGGGCCGAGCACCGGACTGCCGACAAACGTCGAACAGAGCGATCTTTACCAGGCGATTTTTGGCGGTCACGGCGACAGCCCGCGCGTCGTGCTGGCGCCCTCCACTGTCGAGGACTGCTTCTACATCGCCATCGAGGCCGCCCGCATCGCGCGCAACTACAGCACGCCGGTCTTCATCCTCAGCGATGCGTCGCTCGCCACGCGGATCCAGGCATTTGACGAACCGGATTTGAAAAATCTCGTCGTCGAGTTCGTGCCGAACCTCACGCCGCGCGAGGCGGGGTTCAAACCCTATCCGCTCGACGGGCTGACCCAGCATGCGCCGCCCGGCACGCGGATGCTCGGAGGAGTCTATCCGACCGTGACCGGCCTCGAACACGATGAGATGGGGCATCCGACCGGCAGTCCCAAACTGCATGCGGCGATGACCGCCAAGCGCCGGAGCAAGCTCCAGCGGCTCGCCGCGGAGATCCCGCTGCCCGAGGTCTTCGGCGATGCGGAGGGCGAGGCGCTCCTGGTCGGATGGGGCTCCACCTACGGGCCGATCTACGAGGCGGTAAAAACCGCTCGCGCCGCCGGCGAGAGCCTCTCCGCCCTCCACCTCCGGCACCTGAACCCGCTGCCGAACGGGCTGGAGAAAATTTTTGCAAAGTTCCGCCGGATCATCGTTGTCGAGATGAACGATGAGGGGATCTACGGCCACGGCCAGCTCGCCTCGATCCTCCGCGCCCGCTACTGCGACCCGAAGATCGCCAGCCTCACCAAGACAAACGGGCTGACATTCCGCGTGAAAGAAATCCTCGAAGGAGTTTTGAAATGAGCACAACCCTCAGTGACACGGCCGCCGCAAAGCTGACGAAAAAAGACCTGACCGCCGACCACCCGACGTGGTGTCCGGGCTGCGGAGACTTCTCGGTGCTCGCCTCGTTCTACAAGATGCTCGAGCGCCGGCAGCTCCCGCACGAGAACATCGTCACGCTGGCCGGCATCGGCTGCTCGTCGCGGTTCCCGTATTTCGTCAACACCCACGGCGGGCACTTCATCCACGGCCGCGCGGTCCCGCTCGCCTCGGGGGTGAGCCTCTCCCGACCCGACCTCCATGTCTTCCTATTCGGCGGTGACGGCGACGCGTTCTCGATCGGTGGCAACCACCTCGAGCACGGCGCCCGAAAGAACATCAACCTGACGTATGTCATCATGGACAACTTCGTCTATGGACTGACAAAGAAACAGACGTCACCCACCTCGCCGGTCGGCTTCAAATCGAAAACCGATCCCACCGGCGCGGTCGACCAGCCGGTCAACCCGATGAAGAAGCTGATCACCGCCGGCGCGACGTTCGTCGCCCGCTCGCACACGACCCAGGTCAACCACATGATCGCGATGATGGAGCGCGCGATGGACCACAATGGCTTCTCGGTCGTCGAAATCCTCTCCGAGTGCGTCGAGTTTTTTCCGGGCGCGTTCGACGCCGGGAACCCGCGCAAGGGTGGGGAATTCCGGCAGATCGAGGAGAAAAAATGGGACGGCACACCCGAGGACGAACTCCGCCACGACACGACCGACGAACTCGCCGCCTACCGGCTCGCCGGCGAGCCGTTCCCCGGGCTCTTCGGCGTCTTCTACGAAAGCGACCGCCCGACCAAAAACGCCCTCGAGGCCCGCTGGATCCAGGCCACGCGGGAGAAGACCGGCGGAGCCACCGCCCTCGAAACCCTGCAGAAGACATTCGACCGGATGAAGTGAGGCCCCTGCGGCAGCGCAGGATGACCCATCGTCCGGAGATGCCCGCCCCGGTTGCGGGATCCCAGCCGGGTGCTACATTTGAGTCATGGATTGTCTTGTTACGACGCAAGTTCAGTGTCCGCATTGCTGGGAGCAGTTCGAGATCGAGGTGGATACCACCCAGGGCAGCTTCGAAACGGTGGAGGACTGCAGTATTTGCTGCATCCCAATGACCCTTCGGATCGTCTGCCAATCGGGTCGGGTCGTCTCAATCGAAGCCACCCCCTGATGCAGACGGGGAAAAGCTCCGAGCCCCTCTAAACAGGCGCATCGGGCCTCCGGATCCGGAGGTCAGATTCCCATGTCCATCGACGGATAATGGGGCTGAGGCTTGGTGCCAGTCGGTGGAGCTTCTTCGGGAGGGTCTGGCGCAAGGGCAAGCTGGATGGAAACCCGGATTCTGTTCGGCGCCAGTGGCTCAAATGTGAGACGGCCGCCGTGAGCATCGATGATCGACCGGGCGATACTCAGCCCGAGACCGCTGCCCTCGATTTCCCGCGGGATCTCCGGACCGCGAAAAAATAACTTGCCTATTTCGCGTAATTGTGAAATATTGGCCTCTCATGAAATCCCGCGCCAAAGCCCACAAAGTTTTTCGTGCCCTGGCGCATCCGGCGCGGGTGCAGGTCGTGCGGGAGCTGAGCGGGGGACATGAGAAGTGCGTGTGCGAGCTGGTGGAGGCCTGTGGGCTCGGCTGGAGCACGGTCTCCCGGCATCTCTCCGTGCTGCGGGAAGCGGGAGTGATCGCCGACGAAAAGCGCGGGCTGCAGGTGTTTTATCGACTGACGCTCGGGTGCGTTTCGCGGTTCATTGACTGCCTCGACCACCCCGGCCGGCATCCGGACCTGTAGGCGCCCGCCTGCTGCAAATAACCTTTTTTGCCAATCTGCTTCGCATTATTACGAAATATGAAACCAGCCCAAACGACGGGACAGGCGGTCTGCTGCGGCGCGAAGCCGGGAACCCGTCCCGTGAGCAGGGCGGAGAACCGTCGGTTCGGACTTTTCCGCGCTGTGGCGCTATGCCTGGTGGGCGGAGCGCTCTGGTGGCTGGCGTACAGCCGCCTCGCGGTTTTTGCGGGGTGGTTGACCTACTCGGTTTTGCCGCTTGATCGCGGCTCACACCTGGGATCGAGCATCGAATTTTTTGTCTATGAGTCGCCGAAGGTCCTGATGCTGCTGGTGCTCGTCGTCTTCGGGGTCGGAATCGTGCGGTCGTTTTTCACTCCTGAGCGGACGCGCCGGATACTTTCGGGAAAGCACGAATCCGCCGGCAATGTGCTGGCGGCCCTGCTGGGCATCGTCACGCCGTTTTGTTCGTGTTCGGCGGTGCCTCTGTTCATCGGTTTTGTCACGGCGGGCATTCCGCTGGGGGTCACGTTTTCCTTTCTCATCGCCGCTCCGATGGTGAACGAGGTCGCGCTTGTGCTGCTGTTCGGGATGTTCGGATGGAAGGTTGCGGGGCTCTACCTCGGCACGGGACTGCTCATCGCCATCGTGGCCGGATGGGTGATCGGGCGGCTGCGGATGGAAAAGCATGTCGAGGACTGGGTCTTTGAAACAAAATCCGGAGGCGCGGACGCCGGGGATCCGCCGGACTGGCCGGCGCGCATCCGCCTGGGCCGGGATGCCGTGAAAGAAATCGTCGGGCAGGTGTGGCTGTATGTTCTGATCGGCATCGCGGTCGGCGCGGGGATCCACGGGTTCGTGCCGGAAAACTTCATGGCCTCGATCATGGGCAAAGGGGCCTGGTGGTCGGTGCCGCTGGCGGTTCTTCTAGGCGTGCCGATGTATGCGAACGCGGCGGGCATCATCCCCGTCGTGCAAGCGCTCCTCGGGAAAGGGGCCGCGCTCGGAACGGTCCTCGCGTTCATGATGTCCGTGATCGCCCTCTCGCTGCCCGAGGCGATCATTCTCCGCAAGGTGCTCAAACCCCGGCTCATCGCCGTGTTTTTCGGCACCGTCGCCCTGAGCATCATGCTCGTCGGATACCTCTTCAACTTTCTGATGTAAAAAACCGCGATATGAAAAAACTCCAGATCCTCGGAACCGGGTGTGCCAAGTGCAACGCCCTCACGGAAGCTACAAAAAAAGCCGCCGATGAAATCGGCCTTGAATACGAGATCGCAAAGGTCACGGAGATCCGGGACATCATGTCCTTTGGCGTGATGACGACCCCGGCGCTGGTGGTCGATGGGACGGTCAAGATCACCGGGAAAGTTCCTGGCCACGCGGAGCTCAAAGCGCTCCTGAGCGCAGCCAACTGACTTATGAATATCAAAGCATTCTCCCTGAGCCTCGCTGCGGTCCTGGCCTTTGCAGGAAGCGGAAGAGCTCAGGAAAAAGCTCCGATTCCAACCGCCCCTCCACTGGTTCAGGCGGCCGGAAATGCCGCCGATTCGTCCAAACCCAGCACCAAAACGCTTCCTCGCCTGGTCGACCTTGGAGCCTCGAAGTGCATTCCCTGCAAGATGATGGCTCCGATCCTCGAGGATCTTAAAAAGAGCTACGATGGCCGGATGGACGTCGAGTTTATCGACGTCTGGAAATCCCCGAAATCGGGGAAGGAATACGGGATCAAAATCATTCCGACGCAGATCTTTTACAACTCGGATGGCAAAGAGCTGTTCCGGCACGAGGGTTTCTTCGGCAAGGAGGACATTCTGTCCAAATGGAAGGAGCTCGGCGTGGACCTTGGTTCGAAATGATCCGGCATTTTCCACAGATCGATTGAACCCCATGGAATCCCTCTTCATCTCCCTCTCGCGGGCTGTTGAGGGCTCGCCGGGCTGGGCCATTTCGGCCGCCGTCGCCTGGGGAGTTTTCAGCATCATCCTGAGCCCCTGCCATCTCGCCAGCATCCCGCTGATCGTGGGGTTTATCAGCGAGCAGGGGAATGTTTCCACACGGCGCGCGTTTGCGATTTCCACACTCTTTGCCGTGGGGATTCTGGTGACCATCGCGGCCATCGGGGCTGCAACGGCGGCAGCCGGACGGATGCTGGGGGATGTCGGGCCCTACGGAAACTATTTTGTGGCGGTCATCTTCTTCGTTGTCGGGCTGCATCTTGTCGGGGTCATTCCCATGCCCTGGTCCGGGGCGGGTCAGGTCGGCATGAAACGCAAAGGCCTGGCCGCCGCATTTCTCCTGGGGCTGGTCTTCGGAGTCGCTCTGGGCCCCTGCACATTCGCTTACATGGCACCCGTGCTGGCCGTGGCCTTCAAGGTCGGTTCGACGAGCTTCCTCTATGGTGCCGTCCTGCTCCTTGCCTACGGAATCGGGCACTGTGCGGTGATCGTCGCGGCGGGCACATCGGCGGAGCTCGTCCAGCACTTCCTGAACTGGAATGAGAAGTCCCGGGGGATTACCGTTGTGAAGTTCCTCTGCGGAATCCTGGTGATCCTCGGCGGGGTCTACATGATGTTCACCGCGGCCTGAGGAGAAGCTTTGCCGGCGCTTGTCCTGCCAGACCGCAGGCTCCGGAACCTGCGGCTTGCGGCTCGTGCGCCCCGCCGGATTCCAAATGAGCCCCCCCCGCGCGGTGGTTCCGGATTTTATTTCTTTTGTCAATTGCTGCGGGGAAGGCGAGAGTGACTCACTACGGACTTGGACACGCTGTTCCTTGCCGGCAGGCAACATGAAATCCCACACCCATCTTTTTCTGCTCGGGATTGCTGTTTTTTCTTTTGGCTGCGCGTCGGTCAGCGTGAGGAAGACGGCATTCCGTCCGGGCTTGAAGCCGACGACCCCCGGGAAGATTTATGTGCGGCCTTTTATTTTGGAGGGGCTTCGTGTGGACCGGGAGGGAGCGGAGCTCGAGATCTTTGCGGCGGAGTTTCAGAGCTCGTTTTCCGGAAAATTGGCCGAGTATCTCGGAAAAAACATTGCCCCCGCGCAGGCCATCGGCACCAACGTGCCGGTGCCGCGGTCCAACGCCTGGCTGGTCGAGGGAAGCTTCCAGCGCCTCCACCAGGGCAGCCGCGCCCTTCGCGCCATTCTCGGCTGGGGCCTCGGCGGCACCAAGATGGAATGCAGCGCCCGCGTTTTTGATCTGAGGCAGGGCCGACGGGAGCCCTTTGCCTTGATCGAGACAACCGGGGGATCCAATGCCGAGCCTGGAGCGATTTTTGGCGGCCCGTTCGGGGCCGCGCCGCGTTTGGTGGTGACATCGGTGACGAGCGGAGTGACCGCCGACTCGCGGCGCACCGCCCGCATGATCACCGCCGCCTTGTCGGAATACCTGGCAAACGCGAATGCCCCTCTTCCGACGAAACCCATGCGGGTCAAGCGTCTCGGAGAGGTCACGGGTGCCAACCCCTCACCGGAGCCCGGCCGGTAAGTGCCGCCCATGGCAGCCGGCAGCAGAAATCCGCCCTGTCCTCTCCTTGGAATCTATTTTCTTCACGGCGGCCTGAGGAAGGCCTTCTGCTGACGCTCAGCGCGGAGCCATCGAGAAAAACTCCGTCGGCGAGTGGGCGGCGGCGGCAGTTTTCTTGAGCCGCTCGACGACATCCGGATGGGCGTCCGCAACATTCCGGGTCTCGTGCGGGTCGGCCTCTAGGTCGTAGAGCTCAAACGGTCCCGGCGGCGTGCTCCTGGCGTCGAACTGAATGCCCTTCCATTTGCCACTCAGGACCGCCCACTTCGGAGCCGGAGGCTCGTAGCCTTCCCAGTAGAGGAAGTCGTGTTCCTTCTGCGCGCCGTCGCGGCCCGCGAGGATCGGGGCGTAGGAGAGACCATCCATCCCGGAGACAGGTGGCAGCCCCGCGAGATCGAGGGCCGTCGGCGCAAAATCCCACAAGGCCGCCACATGATCGGTTCGTCTTCCCGGCGGGATGTGGCCAGGCCAACGGGCGATGAGAGGAACGCGGATTCCGCCCTCATAAAGGTCCCGCTTCCCTCCCCGGAGGGATCCGTTGGAACCATGCATGTCGAAATGGTAGCCGCCCTCCCGGTGGGAACCATTGTCGCTGGAAAAGAGGACGACGGTATTTTCATCCAGTCCCAGCTCCGCGAGCTTGTCGAGGATCCGGCCCACGCTTTGATCGACGGATTGGACCATGGCCGCGTAGGTCGCCTTGGGGTGGGTCTGCGCGGTGTAGCCTCCCCCCGCATACGGCTTCTCGTCGAAGCGGCCGAGGAGCGGGTCGCGCAGGCCTGCGGGCGCAACGAGGTCCGCATGGGGCTGCTGCAGGGCAACGTGAAGAAAAAACGGCTTCCGCTCGCGCGCCCGTCCGTCCAGATAATCCAGCGTCTCGCGCAGGAAGAGGTCGCCGCTGAAATCGGTGCCGCGGTTTTCCTGGTTGCCGGGAAAATCAACCGCCTGACCATTCCGGTAGAGGCGGCGGGGGAAATACCGGTGCGCCGCCGCATGCGTGATGTAGCCGAAGAAGTGATCGAATCCCTTGTCGTTCGCCAGAGTGGCATCCTGCCCCTGAACCGAGAGGGCGGATTTTCCGATCATGGCGGTGTGGTAGCCCGCATCCTTCAGCCGGCGGGCGACCGTGATGTCCTCGGGGTCCCTGCGGAAGGCCATGTCACCCGGTCCGTTTGGACGGTGGTTTCCGCGCTGCCAGACATGCCCGGTATGTTGACCGGTGAGCATCGTGGCACGCGACGGGGCGCAGACCGCCGCGCCGGAATAGTGACGCTGAAAAACAATCCCCTCGGCCGCCATCCGGTCGAGCCGCGGCGTCTCGAAATTCTTCTGCCCCAGAACGCCGAGGTCCCCGTAGCCGAGATCATCGGCAAGAATCATGATGATGTTCGGCGGCCGCGCGGCAGGCGGCGCACCGCCCGCCGTAGCTGCGGCGGCCAACGCGACAAACGGACCGGCAAGGGATGGAATTTTCATGTCACTGGGGAAAAGAAGGCATGGGGCAACAGTCTTCCATGGATAGCCTGCGATGGCCCTGCCGCGCAAAGAAAATTGCAAAGCCTGTCGGCGACGGTTCAAAAGTCGAAAAACGTGGGGGAGTGGACCGTGGTGTTTTGGCGGGAGCATTCCATCTGCAAGATGCTGTTGGCGTCTTTCCAGCAGAAGCCTTCTTGCGCAAACCTGCTGCTGTTGTGTAGTCTCTCGGAGCGCGCGACCCTTTACGATTATTCCATGAATCCACAAAAACCACCCTTCAAGCTCTTGTTCCTCTGCACCGGAAACTCCGCCCGGAGCATTCTGGCTGAATTTATCCTCAAAAAGTATGCCCCGGACAAATTTGATGTTTTCAGCGCCGGGTCGAATCCCAAACCGTCACCTCATCCGCTTGCGATCAAAACGCTTCGCGACCATTTTGGAATCGACCCCGCCGGAGCTCGCAGCAAGTCATGGGAGGAATTCAAGGACACCCCATTCGATTTCGTTATCACACTTTGCGACAGTGCCAGGGAGTCGTGTCCGGTCTGGCCGGGGCAGCCGGTGGTCGCCCACTGGGGATCAGCAGACCCCGCAGATGCCACGGGAACGGACGAGCAGAGGGAAAAGGCTTTCTGGTCTGTGGCACAGCAGATCAAGCGCCGCCTTGAGCTCTTCTGGTCTCTTCCCTTCGACAAACTTGACAGGCTGCGACTGGAACAAGCGACGAAGGAAATCGGATTGAAAGACTGAACGCACCTGCCGCCTGCGGGACCGCGTGCCAGCAATCAAAACGCCCGCTTTTCAGGTTCAAGCTACCTGGAAGATGGCGTTCCTTTTCGCTTGGCAAGATGCGCCACATCAATCGGAGAGGATGATCCTCTTGCCGGAGTGGATTTCGACGCAGGCGTCCGGGAACTCGCTCCAGATGCGGTGAATTGCAGCCGCCCCTGTGCAGTGACAAAATCCCAGTCGCTGCGGCATAAGGGACAGGAGAAACTCAACCGTTCGATCCATGCGCTCCGGCGACGCGGCGGCGAGATGCAGTCCGCCGATGAGCGTCCGGACCGCGGTGTTTCCGGCTTGCCGGATGATGTGGTCCAGCGTGTTGACGCACCCGGCATGGGCGCATCCGAAAATGACGGAAAGCCCGTCCGCTCCCGGCAGGTAGAGCGCCATGTCGTCGGCGATCGGATCGGGCACCGTGAGCTTCTCATCCAGAAAAAAAGGTCCACCGACATCCTCGAAGCCGCTCCTGCGGGGAATTCCCCCGGTCACCCAAACTCCAGGAACGACCTCTGAAGGCTCGGTCACGCGATGCACGAGCCGGGACTTTCCGAAGTCGCCGGACTCCAGAAAACCGGTCGAGATCCGACGCGGCTTGCCTTTCGGCGAGCGGATAAACTTTTTTTCCGTGGCTGCCGGATGGAACCAGAGCGCAGCTTCGGGGGCGGCTTCGAGCGCGGCAGGCAGCCCGGAGACATGGTCGTAGTGCCCGTGGCTGAGCACAATCGCATCCGCCCGCCCCAGATCGATGCCGAGTTTTGCGGCATTCTTTTCCAGCGCCATCCCCTGGCCGGTGTCGAAGAGCACCCGGTGGGTGCCGGTCTCAAGCCAGTAGGAGAGCCCGTGTTCGCCGAGCAGTCCGGCCCCGCGCACGGTGTTTTCGGAAAGGATGGTCAGGGAGGTCATTTTGTTCTCGACAATAATGGGCATATGCCAATATCACACAAGCCCTATTTATGACACAAACCGACGACCGTCTCCCCGTGACTGTTCTTTCCGGCTTTTTGGGCTCGGGCAAAACGACCTTGATGAACCACCTACTCGCCACGATGAACCGCAAGCGGGTGGCGGTGATTGAGAATGAGTTGGGCGAAATTCCGATTGACCATCATCTCGTGCTGCGCACCGACCTGGGCTCGATGGACACGGTGCAGGGCCGCACCTGTTGCACGGCACGCGAGGAGTTCCTCCGGCTGTTGCATCTGATTGCGTATGCCAGGAAGCGCTACGACCGCCTCTTGGTTGAAACAACCGGAGTCGCGCATCCCGGAATGGTCGCGCACGCGATTCTCGGTGACCCGTTCCTCAAGGAACACATGCGGCTCGACGGCGTGGTGACGGTCGTGGATGCGAAGCACATCCTCGACCACCTCGGACAGGACGGTCACGCGGACGAGCAGGTCGCCTACGCGGACCTGCTTGTGATCAACAAGGTGGACCTGGTTTCCGAGTCAGGTCTGCGACGTGTG
>Ga0209398_1000158_pt1 | contig 50894 bp, 51 predicted proteins | sample AshMeaBigSpring_FD_184125 | JGI IMG/M metagenome (GOLD analysis project Ga0209398, IMG submission 184125) | Groundwater microbial communities from Big Spring, Nevada to study Microbial Dark Matter (Phase II) - Ash Meadows Big Spring (SPAdes)... | ecosystem: Environmental > Aquatic > Deep...
CAGCCCTCAGAGAATGGGCCTACGCGCGTGCATACCAGAGCTCAGATCAACGAAAACAGCACCTGCCAGACTGGACCCATATGTACAATTGGCATCGGCCGCACGGCAGCTTAAACTCAAAGCCACCCATCAGCCGCCTCAATCTAAAAGAGGACAACCTGTTGAAGCTCCACATCTAGAGCGTTTTCGGCAAAGATCGAGTCACCTGAAACGCTCTATCTTCTTGTTTTATCGCATTTTCTTCACGCGAACCGGTATCCACTTCGCTTGAAAATGCTCTAAAGAATGTCTGGATTGCCACGTCGCCTCATCAAAGCTCCTCGCAATGACAGTTGCAACGAGCTGATTTATCTCCTTGTACCGAAGATCGCGGCACCAAAGCTTATGAAAACATCTCTTTGATAGTCTTTAAAAAATACTCAGCGCTTCAGATGGAAGCTTTTGGGCCGCGTCAGCGCGTAATAGCCGAGGGTTGAGAGCGAGGCCCCGCGCCCGGTCTCCTTCACGCCTGTCCAGGCAAGGCCGGGGTCGAGATAATCCGCCCGGTTCATGAACACCGTGCCGGTGTCAAGCGCGGAACCGATTATGATCGCCGCGTTCTCGTCCCTTGTGAACACCGCCGCCGTGAGGCCGTAGCGGCTGTCATTCATCAGCCGGATCGCCTCGGCATCATCGCGCACGGGCATGATGCCGAGAAGCGGGCCGAAGGTCTCCTCCCGCATCATCAGCATGGCATGGTCAACCTCGGTGAAAATCTGCGGCGCGAGATAGGGCGTTCCCGCCTGATCCGCCGGAAAGGCCCCGGCATCGAGCCATGGCTTTGCGCCCCGGGCCAAAGCCTCCGCGCTTTGCGCCCGCACTCCATCGGCAAGCCGGGTTTGCGCCATGGGGCCAAGCGTCGTTTCCGCCTCAAGCGGGTTGCCGAGCCTGTATTGCGCGGTGAGCGCCACGGCCTCTTCCACCACGCGGGTGAAAATATCCTGCGCCACATAAAGCCGCTCGATGCCGCAGCAGCATTGCCCGGAATTGAAAAAAGCCGCATCGACCACGGTTTCCACCGCCGCCGTGATATCGGCATCGGCGCGGATATAGGCGGGGTCTTTGCCGCCAAGCTCCAGCCCGAGGCTCAAGAACCGCCCCGCCGCCGCCCGCTCGATGGCGCGGCCCGCCTCGACCGAACCGGTGAAGCTGACATGATTGACCGCCCCCGAACTGATGAGCGCAAGCGTTTCCGCATGCCCCAGAGTGAGCGTGCGAAACAACCCCTTCGGCAATCCGGCCGCATCCATCGCGCTCTGAAACCGCTCGCCCACCAGCAGGGTTTGCGCCGCGTGTTTCAACAAAACCGCGTTCCCCGCCATCAAGGTCGGGATCACCGAGTTCACCGCCGTGAGATAGGGGTAGTTCCACGGTGCGATGGTGAGAACAAGGCCCAGAGGCTCACGCGCGATAAAGCGGTTGAAGCCCGGCTTCTCCGCCGGGCGAACGGGCGCCAGAGCCTCTTCCGCGATGCTGATCATGTGCCGCGCGCGCTCTTCAAAACCCGAAAGCTCGCCCGCAGCATAGCGGATGGGCCGCCCCATCTGCCGGGTCAGTTCCGGGCCGATCTCGTCCTTCATCGCCAGCATGGCATCGACCGCGCGGGAGAGGATGGCCGCACGCTCGGCGAGAGGAACGCGTTTCCATTCCGCCTGCGCCTTGCGCGCCGCGCCAATCGCCGCCTCGATATCCGCCGCGCTGGCAATCGGGCGGCGGGCGATGATCGCGCCATCAACCGGGGAGGTGCAGATGATCTCGCTCATGGGGTGTCTCACGTCACGATGGTGATGCGCTGCGCCGCGCGGGTGATGGCGGTATAGAGCCAGCGCGCGCGATGCTCGCGGAAGGCGAAACTCTCGTCAAAGAGCACGATGTCATCCCATTGCGAGCCTTGCGCCTTATGCACGGTGAGGGCATAGCCATAATCGAATTCATCGGTATGGCGGCGCAAGTCCCAGGGGATGGTTTCAGGTGCGCCCTCGAACATCGCGGTCAGAACCCCCACCTTGATCGAGGGGCCATGCCCGTCATCGGGCGCAACACGAAGCTGGATAAGGTCGCCATTGCGTTGGCCGACCAGCTTTACCGTCCAGAGCGAGCCGTTGAGCAACCCCTTCTGGCGGTTGTTGCGCAGGCAGACGAGCTTTTCCTCCAGAACCGGCATCGCATCATTCCAGCCCTTGAGCGCGCGGATGCGGATATTGTATCTGCGCCGCGTTTCATTGCGCCCGACCAGAACCTGATCCGCGCTCAAAATCCGCTCGGCATTGATGGCGCTGCGTGCAATCACCGCGCTTTCGCCGAATGCGCCCTGCGGCAAGGCATCCCCCTCGCGCGCCAGCATGGAAAGCCGGATGATCGGGTTGTCGATCGCCTGCCGATGCACCTCCGTGAGCATGATATCCGGTTCGCTTTCGGTGAAATAGCCGCCGCCCTTCACGGGGGGAAGCTGCGCCGGGTCACCTAGAACCAGCACCGGCACGCCGAATGAGGTGAGATCGCGCCCCAGTTCCTCATCCACCATCGAGCATTCATCGATGATGACGAGCTTGGCATTTTTGACGTCAGACGACCGGTTGAGCACGAAGGTCGGCTCTTCCGCCTTGCTCTCGCGCGAGCGATAGATCAGCGAATGGATGGTGCTGGCATCCGCGCAGCCCTTCTGGCGCATCACGGCGGCGGCCTTGCCTGTGAAGGCGGCAAAAAGCACGCCGCCATCAATGCCTTCCGCGATATGCCGGGCGAGCGTCGTCTTGCCCGTGCCCGCATAGCCGAACAGGCGGAAGACCGGCTGCGCGCGACCCTTTTTCGAGGCCTTGTGCCAATCCGAAATCGCCTTGAGCGCGTCATCCTGCTGCGGTGAAAACTGCATGCGCCTTCATTATCGAGGCTTCGTGCAGGAGGGAATGGAAATCTGGTGTCATGCACCGCCTTTTCAGCCCCGAATGGGAACAGGCTTGTTTTGCAGTGCAGCATACCCTTGACATGGCCCGCCAGGAAGCGCATGGAGAGAGAAGGAACGTCAGCGCTGCTCATCCTCTTCATGTATGGCGCGTGCCGGAATTTAGCGTGATTCGCCCTGTTCAAAGCATTTTCCGGCCAAGTGGATACCGGTTGGCCGCAAGAAAATGCGATGAGAGAAAAAGATAGAGGGATTGCCTGAGTGTATCAGATCAATCCCTCTTGATGTGGCGACAATTCCTCGGCTTCAATCGTTCTTCCCCAAAGGCTTCCCCATTCACGCGGGTCGTCATGTCTCCCGGCGCCAGAGGCGTGCGGGTTGTCGGCGTTTTGCCTGAAGGCGCGCCGCGCATCAGAAAGTTTATCCCTTGACCAGTTTTTCAGATTTCACGCTCGTTGCTCCCATTCAAAGGGCGCTTCGCAGCGAAGGCTACACGACGCCAACGCCCATTCAGGCGCAGGCCATCCCCCCCGCGCTGGCGGGCCGCGACATTCTCGGCATCGCGCAGACCGGCACGGGTAAAACCGCCGCTTTCGCCTTGCCGATCCTCCATCGTCTCGGCACCCGCTCGGTGCCGCGTGTGCCGCAAAGCTGCCGCGCCCTCATTTTAAGCCCGACGCGCGAGCTTGCGAGCCAGATCGCGGAAAGCTTCCGCGCCTATGGCCAGAACCTCGCCTTGAAGGTCGATGTCGTATTCGGCGGCGTGCCGATCGGGCGGCAGCAGCGCGCCCTGCAATCGGGCATCGATATTCTCGTGGCAACGCCGGGCCGCCTCATCGACCTTCTCGATCGCCGCGCGCTCACGCTTGCGAATATCGAGGTTCTCGTGCTTGATGAAGCGGATCAGATGCTGGATTTGGGCTTCATCCACGCCTTGAAGCGCCTGATGCCGCTTTTGCCGAAAACACGGCAGAGCCTCTTTTTCTCCGCCACCATGCCCAAAACTATCGCCGGGCTTGCGGACGGGTTTCTGAAAGACCCCGTGCATGTCTCGGTCGCGCCAGTCGCCACCACGGCGGAACGGGTGACACAGGGCGTCATGTTCATGCAGAACGCGGGCAAACAGGCCCTGCTGCACGCGGTTCTGCGCGATGAAGCGATCGCGCGCGTGCTGGTTTTCACTCGCACAAAACATGGTGCGGACAAGGTGGTGAAGCACCTCGTTCATGCCAATATCCAGGCGGCGGCCATTCATGGCAATAAATCGCAGCCGCAGCGCGAAAAGGCGCTCGCCGCCTTCCGCGAGGGCGCGTGCCGCGTGCTGGTCGCCACCGATATCGCCGCGCGCGGCATCGATGTCGATGGCGTCACACATGTCATCAATTTCGAACTCCCGAACATGCCGGAAGCCTATGTCCACCGCATTGGCCGCACGGCGCGCGCCGGGGCTTCGGGCATCGCCATCTCGTTCTGTGCCGATGATGAACGCGCTTACTTGCGCGATATCGAGCGGCTGACGCGGCTCCCCGTGCCGGTTCTCGCTTTGCCGGAGGGGATTGTCGCGGTCTCGACGCCGCGCCCGGCCCCGGCGGCCCTTGTGCAGCAGCCCCGGCAAGGGGAACGGCAGGGCGAGCGCCCGAATGACCAGCAGCGCCGCAGGCGTCGGCGCAGCAATGGCGGCGGGCAGGGCGGCGCACGCCGCGCGGCTTAACGGGCTGCTGAAAAACACCAACGCCGTCATTGCCAAAGCTGTCATTGCCAAAGCTGTCATTGCGAGGAGCGTAGCGACGTGGCAATCCAGAAAAACCGTTATCGCCATCAATAGACTGCAAAAAACGGATAAAAACTCTGGATTGCTTCCCGCCACGCTTCGCTCGCGGTCGCAATGACGGAACCATAAACCTGATTTTTCAGAAGTCTGCTCAACCGGATATGATCCATGATTGATACCCATCCCGCCTTGAGCCGTGCCTTGGCGGAACGCGACTATAAAACCCTTACCCCCGTTCAATCGGCCGTTCTGGTGCCGGAGGCGGAGGGGCGGGATATGCTGGTTTCGGCACAGACCGGCTCTGGCAAAACCGTGGCTTACGGGCTTGCCATGGCGAAGGGATTGCTGGGCGAAGCGGAAACCTTGGCCCGTGCCAACGCGCCGCTCGCGCTCATCGTTGCGCCAACGCGCGAATTGGCGATGCAGGTGGAGCGCGAGCTTGCATGGCTTTATCTTCATGCGAAAGCGCGCATCGTCGCTTGTGTCGGCGGCATGGATGCACGGGCGGAGCGGCGCAAGCTGGCGGATGGCGCGCATATCATCGTCGGCACGCCGGGGCGGCTTCGTGACCATATCGAGCGCGGCGATCTGAAGCTCCACGCGCTTCAGGTGGTGGTTCTGGATGAGGCGGACGAGATGTTCGCCCTCGGCTTTCGCGAAGACCTTGAATTCATTCTCGATGCCACGCCGGAAGGTCGCCGCACCCTGCTCTTCTCCGCCACCATGCCGAAGGGCATTATCACCCTGGCGAAGCGCTATCAGGCGAATGCCCTGCGCGTCGAGGTGGCGAATACCGAAGGCGGGCACGCGGATATCGACTATCGCGCCATTCGTGTCGCGCCCAAAGAGGTGGAGCACGCGGTGGTCAACCTTTTGCGCTTCGTGGAGGCGACCACGGCGATTGTGTTCTGCAACACGCGCGAGGCGGTGCGGCATTTGCAGGCGACCTTGCTGGAGCGCGGCTTTTCCGCCGTGCAGCTTTCGGGCGAATTGAGCCAGCACGAGCGCAATCAGGCCATGCAGGCCTTGCGGGATGGCCGGGCACGGGTGTGTGTTGCGACCGATGTCGCCGCGCGCGGCATTGATCTTCCCAATCTCGGCCTCGTTATTCACGCGGAATTGCCGCATGACGCGGAGGTGCTTCAGCATCGCAGCGGCCGCACCGGGCGCGCGGGGCGCAAGGGCGTCAGCGCGCTCATCGTGCCGCCCGCGCGTCGTCGCCGCGCCGAGCAATTGTTGCGGGATGCCGGGGTGGATGTAAGCTGGGCAGGCCCGCCCACGGCGGATGCCATCCGCGCGCTTGACCAGCAACGCCTGCTCGATGACCCCTTGCTCAACATGCAGGGCGAGGAAGATGACGCCGCAATGGCAGCGCCGCTTCTTGCCGCCAAAACGCCAACCGAACTCGCACTCGCGCTCGTGCGGCTCTATCGCGCGCGGCTTCCCGCCATCGAGGAGGTGAGCGACCCCGGCAATGGGCCGGAAATCCGCGCCCCGCGCGGGGCGCATGGCGCGCCGCTCAGGCAATCCAACGCGCCCTGGGCCGATATTTCCGGCAGCGCCGTGTGGTTCCGGCTCGATATCGGGCGCAAGAAAAACGCCGATCCGAAATGGCTTCTCCCCATGCTCTGCCGCAAGGGCGGCGTGACGCGGGCGGATATCGGCGCGATCCGGATTTTCGATCATGAAACCAAGGTCGAGATCGCGGGCAGCGTTGCTTCTGAATTCCAGCGCGCGATGAGCCGGGAGAGCGGCGAAGCCATCGGCATCGAGCGCCTCATCGGGGGCGGCGAACGCGCGCCGGAGCATCAGGACAAACCCCGCCGCGACAAGCCGAAATATGACAAGCCGCGCTCGGAAAAGCCGGAAGGCAAAGCATGGGCACCAAGGCTTTATGACAAGCCATTGGAGGCCGCACCCGTGAAATCGGCGCGCGCGCCGCAGGCCGATGCAAAACCGGGCCATGCGCCGCGCCCCGCCCGCGCTGAAAAACCGGCATGGAAAAAGGATGGGCCAAAACCCTTTGCCAAGGAAGGAAATGGCGAAAAGCCGCGCGGCAAACCGGCTTACAGGGACAGGCAGAAGCCGAGGGGGTAGAGCAATTCCAGCGAAAGCGGGAACCGGTTTCGCGTCCGGAATTGCGTTATAACAAAGAGATAGAGCATTTTCAAGCGAAGTGGATACCGGTTCGCGTGAAGAAAATACTATAAAACAAGAAGATAGAGCATGTTGCGCAAAAGTGGACGCCGGTTTTGCGTAACAACATGCGATAAAACAAGAAGATAGAGCGAATGAAGTGAATGCAAATTCACTGAAAATGCTCTGGAGCGTTTCAGGCGACTCATTCTTTGCCGGAAACGCTCCAGAGCATTTTTATTCCAGCGCCTTGAGCGCCTCACGCCAGGTGGTGATGGTTTTGTCAAGGTGCTCAAGCTCGCCTTTTTCGAGCTTTCCAAGCGTTTTATCCACGAAGTCATGCTGGCATTCCATGCCAAGCCTGGCGAGCCGGTGCCCCTCCGGCGTGAGGTGGAGCGCGTAGGAGCGCTTGTCTCCCGGTATCGCACGGCGATCCACCAGCCCGGCTTCCACCAGCCGGTCCACAAGGCCGGAGACATTGCCTTTCGTCACATAGAGCCGTTCGGCGAGGTCGCGCTGGGTGATGCCCTCGCTTTCGGTGAGGGTCGAGAGCAGATCGAACTGCGCCACCGAAAGCCCGATGGCCTTCAGCCGATGCGACATGGCCGCATGCCCGCGCTGGTGCAGCCTTAAAAAACGAAACCAGATGCGATGGGGCGTGGGCATGAAAAAATCCGACAATACGCTGTGAAGGATGAATGCTCTGCGTGATAGAGCACGTTTGGTTTTGATGGAATCAAAACCGTGCTTTATCTTCTTGTTTTTTTGCATGTTGTTACGCAAAACCGGTGTCCGCTTTTGCGCAGCATGCTCCAGAGCAATTTACGCAGGCGCGTAAACAGGTTAATCACATCAAGCCTTGACGTCTCTTTCGCTTTGGAAACACGCGATGCTCTATCGTCTGCGCGCCATCACACCAACGCCATTCGCCGCCTGGGCGCGCGGCCTTGCCTATGCCGCGCTGCCTCTTCTGGTTCTGGCGATCCTTTTGACGCGATCTGGCACCATCGCCGCCTTCACGGGCCTCAGGCTGGTGCTGGCATCCGGCGTTCTCGCCATGCTGGCTTTTGCCGTGGTTGCCGTGGCGGCGATTGATATCTGGATCAGCGGGCGATCCGGGCTTGGCAGCCTGATGCGTGCGAGCTTTATTGCTGCGCTCGTGCTTGCCTATCCGGCGTATCTCGCGGTTGAGGCCATTCGCCTGCCGGTTCTCAACGATGTTTCAACCGATATCGAGGATGCACCGGCCTTTTCGCGCTCGCGCGCGGCCCTGCTGGCGCGGGGCGGGCATATTCCCCCCACGCTTGAGCCGCGCCAGCGCGCGGCGCAGGCCCGCGCTTACCCTGCGCTCAAACCCGTGATGCTGGATATGGAGCCGGATGAAGCCTACCAACTGGTGCGGCAGGTTGTTCTCGCTCTTGAATGGCGCATCATCGAGGATGCCGCCCCCACGGGGCGCGAGGGCCAGGCGCGGTTCGACATTATCGCCGAATCGCGGCTTTTACGGTTTCAGGAGGATGTTGCCATTCGCCTGCGCGAGCAAGGTGGGCAAACCCGTATCGATATCCGCTCCGCCTCCCGCATCGGGCGGCATGATTTCGGCGCGAATGCCGCGCGCATTGAACGCCTGATCGAGGAAATCACCCTCAGGGCGGAATGAATTATCCGAATCCCAAAACGCTCTATCTCTTTGTTTTATCGCAATTCCTGACGCGAAACCGGTTCCCACCCCCGCCTTCGCGGAGGCATGCTTTCGCTGGAATTGCTCTAAAGCATGTTGCGCAAAAGTGGATACCGGTTTTGCGCAAAAACATGCGATAAAACATAGAGCTAGAGCACGGTTTTGATTCCATCAAAACCAAACGTGCTCTAGAATGGCCGCCTGTCTGATCCCATCACGGCATCAAAATCAAGGCGCGCCATCTCGATGACGGCTTGCGTGCGCGAGGCAACGCAAAGCTTGCGCAGCACTTCCGAAACATGCGCCTTCACTGTGGTTTCAGTGATCGAGAGGTCGAACGCGATCTGCTTGTTGAGCTTGCCCTGTCGCAGCATGTGCAGCACGCGATATTGCGCCGGCGTCAGTTGCCCCAGCCGTTCGAGAAGGTCGCTCTGACGCGGGGGCGAAGGGCGTTTGCTTGTCGGCACAAAACCCTCCGGCAGATAGGTCATGCCGCTCATCACCGCGCGAATGGCATCGGCAAGTTCCTGCTTCTTCACCGATTTGGGAATAAAGCCCGCCGCGCCATGTTTCATCGCTTCCTGAATGATCTTGGGGTCTTCAAACGCCGAGACAATCAATACGGGCAGGCGCGGATAGGCGGCACGCACCTCGATCAAACCCTCGAAGCCATGCACGCCCGGCAGTGAAAGATCGAGGAGGAGCAGATTGATATCGCGCGAGAGGTCGAGCGTCCTGCGCGCGACATCAATCGTCATCGCCTCATGGATGGTCGCCTCGGGATAAGCGATATGCACCGCACTCTGAAGCGCCTCGCGGAACAGCGGGTGATCCTCCACGATCAGGATCTGCACCTGCATGTCGAAACGGGCAAGGCCCTCCGCGTTGGGGGTAGCCGCCCCTGAAAAACCGGGTGGAGGGGCGGAAGGACTGTGGTGCGGGCGTGAGGCCCGGGGGGGAGATGCTCTCAAAATCGTCATGGCGTTTCTCCGGCTGGGGTCTCTCGCGGCCTGTTGCTCATCCGGGGAGGCTACACGCGGCAAGTTGCCGTTGTGTCCGTTTCTTCCGGGCGCGTCCCAGCGTCGGAACAAGGAGACATACCCCATGTCGCAAGGCAATACGCAGTGCAGCAAAGAACGGGAGGGCGGCGCGCTTTCGCACCCCGCCCTGCACCTTTCACGGGAGAGAACCCCTCAATTGGCAGCCATCTTCCTGGGCAGTTTGAAGGTCCAGACCATGCCACCCTGATTGATACCGGCGGTGGATTTCGCGACCTCTCCACCCCAGAGCGGAACCGCACCACCCCAGCCGGAAACCACCGAGATCATCTGCTCGCCATCCTGTTCCCAGGTGATGGGTGAACCGACAATGCCGGAGCCGGTGTTGAAGCTCCACAATTCCTTGCCGCTCGTGTCATCAAACGCCTTCAGCAAACCCTCCGGTGTGCCGGTGAAGACAAGCCCACCTGCTGTGGTGAGAACCCCGCCCCAGAGCGGGGCCTTGTTCTTGTATTCCCACACGACCTTGCCGGTTGCGGGGTCGATCGCCTTCAGAGAGCCGATATGATCTTCGAAGATCGGCTTGATGGTGAAGCCTGCTCCGAGATATGCCGCGCCCTTCTTGAAGGCGATGGGTTCGTTCCAGATATCCATCCCCCATTCGTTGGAAGGAACATAGAACAGCCTGGTTTTGCCGGAATAGGCGATGGGCATCCAGTTCTTGCCGCCAAGGAAGCTTGGCACCGCAAAAACAGTATTGCCCTTCTTGCCATCCGCGCTCTTGCCGGGATCACCGGGGCGGTTATCAGCGTTATAGACAGGCCTGCCATCCGGGCCGATTTCCTTGGCCCAGGTGATCTTGGAGACGAAGGGGCTTGCCGAGATGAATTTGCCGTTCGTGCGGTCGAGCACGTAGAAGAAACCATTCCGGTCCGCAGTTGCAGCGGCCTTGACGGTCTTGCCGTCCTTGGTGAGATCGAAGGAGACAACCTCGTTGACGCCGTCAAAATCCCAGCCGTCATTCGGCGTGGTCTGGAAACCCCATTTGATCTCGCCACTATCCGGATCGATCGAGAGACGCGAGCACGACCACAGATTGTCACCCGGCCGCATATGCGAGTTCCAGGGCGCAGGGTTGCCGGTGCCGATGAGGATGGAATTGGTTTCCGCATCATAAGTGCCGCCAAGCCAGGTCGCGCCGCCGCCGGTTTTCCACAAATCCCCCGGCCAGGTTGCATTGGCCTTGCCGGTCATGGTGGAGGGCTGGCCGTTCAGCATGCCCATATGCCCTTCGATGACAGGGCGCGACCACACCATTTCGCCATCTTCGACCTTGCGGGCGTCAACCCGGCCGACAATGCCGAATTCACCGCCCGAAACGCCGGTGATGATGACGGCGCCATGCGCCTTGGAGGGCACGATGAGCGGCGCGGCGGTGTAGGAATAGCCGCCCTTGTAATCATCGATGTCCTTGCGCCACACCACCTTGCCGGTCTTGGCATCGAGTGCGACGAGCTTGGCATCGAGCGTGCCGAAAATGAAGAGATTGCCGAAGAGCGCGCCGCCCCGGTTCACGACATCGCAGCAGGGCAGAATGCCTTCGGGCAGGCGGGCGTCATATTGCCAGAGCTTCTGCCCGGTTTTGGTATCAATCGCGTAAGCGCGGCTGTAGGAGGCGGTGACATACATCACCCCGTCCTTGATCAAAGGCTGGCTTTCCTGCCCGCGCTGCTTTTCACCACCGAAGGAAAACGCCCAGGCCGGAGCAAGCCCTGCAACATTCTCCTTGTTCACCTTGTCCATCGGGCTGAAGCGCTGGCCATGCAGGCCAAGGCCATAGGTGAGAATGTCACCGGGGGTTGCCTGATCATTGAGCAGGTCTTTCATCGTCACGCCTGCGCCCTGCGCCTGCGCGGAGAGGGGGGCTGCCAGCATGAGCGCAATGGCGCTGACGGCGGCCAGTTGGACCGTTTTGAATGTCATCTCGTTTCCTCCTGCGCGCCCGTTTTTCGAATATCCTGTGAACAGGAAAGCGCGTCATGATGGCATGATATGGGGTAGAGAGGCGAAGCCCATTGCCAAATGGTATTAGAGCATGTTGTTACGCAAAACCGGTGTCCACTTTTGCGCAACATGCTCTAGGCCCTCAATAGACGCGCGGGCGCTCATAAAACGGCAGCACGGCATAGGGGTCGTAATTGTTCTCGATCACGGTGCGGGCAGAGCGTTCGCCCTGCGCGGCGGCGGCGTCGATCATCGCGCGGCCCAGAGCCTCATCACGCGCCGTGCCATGCCCGCGCAGCAGATCAAGCCCGTAATTCAACTGGCCGATGGAATAGCCGCGCTCCGCCGAGCGCCGATCCCATTCTGCGGCGTGTTCCGGCGCTTTTCCGGCATGCCCGAAGCCGTTTTCATCGAGCCAGCTCATCCAGGGGAAGGCGGCATCCACCCCGGCATTGGCGCAGCGTTCGAAAATCTGCCGTGCGAGCGGGGTGTCGCCCTTCTTGGCGATGGGGTAGCCAAGGCGGCAGGTGTTGATATCCACCGTCCTGTCATGCAGCAGCTTCAGGCGATGCGCCTCGATGGTGAGTTCCTCGGGGTTGAGCGTGCCGAATTCATCCGCCTGCTGCTGCGCATGGGCGGGCGCTGCCATGGCCAGCAGCAGGGCTATCTTCACGGCCCGCATCATGTTCATCATCATCCCCCTTCCGTTTCTGGCTCAGGATTTGGCAGGATCATTCGGTGTGACGCCATAACGGGCAAAAATCGCGTCAAAACGCCCATTGCTCTTCAGCATCGTCAAGGCATCGCCCAGAGCATAGCCAAGATCGCGGCTGTCCTCCTTCACCGCCGTCCCGATAACCCAGTTGCGCCGGAATTGCGGAGCGGGCGGGGGGGCGTAAAACCGCACGTTTCCAGTGCGGGGAAACAGCATGCCTTCGAGCATGGCGCGCGGGCCTGCAACCGCCATCACCTCTTTTGCTGCAAAAGCGGCAACCGCGTCTTCGAGCCGCACGAAATGGCGCAGGTTTTTCAAAGCGCCCTCACGATAGCTCGACATCAGAAAATAATCGGACATCGTCTTCGACTGAACCGCGAAAGGCGCCTCGTTCACAAGCTCATAGCCGGGGGTGTAGTCGATGCGTTCATCCACCGCGAAGGCGAGGGAATGCCGGTAATAGGGGTTCGAGACAACCACGTGTTCAAGCTTGTGGGTGAAATCACGCTCGGCGGGCACATGCAGCATGACATCGGCGACCCCGCCGCCGGTGAGCGGCCCGCGCCAGATATTCGCGCGCAGATCACCCTCCACATCCTCGCCCGCCATCCGCACCACGAGTTCGAGCGAAACCTTGAGATGTGCCGCCATTTCATGCGCGATATCGACATCGATACCGCGATAGGCACCATCCACCTTCCAGCAGAAGGGGCGATGATCTTCGTAAACCGAAACCCGAAGGGTTTTTGCCTCGGCGATCTTGTCGAGCGGGCGGGCGATGGCGCATTTCAGCACGAAGGGCAGGAAAACACCCCCCGCAAGAAGCCTGCGGCGCGTTGCCCCATAGGCCCGGCTTTTCATGGTGCTCGGTGTTTCATGCGGGTTGCTGCACTATCGGCCAACAGGCGCTCACTCCTCATGTTTGGACTCGACATAGCTGCGGATGGCCCAGAGCGCCTCCTGCGAGAGGACGCCCTCGAATTGCGGCATCTTGGTCACACCGTTGATTGTGGCACCATGGCGCACGCGTTCAAGGAAAACCTCGTCCCCCTCCTTGCCTTTTTCGAGGTAGCGCAGATCGGGCGCAAGCCCACCGGAAATCATCTCCAGGCCATGGCAGCGAGCGCAATTCTGGTTGAAGCCGGAGGAGCCGATCTTGATGGCCACAGGGTTTCCCGGATACGGGTTTTTATCACGCCACTCGGTGCCGACGGGGTCCAGTCCGGTAGTGTCCACCGGCTGGGGCTGAACATCGCCATGGGCGAAAACATGGCCGCCCGCGCTCAGGAGTGTCAACGCAAAAACTGCGGCCATCATTGGCAGGGTTGGACTATGCAAGAACGTGCGCAATGTCGTTTCCTCATGTATGGTGTTTTGGTGTATGGTGTTTCGGCTTTGCGGCAAAACCGGCAAAACGCGTCATTCTTCTTGTTCTGATCATTCTTCTCGTTCTGAAATCTGAACCAAACGCACCGCGTGAGCCATTGCCAAAAGGTGCTAGAGCAATTCCAGCGAAAGTGGGAACCGGTTTCGCGTCCGGAATTGCGTAAAAAACAAAGAGATAGAGCGTTTCAGGTGGCTCGGTCTTCGCTGGAAACGTTTCAGCAGGCTGTTGAAAAACGCTGAGGCTGTCATTGCGAGGAGCGGAGCGACGTGGCAATCCAGATAAAATTCCGCCGCTATCCGTAAAGGCGGCAAAAAAGCGGAAGCAAAAAAGAGGAAGAAAGTCTGGATTGCTTCCCGCCACGCTTCGCTCGCGGTCGCAATGACGGGGACAGGAACCGCCTTTTTCAACGGCCTGCCAGGAGGGTTCAAGGCCCGCTACCGCCCAAAGTCGTATTCCCATGGCGGCATCGAGGTGGTTTTTTAACTAAAGCCGCCCGAAAGGTGCCTCTGGCATCTGCTGAATGAGAGGCGCGCCCGAGGAACGACAGGATGCACATCCCCCGCCGGTTCATCGGCTTTCTTTGTGGTGTTCTCGTCTTTGGCGGCATGGCCCATGCCGAAGACGGGCGGCTTTCCATAGCGCTGCTCTACCTTTCGCGGCAGGTTTCCCGCCCGCCGACCCTGTCCAATCTCGAAAAGCCTCCTGCTGATCTCGGCCTTGCCGGGGCGAGCCTCGGCCTTGCCGACAACAACAGCACCGGCCGGTTTCTCAAACAGGGCTTTACGCTTGCAACCCGCATCGTGCCACCGGAGGGGGATTGGCTCGGCGAAGCGCGCGCCGCATTGCTGGAACAGCGCCCCGTTGCCGCCATCATCGATGCGCCTGCGGCGGATCTGCTCGCTCTGGCGGATCTGCCGGAGGCGAAAGACCTGCTGCTGATCAATGCCGGCGCGGCGGATGATCGGCTGCGCGGGGTGGATTGCCGGGCAAAGCTGCTGCACACCACGCCGAGCCGGGCGCAGCTTGCCGATGCGCTCGCGCAATTCGCGGTCAAAAAACGCTGGCAGAAATGGTTTCTCCTGAGCGCGGACCGGCCGGATGATCTTTTATGGCGCGATGCGCTGAAAGCATCGGCCAGAAAATTCAACCTCACCATCGTGGCCGAAAAAACCTTCGCCGATGAGGGTGCGGATCTGCGGCGCACGGCCTCTGCCGAAATGCCGCTCCTCACGCAAGGCCCGGAGCATGACCTTGTGGTGGTGGCGGATGAGGCGCGTGATTATGCGCCCTATGTGCCCTATAACACATGGCTCCCTCGCCCGGTTGCCGGGTCTGCCGGGCTTGAGCCGATGGGCTGGAACCGCGTCATCGAACAATGGGGGGCGGTTCAGCTCCAGAGCCGGTTTTCCAGACTGGCGGGCCGCGCGATGACGGCGCTGGATTGGGCAGCCTGGGCCGGGATGCGCGCCATTGGCGAGGCGGCAGCGCGCACCCGCTCCGCCGATGCGGCGCGGCTTGAAGCCTATATCCGCTCGGATCAATTCGAGCTTGCCGGGTTCAAGGGCCGGGCGTTGACCTTTCGCCGCTGGGATGGCCAGCTTCGCCAACCCGTGCATCTTGTCTATCCGGGCGCGCTCGTGGCGGTTGCGCCGCTCGAAGGTTTTCTGCACCGCTCCAGTGAGCTTGACAGCCTTGGTGTCGACCAACCCGAAACCCGTTGTTCTTTGAAGGAATAAGCCATGATGCTGCGCTTCGTAATATTTCTCTTCCTCGCCATGCCCGCCTTTGCGCATGAGGTTTATGTCTCGAATGAAAAAGACAACACCATCTCGGTGATCGATACAAGGACGCTCACGGTGACGCGCACATTTGCAACCGGTAAAAGGCCGCGTGGTGTCGCGTTTTCCAAGGATTTCAGCCATCTCTACGTCTGCGCGTCTGATTCCGATGCCGTGCAGGTGTTTGATACCGCAACCAGCAAACGGCTTTACGACCTGCCATCCGGGCGGGACCCCGAGCAGTTTGTTGTCTCGCATGATGGCAAGCGGCTTTATGTCGCCAACGAGGATGATGCCGTCACCACCGTCATCGATCTTGCGAGCCGCAAGGTCGAAAAACAGATCGATGTTGGCATCGAACCCGAGGGGATGGCCGTCTCACCAGACGGGAAATGGGCCATCACCACCTCCGAAACCACCAATATGGCGCATTTCATCGACACGAAAACCCTGGAAGTGGCGGAAGATGTGCTGGTGGGGCAGCGCCCGCGTTACGCACAATTCAGCGCGGATTCCAGGCAGCTCTGGATAACCTCCGAGGTGGCCGGCACGCTTTCCGTGGTGGATGTCGAGAGCAGGACAATCACCAGAACCATCTCCTTTGCCATCAAGGGCATTGCCCCGGATCTCATCCAGCCGGTTGGCGTGAAGATGCTTGACAATGCATCATTGGCTTTTGTCGCGCTCGGCCCCTCCAATCATGTTGCGGTGGTGGATGCGAAAACCTATCAGGTCATCACCTATCTTCTCGTGGGCCGCCGTGTCTGGCATCTCGCGGCAACACCGGAGGAGGATATGGTTTTTACCACCAATGGCGTCTCCGGCGATGTTTCGGTGATTGATACCAGGGCGCTCAAGGTCATCAAAACGATCAAGGTTGGCCGCTACCCCTGGGGCATCGCCGTGCGACCGAAATCATGATGCCAGCGGCTTGCGCTCTGGCCATCGAGGCGGTCTCGTTCCGCTATGGCGAGAAACGGGTGCTGGATCAGGTGAGGATGCATGTGCCCGCCGGGCGCATGACGATACTTCTCGGGCCGAACGGGGCGGGAAAATCAACCCTCATCGCTCTCATCTGCCGCATGATCACGCCGGAGGCGGGGCGGATCATCATCGAGGGGCAAGATCTTGCGGTGGTGCGCCACCACGCGCTTTCACCGCTCGGCATCGTGTTTCAGGCCGCTTCGCTTGATCCTGAGCTTTCGGTTTCGCGCAATCTTGCCTATGCCGGTGCCTTGCGCGGCATGCCGCGTGCCTTGGCGAAAGCGCGTGCCGAGCGCGAGCTTACCCGCATCGGCCTCTGGGAGCGGCGGCATGACAAGGTTATCGCGCTTAATGGCGGGCATCGCCGCCGTGTCGAAATCGCCCGCGCCCTCATGCATGACCCCGCGATCCTGATCGCGGATGAAGCGACGACCGGGCTCGATATCCCCACCCGCGCTGCGGTTCTGGCGCATATCCGGGCGCTGGCCGAGGAACGTGGCATGGCCGTGCTTTGGGCCACACATCTCATTGACGAGGTTCAGGCGTCCGACCGCTTGATCGTGCTGCATCAGGGCCGCATCCGCGCCGAGGGGGAGGCGGCGGTCTTGCGCGGTTCTGCGCCCGATTTTGCCAGCGCCTTCCGCGCTTTGACCGGGGAAGCAGCATGAAGGCCCGTGCTTATGCCCGCGCCGCCAGCGCCATCATGGCGCGCGAGGTTTACCGGTTTTTCAGCGAGATCGGGCGGCTTCTTTCCGCCCTCGTGCGGCCTTTGCTCTGGCTGGTGATTTTTGCCGCCGGGTTTCGCGCGGCGCTCGGGCTGTCCATCACCCCGCCTTATGAAACCTATGTGCTCTATGAGGTCTATATCACCCCCGGCCTTGCGGCGATGACGGTGCTTTTTGCAAGCATGCAGGGTGCTCTCGGGCTGGTTTATGACCGCTCGCAAGGCGCGATGCGGGTGATGCTGTCCGCCCCCTTTCCGCGCGGCTTTCTGTTGCTCGCACGGCTTTTCGGCACAACGCTTGTGAGCGTGTTGCAGGGGATGGTGTTTCTTCTCATCGCATGGGGTTATGGCATTGATTTTCCGCTGCTCGGAGTTGTTGCGGCTGTGCCCGCGCTCTTCATCTCCGCCCTGATGATCGGCGCTGCCGGGCTGGTGATGACAGCCTATATGCGGCGGGTGGAAAACTTCGCTTCCGTGATGAATTTTGTGATCTTCCCGACCTTTTTTGCCTCTTCCGCGCTTTATCCCTTGTGGAAAATGCAGGAATCGTCACCTGCCATCGCGGCGATCTGCGGCGTCAATCCCTTCACCTTCGCGGTGGAACTCATCCGTTTCGCGCTTTATCTGCGCTTCGAGCCGGTTGCGGCGCTCGTTGTCATCACCACAACGGCGTTTATGCTGGCGCTGGCGCTGTGGTCTTATGACCCCGCGCGGAGTTTTTCCGCAGCAAGAGCGGGGGGAGAATAGGCTCTGCCGGGTGTTGGATGCGTCTTGAGTGCCATTGCGCGCCGGGAAAAGGCACTCCATGATAGGTTCATAAAAACAAAGTCGGGATGAAGCGCGTGCTGGTGAGGGTTTTGGGTGCGGGGGCCGGTGGCGGCTATCCGCAATGGAACTGCAACGGGGCTGTGAGCCGCGCCGCCTGGAACGGCGAGGCGGGCGCCTTGCGCCGCACGCAATCTTCCCTCGCGGTAAGCGCGGATGGTCGATCCTTCGTTCTGCTCAACGCTTCCCCCGATATCCGCGAGCAGATCAGCGCCACGCCGCAGCTTCAACCGCGTGCGGATGGCCCGGCGCGCAACAGCCCGATCATCGCCGTGGTGTTGACGAATGGCGATGTCGATCACGTCGCGGGCCTGCTCTCCTTGCGCGAGCGGCACCGCTTCAGCCTTCACGCCAGCGCGCGCGTTCATGCCGGCCTTGATAAAAACCCGATCTTCCGCGTGCTCGATGCCGATTATGTCTCGCGCCACACTCTGGAGCCGGAAAAGCCTTTCACCCTTGCCGGGCTGACCTTTGAGGCCTTCACCGTTCCCGGCAAGATCGCGCTCTGGCTGGAGGATCAATCCGCCCCCGGTTTTGGCTCAAAAGAGGGCGATACAATCGGGCTGAAAATCACCCATGAGGGGAAAAGCCTTTTTTACATTCCCGGCTGCGCGGCGGTTCCGGAAAGCCTGCGCGCGCGGGTTTCGGGCGCCGATGCGCTTATTTTCGATGGCACCCTCTTCACGGATGACGAGATGATCACGGCCGGGCTTTCGGAAAAATCCGGCGCGCGCATGGGCCATATCAGTATGAGCGGGCCGGAGGGTGTGATGGCCGCCTTTGATGGCATCTCCATCGCGCGCCGCATCTTCACGCATATCAATTGCACCAACCCCGCGCTTCTTGCAGCCTCGCCCGAGCGGCGGGCGGTGGAGGCGGCGGGCTGGGAAATCGCCCATGACGGATTGGAGATGATGCTATGACAGATCCCATGTCGCCGGATGCATTCGAGGCCGCCTTGCGCGCCATCGGCGCGGAGCGCTACCATGACAAGCACCCGTTTCATCATCTGCTGCATTCGGGTCAGTTGAATAAGGGGCAGGTGCAGGCCTGGGCGCTCAACCGCTATTGCTATCAGGCGGCGGTGCCGCGCAAGGATGCCGCCCTGATGAGCCGGATGCAGGATCGCGCATTGCGCCGCATCTGGCGGCAGCGCATCGTCGATCATGACGGGGATGGCGTGAACGAACCCGGCGGTATCGAGCGCTGGCTGGTTCTGACCGACGGCCTCGGCATAAACCGCGCGGATGTCATCTCCGAACGCCTCGCCTTGCCCGCGACGCGCTTTGCCACCGAGGCCTATGTGCGCTTCGTGCGCGAGAACACGCTGCTGGAAGCCATCGCCTCTTCCCTCACCGAGCTTTTCGCGCCGAAAATCCACCGCGAGCGCATTTCCGGCATGCTGGAGAATTACGCTTTCATCACCGACCATGTGATGCAGTATTTCCGCCGCCGCCTGACACAGGCGACGGATGATGCCGAATTCGGCCTTGCCTATGTGAAGGAGCACGCCAGAACGGTGGAACAGCAGCAGGCGGCGCTCGCGGCCCTCACCTTCAAATGCAACATGCTCTGGGCCATGCTCGATGCGCTTCATCACGCCTATGTCAAACCCGGCCTTATCCCGCCGGGGGCTTTTGACCCGGAGCGTTATCATGGTTGAAGGGCTGACAGAGCACTCCGTGGTGCGGCTCGCGCCACATGTGACCCTGCGCTTTGATGCCGTGCGCGATGCCTGGACATTGCTCGGCCCGGAGCGGGTTTTCTCCCCCTCTCCCAGCGCGGTGGCGGTGATCACGGCCTGTGACGGAGAGGCCTCCATCCGCGCGGTGGCGGAAAAGCTCGCGGCGGAGTTTGATGCGCCTGTCGCTGTTATTCTCAAGGATGCGCTTGATGTGCTCGAAGCCCTGCGCGCCAAGGGCTATCTTAGAGCATGTTGCGCAAAAGTGGACACCGGTTTTGCGTAACAACATGCGATAAAACAAGAAGATAGAGCACGGTTTTGATTCCATCAAAACCAAACGTGCTCTAGAGCATTTTCCGATCAAGTGGTTGCCGGTTGATCGAAGAAAATGCGATAAAAACAAGAAGATAGAGCGGCCGACCTGATTCAATCAGGTCGGAAACCGCTCTGATGAAGGAGCATTGTGATGATCAATGTGCCGCCCCCCGTTGGCCTCCTCGCGGAACTCACGCATCGCTGCCCTCTGCAATGCGCCTATTGCTCCAACCCCATCAACCTCGAAAAGCCGAAAAACGAGCTTTCAACGCAGGAATGGTGTGATGTTTTCGAGCAGGCGGCGGCTTTGGGCGTGCTTCAGCTTCATCTTTCGGGCGGTGAACCAACGGCGCGGCGCGATATCGTGGAGCTTATCGCCCATGCCACCCGGCAGGGGCTTTATTGCAACCTCATCACCTCCGGCGTCGGCTTGCGCAAGGGCTTGATGCGCGAGATGCAGGCGGCCGGTTTGCGCCATGTGCAGGTTTCGGTGCAGGACGCCGATTTTGCCAATGGCGATGTGCTTGCTGGCTATGCCGGGGCGCATAGGCAGAAGGTGGCGCTTGCAGCGGAGATCCGCGACCTCGGGCTTTCCCTCACGCTCAACGCGCCGATCCACCGGCTCAATATCGCGCGGGTGGGAGAGGCAATCGCGCTGGCGCTGGCTTGGGGCGCGCACCGCATCGAGGTGGCGAATGTGCAATATTACGGCTGGGGCCTTGCCAATCGCGCGCAATTGATGCCGACAAGGGCGCAGGTGCAGGCCATGCTCGCAACCGTGAAGGCCGCGCGCGAGCGCCTTCAGGGCCAGCTCGAATTCGACGTGGTGATGCCGGATTATTACGCCGCCCGCCCCAAGGCCTGCATGGGCGGCTGGGGGCAACGCATAATCACCATCGCGCCCAATGGCACGGTTCTGCCCTGCCATGCCGCGCAAACCCTGCCGGGGATAACGGGCGAGACGATCCGCGCGCGGCCACTGGCGGATATCTGGTATGAGGGTGCGGATTTCAACCTTTATCGCGGCACCGGCTGGATGCAGGAACCTTGTCGCTCTTGTGAAAGCCGCGAGGTGGATTGGGGCGGCTGCCGCTGCCAGGCGATGGCGCTGCTGCATGACCCGGCGGCAACCGACCCGGCCTGCAGGAAATCCCTTGACCACGCGATGATGCTGGCTTTGGTGGAGGCGGAAACCCGGCACGCCGATGCCCCGCTGCGGATGCGCAGGCCCGGCGGGTAGAGCATGACGGTTTTTGACGGAAGCAACACTGCCTCAAACCATTGCGTTACCCCTGTTGTAAAATGGATTCCCGCTCGCCTCTTCGAGGCGTCGGGAATGACAGGTGAAGCCACCCCGTGTCATTCCCGACGCGGCGAAGCATCTTGATGCGGAGCCGCGAGCGGGAATCCAGTCTTTCTTTTGAGAAAGTCTATCGATTCCGTCTAAAAGCAACATGCTCTAGACACATGGGAATAGCTTGACAGATGATCGTTCCGGCGGCACCTTATCCTTTAGTGCCATTGAAGCACGGATGGAGTAACCACATACTCGCATCGCCTTTAAAGGAGGAGATAATAATGACCAAGAAAGAATGGACGACCCCGGTTCTGTGCGAAAGCGCTGTCGGCATGGAAGTGACGGCTTACGAATCAGCCGATCTCGAAGAGCTTTTCTGAGCTTCCCATACGCGCGATCATGAAGGCCCTGTGCTTCACGCACGGGGCCTTTTTGCGTTGAGCCGTCTTGATATCAAAGCGTTGCAACTTCGCCGCGCGCATTCACCAATGTGATGCTTCTCACCCCCGGCATTGCCGATTTTGCCGCGCGTATCGCCGCAAGCGGCATCAGGCAGAACCCGGTCGAGGCGGCATCCGCCAGCGCTGCATTGTCAGCCTCCACGCTCACGCTGGACCAGAGTGGCGCTTCTCCCTTCGGCCCGAGAATATGTCCCTCACCGGTTTTGAAAACCAAGGCTCGCGGGCTTGAGGTGGCTATGGCTGTGCACGAGAGCGCCTGCGTCGAGAACAGGCCAAGCGCGGGGTCTTCCAGCCCCACCTGCCATGAACCGTCGCCTGCGCGGATTTCGCCAATATCAATCAGGTGATGCGCAAAGCCGTGCTTGGCAATGCATGCGGCAACGGCATCGGTCGCATAGCCTTGCGCGATGCCGTTGAAGGTCAGCGCCATGCCCGGTTTGAGCGCCAGATGCGGCGCGCGCCCGAGCTTCTCCCAGCCGATGAGGTGCCCCGTTTCGGCCCGTGCTTCGGTGATGCTGGCCCCGCGCGCCAAGGCCAGCCAGAGCGGCTGGATCGTCGGGTCGAAGGCACCGTTCGTTGCGCGGTGAACCTGATCGATCAGAGCCATGAGGGTTGAAAAATCAGCCGGCAATGGCTGAAGCCGGCCCGTGGCATTGAGCTTTGCGAGCGCGGAATCCGGCTTGAACAGGCTGAACAGCGCCTCCATGCGGGCAATCTCATGCCGTGCTGCTGCAAGGGCCTGTTCGGCCAGCGCCTTTTCCCCCAAAAGCGTGATGCGGACATCCGCCCCCAGCGCGATGCCCTGCCAGACGATGCGCGGCATCGCATCCCCCGCCAGAGCCGGTTTTGAAAGCGTTGCCGCCGCGATCAGGGTGAGGGCGCGCCGCCGCGTGATCATGCCTTTGCCGCCTTCATCGCCAGAATGCGCGGCACGCATTGTTTCGGATCATTGAAAATCTGCACACAATCAAGGCATTGAAAACATTCCGAATAGCGGATTTTTCCTGCCATGCTGATCGCGCCATAGCGGCATTTCACCGTGCAGAGCTTGCAGGGCGCGCCGCATTCCGCACGGCGCGGAATCCAGCGTCGCGCCCGCAGCATGCCGCCGATCGCCATCACCGCGCCAAGCGGGCACATATAGCGGCAAAACCCCTTGAAGGTGAAAAGGCCCAGCACCAGCCAGAACGCGGCATAAGCCACGAAATACCATTCCCGCAGAAAAAACACCGAAATCGCGGTTTTGAACGGCTCGATCTCCACCGCCTTTTCGACATGGGCAGGTGCGAAAAAAACAACCCCCACCAGCCCGGCGAGCGCGATGTATTTCAGGTTTTTCAGGCGCGCATCCCAGAGCCGCGAGGCTTCAAATTGCGGCAGCTTCAGCTTTCGCCCCACCCAGTCCATCATCTCCTGCATCGCGCCGAAGGGGCAGAGCCAACCGCAGAAAAAGCCGCGCCCCCAGAGCACGAAGCCGAGGAGCGTAAAAAGCCAGATGAGGAGCGAGAACGGATCGAACAGCAAAAACTGCATCGAGCCACCCTGCAAAGCCACACGCAGCACGCTGAGCGGCGTGACGATGGAGAGTTGCCCTTGCCCCCACCAGCCGACAAAACCCAGAACCAGCGCCAGAATGCCAAGCCGCAAGGGGGTGAGGCGCGGCTTTTCCGCGAGCCAATCCCCCTTCAACAGAAGCAGCGTGAAGAGCGCGCAAAGCCCCGCCGCCAAAATCATCAGGTCACCCCTGCGGCCCTTGAGCGCGGCTTCAAACGGCGTATCCGCCACCACCACCTCCGCAGCGCGGGTAAAAAACCGCTCCGGCGTCGCGTGCTCGGAAGTGAGCATGACCGAGCCGATCTCGGGCATGAACTGGCCATGTTCGCGGATGGCCTGCACCTGCAATCGCCATGGTCGGGTCGGGTCAAAGCCAAGCCGGCGATCGGTGCGGATGATCATGGCGGTGCCTTGCGGCAGGCCGGGGCGCAAGTCGAACGAGAGATCGGCGTCGCGCAAGGCAACGGGAAGCCCGTCCTGCGTCGCGGAAAGCCAGTCCGGCGCGGTGTTGCGCACGAATTTGGGCGAGACGAGGCCGTGCCGCCCGGCTTCGATCAAGAGGATGGGTTCGGCGAAGGGGGTGAGGCGTAAAAACGCCTGCAACTTCGCAAAACCTGCATCGCTCAACACCGCTCTGGCGATGGAAGGCGGGCCAAGGTCAACCACGTAAAGATCTAGATAGGCGTCATCCGGGGCGGATTTTGCGGCGGGGTCGTCATCATTCCAGCGCGTATCGGCGAAAGCCTTGTCAATCTCGGCATTGGACACAAGGTGGCGCTTGACGATGCCTGCTGCGAGCATGCCCTGCCAGGTCAGGCTTTCCGCCATATCCGGGTCTGGCCGCACGGGGGCCTGGCTGCCGACGCCCTTCATTTTTTCCCGCGCCACGCCGAGGGCTGCGGCCAGAATGCTCTCATGCGCGATGCGCACCGAAGCCGTCGCCTTCGTCACCCCGTCGAGATAGGCGAGCGCCGTTGCCTCCCCCGCCTTGCCATAGGGCGTGCCGACGACGAGGGTTTCATTGATGGAATGGCCGCGATATTGTTCGAGAAACTTGTGGAACGGCGCTTCACCCAGCCCGGAGACGAAAATCGGCTCGTTATGCTCCAGCAGCCGCACATCGATGAAGCGCCCGTCAAGATCAAGCACCACCAGCATATTGATCGGCGCGCCGGAAAACCCCGGAAGCGGGGCCAAAGGCTGCGTGGTGAAGACATAACCCGCCTGCCCGCCACCCGAATTGAGCAATTCATAAACCCCGCGCTCATTGACCGGATTGCCGAGCGACATCGGCGCCACGATCAGGCTGGCGAGCCGATCCCGCTCGCCTGAGGCTGCAAAAGCGCTAAAGGAAGCGGCGCAGGCGAGAAGCGCGCCGGCAAGAGCCAGAAGGGCGCGCCATCCAATGAAATCCATCTTCGCCATAAGCTAAATTCTGGCGAAAGGGATGCGCCGCGAATAGTGCACTAAAGTCGCAGCAAGCGCTCATCCTGTTGGTCGATATGGCGGCAATTGATAAGGCCGGGGTCGATGACAAGCCGTGCACCAAGCGCGCGCAGGCCCTCGTGAAAACGCACATGCTCGCAAATCTCATGGCCCTTCGCATCAAGCCCGCGATAGGGAGCTTCGCCCAGCTTGCGGATGAAGCGCATGTCATAAAGCCCCAAACCGCCAAAGGCGCTCTCGACCGCAAGTCTTGGGCCGGCGGGGTCGAGCAGGATTTGCCGATCGCGCACGAAACGCTGTTTCGCGGTTTCCTTTTTCATGAAAAACGGCCGGTTTCTGATGCGCACGATCGCGTCATCCGAGCTCCATGTCGGGTGGCGCAAAGCCCAGATATCGTAATAAAACGGGAGTTGATTGGCAAAAAGCCCGTCCCAATCCTTCTCCTCTTCAGCAAGGCGCGTGAGAACCTCCTCCGGCACAAGGTCACGGTTGACGGCATCAAGATCCATCATCACGAGGTAATCGATGGTGGAAAAATCCGGCGTATCCAGCAGCCGCAAAATCGCGTTGCGCAGATGCGCGAGCCTTGCGGTGCGTTTCGGGTGGGTTTTGAGCATCGACGCGCGATGCTCGATGATACCGCGTTGATATTGCGCATGAAACGCATCCAGCAAGGCGGGTGTTTCATCGGTTGAATCGTTTTCAAGCAGGATATAGCGCCAGTCTTGCGTGCCTGCACCGATCACGGCCATGGTGTTGAGGTGATGCGGCAAATGCGCGGCATTGTTGCGCGCCAGCCCTGCAAAACAAACCGAAATCGATGCACACACCCTTATAACCTCCCCAACTGGAGCATGTTTCGATGAAAGCCTGTCCTCGCGAAGGCGGGGATGGAAACCGGTTCGCTTGAATCGCCCGGACTTGCGTTCATGGAGATATATCCCACCTGTTCGATCCTGCTCTTGCCTGTCCTGATCTCATTTGACGCCTCGCCCTTGCGCGGCGTATCACGTTTCCTCGCTCCTGCAACCGTGTCCCGGAACATCGCCATGGCTGTTTACACCGATATTGGCGCCGAAGAGCTTTCCGGCTTTCTCGCCGATTATGATCTTGGCCCGCTTTTGAGCTTCAAGGGCATCGCGGAAGGCGTGGAGAATTCCAATTTCCTCATCGAAACCGGGCGCGGGCGCTTCATTCTCACCTTGTATGAAAAGCGGGTGAAGAAGGATGATCTGCCGTTTTTCCTCGGTTTGATGGGGCATCTCGCGGATCGCGGGGTGAATTGCCCGCTCCCCGTGCGCGCGCATGACGGCAAGGCCCTGCGTGAACTTGCGGGCCGCCCCGCCGCGCTCGTCACCTTTCTCGAAGGCGTCTCCTATCGCCGCCCCGGCACCACGCATTGCGCCGGGCTTGGCGCTACGCTCGGCACCTTGCACGAGGCGGGCAAGGGCTTCACGCTCACGCGCGAGAATGCGCTCTCGGTCGCGGGCTGGCGGCCACTCATCGAGGCGGCGGGCGCGCGGGCCGAAACGGTCGCCCCCGGCCTTGGGGCGGCAATTGCGCTCGAATGCGCGTATCTTGAAACGCATTGGCCGCGCAACCTGCCCATGGGCATCATCCATGCCGATCTTTTCCCGAATAATGTGCTGTTTCTCGGCGATCAGCTGACCGGCGTGATCGATTTCTACTTCGCGGCGAAAGACGCTTTCGCCTATGACCTCGCGATCTGCCTCAATGCCTGGTGCTTCGAGGCGGATTTCTCGTTCAACCTCACCAAGGGCCGCGCCATGATCAGCGCCTATCGCGAAACGCGCGCCTTGACCGGGGCCGAGATCGCGGCGCTGCCTATCCTCTGCCGGGGTGCGGCCCTGCGGTTCCTGCTCACGCGTTTGGTGGATTGGCTGAACGTGCCGCCGGGGGCCTTGGTGCGCCCGCTCGACCCCGTCGAATACTGGAAAAAACTGCGCTTTCACCAAAAGGCGGACGATGCCAGCGCCTATGGGCTCGCCTTATGAGCACAGAACCCGGCCCCATGGTTGATATCTGGACGGATGGCGCGTGCTCGGGCAACCCCGGCCCCGGCGGCTGGGGCGCTGTTCTCGTTCATGGCGAGACGACGCGCGAACTCTCGGGCGCGGAGCCGGACACCACCAATAACCGCATGGAATTGATGGCGGCCATCGCAGGCCTCACCGCACTCAAGCGCCCCTGCCGCGTCGTTCTGCACACGGACAGCCAATATGTGAAGGGCGGCATTACCGGCTGGATTTTCGGCTGGAAGAAAAACGGCTGGAAAACGGCCGATAAGAAGCCGGTGAAAAACATCGACCTCTGGCAGGCTCTGGATGAGGCGATGGCGCGCCACGCCGTGGAATGGCGCTGGGTGAAGGGGCATGCGGGCACGCCGCTGAATGAACGCGCGGATGAGCTTGCCCGCGCCGCCATCAAGGCCCTGCGCGAACAAGCTGAAACGACCTGAATGTTTCAGGCAAGATCGCAGATCAGCACGCCCGCCGCCGTGGCTTCGGCCTTGCCGGGGCTGTCTTCGATATGGATGGTTTTGACGACCCCGTCTTCCACCAGCATCGAAAAGCGGCGGCAGCGCACGCCAAGCCCCGCGACGGAGAGGTCGATATCCAGCCCCGCCGCTCTGGCGAATTCGGCATTGCCATCGGCAAGGAAGGTGATGATGCCCGCGCCGCCGGTTTCCCTGGCCCAGATATCCATGACGAAGGGGTCATTCACCGCCACAACGGCAATGCCCGCCGCGCCTCTGGCCTTGAAGGCCTCGGCCTCTTTGAGGAAGCCGGGCAGATGCGTTTTATGGCAGGTGGGGGTGAAAGCGCCCGGAACCCCGAACAGAACCATGGTTTTCCCCGCGAAAACCTCGGCGGTCGTCAGCGGCTTGGGGCCGCTTTCGGTCATGGTGCGAAAGGTGACATCGGGGAGGCGGTCTCCGCTTGCAATCGGCATGGTGTGATCCTGTCGGGTGAGAAAAGCGTTTTCGGCTGCCTGAAAGCAACGCACCTTATCAACTAGGGCTTTCTGGCCGCGCCGTCGAGGTCGATCATCGCTTCATAGGCGTGTTTTCCGTCCCCGAAGGTCAGGCGCAACGGGCCATAGGCGCCTTTATCATCCGGGCGCGCCTCGGTCGTGATATCGATGCTCACACCGCCATCGGGCATGGGCTTTGGCGCACCCGCCATCCAATAGCCCTTGCCCTCGGGAAAGGCCGCGAAATTGCCGGCCTCGAACATGTCTTTCGCGCCCGGCGTGACATCGAGCTGCCAGCGCGGCTTTCCGGGAAGGCGCGTGATATGAACCATGTGTTTCACTGCCTCGGGCGCAAGCTGCACCGGCACCCGCGCAATGGCGGCTTTGAGCGCGGCCACATCATCGGCCGTGCCGGTAAGGCCTTGCGTTTCATCCAGCGCAAGCTCCCCTGAAAGCGGGATGCACATGATGTCACAAACCGCAAAATCCAGCGCAAGATGCAGCTTTGCCGCCTCCTTCCCCAGGGCAGGAACAGAAAACGGCAAGATGACATGATGTTTATACCCCCAGGATACGCCACCCGCCCCGTCATCGAAACGACCCGGAAACGGAAACGCGAGTGTCGCCGCGCCAAGCCCGCGCAGGGGTGAAATGTCAAACCGAGGCGGCACGCCCGAATCGCCCGGCGCGCGCCAATAGGTCTTGTTGCCCGATATCAGCCGGATTTCGATGCCCCCGCGCCGTATCTCCGAGCCGGGCTTCGGGGCTTCAAGCAGAAGACGCAGCTGCGCCTCGCTGAAATGCAGCCAGGGCGAAACAAACATCTCCGCCGCATGCAGCGGCAGGGCAGAAAGCAGCAACAGGGCAAAGGCTATCAGGCGGGTCATCGATGCAGTATCGGCAATCATGGCATCACGGGCCATCCAATCTTTTGTGATATGGGCAGGCATAGCATAAAATCTCTTCTGCGGCGGCCTGCTCAAGCGTTATTTTTTCATTGTGCCATTCTGCCTCTTGGCAAATCACCTTTGTCTTGCGAGATTCCGGGTATGAACATTGAAACACTCCGCCGCACGGCCAAGCCCGGCTTTCTTGACGGGCAAATGCTGATCGCCATGCCCTCCATGCCGGATGAGCGGTTCGCGCGCAGCGTGATCTACCTCTGCGCCCATTCCGAAGAAGGCGCGATGGGCATCACCATCAATCGCCGCGCCAAGCACCTTGATTTGCCCGATCTGCTGGTTCAGCTCGATATCATCGCCAGGGATGAGGTGTTGCACCTGCCGCAAAGGGCGCGGCGGGTTTGTGTGCTGGCAGGCGGGCCGGTTGAACCGGTGCGCGGCTTCGTGTTGCATTCCAATGACATGCTCATCCCGGAATCGACCATGCTCGTCGGCGACGCGATCGGCCTCACGATTACGGTGGACATGCTGCGCGCCATCGCCAGAGGGGAGGGGCCGGAAGAAGCTGTTCTGGCGCTTGGCTATGCAAGTTGGGCAGCAGGGCAGCTTGAGAGCGAAATTCGGGCGAATAGCTGGCTCCACGCCCCTCTCGACCCCGGCCTGATTTTCAGCCCGGATCTGGAGCGCAAATACGATCAGGCGCTGAAAAATCTCGGCATCGACGCGGCGTTCCTGTCCAGCGATGCCGGGCATGGCTAGAGCGTTTCCACTGAAGATTGAGTCATCTGAAACGCTCTACTCTCAAGTTTTTACGCAATTCCGGACGCGAACCGGTATCCACTTCGCTTGAAAATGCTCTAGAGCATGCTTCGATGATCAGTTCGGCACGCCGATCATCCGCCGCGTCTGCGCGATGCCGATGGCCGGGCCGAACACATAGCCTTGCGCAAACTCGCAGCCAATCTGGAAAAGCTCCACCGTGTCGGCTTCCGACTCAGCCCCTTCCGCCACGATAGTCATGCCAAGATCATGCGCGAGGCCGACGATGGAGCGCAGGATGAGCGGCCTTTTGCCGCTGTCATCATGCTTGACGAAGGATTGGTCGATTTTCAGCGTATCAAATGGAAAACGCTGGAGGTAGGAGAGCGAGGAAAACCCGGTGCCAAAATCATCCAGAGCCAGCCCTGCCCCCAAATCGCGCATTTTATGCAGGATCTGCGCGGCAAATTCAGGGTTTTCCATCACCAGCGTTTCGGTGATTTCGAGTTTGAACGTGCCACGCTGCACGGGGTAGCGGATCAGCAGGTTTTTGACATCCTGAACGATGTCGTGCCGGATCAGCTGGCGGCTTGAAATATTGACACTGGCGAAAATCGGCGGGTCAACCACAAGGTTCTGCTGCCAGAGCAGCAATTCCCGCGCCGTTGTTTCCATCACGAATTGCCCGAGCGCGATGATCATTCCGGTTTCCTCGGCAATCGAGATGAATTCGGATGGCGGCAGGCGGCCGAGCCTTGGGTGGTTCCAGCGCACGAGGGCCTCGAACCCGGCGATCGAGCGATCCTCCAGCCGCACGATCGGCTGGAACTGCACTTCCAGTTCCTTCATCTCGATGGCCTTGCGCAAATCATTGGAAAGGCTGAACCTGTCCTGCGGTGCATTGCGCATGCTGGGGCGGTAAACCTCGATCCTGTCGCGCCCGGCGCGCTTGGCATGGGTGCCGGCAAGCTCGGCATTGCGCAGGAAGCCCTCGCGGTCGTTCAGGGTGCCTTCATCGAGAAACGCGACGCCCACTGACCCTGTGAGGTAAATCTGCCGCTCGCCATGCGTGATGGGGGTCGAAACCGCACGCCGCGCGAGATCAGCCAGAGCCATGACGCGCTGCGGCTCCTGCTCGGAGACGATCACCAGCACAAACGCATCCCCCGAAACCCGCGCCAGCGTGTCACCGGGGCGGATGACCCGCGCGAGGCGGCGCGCGATGGTGAGAAGGATGATATCGCCCGCATTCACCCCCACGGATTCATTCACCTGCTTGAAGCGGTCAATATCCACCAGCACCAGAGCCGGTTTTGCTGCTGTTGCGCCGGGTATGCGCAGCGGCACCAGCACGGTTTCCAGCCTGTCCATCAACAGCCGCCGGTTGGGCAGGCCGGTGAGATGGTCATGGATCGCGTCATGCAGCAGCCTTTCCTGCGTCACATGCATGGCGGTAACGTCGGTGAGCGTGCCGACGATGCGCACCACTTCGCCATCGCGGTTGATGACCGGGCGGGCTTTGAGCCGATGCCAGGCGATGACGCCGTCCCGCGCCATCAGCCGCAGATCCTGCGCGATGCGTCCGCGCCTTTGCTCGATCATCGCGTCGAGCGCCGCGCGATAACGATCCCTGTCCGCGTGGTGGATAACGGCCATCAGGGCGGAGGCAGGGCCGTCGAGCGCGCCGCGTTCCAGCCCCAGACGCACCTCCAAATCGCTGCTGAGATAAAGGTGGTCGTCGCTCACATCCCAGTCGAACACGAGGTCGCCCCCGCCGATGAAGGCCAGCGCCTTGCGTTCGGAATCGGGGATGGAGCCACTCATCATCGCGCCGCTGGCAAACACATTCTGCATCACCGTGAGCGCAATGAGGAGCACGATGAGAACGAGCCCGCCGAGCAAAGCCGGGGCGGCAACCTCGTTCGAAATCTGCCCGCTGACGACGAGCCCGGCACCGCCCACCCAGACCACCAGCATCAGCCAGGTGGGCACCAGCATGGTCGCGCGGTCATAGCCCTGCACCGCGAGATACAGCACAAGGATGAAGCCGATGACCGCAATTGCGGCAATCGAAATCCGCGCAATGCCGGAAGCGACAGCCGGGTCAATGGTCGCGAGCACGATGAGAAGCCCCAGAACCCCCAGCCAGATGAGCACGATATGCCCGTAACGCGCATGCCAGCGGTTGAGATTGAGATAGGCGAAGAGAAACACCAGCAGAGTGCCGCCCAGCGCGGCCTCCGCGCCCGCGCGGTAGATATTCTCGATCTCGGGCCGAACCGCAAAAAACCGGCCGATAAACCCGAAATCAATACCAAGATACACCAGAACCGACCAGGCCAGCGCCGCCGCCGCCGGAAAGATCAGCGCCGTGCGGATGGCGAGCACGATCGTCATGAAACTCGCGAGCAAAGCCGCGATGCCGGTGACGATACCGCGATAGAGCGTGAGGCTGTTCAGCTTGTCCTTGTAAATATCGGGGTCCCACAAGGTGAGTTCGGGCAGGCGGCTGGTGCGCAGTTCCGCAACGAAGGTGACGATCTGCCCCGGTTCCAGCGTGATGAGGAAGAGGTCGGCCTCCTGCCCGTCCTCCCGCTCCGGCCGGAACCCATGGCTCGCGGTGATCGCCTCGATGCGCGAGGCGGCAAGATCGGGCCAGAACACGCCGGAACCTGAAAGCTTGAAGCGCGGCGCAACAATCAGCCGTTCGATCTGCTCGCCGGTTTCATTGGCGAGCGCGAAGGCGATCCATTGCGGCCGCGCCCCCGCCTCGCGCGCCTGCACCTCGATGCGGCGCACGATGCCATTCGCATCCCGCGCGGTCTGAATTTCGAGCCGATCCTCGCGCGATTGAAAGGTCTGGATGGCGGGGAGGAGGTCGATCGCCTCGGCCTTTGGCATCACCCTCACGGCATCGAGCGCTTTCGCCGATGAGAGGCCGCCTATCAGAACGAACAACGCCAGAAACAGCAGCCCTGGCCAGCTTTGGCCCAAACTTCCGGGGCCGCTCTTCCGGCCAGGCTGCACATGCGAAAACGTCATGATGTCACTGGTAGCGCCCCGCCAGGGCCGGGGCAAGCATGGCGGCACGCTTGCGGCGCGCAATCGTGAAAGCAGGCGTGGATAGCCTCTGTGCCAAGCGCCACGGAACACGGCTTGCGGCACAATCAAGCCTGAACACGCGCCCGGATGAAGGCTTCAAGCGCCGCGCCATCACAGGCAACGGCTTCCATCCGCTCCTCATCCTGCATCAGGCGGGACAGGCGCGGCGGCAAGGCCGGGTGGATGCCGGTGATCGCCAGCATGGCCTCGGGGAATTTTGCAGGCGCGGCGGTGGCGAGCAGCACCACCGGCACATCGGGCGAAAGCCCGGCCTTTTCGGCCGCCACAAACCCGGTCGCGGTATGGGGGTCGATGAGATACTGGCTCTCGCGAAGAACCGTTTTTATCGCCGCTGCCACCTCATCCTCGCTCGCGCGATGGGCCATGAAATCCGCGCGGATTTTGCTCAAAACCGTCTCCGGCACGCTGAACGCCCCCGATTGCTTGAGGCTTTCCATCAGCCGCGTGATGAGCGCGGCATCCCGCCCGGAGGCTTCAAACAGCAGGCGCTCGAAATTGGAAGACACCTGAATATCCATGGAGGGTGATGTTGTGGCTTCGACCATACCGGTTTCATAGCGCCCCGTTGCCAGAACACGCGCCAGAATATCATTGCTGTTGGTGCTGATGATGAGGGTTGCCACCGGAAGACCCATGCATTTGGCAACATAGCCCGCAAAAATATCGCCGAAATTCCCGGTCGGCACCGCAAAGGCAACCGTGCGATGGGGCGCGCCAAGCGCAACGGCGGCAACGAAATAATACGTCACCTGCGCGAGAATCCGCGCCCAGTTGATGGAATTGACACCGGAAAGCTGCACCGCGTCGCGGAAGGCGAGGTGGTTGAAGAGGCCCTTCACCAGAGCCTGGCAATCATCAAACGTGCCGGGGATTTCAAGCGCGTTGATATGCGCCTCACGCGGGGTCGTCATCATCCGCCGCTGCACATCCGAAACACGGCCCTTGGGGAAAAGGATGAACACATCCATGCGCTTTGACGCGCGGAACGCCTCGATCGCCGCGCCGCCGGTATCGCCCGAGGTTGCGCCGACGATAGTGGCGCGGGCACCCTTTTCTGCCAGCGCATGATCCATCAGCCGCGCGAGAAGCTGCATCGCCACATCCTTGAAGGCAAGGGTGGGGCCGTGGAACAGTTCGAGCACGAAGCGGTTCGGCCCGATCTGCTGCAACGGCGTTACGGCTGCATGCGCAAAACCGGCATAGGCGGCCTTGGTCGCCGCCGCGAGCACGCCATCCGGGATGCTGCCGCCCGTAAAGCGGCGGATAATGTCACAAGCCACAGCGTGAAAGGGCTGGCCCGCCAAAGCCGCAATCCCGGAGGCGCTGATTTTGGGCCAGGTCTCCGGCAGGTATAACCCGCCATCGCGCGCCAGGCCCGCGAGCAGACATTCGGAAAACGTGAGGTTCGGGGCAGCCCCCCGTGTCGAGTGATAAAGCATGCCGGGCTTTTATCATTTTTATTGGGCTAGGAAACCGGTTTTATCGAGAAGTTCCTGTCAAACATCCTGCCTGCGGCTGCGCCAGAAGGCCAGAGCCACGATGATATTGGTGAAGGCCAAAGCCCACCAGGTCAGCGCATATTCAAAATGATTGTTGGGAATGGCCTTGATGAAATCCTGCACCGCGATGCCATAAGGGGCCGTGCTTTCCCCCGCCTCCGCTTCCCGATCGAGAAAAAACCCGGTTTCGATAGCAGGCAGGGCAGCGGCCATGGCAAGCTCGACGAGATCACGCCGGAAAAACACGCGCTTTTCGACATTGCTCGCCGGTTGGAACAGGCCTTTCGCCTCGCTCGGGCGCAAGAACCCTGTGACGCTGACCATGCCGGCGGGCGTTAGCACAGGCGGAACCTGCCCGTTGGGCGGCGTGGGCAAAAACCCGCGATTGATGAAGATCAGTTTTTCCGCGCAAGCCGGGCAGGGGGTATAGGAAAACGGCACCATCAGCAGCACGCCAAAGCCTGATTCCGGCACCTTGCCATTCTGGTCTCGCGCACCCAAGGCGGGTTGCGGGCGCGAAAACAGGATGGGAACGGCATGTTCAGGCAGATAGCGCCCGGTAATCCTCACCCTGTCCCAGAGTTTGGCACCCTCTACAGCGCGCGGGGCCTGCTGTGCTCCGGCTTCAACGGCCGCGATGAAGCTGCGTTTTTCATGAAGGCGCTGCCATTGCCAGAGGCCAAGGCTGAGCAAGCCAAGGGTTATCAGCATGACAAAGGCGAAGAAAACGAAGGCCCCGCGCCCCTTCATGGCCCGGATAACCGCCCCTCTTCGGCCTTGTTGCGATATTGCAGGCCAATCAACACCGCTTTCAAGGGGCGCAGCAACCCCAGAACCACCAGAACCGTCAGCGGTAAAAACACGCCCAGATGCACCCAGATCGGCGGTTCATACCGGATTTCAACGTAAAGCAGGCTGCCGACAAGGAATGATCCCGCGATCAGGATCACGAATACCGCCGGGCCATCCCCCGCATCGGCGAAGGCGTAATCAAGTCCGCAGGCCTCGCATTTTGGCGCAAGGGTGAGGAAGCCGGAGAAGAGTTTCCCTTCGCCGCAGCGCGGGCAACGCCCCCGCACACTGGCCGAAACCGCATCCGCCTCCACACCCTCATACGCCATGATATCGGCTTAATGAGTCGCAGCAGCAGCGGCAGCGCCGAAATTCGAACCCCAGACGTAAATCGCGGCAAAGAGGAACAGCCACACCACATCGACAAAATGCCAATACCAGGCGGCAAATTCAAAGCCGAGATGCTGCTTTTGCGTGAAATGCCCGAGATAGGCACGGCGCAGGCAGATAGCGAGGAAAATGGTGCCCACCAGCACGTGAAAGCCATGAAACCCCGTGGCCATGAAGAAGGTCGCGCCATAAATATGGCCGGAAAATGTGAACCCGGCATGGCTGTATTCATAAACCTGCACGAAAGTGAAAAACGCCCCCAGCAGCACGGTGAGCCAAAGGCCCTGCTTCAGCCCCTGCCTGTCGCCATGCAGCATGGCGTGATGCGCCCATGTCACCGTGGTGCCGGAGGTGAGGAGGATGAGCGTGTTGAACAGCGGCAATTCCCATGGGCTGAACACGGCGATGCCCTTGGGGGGCCAATGCGCGCCGGTGAGTTCGGTGCGGGTGTATTGAACAGCCTCGCCTGCATAAATCGCCGCATCAAAATAGGCCCAGAACCAGGCGACGAAAAACATCACCTCGGATGCGATGAAAAGGATCATCCCATAGCGATGATGCATCTGCACGACGCGGGTATGATCTCCCCCTTCCGCTTCCCGCACCACATCCGACCACCAGCCATACATGGTGTAAAGCACGCCGATGAACCCGGCGAAGAACAGCGCATTACCAAGCGGCAAACCGCCGATCAGCATTTTCTTCATCCAGAAAACGGCACCAACCGCCATGATGAAGGCCGAAAGCGAGCCGATGAACGGCCAGGGGCTGAGCGGCAGAATGTGGTAATCGTGATTTTTCGTATGTGCCTGCGCCATGGGGGCCCCTCTTCGTCGTCTCTATCCGGTTGGTGTAGCGCCTGTTTTATGAAACAGACGCATATTATTGCAAGCGTGTGGCAGGTGCGGTCAAGCCTGCATCTGCCAGGGGCCTTGATGCAGGTTTGGCCGGAAAAAACGTGTAAGACAAGGTGATCGTTTCAATAAAATCGAGGGTTTTGTCCTTCGACATATCGGGGTCGATAAAAAACACCACCTCTTCGGCGCGCACTTCACCCGGTTTGAGGGTCAGCTCGTTGAAGCAGAAACAGGCGATCTTGTTGAAATAGAGCCCCGATTGTTCCGGCGTCACGTTATAGCTCGCGATCCCCGTGCTTGCTTCGTTGCGGATATTGCGCACGCGAAAGCCCACGGTTTTCACCTCACCCGCGCGTAACGTGATGCTTTCCACCTCCGGCTCGAAGCGCCAGCCAAGGCCGGAGGCGACATTCGCATCAAGCCGCACGGTGAAAACACGCTCTGAAACCCGCTCCGGCGCTTTTGCTGCCACCTGCGTTGTGCCGCCATAGCCGGTGGTGCGGCAGAAAAGGTCATAAAGCGGCACGGCGGCGAAGGAGAGGCCGAGCATGAACAGCGCGCCGCCAAAGGCAAGCCCCGCGACCCGCCAGTTGCGGCGGCTATCCGGCAGAACCTGTGTGCGCTCACTCATGCTCATAACGCCCTTTGCAGAATGGCAGGGCCCATGCGGAAAATCGTGATGGCATAGAACAAAACCGCAAGCCCGCAAATGCCGTAAGCAATAGCACGGGAACGCCGCGCCTGCCGCGCCTTCTCCTCCGGCGAGAGGATGAGGGGGGCCGGGGTTTCACCCTCGCTCATGCCCACATCCCCCATAGCTTCAGGGCGAAAGGCGCAAGCCCGCGCCCGATTGCCTCAAGAAGAAACGCTGCGAAAAGTGAAAAAAGATAGAGGATCGAGCCGCCGAACATCGCCCAGCACGCCTTGCGATTGGCCTCTTCCGTTTTGGCGCGCAGAATGGCGAATGACCAATGAAGCATGAAGCCGGAGCCGACCAGAGCCGTTGCGCCATAAAGCCAATGCCCGAAGCCGATGACAACCGGCGAGAGCGCAACCGGCGCAAGAACGAGGCTATAGGCCAGAATATGCAGCCGGGTCGAACGCTCCCCCGCAACCAGCGGCAGCATCGGCACGCCCGCTTTCGCGTAATCCTCGGATTTGACGAGCGCGAGCGCCCAGAAATGCGGCGGTGTCCATAAAAAAATCAGGAGGAACAGGATGAAAGGTTCAACCGCAACCCCGCCCGTGACCGCTGCCCAGCCGATCACCGGCGGCAAGGCACCCGCCGCACCGCCGATCACGATATTCTGCGCGGTGTAACGTTTGAGCCAGATGGTGTAGATCACGGCATAGAAGAAAATCGTGAAAGCAAGCAAAGCGCCCGCGACCCAGTTGGTCGCAAGGCCGAGAACCATCACGGAAAACACCGATAAAACCAGCCCGAAACCCAAGGCTTCATCGGGCGAAACGCGGCCGGCAGGAATGGGGCGCTGCGCGGTGCGGCGCATTTTGGCGTCAAGATCCGCCTCATACCACATGTTGAGCGCACCGGAGGCACCGCCACCGATCGCGATAGCGAAAACAGCAATCGCCCCGATGACCGGATGCACGAAACCCGGCGCGAGAACCAGCCCCACCAAGGCCGTGAAAACCACGAGCGACATGACGCGCGGCTTCATCAAAGCAATGAAATCGGCAGGGTCGGCATTCGAGATCAGGCTCTCGCGCTGCAAACCCGTGCCAAGCATGTCTGTGCCGATCTCGCTCACGCCATGTCCTCTTTGATAGTGCAACCGGGGAGCGTGTGCCCCCCGGTCTATACCCCTTAATGCGAGGAGCCGGTGATACGCGGCAAGGTCTCGAACTGGTGGAAGGGCGGGGGAGAGGTCAGCGTCCATTCCAGGGTGGTTGCACCAACGCCCCAGGGGTTGTTGCCCGCCTTCTCCTTGCGGATGAAGGCATAGGCAATGCCGTAGAAAAACACCAGCATGCCGAAGGCGAAGATATAGGATCCCATGGAGGAGATGTAGTTCCAGCCGGCATAGGGATCCGGGTAATCGACATAGCGGCGCGGCATGCCCGCGAGGCCGAGAAAATGCTGCGGGAAGAACAGCACATTCGCGCCGATGAACGAGATGACGAAATGCAGGTTGCCGATCCAGTCCGGGATGACATAGCCGAACATTTTCGGGAACCAGTAATACCACGCCGCAAAAATCGCGAACACAGCCCCGAGCGAAAGCACATAATGGAAATGCGCCACGACGTAATAGGTGTCGTGCAACACCCGGTCAACGCCCGCATTGGCGAGAACCACGCCGGTAACCCCGCCAAGCGTGAAGAGGAAGATGAACCCCATCGCCCAGATCATCGGCGTGCGGAAGGAGATGGAACCACCCCACATCGTGGCGATCCACGAAAAAACCTTCACGCCCGTCGGCACCGCGATCACCATGGTGGCGGCAACGAAATATTGCTGCGCGGCAAGGCTGATGCCGGTGGTATACATATGATGCGCCCAGACGACGAAGCCGACAAAACCAATCGCCACCATCGCGTAAGCCATGCCGAGATAGCCGAAAACCGGCTTTTTCGAGAAGGTCGAGACGATATGGCTGATGATGCCGAAAGCCGGGAGAATAAGGATATACACTTCCGGATGGCCGAAAAACCAGAAGAGATGCTGGAAGAGGATCGGGTCGCCCCCGCCTTCGGGCGCGAAGAAGGTGGTGCCGAAGTTCCGATCCGTCAGCAGCATGGTGATGCCGCCCGCAAGCACGGGGAGCGAGAGCACCAGCAGGAACGCTGTAACGAGCACCGACCACGCGAAAAGCGGCATTTTATGCAAGGTCATGCCCGGCGCGCGCATGTTGAAAATGGTGGTGATGAAGTTGATGGCCCCGAGAATGGAGGAGGCCCCCGCGATATGCAGCGAGAGAATGGCAAAATCCATCGCCGGGCCGGGCTGGCCGGTGGTCGAGAGCGGGGGGTAGATCGTCCAGCCGCCGCCAACACCATTCGCGCCCGCTGGCCCTTCCACGAACATCGAGATCAGCAGCAGGCCGAACGCGGCGGGCAGCAGCCAGAAGGAGATGTTGTTCATGCGCGGAAACGCCATATCCGGCGCGCCGATCATGATGGGGATGAACCAGTTGGCAAACCCGCCGATGAGCGCGGGCATCACCATGAAAAAGATCATGATAAGGCCGTGGCCGGTGACGAACACGTTGTAAAGATGCGTGTTGGAGAAATATTGCAAACCCGGCTCTTGCAGTTCAAGCCGCATCATGACCGATAAAAACCCGCCGATCATGCCCGCGCAAATCGCAAAAATGAGATAGAGCGTGCCGATATCCTTGTGATTGGTGGAATAGACATAGCGCTGCCACCCGGTGGGGAGGGCGTGGTCATCTGCTGCATGCGCATGGGCCATAGGGTAACTCCTTGAGAGTGTCTTTCAATCGACCGGCTTGAGCCGAAAAACGAGGCAGAATGAGAGTAAAAAAGAGCATAAACGCGCCTGAACCCATCAGCGGGCAGGAAGCTCGCTTTGCGCGGTTTTAACAGCCTCAACACCCGTTGAAGCATATTTCTTTTTCGCATCACTCAACCATGCGGTGTATTTTTCATCCGAAACCACGCGAATGGTCAAGGGCATGAAGGCGTGATCCTTGCCGCAAAGCTCGGAGCATTGGCCATAATAAACGCCTTCCTTCGTCGCCTTGAACCAGGTCTGGTTGAGGCGGCCCGGCACGGCATCGGATTTGATGCCGAAGGCGGGAACGGCGAAGGCGTGCAGAACATCACCCGCCGTCACCTGCATCACCACAACCTTGTTCACCGGCACCACAACCTCGTTATCAACGGCAAGAAGACGGGGCAGATCCTTCGCTTCGGCCTTTTTGTCGGCAACAAGCTTGGCGCGATCCTCATCGGTCAACATGCGGGTTTCAAACTCGAAGCCGCCGCTTGCATCCTTCGGGTATTCAAATTTCCAATACCAGGCATAGCCGGTGGCTTTGATGGTGATGTCTGCCTTCGGGGCCACCACCTGCTCTTTGAGCAGCCGGAAGGAAAACGGCGCGATGACCATGAGAATGAGGATGGGAATGCCCGTCCAGGCGATTTCGAGCCCCACATGATGCGTCGTTCTGGAGGGAACAGGATTGGCTTTGGCGTTGAACTTCACCGCCACAACAATCAGCAAGGCGAGAACGAACAGCGTAATCGCCACAATCAACCATAAAAGCCCGGTATGAAAGCTGTGGATACCCTCTGCAACGGGGGTCGCCGCATCCTGAAGGCCGGTCTGCCATGGCCTGGCCATGCCAGCTTGCGCGAAAGCGGGTACTGCCCCGGCCAAAGCCATGAAGCCAGCCCCAAGCATCGCTTTGCCCGGAATTCCCCTGCGGTTGATAGACATCAAAGCCATGGCTTTTGACACTCCCTGTAAGCGCGTATCATGCAGCGTAATATAGCCGGTTTTGCAATGGAAGATGAAGGCTCTTCATCACGCCCTTGCCTTGAAAAAAGCTTACGCTTTGCAAGCCTCAGGCTTGGTCAAAAGGCAAGCTTTTTCGTGAAGCATGCGGTGTTTTTCAGATCATCATAAAGCGCTAGAACCTCGATAACCGGACAAGAGCCTTAATAACCGGATTTTATCACCATAAATGTGTTTCAGGCACCGCGAAAGGCGATGCGGCATCTGGGCGCAACCCCCCATGCAGATTTCTTGCGCGCATCGGCTGGCTCTGTTACGCCGTTTTTCCAGGATCGAGAATGGAAGAGCATCGAGCATGTGGCGAGCCGGCATAAAACAATCAGCGGCAGGGGTGTTGGCATTCGTGCTGCTGTGGGGTTGTTCTGGCGGTTTCGCGCTGGCGCAGGGCACGCTCAAATCCAGATATGGTGATTGGCAGCACCGCTGCGACAAGCCCGCCGCCAACGGGGTGGAGCAATGCATCCTCATCCAGAACGTGCTCGATCAATCCGACCTCAACCTTGCGGTTGTGGTGCTCAAGGTCGAGGATACGGCGGCAACCACCGAATTGCGGAAAAAGGATGCCAATGCCAAGGCCGTCCGCCGCCCGGTTTTGCGGGTCATCGCGCCTCTGGGCATTTTGCTGCCGCGCGGGCTCGGCCTGAAAATCGATGACAAGGAAATCGGCTCCACCGGCTTCGTGCGCTGCCTTGAATCGGGCTGCGTTGCCGAGGTGGATATGGATGCAGCCCTGATTGAAGGCTTCCGCAAGGGAAAAACCGCGCTTTTCGCGGTGTTTCTCACGCCGGAGGAAGGGCGCGGCCTGCCTTTGACGCTCGCAGGGTTCGAACAGGGTTTTGCGCAATTGCAATGAGGAGATGTCGGATGCCCTTTCGCCCGCGCCTGAAACCGGCTTTGCTGGGTGCAAGCCTTCTTGCTTTCTCTCTCGCCGCGTGTGGCGGGCTTGGGGATGAGGTCAGCCCCGCTGAAAAATCCATCACCACGCGCCTCCTTTATGGCGCAACGCCTTTGCCCGATGCCCCCAAAGTGGCGGAGCGCGACTTCAGCTGCCCGAAAGCAGAGATTCTCGATGGCACGGCGGCCTATCGTGTCGGGGGTGATTCGGCACGTGGGGTATCCTTTCAGGCTGCCATCAACGATATCGCGCGCGAATGCCGGTTTGATCAGGCGAGCGTCACGATCAAGCTGGGCGTTCAGGGGCGGCTCATTCTGGGCGAGGCCGGGCAGCCCGGCGCTTTCAGCGTGCCGCTGCGCGTGGCCGTGCGTAAATCCGGCGGCGAAATCGCGCTTTCCCGCCTCAACCCGGTTGGTGTCACGGTGCCGCAGGGCGAATCGCAAGCAAGTTTCGTGATGATCGAGAACAGCATCACCCTGCCGATCACGGCCGAAGACCCCGGCGAGTATTACACCATTCTCGTTGGCATCGACCCGCAGGGGAAAAAGCCGCAAGCCAAGCGCCGGGGCTAGAGCATGTTGCGCAAAAGTGGACACCGGTTTTGCGTAAAACATGCGAAAAAACAGGAAGATAGAGCACGTTCGGTTTTGATTCTATCAAAACCGAACGTGCTCTAGAGCAATTCCAGCGAAAGCATGCCCCCGCGAAAGCGGGGGTGGAAACCGGTTTCGCGTCCGGAATTGCTCTAATTCAACTGCGCCTTGACCTCGGCAAGCCCGGCATCGAAGGCGCTATCACCCTTCGCATCACCCAGAATGACGCTTGCGGCCTTGATGGCAAGATCAGCCGCCGCATTGCGCACATCGGCGGTTGCCTGCGCTTCGGCTTGCGCGATCTTCATTTCCGCCTGCGCCGTGCGGCGTTTGACGAAATCCTCAAGCCGGGCCTTGGCCTCGACCTCAACCCGTTTTGCCTCTTCATGCGCAGCGGCGACGACATCCGCCGCTTCCTTTTCAGCCGCGCGGCGCTTGATTTCATAGGTGGCAAGAAGCGCAGCCGCCTCTTCACGCAGGCGCTCTGCTTCCGAAAGCTGCGCGGCAATCGCCGTGCCGCGCGCATCGAGCCCCGCGATCAGCGTTTTATGCACGCCGACATAAGCAAGAATGCCAAGAAACAGGAAGAAGGCGACGCCAACCCAGAATTCTGCACCAAACATCGCGTCTCTCCTTATGCGCCGCGCGCTGTTGCCAAAGCCTGCACGATGGCGGCACTGGCAGGGGCCTTGCCGGTCAATTGCTCGATAATGGCACCGACGGCCTCCTCGGCGATCCCCCCGACATTATCCATGGCCTTGGCCCGTGTCTCGGTGATGCGCGCTTCGGCGGCGATCATCTTGGTTGAAAGGTCTTTTTCAACCGCCTGGCGCGCGGTTTCAATCTCTTTGCCGCTTTTGGCCCGTGCCTCAAGCGCAATCGCCTGCGCATTGGCTTTGGCTGCGGCAAGCGCCTGTTCATGCGCGATGGCAGCTTCTTCAGCGCCTTTTTGCGCCTGATGCGCGGCCTTGAGCGCGGTTTCGATCACGCCCTTGCGCTCTTCGATGATCTCGCCGACGCGCGGGAGGGCGATGCGGCTCATCAGCAGGTAAAGCGCGCCGAAGGTTACAAAAAGCCAGAAGATCTGGCCGGAAAACGTCGCCGTGTTGAAGGGCGGGAAAGCGCCACCCGCAGCATGAGCAGGCTGAACAAGCAAAAGCGCAGCAGAAGAAAGGGCGATGCACCGCAAAACGGGACAGAAAGACTTCGGCATGATCACCCTCCTGTGTGACATCTGTTTGAAACAGCTTTAGGCGGCTTTGATGGTCGCAACCCGGATATGCCCGAACGGGGGGCATATCCGGGTAAAGCGGTCTCAGACGACGAAGAGCAGGAAGATGACGACCACGAAGGAGAAGATGCCAAGGCCTTCGGCAAGCGCCGCGCCGATCAGCGCGCGGGTGAACTGGCCATCCGCCGCAGAAGGGTTACGCAAGGCACCCGAGAGGAAATTGCCGAAAATATTGCCCACGCCCATCGCGGCAAGGCCCATGCCGAGAGCCGCAAGGCCTGCACCGATATATTTACCAACAACCGGATCCATCAGAATACTCCATTTTCTAGCATGTTGAGAGGGGTGGGATTTTTTCCGCTGCGTCAATGGCCCGGATGCAGGGCATCATTCAGGTAAACGCAGGTCAGAATGGTGAAAACATAGGCCTGAAGAAAGGCCACGAGAAATTCCAGCGCGGTGAGGGCAACCGCCATCAGAACCGGCAAAGGCGCAATGAGAGACCAGGCCCCCGCGCCCAGCAGCATGGCGGCAAGCCCGCCAAAGGCCTTGAGCACGATATGCCCCGCCAGCATATTGCCGAAAAGCCGCAGCGAAAGGCTGAGCGGGCGCGAGAGAAACGAGATGATCTCGATCGGCACCATGAGAATCAAGATCGCGATCGGCACGCCCGAAGGCACGAAAAGCCCGAAAAAATGCGTGCCATGCATGATGACACCGGCAATGACCACGACGCCGATCACCAGCAAGGCCAGAGCCGCCGTCACCACGATATGGCTGGTGACGGTGAAGGAGCCGGGGATCATGCCCAGCATATTGGCGGCAAGAACGAAGACGAAGAGCGAGAACACCAGCGGAAAAAACCGCATCCCGTCCTTGCCGGTCACGCTCAGCAGCGTTTTTGCCACGAATTCATAGCCCATTTCGGCGATGGATTGCAGGCGGCCCGGCACCATGGCGCGCCGGGATGAGCCATAAACCATGATGAAAGAAACGGTGAGCAGGGCAAGCACCATGAACAAAGACGAATTCGTGAAGGAAATATCCTTCCCGAAGGCCGAGAGTTCAAAAATCTTATGGATTTCAAACTGGTGAACCGGATCAATCGGTTTTGCAGCACTCGCCACGCCATTCCCCATTCTTTGTGCCAAAGGGCCATTCATCTCTCGGGCGTGTCAACCTTCGTTGGCTTCATCCCGAGGCGATATAAATTCCGAAACCCGGCCATGATGCCGAAAACAAGGCATATGACCATCAACCACGGCTTGCTGCCCAACCATTGGTCGAGCAGATAGCCGACAAAACCCCCCACCAGCACCCCGGCAACAAGCTCGGAACTGGCGCGCAGCCCGGCGGAAAGCGCCGAACCATCCGAGGCGGAATGCCGCGCTGCTTGCGCCTCAACCGCCTCTTCCTTCTCGACCTTGCCAAGCGCAGCCCCCAACGCATCAAGGCGCCGGCGCAAGGCATGATCCTGATCATCCTGATCGGGCATGGACAAAACCAGCCTTTCTTCAAGCTGCATCATGGGCGGTGTTAATCAGGCGTTATCGATGAAGTCAAGGATCGATCACATCTTTACCCGGCCTTCATGGCTCAGACATTCGTGCAAAGCGGCGCTGTTGCTGCAATGCAGCACATCTTGCGCCCTCAAACCGCTTCGGCGAGTTTTTCCGCCGCGCCAAGGTCAACCGAAACAAGCTGGCTCACGCCGCGCTCCACCATGGTGACGCCGTAGAGCCTGTCCATCCGCGCCATGGAAATCGGGTTATGGGTGATGACGAGAAAGCGCGTTTGCGTCTCCTGCGCCATCTGGCAGAGAAGATCACAAAGCCGCTCGACATTCGCGTCATCGAGCGGCGCATCCACTTCATCGAGCACGCAGATCGGGGATGGGTTGCTCAGGAACACCGCGAAAATCAGCGAAATCGCGGTCAGGGCCTGTTCCCCGCCCGAGAGCAGCGAGAGAAGCTGCGGCTTTTTGCCCGGCGGCCTGGCGATGATATCGAGCCCGGCTTCGAGCGGGTCATCCGCCTCCACCAGCAGGAGTTCCGCTTCGCCCCCGCCGAAAAGCACCTTGAAGAGGCGGGAGAAATGCCCGTTCACCCGCTCGAACGCGCCGCGCAATCGCGCCCGGCCTTCGCTGTTCAGCATATCAATCGCGCGGCGGAAGCGGCGGATGGCCTCGATGATCTCCTCCCGCTCCCGCGCAAGGCTGGCACGCGCGCCCTCGATGGCATCAAGCTCGATATCGGCGCGCAGATTCACCGCGCCAAGCTTGTCACGCTCGTGCTTGAGGTCGAACAGCCTTGCCTCGATGGCGTCCGGTGATAACCCGCCCACCGCTGCGAGCGCGGCTTTGGCGTCAAAACCGGCGATTGGCGCATCAAGCGTAGCCTCCAGCGTTGCGATGACGTGTCGCAGCCGCTCGCGCGCATGTTCCAGCACCGCGCCTTGCCGGGCGGCTTCGGCCCGCGCCCCTGAAAGCGCCTCGAAAGCCCGCCGCGCCGCTTGCTCCGCCATGCGCGCGCTGGTTTCCGCTTCGGCGAGCGCATCGCCAAGCGTTTTGACGGCGAGAGTTTGCGCCTCGATATCGGCGGCAATGCTGCGCCGCGCCGCCGCAAGTTCCGCCGGGCGCGCTTCGAGTATAGCGCCTTCCGCATCGAGCGCCGCCTTGCGCGCCGCATGCGCGGTGATGATGTTCAAGCTGCGTTGAACACGGGCCTGCCAGGCGGTTTTTTCATCGCGGATCGCGCTTTGGCGCGCCTCGGCATGGCGATGGGCGGTTTGAAGCGCGCTTTTTTTCGCAAGATGCGCCTGTTCCGCCGCGCGCGCTTCCGCCAGAGCGGCCTGCAACGGCACGAGCGCGGGAAGCTGTAAAGCGGGGTTCGCCAGCGCGCGCAAGGCTGCCTCGGCGGCTTCAAGCTGGGCTTGCGCTTCCGCACCATCAGCCGCAAGCGCCGCTGCACGCTCTCGCGCGGCTTCAAGCGCGAAACGCGCATCCTGCGTGCGTTTCTGCACATTTGATTGCTGGATCAGCGCTTCATCCCGGTTTTTTTGCAGTTTTCGGAGGGTATCATTGCAGGTTTGCGCGGCCTCCTCCATGGATTTCAGGTGGCGGATCGCCGCTTCCGAGGCTTTGCGCGCCGCCTCGCGCGCGGTTCTGGCGCGTTCCGCCGCGCTCTCGATCTCGCCAAGCCGGTTGCGCTCGGCAAGGCGTCGCGCGGCGCTGCTTTGCGCCTCGGCCCGGCGGGTAAACCCGTCCCAGCGCCAGAGGTCGCCCGCAAGGCTCACGAGCCTCTGGCCTTGATGGAGCAGCGCTTGCAGCCTTGCGCCATCGGGAGCCTCCACGATGCCGATTTGCGCAAGCCGTTTTGCCAGCGATGGCGGGGCGGAAACCATGCTGATCAACGGCTTCACCCCCTCCGGCAAGGCCGGGCCGGGGGCTTGCTCGGGTGTTTCACCCCAGAATTTCGGTGCAGCCGCTTCCAGAGCCGCGTCAAGATCATCGCCCAAAGCGGCGGCGAGCGCGGTTTCATAGCCTTTTTCAACGCTGATCTTGTTCAGAACCGGGATGAAAAGCGTTGGTGCCGCCCCCTCCACAAGCGCGCGGATGGTGCGGGCCTCGGCCTCAAGCCGTGCCGCCAGCCGATCCGCCTCGGCAAGGCGCGGGCGCAGGGCCTGTTCTTCGGCGCGGGCGGCATTGAGCGCCTGTTCCGCGCCATCACCGGCAAGGCGTGCGGCCTCGATCGCGCTCTGGAGCATCTCAAGCCGGGTTTCGAGCGCGCCAAGCGCCTCAAGCCCGGTTTCCGCTTGCTCAAGCCGCGTGATATCCGCGCTTTTGCGCGCCGCTTCCTCGGTGAGGCGGGCAAGCCGCGCCGCGCAATCCGCCCGGCGATGCTCGCCTGCCCGGCGCTCGGCCATGGCCGAAGCATACAGCGCCTGCGCCCTCTGCACCGCCTGCTCCGCCATGATGAGCGCATGGCGCAGATTGTCATCCATCGCTTCAAGGCCCATCAAGGCTGTTTTATGCTCTGCGCTCTGCGCCGCCAGCGCCGCATCCTCGGCTTCGAGGCGCCTGAGGGCGTCGGCGGCATCAAATTCCGCATCTTCGGCAGTTTTACGCTCGCGCGCGAGGTCATTGCGGCGGTTTTCCAATGCCTCAAGCCGCAAGCCGACGGCTTTGGCTTCGGCATCGATCTCGGCGCGCTGGGCGACAAGCCGGTTCAAGGCGGCCTGGGCGGTATTTGCCTTTTGCCGTGCGGCTTCAAGCCCATGCGCGGCTTCCGCCCGCGCGCGCTCGGTTGCGCCTTGTTCTGCCATGGCGATGGCAATGGCGCGGGTGGCCGCCGCTTCGCCCGACCGTGCCGCTTCTTCACTGGCCTCTGCGATTGCGAGCCCGGAGGCGAGCAAAGCCAGCTCCAAAGCGCGGATCTGCGTCGCAATCGCCTTGTAGCGCTCGCTCTGCCGCGCCTGTTTTTTCAGATCCCCCGCCTGCCTCTCAAGCTGGGTGAGAATATCCTCGGCACGGGTGAGGTTGTCCTCCGCGCCCTTGAGGCGCAATTCCGCCTCGTGCCGCCGCGCATTCAGCCCCGCGATCCCGGCGGCATCCTCAAGAATGCGGCGGCGATGCTGCGGTTTTGCCGCGATGATCTCCCCGATCTGCCCCTGTTTGACGAGCGCAGGCGAACGCGCGCCGCTTGCGGCATCGGCGAAGAGAATCTGCACATCGCGCGCCCGCACCTCGCGCCCGTTGATGCGGTAGGTGGAGCCTTGATCCCGCGTGATCCTGCGCGAGATTTCAAGCTGATCACCCTGTTCATGGCCCGCTATGCTGATCATCACCTCGGCATGGCTGCGCTCGGGCCGTGTGGTGGAGCCTGCGAAAATCACATCCTCCATGCCCCCGCCGCGTAAGGATTTGGAGGAGGTTTCGCCCATCACCCAGCGCAGGGCTTCCATGAGGTTGGATTTGCCGCAGCCATTCGGCCCGACAATGCCGGTCAGGCCGGGCAGGATCACGATCTCCGCCGGATCGACGAAGGTTTTGAACCCGGCAAGGCGCAACCGTTCAAAGCGCATGGGGCATCCGGCTTATTTGAGGAAGGGTTCGATCAGCTTTTCAACCTGCTCGAACGACATATTGCCGCTTTTCTTCACGCCGTTCACGAAGAAAGTCGGGGTCGAATCAACCTTATACACATCCATCGCCTGCTGCTTGACGCTGTTGATACCCTCATAAACCGACTGGTTCTTGAGGCAGGCCTCGAAACTCTCCTGCGTGAAGCCCGCCTGCCGCGCAAGGCCGAGCAACTCATCAAGCGGCTTTTGCGAGCGCGCCCAGCTTTCCTGCCGCTTGAAGAAGAGGTCCAGCAGCGGAAAATAGCGTTGCTCGCTGGTGCAGCGCGCCAGCATCGAGGCGGCGGTGGCGAGCGAGTCAAACGGGAATTCGCGGAAAATAAACCGCACCTTGCCGGTTTCGATGAGTTTTTCCTTCACCATCGGCATGGTTTCGGTGTGAAACGCCGCGCAATGCGAACAGGTGAGCGAGGCATATTCCACAATCGTCACCGGCGCATCCGCCTTGCCCAGAACCCTGTCTCCCAAAGGGCCGGGCTTGAGCAGGGCCGCCATATCGACATTGGCCGGGGCCGTGCCCTGCGCCAGCGCGATGGCAGGCAAGAACAGGCCGAGAAGCGGGAAGACAAGGCGGCGGTTGAGCATGGCAGACTCCATTGAAGAAGAACGATTCCTGAGGTGAGATAGGGCGCATTCCTGCGAAGGCACAAGACCTGCCAAGGCAGAAGAGAGAGCGGGCCGAAATTTCGGCTGTTTCAGCCGTTACAACGCGGTTTTGACGGCTTTTTCCTGCACTGCTGCGCCAAAACGTGCAAGGGCGCGGCGAAGACCCTCATCTTCGATGCTGCCAAACCCGGCATGGAACTTCGCCACCAGAGCCGCATTTTCCTGTGGCCGTTTTGCGGCAGGCTTTTGGGCGGGGGGCGGCGCGTGGCGGATTTCGACCGTTCCAACCGCGCCATAGCCAAGCCGCCGGTTGACGGCCTCGATGATGCGCGGGCTCGCCATGCCGAGATCCAGCGCAAAAGCGCTGGAGCAAGCGACGATGAGCGTTGCTTTTTGCGTTTTTTCATCGCGGAAACTCGCCGGGCCGTCCTTGCGGCGCCTGGGCCAGCGGATTTCGAGCGGGCTGGTGAAGGGAGCGATGGCGGGGCCGACAATCTCCGCCCATTCGGTGAGGAGCGCGGTTGTGGCAAAGCCGCGCTGCTGCAACAGCGGGGCGAGCATATCCGGCGCGAGCGTGCCAAGCGCAACCGCACCATGGCGCTTTTTAAAGGCAGTGGATTTTTGTGACGGGGGTGGTTTCAGCGCCATGTTTGGATTATCTCCGGAGGCCCTTATAAACCATGATGCCCCTGAAAATGCCAGCCTCCTCTCCGCCCCACGCCTTCGCGCCCGCGCTTCTCGTCTGGTATGACAGGCACAGGCGTGATCTGCCCTGGCGCGCCAGACCGGGGGCGATGGCAGAGCCTTACGCGGTGTGGCTCTCTGAAATCATGCTGCAACAAACCACGGTTGAGGCCGTCAAGCCGTATTTTCACAAATTTCTCGCGCTTTGGCCCAATGTCACCAGCCTTGCGGCGGCGGAAGATGCGGCGGTTTTCACCGCCTGGGCCGGGCTTGGCTATTACGCGCGGGCGCGCAACCTCCTTGCCTGCGCCAGAACCATCACCAAAGACCATGGCGGGCGCTTCCCGCACAGCGAGGCGGCGCTTCTCGCATTGCCCGGTATTGGCGCTTACACGGCGGCGGCGATTGCGGCCATCGCGTTCAACAGGCGCGCCGTGGTGGTGGATGGCAATGTCGAGCGCGTCATCACGCGGGTTTTCGCGCTCGAAACGCCGTTGCCGGCGGCAAAACCCGCGATCAGGGCCTTGCTCGACCCTTTGACCCCTCAGAATCGCCCCGGTGATTTCGCGCAAGCGATGATGGATCTCGGCGCGACGATCTGCACGCCGAAAACCCCGGCTTGTGCGCTTTGCCCGCTGACCGATTTTTGTCAGGCGCGGAAAACCGGCCGCATGAGCGATTTTCCGGTCAAAGCGATGAAAAAACCGCGCCCCATTCGCTATGGCACCGCGTTTCTTGCTTATGATGACAAGGGCCGATTGCTCCTGCGCACCCGCCCCCCTAAAGGGCTTCTCGCCAATATGGCTGAGATTCCGACGAGTGACTGGCTGGTTGCCGAAAGCACCGGTGCCTCCCCGCCTTTTCCAGCCACATGGCAAAGGCTGAATGGCGAGGTGCGGCATGTGTTCACGCATTTTGAACTGCGCCTTGGCGTGATGCGCGCGCTCAACGTGCCCGCCACCACCGCGCCGCCCTCCTGCCGCTGGGTTGCGCGGGATGCCCTTGCGCAGGAGCCGCTGCCAACCCTGATGAAAAAGGTGATCGCGGTGGGCGATATATAAATTTCAGAGCATTTTCCGATCAAGTGGTTGCCGGTTGTTCGAAGAAAATGCGATAAAAACAGGGAGATAGAGCGGTCGACCTGATTCAATCAGGTCGGAAACCGCCCTAAGGTGAGGGTTTTCCAATGCCCGTGCGGGACGCGCGCATTGAGCCGTTGCCCGCGCGG
>Ga0209398_1000159_pt1 | contig 50757 bp, 49 predicted proteins | sample AshMeaBigSpring_FD_184125 | JGI IMG/M metagenome (GOLD analysis project Ga0209398, IMG submission 184125) | Groundwater microbial communities from Big Spring, Nevada to study Microbial Dark Matter (Phase II) - Ash Meadows Big Spring (SPAdes)... | ecosystem: Environmental > Aquatic > Deep...
CGTGGGCAGTACCGCGGGAGATGCCGGTGAGCCCCAAGGAAACGTCGTGCCGCTGCGTCCTATCCGGGCAACCAGCGAGCGCGAAGGACGCCGACGCATGCGCACCCGCAGAGCATTCGCCATCGCCGCCAGCCTCGCCGGCCTCGCCATTGCCGTTCCAGCAGCGCTGCACGTGCTCGGCGAAGCGCGCATGCAACCACTCAGCGGCATCGATACCGACCGCATCGCCGAGCAGCGGCCGCTCGCGGCGGCGAGGTCCGCGCCGATCGGACAGCCGGGCGTCCCCGGGCTCGCGCTTCCGGCACCATCGCCGGCCGCGCCGGTTGCCATTGCCGCCGCTCCGGCGGCGCCGCCCGCTGCGGTCCGGCCAGCGCCGACCGTCCGTCAGGGCGGTCCGGCTACGGCTGCGGTCGAGAGCGGGCCCAGGAAGCGCCCCGCCGAAGACGGGCGCGCCGCGCTCGGTGGGTCCTCTCTGAACGAGAAGTCCAAGCAGGTGGCCGGCGCCCCGGGAACGGCGCTCGCCGAACGCGACCGGCTCAGCCGTACCGAGCTCGAGGCCGCGCTCGTCGGGGCGACGGTGAGCGCCCGCGTGCGGCCGGCGAGCGCGGATGAGGCGGCGCGGCGTGTTGGGATCCAGAAGGAGATCGTCGCACTCGACGCGCAGGTCCGGCGGCCCGATGCGGAGAGCCGCGACCGCTTCGCATCCGCCGAGCCCTACCCCTTCAGGATGGTCGCTCAGGAACCGGTCTCGACATTCTCCGTCGATGTCGACACTGCGTCCTACAGCCTGGTGCGCCGCTGGCTCAATGCCGGCCGCCTGCCGCCGCGCGAAGCCGTGCGCGTCGAGGAGATGATCAACTACTTCGGCTACGACTATGCGCGCCCCGAGAGTGCCGGCGCGCCGTTCCGGCCGGCGATCACGGTGCTTGCGACGCCGTGGAACGCCGAGAGCCGGCTCGTGCACATCGCGCTCAAGGGCTACGAGCTGCGCGCCGCCGAGCGGCCGCGCGCCAACCTCGTGCTGCTGATCGACGTGTCGGGCTCCATGGGCCCGCAGGATCGGCTGCCGCTGCTGAAGCGCGCATTTGCCATGCTGGTCAACGAGCTCAAGCCCGACGACACCGTCGCGATCGTCAGCTACGCGAGCGATACCGCGACGCGGCTCGCCTCGACCAGGGTCGCCGAGAAGTCCCGCATCCTCGACGAGATCGACGCCCTGCAGGCCGGCGGCGGCACCTACGGCGAGGGCGGCCTGCAGCGCGCCTATGCGCTCGCCGAGGCGGGCTTCGACAAGGCGGCCGTCAACCGCGTCATCCTGGCCACCGACGGCGACTTCAACATCGGCATCTCGGACCGGGCCGAGCTGCAGCGCTACATCGAGGGCAAGCGGCGGACCGGCATCTATCTCTCGGTCCTCGGCGTCGGCATGGGCAACCACAACGACCGGCTGATGCAGGCGCTGGCCCAGAACGGCAACGGTGTCGCCGCCTACATCGATACCCTCAACGAGGCGCGCAAGGTGCTGGTCGAGGAGGCGTCGCAGTCGCTGTTCCCGATCGCGAAGGACGTGAAGATCCAGATCGAGTTCAATCCGGCCGAGGTCTCGGCCTACCGCCTGATCGGCTATGAGACCCGCGCGCTCCGTCGCGAGGACTTCAATGACGATAAGGTCGATGCCGGCGATGTCGGCTCGGGGCACGCCGTCACCGCCATCTACGAGGTGATGCCGCGAGGCGCAGAGGCGAAGCTGGTCGACGGGCTGCGCTATCAGCCGGTGGCGAAGCCAGCGCTCGTCGAGCCGGCCGCGAAGGTCGCGCCGGGTGCGGAGCGCGAGCTTGCGTTCCTCGAGCTGCGCTACAAGCTGCCCGGGGAGGATGCGAGCCGCCTCGTTTCGCTGCCGGTGACCGTGCCGCGCGCGAACACGGCGGTGCAGGAGGCCCCGGCCGACGTGCGCTTCTCGATCGCGGTCGCGGCGTTCGGCCAATTGCTCAAGGGCTCGCCGCACCTCGGCACCTACGCGTTCGACGACGTGATCGCGCTGGCCAACGGAGCGAAAGGTGAGGATGCCTTCGGCCTCCGCGCCGAGTTCGTCAACCTCGTGCGCATGGCGAAGTCGGCACGGCGGTAGTACGCTACTTCCGCACGCCCGGCGTCTCGATGGGCAGGCCCTCGGCGCGCGCAGCGAGGTAGAGCTCGAGCGCGAGGTACTCCGGCGCGCCGAGCTCGAACTGGTGGGCGCGCACGCCGAGCTGGCAGGCGCGCAGCCGCCGGTGCAGCGATCCGCTCCTCTGCCAGTCGAGACGATAGGCCGGATAGCCGGTGGCGAGCCCCGAGCTGATGCGGTCGCCGCGCAGCCGCTTGCCGACGTTGTCGTCGTGACACTGGAAGCAGGCGACGTTGAGCTGCCCCTGCCGCTCGAGATAGAGCGCCTTGCCCTGAGCGAGGAACGGCGCGGCCGGCCCGTCCGTGGCGACGCTCATCGGCAGGCCACGCGACTGGTGGGCGAGGAAGCTCGTCAGCCCGAGCAGGGCGTCGCTCTCATAGTCGAAGGGAGGCGCGCGCATGTGCTCCGTGCGGCACCGGTTGATGCGCAGCTCGAGGTTGAGCAGCGCGCCGCTCGCACGATCGACCGCGGGATAGCGTGTCGCGACGCCCGTCATGCTGGCCGCGGCATCGCCATGGCAGCCCGCGCAGGACTTCGCCGCGGCGCCATCGGGGGTCTGCCAGAGTTTGGCGCCCTGCTCGACCCAGAGCATGCCGGGATTGCGTGCGTCGTCGTCCTGCATCGCGCGGAGCTCGGGCGACAGCAGCTCGCGCGCCGAGGTGCGCTGCTGGGCGGGTGCGGATGCAGCGAGCGCGAACAGGGCCGCCACACCCGCCAGTCCCCCGAGCCTGGCCGCCGACCTTCGCATCAGGTGACGGTCAGCCGCACGGTCTCGGTGACGACGGTACCTCTGTCGTCCTCCCAGGTGAAGACGACGTCGCCGCTGACGGTCGCCACGGTCGTGAAGGAGAAATAGGGGTTGGCCGCGACGCCGGGGAACAGCTCGGCGCGGAACACCTCCTCGCCCGCGTAGGTCACGCGATAGCTCTTGATGATGTGACGCGGTATCGCGAGGCCCATGTTGTCGCGGCGATGCCCGGTCTCCATGGCATGCTGGATGAGCGACTTGATCTCGATGATCTCGCCCTTCTTCGCCGTCTTCGGCAGCACGATGCGGGTCTGTGCCATGGCGCGCCTCACCCGGTCTCGAGGCAGGCGGAGAGCGTGACGATGACGTCCGCCGTCGCCGACCACAGGCTCTGGTCGCTCATCGCGGCGATTGCCGTGATCCGCTGCGTGTCGGCGAGGCGGATGGAGGTCTGAACACGTGCGCGCCCGGCGCGCGGCCCGAGGTGGAAGCGCACCACGTTCGGCAGCGGGTTCTTCTCGGAGAACACGTAGATGGTCCTGACGTGATCGGCCGCGGTCATCGGGCTCTCGATGCTGATTGTCATCGGCACCGAGAAGCCGTTCTCGGCGAGCTCGGGGATCTCGAGCTTGACGCGGCCGGGCCTCACCATCCCCGTGCCGACGACCTGGCGGACGGCCGCGTCCATCGCCTCGGGCGTGGCGGTGGCGGCGAGCGGCAGGAGGCAGGGTCCCAGGACCAACCCGCCGGCGCCGACCAGCAGCCTGCGCCGCGCGATGTCGACCCTGGCATGATCCGATCTTGCGCCCATGGCCATGCTCAATCTCTGAGGGTCGCCAGATAGGCGACCACGTCCTCGACCTCTGCCGCCGTCAGCACCGGCTTGCCGGCATAGCGTTCGGCGACACGGCGAAGCTCCCCGGTCCGGTAGTAAGCCGGCATGATCGTCGCCGCATTGAGGCGCGTCTGGTCGACGAGGCGCAGGCGGATCTGGCCGGCCGAGAGCCGGCGGCCGACGCCCGAAAGCGGCGGTCCGAGATCGCCCTGGAAGCGTTCCTGCGGCTCCGGCACGCTGTGGCAGATGAGGCAGTTGCCGACCTCGCGGTCGATGACGATGCGCCGTCCACGGGCCGCCTCGCCCGGCTTGCCGGTGAGCGATGCGGGAATTGCGTCGCCGCGAACCTCGAAGCGGACGAGTGTCTCGCCGACTGCGGGGCCGGCGGACGATCCGGACCCGGCCGCGAGTGCGAGCAGCGCGAGCGTCCTCGCCGGTTGGCGTATCAAGCGCATCACGGCTCGCCGGTCGCTCCCTGCTTCGCGCGCCTTCCGGTGATGGCAGGGCCGCACGCGGCGGCCCGGGCCGGCTCGCTTCATGCGAGCTTGGTATTCTTCAGCGGCAGGTTGCGCACGCGCTTTCCGGTCGCCGCAAAAATGGCGTTGAGCACGGCGGGCGCGGCGACGGTGATCGTCGGCTCGCCGATGCCGCCCCAGAACCCGCCCGACGGCACGAGCACCGATTCGACCTTCGGCATCGCGTCGATCCTGAGGCTCTCGAACGTGTCGAAGTTCTCCTCGACCATGCGGCCGCCCTTGACCGTGCTCTCCTGGTAGAACGCGGCGCCGAGGCCGTAGGCGACCGAGCCCTCGATCTGGGCCGCCACCTGGTCCGGATTGACGACGTGGCCGCTGTCGACCGCAATCACCAGCCGGTGCACCTTGACCTTGCCGTTCGTCACCGAGACCTCGGCGACACCTGCGCAATAGCTGCCGAAGCCCATGTGCTGGCAGATGCCGCGATGGACGCCCGCCGGCAGCGGCTTGCCGTAGTCGGCCTTGGCGGCAGCCGCATTCAGCACCGCGAGGTGCTTGGGATGCTTCGCCATCAGCTTGCGCCGGAACTCGAGCGGATCCTTGCCGGCGGCGTGCGCCAGCTCGTCCATGAAGCACTCGAGATAGATGGCGTTCTGGTTGTGATTGACGCCACGCCAGAAGCCCGGCGGCACGTGCGTATTGCGCATCGCGTGATCGATCAGCAGGTTCGGGATCGTGTAGCCGAACGTGCCGAACGGCGCGTCCGCCTTCTCGTGCAGGCCCTGAAAGACGACCGGATCCATGCCTTTCTGAAGGCCCTCGGGCCGGACCGAGGCGAGGATCGACTGGCCCGAGATGCGGAATTGCAGCGCGGTCAGATCGCCGTTCGCATCGAGCGCGCCGGTCAGGCGCGCCTGCGTCACCGGGTGGAACCTGCAATGCAGCATGTCCTCCTCGCGCGACCACATCAGCTTGATCGGCACGCCCGGGATCTGCCTGGCGATCTGCACGGCCTGCGTCGTGTAGTCCTGAAAGCCGCGCCGGCCGAACCCTCCGCCGAGATGGATCTTGTAGACCTCGCACTGCTCGGGCTTGAGGCCCGAGGCGGCGGCGGTCGCGGCGAGCGAGGCGTCGCCGTTCTGCGTCGGCACCCAGACCTCGCACTTGTCTGCGGTCCATTTCGCCGTGCAGTTCATCGTCTCCATGGTGGCGTGGTTGAGGAACGGATGGCTGTATTCCGCTTCGACCTTCTTGGCCGCGCCGGTGATCGCCGCCGGCACGTCGCCGACTTTCTGCAGAGTGAAGACACCCGTCGAGGAGGTGAGCCCCTCCTTCAATTGCGCGGCGATCGCGGCGCTGGTGACGCCGGCGTAGGGACCCGCGTCCCACTCGATCGGCAGCTTGTCGAGCGCGGTCTTGGCGTGCCACCAGGTGTCGGCGACGACCGCGACCGCGTTGTCGCCGACCTTGACGACGTGCTTGACGCCCGGCATCGCCTTGACCTTCGCCTCCTCGAAGCTCTTGAGCTTGCCGCCGAACACCGGATTGGCCTTGATCGCGGCATTGAGCATGCCCGGCAGCTTGAGATCGCTGCCGTAGATCTGGCGGCCGTTGAGCTTCTCGGCAGTGTCGAGGCGCTTCAGGCCCTTGCCCGCGATCTTCCAGTCCTTCGGGTCTTTCAGCTTGATCGCCTTCTCGTCGGGCGGGGTCAGCTTGGCCGCTGCCGCAGCGAGCTTGCCGTAGCTGATCGACCGCTTCGTCGGCGGATGCGCGACCACACCTTTCGCCACGACGAGGTCGCCGACCGGCACCTTCCACCTCTCGGCCGCCGCCTGCATCAGCATGACGCGCGCCGCCGCGCCGCCCCTGCGCACGTAGTCGTGCGAGGTGCGGATGCCGCGGCTACCACCGGTCGACATGTCGCCCCAGACGCGCTTGCGCAGCAGGTTCTGCCCCGGCGTCGGATACTCGGCCTTCACCTTGCCCCAGTCGCACTCGAGCTCCTCGGCGACGAGCTGGGCGAGGCCGGTCCACGTGCCCTGGCCCATCTCGGAGCGAGCGATGCGGACGATCACGTCATCGTTCGGCTTGATGAACACCCAGGCGTTGACCTCGGCGCCCTGGCTCGCGACATCGGCGGCCTTCTGTGCCGCCGCCTCGCTCAGGAATGGCACATGAAAGCCGAGCGCGAGGCCGCCACCGGCAGCAGCTGAGCCGACGACGAAACCGCGCCGGCTGAGACGGGCGCGTGACATGGACCTGGTCATGACTGTTCCTCCTCTCACGCCCGGCTCTTCCTGCCGATGGACGAGCCGGCGGCCAGCTTCTTGGATGCGAGGTGGATGCCGGCGCGGATGCGCTGGTAGGTGCCGCAGCGGCAGATGTTGGACATCGCTTCATCGATGTCCTTGTCGGTTGGCTGCGGCTTCTTCTTGAGCAGCGCCGCCGCGGCCATGATCTGTCCCGACTGGCAATAGCCGCATTGCGGAACGTCGAGCTCGGCCCAGGCGAGCTGGACCGGATGCGTGGTCGTCGGCGACAGGCCTTCGATTGTCACGATGCGGTCCGACGCCTTGATCGAGCCGACGGTCATCGCGCACGAGCGCACCGGCTCGCCGTTGAGGTGCACGGTGCAGGCGCCGCACTGGGCGATGCCGCAGCCATACTTCGTTCCGGTCAGGCCGACCTGCTCGCGGATCACCCAGAGAAGGGGCGTGTCGTCCTCGACCTTCACGTCGGTGACTTTGCCGTTGATGTTGAGCTTCGCCATCTCGGGGGACCTCCACGCTTCTCGTTGGGAGTGCGGATTGCGGCCGGCGGCGCGACAGGCGTCGCGGCGGACTGGGTCGAGACTAGCGTGGCGACATGCGCTTGTCTCGCGCGATCGGCCGTCACGGCTTCGCGAGCGCAGCAACCTCGTCCGCTGTGAAGCCGAGCTCCGCGAGTAGATCGCGCGCGTCGGCGCCGAGCCGTGGCGGCGGCCGGTCCGGCTCGACGGCGAGGCCGCTGACCGACAGCGGCAAGCGCAGCGAACGGCGGACGGGCGTGCTGGCGGAAAAATTGGCTTCGAACAATCCGACTGCCTTGTGATGAGGGTCCTTCGGCAGATCTCGCGGCAGGTTCACCCGCGCAGCCGGGACGTCCAGCCGGCGGAACACGCCGAGCCAATCATCCGTGATTCTCGTCGTGAGTGTTTCCGCGAGCAGCGCGTAAAGTTCGTCGGTTCGCCGGCTCCGCTCGGTGACATCGAGGAACCAGGGCGCGCGCGCAATGTCGTTGCGGCCGAGCTCACCGATGACCCGGGTCCAGTGCGCGGTCGTGTAGGGCAGCACGGCCATCCAGCCATCGCGGGTGCGGTAGGGCTTGCGTGTCTTGAACAACGCCCGGTGGTAGCCGAGCTGGCCATCGGGATCGAAGGTCGCCTCGGCCAGATGCTCCGACAGCGAGAACGCCGTCATCGCCTCGAACATCGGCACCTCGACATAGCGCGCAGCGCCGCCCATGCGCTCACGGTGTACCAGGGCTGCAAGCACCGCATAGACCGCATACAGGCCCACAATCTTGTCGGCGACGATGCTCGGCGCGAACGCAGGCTCGCCGTCACGCATCTGGAAGAGGCCGGCGAAGCCCGATGCGGCCTGGATGACGTCGTCGTAGGCGGGTTGGCCCGCGTAGGGGCCGTCGCGGCCGAAACCGATCGCCGCGCAGTAGATGAGCCGAGGGTTGAGTGCCTTCGCCGGCTCGAATCCGAAGCCCAGCCGGTCGATCGCCTCCTGGCGCATATTGTGGACGAGCACGTCGGCGGTCGCGATGAGCCGGCGCAGCACCTCCTTGCCGCCCTCGCTCTTCAGGTCGAGCGCCAGCGATCGCTTGTTGCGGTTGTGGTTGGCGAACACCGCACTGAGGCCCGGCTCGGCGATCGGCGGGATCGCGCGCATGCTGTCGCCGTCGAGCGGCTCGATCTTGATCACGTCGGCGCCGAGGTCGCCGAGCGTCTGCGTTGCGAAGGGGCCGAGGATGATCGCCGTGAGGTCGATCACCCGGATGCCGGTGAGCAGGGGGAGCATGGCGGGCGGCAACCTCGAACGGGCACAACGGTTCCTAGTCGTCCGGACCATAGCCGAACGGCAGCGGCGCGGCATCGTCGGTCTCGATCCAGATGCTCTTCGACTGGGTGTACTCGCGCATGACGTCGCCGCCCGACGAGCGGCCGTAGCCTGAGCCGCGCATGCCGCCGAAGGGAGATAGCACCGACAGCGAGCGGTAGCTGTTGACCCAAACGGTGCCTGCGCGCAGCGCACGTGCGACGCGGTGTGCCCGCGCTGCGTCGCGGGTCCAAACAGCCGCGGCGAGGTCGAAATCACTGGCGTTGGCGAGGCTGAGCGCCTCCGCCTCGCCGCTGAAGGGGATGACGCAGAGCACGGGGCCGAAAATCTCCTCGCGTGCGATCGCCATGCGGTTGTCGACGGCAGCGAGGACGGTCGGGGCAATGTAGAACCCGCGATCGCATCCCGGCGCATTGGGCCGGCCGCTGCCGGTAACGAGCCGGGCGCCCTCGCGCAGGCCGGCCTCGATCATGCGGCCGATCCGTTCGAATTGAGCGCGATTGTTGATCGGCCCCACTTCGGTCGCCTCGTCGTCGGGGCGGCCGACAATGAGCCGGGCGGCGCCGCGCGCCACCCAGTCGACCAACTGCTCGTAGACCGGCCGTTCGACGAGGAGTCGCGCGCCGGCGGTGCAACTCTGTCCGGCAGCGGCGAAGATCCCTGCCTGCGCCGCCTTCGCGGCGCGGGCGAGATCGGCATCTGCAAACACGATGTTCGCCGACTTGCCGCCGAGCTCGAGCAGCGCCGGTCGCCCGGCGGCGGCGGCGAGCGCCGCAACCCGCCGACCCGTCTCCACCGAGCCGATGAACACCACCTTGCCGGCGCGGACGTCTGATACGAGCCGCGCGCCGGCGGTGGCCCCGAGGCCGGCGACCACTCCGACCGCGCCCTCCGGAACCCCGGCCTCCACCAGCAGGCGGGCGAGCGCGATCGAGGTTGCCGGCGTCAGCTCCGATGGCTTCAGGATCACCGCATTTCCCGCGGCGAGCGCGGGTGCCATTTGCCAGCCGGCGGTGAAGATCGGAGCGTTCCACGGCGTGATCTGCACGATTGTGCCGAGCGGATCGCGCGCGACGACATTGAGATGCGAGGTCGGCACCGGCACGACTTCGCCGTTCAGCTTGTCGGCATAGCCGGCGTAGAAGGTGAGCATGTCGGCGACCCTGGCCACCTCGACCCGCGCGTCGCGGATCGGCTTGCCGGCGGTCCGGCATTCGAGCCTTGCGAGCGCCTCGGCACGGCTGCGGACGAGCTCGCTCGCGCGAAAGAGCACCAGCGCGCGGGCGCTGGCCGTCAGCCGCCGCCAGGCTGCACCTCCCGCCTCCGCCGCCGCCAGCGCCCGCTCGGCGACCTCGGTGTCGGCATCGGCATAGGTGAAGGCCCGCTCGCCGGTCGCGGGATCATCGACATGGATCGGCCGGCCCCGGCCGGCGACATCGCGGCCGGCGAGGTAGCTCGCGATCGCGGTGTGGTCTGCCGTCGCGTCGATCTGCATATGCACTCCGGAGACTGAGCCGCCCACGTCTCATTTTGCTGCCGGCGCCGCCCGTTAACTTTCAGTTATCCGTTCCGGCCTACGCTCACCAGCGGGAATCACTCCGCGCAGACCGCGACCAATTCCATGATGAACGGCACCATCGGCTCCAACAAGTCCAACTCGCTGATGAGCGAGTACTCCGCGCTGCTGGGCGATGCGGTGCTGCGCCATCGCACGCGCGTCGCCGAGCACTCGGCGCGGATCGAGGCCGAGCTCGCGAGCCGGGTGAAGTCCGAGTTCATCGCCAACATGAGCCACGAGCTCAGGACGCCGCTCAATACGATCATCGGCTTCTCGAAGCTGCTCGGCGAGTACGAGCGCCGCCGGCTGCCGGATGCCGAGGTCGTCCAGTACGCGCACCTCATTCACGATGCGGCCGGGCATCTGCTCGCCGTGATCAACGACATCCTCGACATCTCGAAGATCCAGAGTGGCAAGTACACCATGGATACGCGCGAGGTGAGCCTGGAGGAGATCCTGCAGGCCTGCATCGCCTCGTTCAAGCTGATCGCCCAGGATGCCGGCGTGGTGCTCCATTTCCGCGTCGATCCGGGTGCCGCGCCGGTGCGCGGCGACGGCGTGAAGCTCCGCCAGATCTTCACCAACCTGATCTCCAACGCCATCAAGTTCACGAAGAGCGGCGGCCAGGTCGCGATCGAGGTGAACCGCCTCGGCGACGGCGGCGCGGCAGTGCTCGTCCGTGATACCGGCATCGGCATGAGCGAGGACGAGATCCGCGTCGCGCTGACGCCGTTCGGCCAGGTCGACGGCGGCAAGTCGCGCTGGCGCGAGGGAACGGGCCTCGGCCTGCCGATCGCGAAAGCATTGGTCGAGCTGCACGGCGGCAAGCTCGAGGTGCGCAGTGCCAAGTCCATGGGCACCGAGGTCGCCGTGATTTTTCCATCCCGCCATCACGTGTCCGGCGTCAATGCGCGGGAGCAGGTTCAACGACCGCAGGGCTGAGAGCCAGCTCGGCGCGGTTTTGGGGGAATGAGGCTCATGCAACTGACAGTGCCCGGCGGCGACATGGCCGCGATGGTCGCGGATCTGTCGATCGGCCGTATCGTCTCGGTGACGGGCTCCAAAGCCATCGTCCTGCTCGATGTCGCGCACGAGGGGCAGATGCGCGGCCCTTCGCAGCGGCCGGAAATGGGAACCCTGCTCGCCATCGAGCAGGTCAACACCGTCGTGCTTGCGATCGTCTCTGCGCTGAGCGTGCCGGTTCCGGCGCAGCGCGAAGGCGAGAACGAGATCTGGATCGCAGAGCTCGGCCTCGTCGGCGAGCTGTGGCGCAACCCGAACGGCAAGGGCGGCAGCTTCAATCGCGGCGTGACGATCTATCCTTCGCTCGGCGATCGCGTCCGGGTCGCCTCGAAAGCCGAGCTCGAGCTGGCGTTCTGCGGCGACATCGCGACGTCCGTGCGCGTCGGCTGCATCCGCCAGGACAGCTCGATTCCGGCGATGGTCCGCGTCGACGACCTGCTCGGCAAGCACTTCGCGATCCTCGGCACCACCGGCACCGGCAAGTCGTGCACGACGGCGCTGATCCTGCGCTCGATCCTCGAAAAGAACCCCGCCGCCCACATCGTGCTTCTTGATCCCCATAACGAATATGCGACCGCATTCCAGGAGTGGGGCGAGGTCGTCTCGCCGCGCAACATGCAGCTGCCCTACTGGCTGCTGACGTTTGAGGAGATCGTCGAGGTCCTGATCGGCGATCTGACCCGCAAGGCCGAGATCGAGGTGCTCCAGGAGCTGATTCCGATCGCCAAGAGCCGCTACTCCACGGGTCGCAACAAGGAAGGCCAGTCCCTGCGCCGCGGCGTGCTCGACCCCGGCCGCTTCACCGTCGACACGCCGGTGCCCTACCGCATCTCGGATCTGACGGCGCTGATCGACGAGCGCATGGGCAAGCTCGAGAACAAGAAGGATCTCGCGCCCTACCGCGCGCTCAAGAACAAGATCGACATCATCTCGCAGGACGGCCGCTACGCCTTCATGTTCGGCCAGCTCACCGTCTACGATGGCATGTCGCAGATCCTGAGCCGCATCTTCCGCGTGCCGGTCAACAACAAGCCGATCACCATTCTCGAGCTGACCGGCCTGCCGTCCGAGATCGTCAACGTCGTCGTGTCGGTGCTCTGCCGCATGACGTTCGACTTCGCGCTCTGGGGCGAGGGCCAGATCCCGGTCACCCTCGTCTGTGAGGAGGCGCATCGCTACGTGCCGGCCAACGCCTCGCTCGGTTTCGAGCCGTGCCGCCGCGCCATCGCCAAGATCGCCAAGGAGGGTCGCAAGTACGGCGCCTCGCTGTGCATCGTCACCCAGCGCCCCTCGGAGATCGACCCGACCATCCTCTCGCAGTGCAATACCGTGTTCGCGCTCCGCATGTCGAACGACCGCGACCAGCAGATCGTGCAGTCGGCCGTGTCCGATACCGGCTCCGGCCTGCTCGAGTTCCTGCCCGCGCTCGGCCAGCGCGAGGCGATCGCGTTCGGCGACGGCGTGACGCTCCCCGTTCGCATCAAGTTCGACGAGATGCCCAAGAGTGCGCTGCCGCGCTCATCGACCGCCCGCTTCTCCGAGAAGTGGCAGAAGTCGGTCGGCGACGAGGGCTTCCTCGAGCAGATTGTCGAGCGGTGGCGCTCCTCCGGTACCTCGGTCGGCGACAACGCCCAGCACATGGGCATGTTTGCCGAGGCAATGGGCATCACCGATGCGCATGTCGAGCACGCCGAAGCATCCGCGCAAGTGCAGCCTCATCAGCACCAGTACCAGCACGACGACCGCATGGCCGTGCGCGCCCGCGAGCAGGTGGAGCCGGCAGCCCTTCGCCAGCCGATGGCGCAGCCCGCCGTGGCGCCGCGCCGCGCCGCCGACTCGATGCTCCGCCGCGAGGCGCCCGCCGCCGCGCCGCCGCCGGCGGCCCGTCCCGCGCCCGCGCTGCGCAGCGCGGTGGCGCCCGCCCAGCCACCGGCCGCCGCTCCGGACGCGCCGCCCTCGGCATCGAACTCCCTGCGTTCGCTGCGTGACCGGCTGATGCAGCGTCCGCCGCAGCGCTGACCGGCTTTGTTCAGGCCGCGAGCTTCTCGAGCGAGGCGACGATCGCCTTGCCCATCTCGGTCGTGCCGACCTTGCGCATGTTCGGCTGCATGATGTCGCCGGTGCGGTAGCCCTGCGCGAGGACGTCGGCGATCGCCTTGTCGACGAGGTCGGCCTCTTTTGCGAGACCGCAGGAATAGCGCATCGCCATGCCGAAGCTCGCGATCTGCGCGATCGGGTTGGCGAGACCCTTGCCGGCGATGTCGGGCGCCGAGCCATGCACCGGCTCGTAGAGCGCCTTGCGCTTGCCGGTCTTGGCGTCGGGCGCGCCGAGCGAGGCCGACGGCAGCATGCCGATCGAGCCCGTGAGCATCGCGGCTTCGTCCGACAGCATGTCGCCGAACAGATTGTCGCAGACGATCACGTCGAACTGCTTGGGGTTGCGCACGAGCTGCATGGCACAGGCATCCGCCAGGATATGCTCGAGCTGGACGTCCTTGAACTCCTTCTGGTGCACGGCCGTCACCACCTGGTTCCAGAGCACGCCGGTGCGCATCACGTTGCGCTTCTCGGCCGAATGCAGCTTGTTCCGGCGCTTGCGGGCGAGGTCGAAGCCAACGCGGGCGATGCGCTCGATCTCGCTGGTGGTGTAGACGGTCGTATCGACCGCGCGCTGCTGGCCGTCCTCGAGCGTCACGATCTCTTTCGGTTCGCCGAAATAGGTGCCGCCGGTCAATTCGCGCAGGATGAGGATATCGAGGCCCTCGACGTGCTCGCGCCTGAGCGAGGAGGCCTCGGCGAGGGCGGGATAGCAGATTGCCGGCCGCAGGTTGGCGAAGAGGTCGAGGTCCTTGCGCAGACGGAGCAGGCCGGCCTCGGGCCGGTTCTCGTATTTGACCTTGTCCCACTTCGGCCCGCCGACCGAGCCGAACACGACCGCTTCCGCCGCACCCGCCTTGGCGACGCACGCGTCGGTCACCGGGATGCCGTGCTTGTCGATCGCCGCGCCGCCGACGACATCCGATTCGGTCTCGAACTTCGCGGATTTGCTCCGCTTGTTGAAGAAGGCGAGCACGCGCTCGACCTCAGCCATCACCTCGGGGCCGATGCCGTCGCCGGGCAGCAGCAGGAGCTTGTGGGTCGCCATGGGTGCCTTGTGTCCGGTTGGATCGCAGCGGGTGAGCGCGCTCTTGCTAGCTTGCTGGCGACCGGTGTGCAACAGTCGGAAGCTACGACCCCGCCATCGCCACCGGAGGTGCGCCATGTTCCGCCCGCTCGCCGCCTGCCTCGTCTCGATCCTGATGTTTGCGGCTCTGCCCGCGACCGCTCAGGAGGCGCGCTACGGCCGGCAGAAGGTCGTCTATCATCTGAACGGAGCGGGCGGGGAGAACGACGCTGCCTACCTGCGCGCGGTCGGGAACATCAGGAACCACATCGAGGCGGTGGGTCCCGGCAACATCGACCTCAAGGTCGTCATGCACGGCGACGGGCTCGGTATCCTGGTGAGCGCCAGGACGAACCTCAAGCTGCAGGGCGAGGTCGCGAACCTCAAGACTACGCACAAAGTCGAGTTCCTCGTGTGCAGGAACACGCTGGTGCAGCGCAAGATCAATCCCGACAAGGACCTGTTCGAGGTGTTTGCCGAGGACATCGTGCCGTCGGGCGTGGCCGAGCTCTCGCACCTTCAGAAGCAGGGCTACACCTACGTGAAACCGTAGGCGGTGCAGTCAGCGCCGATCCATCAGCGCCAGCAGCGGCGCGACCGGGGAATGGCATCCGCGGCCGGCACGCCGATGATCTCGATGCCGCGAGGATCGAGCAGGCGCTCGAGGTTCAAGTCGCGCGGTCGCGGCCTTCGGGCGTCAGCAGCGAGAGGCCGAGCTGGGCGCGCCGCTTCAGCCACGGCGAGGTTCGGTAGCGCGGGTCGCGATAGTAGGCGTGCAGGCGGTCGAGGATGAAGCACACGACATCGGGTCCGATGCGATCCCCCCAATCGAGCGGGCCGAGCGGGTAGCCGAGCCCGAGCCTGGCGCCCTTGTCGATGTCGGCGGGCTTGGCAATGCCACGCTGGGCGATCTGGCACGACACGTTGATGATGTGGGCGACGACCCGCTGGGCGATGAAGCCGGGGCTGTCGTTGATCACGACGACCGGCCCGCCATCGAAGGCGAGCAGCGCATGGGCGCCGTCGCGGCTCGCCGGGCTCGTCGCCGGCGTCACCATCAATGTGCGCGTGCCCTCGAGGCCGAACATCACGTCGACGCCGACCGCACGCGAAACATCATGGCCGAGCTCGACCGCGGCAGTCGAGATGTCGTAGCCGAACGGGCAAATGACAATCAGTGCGGAGGCCGACGGCTTCTCGCCCCGCTCGACCGTCACGGGCGACTTCGAGAACAGCTCGATCAATGGTGCTACCGCGTCTGCGTGGTGCTTGCTGGGGTGCACCCAGACGGACTTCGGCAACACCTTCGGCACGGGCCTGAACGGCGGCTCCTGCTTCCGGCCGTCGGCATAGGTGTACCACCCGGCGCCGGTCTTCTGGCCGTAGAGACCGCCGTCGACGCGCAGCCGCTGGATCGGCTGCGGCGCATACATCGGCTCGCCGTAGAACTGGCCGAGCAGGCTCTCCATCACCGACACCGACACGTCGGCGCCGACGAGGTCCTGCAGCGTGAACGGCCCCATGCGGAAGCCGGGCGCGCCGGTCAGCACACGGTCGATCTCGTGCGGCTCGGCGATGCCTTCAGCGAGGATGCGGCCGGCCTCCGGTGCATAGGCGCGGCCGATGTGGTTGACGATGAAGCCGGGGCTGTCGGTGCAAACCACGGGCTCGCGTGCCATCCGCTTCGACACTATGACGAGCGCGTCGATGACGGTCGGGCTGGTGCGCAGGCCGGGGATCACCTCGACCAGCTTCATCAGCGGCACCGGGTTGAAGAAGTGCAGCCCTGCGACCCGCTCGGGGTGCTTGCACTTGGCGGCGATGGCGGTGATCGGCAGCGAGGAGGTATTCGAGGCCAGGATGGCATCGGCCGCGACGACGCCTTCGAGCCGCCCGAACAGCTCCTGCTTGAGATCGAGCCGTTCGAGGACGGCCTCGATGACGATCTGGGCGCGGGTGAGCTCTTCGATCGAGGACGCGACGGCGATGCGGGCCAGGGTCGCATCGGCCTCCGCCTTCGCCAGGCTGCCCTTGGCGACGCGGCGTGCGAGCTGCGCGCCGACGAACTCCTTGGCCTTGGCGGCGGCGTCCTCGGCGGCATCGTAGGCGACGACCGCGAGGCCGCCCTCAGCCGCAACCTGCATGATGCCGCGGCCCATCGATCCGGTTCCGACGACCCCGATCGTGAGATCGGCGCGGGTCGCATCCAGTGCCATCGGTCAGGTCCCCTTGAAGTCGGCCGGCCGCTTCTCGAGGAAGGCGCTCATGCCCTCGCGCTTGTCGTCGGTCGAGAACAGCAGCCAGAGCATCTTGCGCTCGAGCGACAACCCCGTGGCGAGCGAGCTATCCTGGCCCTGCAGCGCCGCCTCCTTGGTCAACTGAAGGGCAACAGGCGGCAACCGGGTCATGGCGGTGGCGATCTCGACGGCATGGGAGACGACGTTGTCGTCGGCGACGACGCGGCTCACGAGCCCCATCTCGGAGGCCTCGCGCGCGGAGAACGCCTCGCCGGTCAGGATCATCAGCATCGTCTTGTACTTGCCGATCGCGCGCATCAGGCGCTGGGTGCCCGAGCCGCCCGGCATGATGCCGACCTTGACCTCCGGCTGGCCGAACTTGGCGCTTTCACCCGCGATGATGATATCGCAATGCAGCGCAAGCTCGCAGCCGCCACCGAGGGCGACCCCGTTCACCGCCGCAATGAGTGGCTTTGGAAAGGCCGCTATCTGGTCCCAGAGCTTATGCGAGCCACGCTGCATCGCCTGGACCGGCGAGAGGTCCTTCATCTCGCGAATGTCGGCGCCGGCGGCGAAGGCCTTCTGATCGCCGGTGATGATCGCCGCCTTGATCGCAGGGTCCTCGGCGGCCTCGACCAGGGCCTGGGCAAGGCCACGGCGCACCTCCATATTGAGGGCATTGCGCGCGTCCGGCCGGTTGATGCGGAGCAGCAGAACCCCAGGTGCGGGGTGCTCGGCAACGACGGCAGACATGACGGCCCTCCACGGACGGTTGGTCGAAAACCGTAGTGGGTCGCAGGCGCGGCGACAAGGCTCGGGGCGTTGTGGGTGCTTCGGCCCCGGCCGGGGAAAAAATGAGGGCCTTGCACCCTGAGGCAAGGCCCTCGTGGATCACGCCGGGGAAGATAGGTTCTTCAGGGTGAGGTGACGCTAAGACTCGGCCATTGAACCAGTTCTGAATGAGGCGTTCATGTGCCGTTCATCTTCAACCCACCGCGAAACGGGCGCATTGTGAACGGCGGATGCAAGCATCGGCCGGTCCGGGTTCAGGCGACGGAAGTAGGCTCCGGCCGACGTTGAAATGCCGCTCGATCGCCGCGGGCAGAAGCAGGATCCCATGAGCCGCAACCTCAAGTACCTTTTCACGATCGCGCTGCCGGTCGCCGGCCTCGCCGCGGCCTCGCTGTGGCTGCCCTCGATGTCGAAGCGCGGCGCCAACGGCGTCACCTACGATACGGTCGAGGCATCGCGCGGCTCGATCGCCAAGATCGTCTCTACGTCGGGGCCGGTGCGCGCGCTGGTGACCGTCAGCGTCGGCTCGCAGCTTTCCGGCCAGGTCGCGGAGCTGAAGGTCGACTTCAACAGCGAGGTCAAGCCGAACGATGTCCTTGCCGTTCTCGACGACAAGACGTTCGCCGCCAAGGTGGCACAGTCGCGCGCGGACCTCGCCGCGAGCAAGGCCTCGCTCGCCAACCAGCAGGCGGCTCTCGCAAAGGCCGAGGCGGTGCTGAAGGTGGCGGAGCGCTCGGTCGGGCGTCAGCAGACGCTTGCGACCAAGGGCATCACTGCGCCGGCCGCGCTCGACAATGCCACCCGCGATGCCGAGGTCGCCAAGGCCGACATCGCCGTCGCCACGGCGCAGATCGAGAATGCCAAGGCGACAGTCGCGCAGCGCGAGGCGCAGCTTCTGCAGGCCGAGATCGATCTCGATCGAACCCGGATCCGCTCGCCGATCGACGGAACGGTCATCTCCCGCACGATCGACATCGGTCAGACGGTGGCTGCCTCGCTGCAGGCGCCGGAGCTGTTCAAGATCGCGCAGGACCTCCGCCGCATCCGCCTCGAGGCGCAGGTCAACGAGGCCGACGTCGGCTCCGTCGCCGAGGGCAACGGCGTCGCATTCACGGTCGATGCCTACCCCGAGCGCAAGTTCGCCGGAACCGTGACGCAGGTCCGCCTCGCCGCGACCGAGCTCCAGAACATCGTCACGTACACGGTCATCATCGAGGCGGCCAATCAGGACCGCCGGCTGTTCCCCGGCATGACCGCCAACGTGCAGATCGAGACCGCCAAGCGCGACAACGTCTTGCGCATTCCAAACGATACGCTGCGCTTCAGACCGCGCGACCAGGCTGCAGCGGCGGCCGACGGCGGCCGCGGCGGTCAGGGCGGCGGAGCGGAGCGGCGCGACCGTATGCTCGAGCAGCTCAAGGACGAGCTGCAGCTCTCCGACGCGCAGGCGAACAAGGTCCGTGAGGAGATGGCGAAGTTCTTCCGCGAGCAGCGCACGAGCAAGGAGGGCGGCGAGCCCGGCCAGCGTGCGCCGCAGCCGCCGGCCGGGTTTGGCGCCCCACCGCCCCAGCAGCAGGGCGGGCCCGCGGGTATGCGAAACCGCATGACGCAACGCCTCGAGCAGATCCTCTCGCCGATGCTTACCGACGCACAGAAGCCCCTGTTCGACCGCTGGAAGAAGGGTCGTGAGAACACCCGCAACGGTTCCGTCTGGGTGCTTGCTGCCAGCGGCCAGCCGGAAAGCCGCAATCTCCGGCTCGGCATCGCCGACGACCAGTTCACCGAGGTGATCGGCGGCCCGATCAAAGAGGGCGACAAGGTCATCATGCGGGCGCGCGAGGCGAAGAAGTGAGTACCGTCACCGACATCCGCAAGGGCGAGCGCCGGGACGCACCGATGGGAGAACGAGCGCGCCCGCTCATTGCCGCCCGCGACGTGAGCAAGGTCTACGTCATGGGCGACCAGACCGTGCGCGCGCTCGACGGCGTCAATCTCGAGATCCGGGACGGCGAATTCGTCGCGATCATGGGGCCGTCCGGCTCCGGCAAGTCGACGATGATGAACCTCATCGGCGCGCTCGACGTGCCGACCGCGGGCACATTGGCCCTCGACGGCGCCAACATCGCCGAGCTGTCGTCGAACGCGCTTGCCGAGCTGCGCAACCGCTCGATCGGATTCGTGTTCCAGCAGTTCATGCTGTTGCCGCGCACGAGCGCGCTGCGCCAGGTGATGCTGCCACTGCTCTATACCCAGCCCAGGCCCGCCGGCCCCGAGGCCATGGCCCGCCACTGCCTCGACCTCGTCGACCTCGGCAACCGGCTCGACCATCACCCCCGCCAGCTCTCAGGCGGCCAGCAGCAGCGCGTCGCGATCGCCCGCGCGCTCGTCAACAAGCCGAAGATCCTGCTCGCCGACGAGCCGACGGGCGCGCTGGACAGCCGCACCTCGGAAGAGATCATGAAACTCTTCTGCAAGCTCAACGATCAGGGCATCACGGTCATCGTCGTGACGCACGAGGCCGACGTCGCGGCCTATGCCAAGCGCCGCGTGCTGTTCCGCGACGGCCGCGTCGTCGAGGACCTGGTGCAGCCGGGTTTCGTCCGGAGGGCCGCCGAATGAGCCTCTTCGACAGCCTGCGCATCGCGCTCGTCGCGCTTCGCACCAACCTCTTGCGCTCGATCCTGACGACGCTCGGCATCATCATCGGCGTCGGCTCGGTGATCGTTATGGTCGCGGTCGGCTCGGGCGCCCGGAGCGAGGTCGACCGCCAGATCGCCTCGCTCGGCACCAACATGCTGGTCGTGATGCCGGGTTCGGCCAAGGTAATGGGGCGAGCCGGCGGCGCCAACTCGACGTTGCCGCTGACCGAGAGCGACCTCGCCGCGCTGCGCGACAAGGTGCCGGGCGTCATCGCCATCTCCGGCCAGATGTCGGGGTCGGCGCCCGCTATCCGCGGCAACCAGAACTGGCCGACGTCGGTCAACGGCGTGCACGACCAGTACTTCGAGACGCGCGACTGGCCGCTGACGCTCGGGCGCACGTTCACCCGCGAGGAGGTGAAGAGCGGCGCGCGCCTCGCCGTGCTCGGCAAGACGGTCGTCGACAAGCTGTTTGCCGGTGAGGATCCGACGGGCCAGGTGATCCGCATCAAGAACGTGCCGTTCACCGCGATCGGCGTGCTCGAGCCCAAGGGTCAGTCGACCTGGGGCAGCGACCAGGACGACGTGATCTTCCTGCCCCTGACGGCCGCGCGCGGCCGCATCCTCGGCCGCAACCAGGTGGTGAACGACGCGGTCGGCCGCGTGCATGTGAAGTTCGACGACGAGACCTCGCTGGTCGAAGCGCAGGAGCAGATGGAGAGCGTGCTGCGCCAGCGCCGCCGCATCCAGCCCGGCGCCGAGGATGATTTCAGTGTCCGCAACCTCGCCGAGTTCCTGAAGGCGCGCACCGCGGCGCTCTCGACGATGAGCTGGCTGCTCGGCGCGACCTCGGCGATCTCGCTGATCGTCGGCGGCATCGGCATCATGAACATCATGCTCGTGTCGGTCACCGAGCGTACGCGCGAGATCGGATTGCGGATGGCGGTCGGCGGCCGTCGGCGCGACATTCTGCTGCAGTTCCTGGTCGAGGCGGTGACGCTTTGTGTGCTCGGCGGTTTGATCGGCATCGCGATCGGCATCGCGGTCGCGGTCGTGGTCGCTGCCTCCGCGCAGTGGCCGATCCTGATCTCGCCCGAGGCCGTGCTCGTCGCGCTCGCCGCCGCCGGCGCGACCGGCATCCTGTTTGGCTTCTTCCCGGCCCGCCGCGCCGCGCTCCTCAACCCGATCGATGCGCTGCGAAGCGAATAGAACCTCGGTGAATTGCGCTCCTTGCGCACCTCGCCTACTGTCGCCCACAACGCCATTTGTCGCGAGGAGCGCATCCCATGCCGAAGACCGAGATCACGTCAGCCGCCGCCAAGGCCATCGGCCCCTACTCGCTCGGCATCGGCGCCGGCGACTACGTGTTCCTCTCCGGCCAGATCCCGCTCGACGGCAAGACCGGCAAGCTGGTCGAAGGTGGCATCGAGGCTCAGACCGAGCAGGTGTTCCGCAATATCAAGGCGCTGCTCGATGCTGCGGGCCTCGGCTACCAGCACGTCGTCAAGGCGACCGTGTTCATGACCGACCTCAAGGAGTTTCAGGCCATGAACGCGATCTACCAGAAGCACGTGACCGCGCCATTCCCCGCCCGCTCGACGGTCCAGGTCGCGGGCCTGCCGATGGGCGCGCGTGTCGAGATCGAGATGATCGCCTGGCGGGGCGCGAGGTAGCGGGCAGGCAAGAGCCGAAGTGCGTGCGCGAGGACAAAGTCACAAGGTCCGAGCTTCGGCCCTGGCGCTCGCGCCGCGCCCGCCTGCGTGGTGCCGGGCCGCAGGCTGGGCACCACTTTCGCGGATCAGGGCGATCGCAGTGGGGCCTGGGCAATTGTGAAGGACCGTGCGGCTCTATATCGAGGTTAGATCATATTAGGGAAATCTTGCTAACTTAGATAACCTTCCCTGAGGTCCCGCGATATGGACGTGCTCCGCAACCCCTTCGCTCCGGGCGCCGGCAACCAGCCGCCCGAGCTTGCCGGTCGCCGCGAGATCCTCGCGCAGGCGGACATCGTGCTCGCGCGCGCCGAGCTCGGCCGGCACGCCAAGAGCTTCATCCTGATCGGGCTGCGGGGAGTCGGCAAGACCGTGCTGCTGGTGCGCATCGAGACGATGGCGCGCGAGCGAGGCATGCATGCGGTGCTGGTCGAGTCGCCCGAGGACAAGCCGCTGCCGCGCCTGATCATTCCACCGCTGCGCCAGATCCTCCTGTCGCTCGACCGCCAGGGTGCCATCAGCGGCCAGGTCAAGCGGAGCCTGCGCGCGTTGCGCAGCTTCGCCAACGGCCTCAAGTTAAAGTATGGCGAGCTCGAGGTCGGTCTCGACATCGATCCCGAGGTCGGGGTGGCGGACAGCGGCGACCTCGAGCGCGATCTCGCGGACCTCATCGTCGAGGTCGGTGCGGCGGCGAAAGCCCGCAAGACGGTGATCGCCCTGCTGATGGACGAGATGCAGTACCTGAGCGAGGAGCATCTGAGTGCGCTCATCATGGCGATTCATCGTGCGAACCAGCGCCAGTTGCCGGTCGTCCTGATCGGTGCAGGCTTGCCGCAGCTGGTCGGAAACATGGGCCGCTCCAAGTCCTACGCCGAGCGGTTGTTCGACTTCCCGAGCATCGGCCCCTTGTCGAACGACGATGCCGCAGCCGCCATTTCCGGACCGATTGCGCACGAGGAGGAGCGCATCCAGGGTCTCGCCGTGCAGCGTATCGTCGAGCGGTCGCAAGGCTATCCCTACTTCCTGCAGGTCTGGGGCTATCAGTCCTGGAACCATGCGCCGAAGTCGCCGATCCGCCGGACGGATGTCGAACAGGCGGAGCCTGCCGTCCTGCGCAGCCTCGACGAGGGGTTCTTCCGGGTGCGGTTCGACCGATTGACCCCCGGGGAAAAGTCGTACCTCGGTGCGATGGCGGAGCTCGGGCCCGGTCCGCACCGGTCCGGCGACATCTCGGAAGCGCTGCGCGTCAAGGTCCAGAGCGTTGCGCCGACGCGAAGCAGCCTGATCAGGAAGGGGATGATTTACAGCCCCGCGCATGGCGATACCGCCTTCACGGTGCCGATGTTCGACGAGTTCCTGAAACGGCAGATCCAGCGCGTCAGCCGCGCTCGCGGATCCTGAAATGCAGCCCGCCCTTGGGCGTCAGCGTGACGGTGGCGTTGATGCCGGGCGGCTCGGGGCCGACGTACTCGGGGCGGAAGCGGCGCAGCAGGATCGACAAGGCGAGCGTGTTCTCGACCTGGCTCATGGCGCCGCCGATGCACGAGCGCTTGCCGCCGCCGAACGGCAGGTAGGTATAGGGAATGCGCTTCTTGACGGCGTCGGTGCCCATCCAGCGCTCGGGCTGAAATGCCTCTGGGTCCGGCCAATACCTGGCATTGTGGTGCGCGCCATAGGCGAAGAGCACGATGCGGTCGCCGGCCTTGATCTCCTTGCCGTCGATGAGGTCCGGCTTGGCGGCGACGCGGATGAGCCCCCAGATCGGCGGATAGAGCCGCATCGTCTCCTGCACCACCGCGCGCGTGTAGGCCAGCGCCGAATAGTCCGCCGCCGTCGGCTCGCGTTCGCCGCAGACGGCCTCGCCCTCCTTGCGGATGCGCTCGGCGGCCTCCGGGTTGCGCGCGGTCTGGTAGAGCGCCCAGGCGAGCGTCAGCGCCGTCGTCTCAGTGCCGGCCCAGAGGTACTGCTTGAGCTCGTCGATTGCCTGCTGCTGGTCGAACTCGGGGATTGCGGGGTCGGCGACCGCCGCCTCGATCATCTTGAGCAGTGTGCGCTCGCGCGCCTCGCGAGGGTTGGCGGCGATGACCTCGGGCGGCACGCTCGCCCACACCTCCATCGCCTTGGCGGTGTCCTCCTCGGCAATCTCGAACTCCGCGCCCGCGACCTTCTTCAGCCGCACGGACTTGTGGTTCATCACGTCGGTGTAGGTCTTCACGCAATTGAACACGAAGTGCGGGTTGAAAGGCATGTCGCGGTCGAACAGCGCCTTGCAGATCATGTCGGCGGCAAGGGTCCAGGTCTGCTCGACCATCTCGACCGTCTCGCCGGTTCTGGCGAGCTCGCCCCACAGCTCCATCTTGGTGCGGATCGCGGCGAGGAAGTAGGGGATGTACTCGGCGAACATGTCCGGGTGAAACGCCGGCTGCTGCGGCATGCGGATCTTCTGCCAGAGCGCGCCGTCGTGAGTGATCATGCTCTTGCCGAAGATCGGCTTGAGGCCATCGAAATACTTGATGTAGTCGTCGGCCTTGGTCGCCAGCACGCGCTTGAAGTGCTCGGGCGCGGTGAGGAACACGACGCGCTGGTTGCCCATGTTGACCGGGATCACGCCGCCGTACTTCTCGGCGAGAAGCATCAGCCCGGTCATCGGATTGAGCGTGTCGCCGCGATGCAGCGCCGAGAGCTTGAACCAGATGCTCTCCTGCTCGCCGAGGCCTTGGGTATGGGCGGACTGCGCGCTCATCTCATGTCATCTTCCAGATCGAGCCCGGTTGGTAGCACCGCCGTTTCGGCACTGTCCAGGCAACGCCGGCCCGATGCGTCACCGTCGCGCGTCCGCAGATGCAGACCAGCCAGTCAGAGCGGCGGCGAGAACAGCGGCGCGCCTTGGTTAACCGCCGAGGTTAGGACGCGGCCCGGCTCGACGCGGGCTTCGCCCGAGGCAACGAGCCGCAGCGCATGCGGATAAAGCCGGTGCTCGGCGGCCAGCACGCGCGCGCCGAGCGTCTCCGCCGTGTCGCCCGGCAGCACACGCACGGCCGCCTGGGCGATGATCGGGCCGGAATCCATCTCGACCCGCACGAAATGCACCGTGCATCCGGTGATCAGCACGCCCTGGTCGAGCACGCGCTGGTGGGTATCCAGGCCGGGGAAGGCCGGCAGCAGGGACGGATGGATGTTGAGCAGCCGGTCCTGCCAGCGGTCGACGAACCCGCCGGTCAACATGCGCATGAAGCCGGCGAGGCAGACGAGGTCGATCCGGGCGTCCATGAGCTGGGCGTGCAACCTGGCCTCGAAGGCGACGCGGGTGGCGAACTCGGTGTGGTCGACGACCGTCGTCGCAAGCCCAGCGGCGCGCGCGCGCGCGAGGCCGCCGGCGTCCGGCCGGTTCGAGACGACGAGCGCGATCTCGGCGGGGAAGTCCGGCGCGCTCGCGGCCTCGATCAGCGAGACCATGTTGGAGCCGCGGCCGGAGATCAGGATGGCGGTGCGCTTCTTCATCGGCGTCGGGGACCTGCGCAGGGCGAATCGCATTCTCGATCTCGCGGTGAGATACCACGCCGGCCAGCGCGGGAGTACCGCTTCACGTCTGTGTGTAGCTCTGGAATAAGCAGGTGATTGCGGGCCGGGTCGCCAACGTGCAAGACTTGCGACCGCCGGGCGAGATGCTTGTTCGATATCAAGTGCGTGGCCGTGCGCCGCTGGCGCTGCCGCGCTGCCGCAACCGCGGATCCGGCGCCCCCGCCGATCCCCCATGACAACGAGGCTTCGATGACCCGCAGCTCCCGACTGATCGTCCTGTCGTCCCTTGCCGCCGCCGCACTCGGCTTCACGGCCGTCGTCCAGGCGCAGCAAGCGGGAATGTCGTTCTTCGTCACCAGCGCCGGCAAGGGCAACGGCGCCGACCTCGGTGGCCTCGATGGCGCCGATGCGCACTGTGCCGCGCTGGCGAAGGCCGCCGGCTCGAACGCCACCAGCTGGCGCGCCTACCTCAGCACCGTGATGCCGGGTGGCGAAGCCGGCGTCAACGCGCGCGACCGCATCGGCAAAGGGCCGTGGACCAATGCCAAGGGTGTCGTGGTCGCCAAAAGCGTCGACGATCTGCACTCCGAGACCAACAACATGACCAAGCAGACGATCCTGACCGAGAAAGGCGAGGTCGTCTCCGGCCGCGGTGATGCGGTGAACATGCACGACATCCTGACCGGCTCCGACCCGCAGGGCATGTACTCGACCGCCGGCGGCGAGACGACGTGCGGCAACTGGACCAAGAGCGGCGAGGGCTCGGCCATCGTCGGCCATCACGACCGCATCGGCCTCAAAGACACCCGCCACATGAAGTCGTGGAATTCCTCGCACGGCTCGCGCGGCTGCAGCCAGGATCTCCTCAAGGCCTCGGGCGGGGCCGGCATGTTCTACTGCTTCCTCGCCAACTGATCTCGGCTGCCAGCGGCCGGGCGCGTTGGACGCGCGCCCGGTTGCGCCGGCCGCGCGCGGAGTGCAGGATCGCTGACCAACCCGAATCGGGAGGCGCCGATGGCCACGCCCACGCGCGACGAGATCCACGTCTACTGGCAGCCCGGCTGAAGCAGCTGCCTCAGAACCAAGGAGTTCCTTGGTAAGCATCGAGTGCCGTTCGTCTCCAAGAACGTGCTCACCGACGCGGGCGCGATGGCGGAACTGTTGGCGTTCGGGCCGAAGCAGCTGCCGATCGTCGCGCGCGGGGAAAAGTGGGTCAACGGCCAGTCGCTGACGGCGGTCGCCGATCTCGTCGGCATCGACCTCGGCGAGATCCGGCATCTTCCCACCGCCGAGCTCGCGCGGCGCACCGACATCATCCTCGAGGCGGCGGTGCGGTTCTTCGCGCAGATCCCCGAGGCGAACCTCGGCGACGAGCTGCCTGGCCGGCCGCGGTCCTTTCTGCAGCTCACCTGGCACCTGTTCAACGTCGCCGATGCCCTGCTCGAGCACGAGGCCGGCATCCCGCTCACCAACATGAGCTACAACCGCAATCCCGCGGGAGAGACGACGCGGTCTGAGGTGCTCGCCTACGGCGCGGACGTGCGGCGGCGCTACGATGCCTGGTGGCAGGCCGCGCAGCATCGCACCGACTGGGGCGCCAAGGCCCAGGTCTTCTATGGCGATGTGACCCGCCACGAGTATCTCGAGCGCACGACGTGGCACACCGGCCAGCACGCGCGCCAGCTCATGTGGATCCTCGAGCGCCTCGGCATCGCGCCCGACCACCCGCTCGGTCCCGAGCTGTGGGCCGGCCTGCCGATGCCGGAGAAGGTGTGGGATAGCTAGAGCGCGTCCGACTTTGATGGAATCAGTTCTGGAGGACGGACGCGCTCCAAGTCCTTGCTCGAGAGTCTGATTCACGCTCTCGGTGGAAGCAGGACGCTTCCACCTCGAACGATCAGGCTCTAAGCGAGCGTTTCAGCGAGGCGGGTTCCGAGCAGGCGATCGTAGACGGCGAGCGTGCTCCGCTGCATGGCGAGGAGCGTGAAGTTTCGCGCGACGTGCGCTCGCGCCCGGGCGCCCATTCGGCTGCGCGCGGCGTCATCCATGGCCAGGGCCTGCGCGAGCGCATCGGCGAGCGCGTCGGCATCGCCCGGCGGCACGAGCCAGCCCGTGGTGGCGTCCAAGGCTTGGGCCGGCGTCGCGAGAACCGTCTCCGCGGGAGCGCCGATGGCAGTGGCGATCACCGGGCAGCCCATGGCCTGCGCCTCCGTCGCCGCACGGCCGAAGGCCTCGGGCTCGGTCGAGGCGACAATCGCGACGCGTGCGGCCAGGAACGCGGCCGGCACATCCTCCACGTGACCGGCTAGTCGCACGTGCCGTGAGAGCGCCGCGGCCTCGACCTGCCGGCGGAGCCCCGCCGCATAGTCGTCGCGGCCCTGGGCATCGCCGGCGAGCACGAGCACCGCGTTAGCCGCCAGCCGGCCCTCGGCCGCGAGGCGCGCGAAGGCGGCGATGGCGACGCTCTGCCCCTTCCAGCCGGTGAGCCGCGCGACCTGCACCGCGACGGGCGCGTCCTTGTCCACGCCCCACGCACTTCGCAGCGCTTCGACGCGGGCCGGGTCGACGCGCGCGGGATCGAAGCGGGCGGGATCGATGCCGCGATGAATGACCGCAATGCGATCGGCGGGCGTGCCATAGCGGCTCCGCACGAGATCGGCGGTGAAGGCGGAATTGGCGATGACCACGTCGGCCCGCGCCATGACGCCGTTGTAGAGCCGTTTCAGCGAGTTCGTCTCGCCATAGGCACCGTGGTAGGTCGTCACGAACCGCTTGCCCGTGCGGCGCGCTGCGGCGAGCGCGCTCCAGGCCGGGGCGCGGCTGCGGGCGTGGACGAGGTCGACGCGCTCTTGCGTGATCAGCCGAGCGAGTCGCAGCGCATTGTGCGCCATGCGCACAGGATTTTTGGTCGCCGCCGGGAACGCGACGTGCTCACCGCCTGCCGCACCGATGCGGCCGGCCATGCGTCCGCCTGCGCTCAGCACCAGCGCCCGTCCGCCCGCGCGCACGATCGCGTCGGTAATCTCGATGGTCGACAGCTCCGCGCCCCCCGTGTCGATCCGCGGGATGATCTGGAGTATGGTCGGGCGCCACGTTCCCACCGTAGGATGACCTGCTCAGCAACCTGGGAAATCTTAGAATGACGGAGCGGGCGCCGCAAATGATCGAAGTCGGCACGGGCGCAGCCCGCCGCCGCGTCGCGACGCTCATCGATGCCGGTGCCGCGCCCGGGCTCTTCTGGCTCTCCGGCTTCAAGTCCGACATGGTCTCGACCAAGGCGAGCGCGCTTGCCACCTGGGCGGCAGGGAAAGGGCTCGCCTGCACGCGGTTCGACTACTCGGGCCATGGCCAGTCCGAAGGCCGGTTCGAGGACGGCACGATCAGCCGCTGGCTCGAGGAGGCGCGCACGGTGCTCGATCGCCTGCCGCAAGCGCCCCGAATCGTCGTCGGCTCGAGCATGGGCGGCTACATCGCGCTGCTCCTGTTGCGGGTGCTCATGCGCGAGGAACCCGCCGCGGCCGCCCGGATCAAGGCGCTCGTGCTCATTGCGCCGGCCTGGGACATGACCGAGGAGCTGATGTGGAAGGAGTTCCCGGCGAGCGCACGGGCGGCGGTGATGGACCAGGGCGTATGGCTGCGTCCTTCGCTCTATGGCGACCCCTATCCGATCACGCGCGCGCTGATCGAGGATGGCCGTCGCCATCTCCTTGGCCGGACGCCATGGGACCCGGGCCGGCCGGTGCACATCATGCACGGGCTGCTCGACCCCGACGTGCCGTGGGAGCACACGCTCGAGCTCGAGAGCGTGCTGACCGGCGGGCGCGTGCGCGTCTCCGCCGTGCCGGACGGCGAGCATCGACTGTCGCGGCCCGAGGACCTCGCGATGCTGGTCAGCATCATCGACGGGCTCGTGCAGGTGGCGCCACTGACTTCGCCTTGACCTCCGCGCCCGCTGCAGCTATGACGCTCTCGAACGTCGTGGTGATTTGGCCGGCCGGCTTGCAGCCACGTTAAACAACTCGCTAAAGGGGCCGCGCGCGCACCTGGTTATCGACCGCGCTGTGCCCTGTGGCCGGCCGCCTGTCGAAACCGGGTTTTCTTTTTGGAGCGCGCGACATGACGACCGCCAAGACCCCCGCGGAAAAGTCCGCGGACGAACACTGGGCCCCCGAGACGCAACTCGTCCACGGCGGAACGCTCAGGTCGAATTTCGGCGAGACGTCCGAGGCGATGTTCCTCACGCAAGGCTTCGTCTACGACACCGCCGAGCAGGCCGAGGCCCGGTTCAAGGACGAGGATCCGGGCTTCATCTACTCGCGCTTCTCCAACCCGACCATCGCCATGTTCGAGGAGCGCATGCGCCTGCTCGAGGGTGCCGAGGCCGCGCGTGCGACCGCGACCGGGATGGCGGCGGTGACGGGGGCGATGCTCTGCTACCTCAAGGCCGGCGATCACGTGGTGGCGGCGCGGGCGCTGTTCGGCTCGTGCCGCTACGTGGTCGAGGACCTCTGTCCGCGCTTCGGCATCGCCTCGACGCTGATCGATGGCGGCAGCATCGATGCCTGGCGCAAGGCCGTCCGGCCCAACACCAAGGTCTTCTTCTTCGAGACGCCGGCCAATCCGACCCTCGATCTCGTCGACATCGCGGCGGTGTCGAGCCTCGCCCGCGAGATCGGTGCATTGGTCATCGTCGACAACGTGTTCGCAACGCCGATGCTGCAGAAGCCGCTGCCGCTCGGCGCCCACGTCGTCGTCTACTCGGCGACCAAGCACATCGACGGCCAGGGCCGCTGCCTCGGTGGCGTGGTGCTCTGCTCGGAAAAGTTTCTCAAGGACCACCTGCACACGTTCCTGCGCCAGACCGGGCCGTCGCTGAGCCCGTTCAACGCCTGGGTTATGCTGAAGGGTCTCGAGACGCTGCCGATCCGGGTGAAGGCGCAGTGCGAGACCGCCGCGGCGGTCGCCGAGCGCGTCGCCCGCATGAAGGGTGTGCGGCGCGTGCTCTACTGCGGCAGGCCGGACCACCCCCAGGCTCAGCTCGCGAAGCGGCAGATGACCGGCGGCGGCCAGGTCGTCACCTTTGAGCTCGACGGCGGCAAGGCTCCGGCGTTCCGCTTCCTCAACGCATTGCGGCTGATCCGCATCTCCAACAATCTCGGCGACGCCAAGAGCCTCATCACGCATCCCGCGACCACGACGCACCAGCGCCTGAAGCCCGAAGCCCGTGCCGAGCTCGGCATCACCGACGGCATGCTGCGCCTCTCGGTCGGGCTCGAGGCGGCGCCGGACCTGATCGCCGACCTGGAGGCCGGCCTCGCGGCGGCGTTGCGCTGATACCGTTGACGTTGTGGCGCAATCCATCTTGACCGGCCGGCGGCGGGGGTGGATCGTCGCCGCTCTGAACCTCATTCGCTCGTTCCGGCCATGTACGAAGCAGTCACCAACGGCATCCGCGTCCGCGTCCAGCCGGACTATTCCGAGCAGCAGTCGACGCCCGTCGACAACCGCTACTTCTGGACCTACACGGTCGAGATCCGCAACGAGAGCGGCATTGCGGTGCAGCTGCGCACCCGCCACTGGCGGATCACCGACCAGCAGGGCCGGCTCGAGGAGGTGCGCGGCCGCGGCGTCGTCGGCAAGACGCCGCTGCTGAAGCCCGGCGAGAGCTTCAGCTACACGTCCGGCTGCCCGCTCTCCACGCCCTCGGGCATCATGGTCGGCAGCTACCAGATGATCGACGAGAAGGGCGCCGCATTCGACGTCGCGATCCCCGCATTCTCCCTCGACAGCCCCTTCGCCCGCCGGACGGTGAATTAGCGGTCGGCCGCCTGGCGCACCCGGCGCTGGACGCCGGCGCGGCCGACCGGCTATGACCGCGCATTGAGGTCGAAAGAGCGTCCCCATGCCGCGCTACACGCCCCTCGTCGCCGAGTTGCCGGCGACCGTACCGTTCGTCGGCCCCGAGACGCAGGAGCGCGCACGTGGCCGCGTGTTCCGAGCCCGCATCGGCGCCAACGAGAGCGTGTTCGGTCCCTCGCCGAAGGCGGTCGCGGCGATGGCCGCAGCGGCGGCCGAGGGGTGGAAATACTGCGACCCGGAAAACTTTGATCTGAAGGCGGCACTCGCGGCCTACCACCGCGTGAAGCCGGAGAACATCGCGGTCGGCGAGGGCATCGACGCCCTCCTCGGCTACACCGTCCGCCTCGTCACCGAGCCGGGCGACGTGGTCGTCACGTCCGCCGGCGCCTATCCGACCTTCAATTTCCACGTCGCAGGCTTCGGCGGCCGGCTCGTGCGCGTGCCCTATTCGGGTGACCGCGAGGACCCCGAGGCGCTCATCGCCAGCGCCCGATCCATGAACGCGAAACTCGTCTACTTCGCCAACCCCGACAATCCGATGGGCTCGTGGTGGAGCGCCGCCGACGTGCAGCGCACGATCGACGCGGTGCCCGCCGGCACGCTGCTGGTATTGGACGAGGCCTATTCCGACACCGCACCGGCCGGCGCGATCCCGCCGCTCGATGTCGCCAACCCGCGCGTGCTCCGCTACCGCACGTTCTCGAAGGCCTACGGCCTCGCCGGCCTGCGCGTCGGCTACGTGATCGGCGAGGCGGGCGTCGTCAAGAGCTTCGACAAGATCCGCAACCACTTCGGTGTCAACAGGATCGCCCAGGCCGGCGCGCTGGCGGCGCTTGCCGATCAGCCTTACCTCAGAGACGTGCTGGCGCGGATCGCACGAGCGCAGGCGCGGATCGGCGAGATCGCTCGTGCGAGCGGCCTCGAGCCGCTGCCCTCGGCCACCAATTTCATGACCATCGATTGCCGCCGCGACGGCGCCTTCGCCAAGCGCGTGCTCGAGGCGCTGATCGCGCGCGACGTGTTCGTGCGCATGCCGGGCGTCGCCCCGCTCGACCGCTGTATCCGGATCAGCGCCGGGACCGATGCCGATCTCGACATTCTCGCCGCCGAGCTTCCCCGCGCGCTCGCTGCGACTCGCGCGGCGGCGTGAGCCGGGCTAGCCCTTGGCCCTGCAGAAGCCGTGGTACTGGGCGATCTGCGGCTCGCCGAACAGGCCGAAATGGCGAGAGTGTGCGGCGGGATGAAGGCCGCGCCGCGGATCCTTGTCATAGATCGTCGTCAGGTTCAGGAAGCCCTCGGCAACGACCTCCAGATAGTGGTTGGCGTTGACGGCGCGCACGACGCGGAGCGGGCCCTTGCCTTTGTCGGTCACGAGCGCGGCCTTCTGTCCGTCGAGGTCGATCTGCCCGATCTCGAATGTGAGCACTGCGGCGGGCCTCGCCTTGTACACGCCCTTGGCATAGCTGATCGTCGATCCGGCCTTGAACGTGCATAGGTAGGCGCCGGGGCCGTCCTCGCCGGCCGCTGGTGCCGACGCCGCAAGCGCGGTCGTGCAGGCCGCCAATCCGAGCCCGAGCGCCGCCCGTAGTGAGTAACCGAAGATCGCCATGGGCCTACCCAGTTGTGATCCTTGCAATCGTGCGGGAATGCTGATGCCGCCTAGCCCTACCACGGCTGTCGAATGGGCGGCAGCGTGTGCGCATGGTGCGGTTACCGGCAGCTCGAGCGGCACCTGCCGCAATGGGGCGCCCTATGGCGACGATACGTCATTGACGAGCAGCCGTCGCGAATCTGATAGTGCGGCCCGACAATCGTTCAATCCGGGCCACCGTATGAACTCCCCTCCGGAATCGACCACCCCCAGGCGCCAATTTGCGCCGTTGGCTCGGCGCGCGCTGTTCCTGGCTGCCTTCTGGCTCGCCGGGCTCGGGCCCCTGCTCGCCCAGCAGAACAGTGATTTCGTGCCGCGCGCGCGCCAGGCGATCCTGATGGATCAGGAGACCGGCGCGGTGCTCTTCCAGCACAACGCCAACGAGCCGGTGCCGCCGGCCAGCATGTCGAAGCTGATGACGCTCGCGGTGCTGTTCAAGACGCTGAAGAGCGGCCAGCTCAAGCTTTCCGACGAGTTCCTGATGAGCGAGGGCGCATGGCGGCGCGGGGGCGCCCCGTCCGGCACTTCGGCGATGATGGTGCCGGTCAACACGAAGGTGCGCCTCGACGAGCTGCTGCAGGGCATCATCATCCAGTCCGGCAACGATGCCTCGATCGCGGTTGCCGAAGGCCTCGCGGGCTCGGAGGAAGCGTTCTCCAGGGTGATGGCGGAGGAGGCCAAACGCATCGGCCTCAGGCATTCGACATTCCGCAACTCGACCGGACTCTACCACCCCGAGCACCTCATGAGCGTGCGCGATCTCGCCGTGCTGGCGCGCCACGTCACGCGCGAGTACGCCGACTACTACCACACGTTCAGCCAGCGCGAATTCGCCTACCGCAAGCACAAGTTCATCAACCGCAATCCGCTGTTGTTCCTCAACATCGGCGCCGACGGGCTGAAGACCGGGTTCATCAAGGAATCGGGCTATGGCATCGTTGCCTCCGCCAAGCAGGGCGAGCGGCGCCTGATCGCGGTGCTCAACGGCTGCGCGACGGCGGAGGAACGCAAGGAGGAGGCGCGTAAGCTCTTCGAGTGGGGCTATCGCGCGTTCACCGAGTTCAAGCTGTTCGACGCTGGCGAGGTGATCGGGCAGGTGCGGGTGTGGGGCGGCGACCGCATGTACCTGCCGGTTGCCGGCCAGACCGATGTCCAGGTCATCCTGCCGCGCTTTCCTGCGAACCAGAAGCTCAGGGCTGAGATCGTCTACAACGGCCCTCTGAAGGCCCCGATCAGGAAAGGCGACCCGGTGGCGCGTCTGCGCGTGACGAGCACCACCAAGGCGCAGAACGAGGTGCAGCTCTACGCCGCCGAGGACGTCGCGCCGAGCGGCATGTTGCGGCGCGGCCTCGACAGCCTCGCCCATCTCGCTACCCGCTGGCTGCCGTGATCGGAGCGCGCCATTGGACCGGGCGCGCAATTCTTCGGGGCACTGCTGGTCGAGTCATGATGAGTCCTCCCATGGGAAGCTGTCGAGCCGCTGCGCTCCGGTCTCGGTGATCAGCGCCTGTGTCTCGAGCTTGATGCACTCGGGCCCGCCCTGCTCGCCGATCAGGCTCTCGACGCACAGCACCATGCCAGGCTCGAAGCGGCTCGCGATGGGGCGCGCGGCGAAATCGACATGCGTCGGTACCGACGGCCACTCGTCGACCATGCCGACGCCGTGCAGCGCCACCGAATAGCGGCAGGGCTGATAGCGCTCGGGGATGCGCCAGCTCTTCTCGTTGAACTCGGCAGACGTCATGCCCGGCCTCAGGAGGGCGAGATTGTGCTCGATCTGCTCGCGCGCGACCGAATAGAGCGTGCGCTGGCTGCCCGTCATCGACACATGGCCGATTGTCCAGGAGCGGGAGAGATCCGCGCAGTAGCCGTAGGGGCCGACCATGTCGGTGTCGAAGGAGAGCATCTCGCCCTCGCGGCACACCTTGTCGGAGCACTCCTGGAACCACGGGTTGGTGCGCTCGCCCGCTGCCAGCAGCCGCGTCTCGATCCATTCCCCGCCGGAGCGGATGTTCTCGTAGTGCAGCTCCGCCCAGATCTCATTCTCGGTCCGGCCGGGGATCGAGCTGGCATACATGCGCGCCATGCCGGCCTCGCAGACCCGGATCGTCCAGCGCATCAGCCCGATCTCATCGGCACTCTTGATCGCGCGTGCGTGCTCGGTCAGTTCCTGCCCCTCGACCAGGATGATCCCGCGCTTGCGCAACGCATCGACGCCGAGCGGCTCCATCTTGTCGACGGCGAGGCGCATGTTGCCACCGCCGCGTGAACGCACGATGTCGGCGATCTCGTCGGCCCAGGCCTCGACGCGTTGCGCCAGCAGGTTGCCCGACGAGAAGTAGAACCAACTTTTCGCGGTGCGGACCTCGTCGACCGTCTCGATTCCCTTCGCGAGATGCTCGGACTTGCCGTACTCGAAGGCGATGGCGTGTCCGTCCGCTCCAATCAGCGCATAGTGGGACGCGTTGTGCATCATCCACACCTGCATGTTCGAGACGTCGAGGGCGTAGCGGATGTTGACCGGATCATAGAGCAGGATCGCCGCGCAATCGTGCGCGCGCACCTGCTCGACGATGCGGCGCTTGCGATAGCCGCGCGCCTTGACGAGCGTGGCATGCGGGATCGGGCTCCGCAGCGGTTTGTCCGCGCCCTCCTTGTTCAGGTATTCCTTCTTGCGCGGATCGGTGAACACGTCTGCCATGGCGCCACTCCGGCTCACTTCGGCTTCGAGATGCGGGTCTGCTGCACGTCCTCGCCCGGGTCACGCACCGCGATCGAAGTATCGAGCGGATAGTAGTCGCTCTTCTCGGCGGTGAAGATCTGCGCGCCCGCCTCGAGGCCGGTCGGCGGGTCGAGCGAGCCCGCGGCAATCGAGATCGAGTCCCGGTCGGGCTTGTCCCAGAACAGCGACGAGCCGCAATTGGCGCAGAAGCCGCGCCGCGCGATCGGCGAGGACTGGTACCAGGCGAGGTCGCGGTCATCGAGAAACGTGACATTGGCACGCATTGCGTTCGTGTAGACGCCGACGTGGCCGTGCCACTGGCGGCACTGCGCGCAGTGGCAAAAGGAGACGGCTCGGAACGGGCCTGTGGCGCGGAAGCGGACCGAGCCGCAGAGGCACTGGCCGGTGAGCGTCTTGGTCATGGGGGCTTTCCCTCGCCGATGGAGCCTCACTGCGTCAGGTCGGCCGGAGGACCGACTTCACCGATCCAAGCATAAAGCGCCAGCATCGGCGCCGTCCCCGCGCGCATGGCATGGCGGACGTGCGGCGCATGATGGATCATCGTGCCGGCTGGGGCCTTCGTCCATCCGTCGCCCTCGCGCCACCAATCGGCTGTCCCGGCGACGACGTGATATGTCTCCTCGGCCGCATGGGCGTGATCGGGGTAGTGGATGCCGGGTGCGAGCAGCAGGAATCCGATCCGGACATCGTTGGAGCGGAACGTGCGTTCCGGCCCGACAAGCTCGACATAACCATAGCCTGCGACGAAGCCGGCCCCCATGCGGGACACCGGGTAGTTGGGATTCTGCAGCCAGGCGAGCTGCAGTTCAGCCGCCCCGAGCGCCGTGCCGGTCGCGTTAAACGGACCGCTGCTCGCCTCGGACAGGGCGGTCGCCAGCCATTGGCGAACCGGCAGCACGCGTGCGGCCTCGATTGAGGCCGCGCGCGGTGCCGCCTCGGCCCGCGTAATGACGCGCCGCAACATTGCCGCCGCGGCGTCTGCACCCCTCGATCCTTCGCGATAGTGTTCAAGGACCGCATCGCGCAGCCGATCGAGCGGGTCGCGGGACATGGCCATGCGCGGCTTCATTCGGCGGAGGGCCGCGGCGCTCGTCCGAGCGGATGCGCGACCTCATCGTGTGGTCGCAGCAGAAAGCGCGCGAACACGTCGCCATAGCCCCGGTAATGCAAGCCACCATTTGCATCGAGCAGTCGCACGCTGTTCTCGCGCCAGTAGCGCGGCAGCGCATACCAGGCGAGCCCGGGGCACTCGTGGTGGGCGGCGTGGAGGTTGTTGTTGAGGAACAGCAGCGACAATGGTCCCCGCCCCTCGACGATGGCAGTGCGCCGGTCAACGTCCGCATCCGCGCGATGCTCGCAGAACGAGCGGATCAGCATCAGCGACGTGCCGGGCAGTGCGAACGCGACGACATAGAGCCAGAGGCTCATATCGCAGACCGCGACGAGCCAGAGGCAGACGAGGCCCGCCGCGAGGAGGTGTGCGGCCCAGGTCGCGAGCAAGGTCCGGTTGCCGGCGAGGAGCATCCGTGCCTCGCCCGCCAGAAACGTGCCGATCGACCAGAACGGGCCGATCAGCAGCCGGCCGGCAAGCGTCGCCTGGACGCGCAGCGCGAGCTTTGTGAGAGGAGACGTGCGGGCCCAGTCCTCAGGCGTCAGATAGCGCGACTCCGGATCGTCGAGCGGGTCCGTCAACCGCGTATTGTCGTGGTGCTGCAGGTGGCTCGCGCGATAGCGCGCATAGGGCAGCCACAATGCGAGCGGCGGGAAGGCCAGCGCATCGTTGAGCCAGCGGATGCGCGTCGGGTGGCCGTGCAGCACCTCGTGCTGCAGCGAGGAATGCCAGCATACCAGCCACGCGCCGAGCGGCACCAGGAGCCAGAGCGGTACGTACGCATGAAACAGCGTCAGGCTGATCCAGCCGCCGTAGATCATCGCGGCAAGCGCCAGCGTCGGCCATTCGATGCCGCGCGTCGGTTCACTGCGTTCGCCCGGTCGCTGCATCATGCAATAACCGCGAGGCCATTGGCCTCGGCCTCCTCGGCCCAGCGCTCGGCGATCCCGTATGTCGCGGGATCGAGGCGTGCGAAGCCCGTGATGCAGAGATCCGCGCGCAGCGCCTGCAGCTCGCCCGTGTCCCCGACGCGGAGCAGCGCTGCCGCGAGCTGCTCGACGACGCCATCGGTCATGCCCCGGGAAGCCATCAATGCGGGGATCGGCACCACGGGCGTGCTCGCGACGACGCGCACCTGCCGCGTCAGCTCGGGCAGATGCCGGCACATCAGGCTGAAGGCGAAGCTGTCCTGCGGGCCGACGTCAGCGCGATTTTCGATGATCGCCTCGAGCACGCGGCGCGGCGTGGTGAGCGGGCCGAGCACTTCCGAGAACAAGGGGCGGCCGGCGGCCATGCGATGGGCCATCAGGTGATGGCGTGGCGCGTTGTAGCCGGAGTGGGAGTCCGCAATGGTGAAGGCAAATCGGTGGCCGAACGTGCTCTCGAGAGACGTGAACGGGCTGTCGGCGCGGACGATGAAATGCGAGCAGTAGACCGCCCGCCCGCCGCTCCAGGGCGCCGACGGCACCGGCGCGGCGACCAAGCGGTGCGTGCGCCCCTGCCGCCACCAGGGCCAGCCGCACATGAAGGTGCAGGCGAGGTCCGATCGGGCCCACAGGTCGCCCAAGGGCGCCGGGAAGGCGTGGTCGATCACCGAGAGCGCGATGCCACTTGCACGGGCGAGCCAGCCGAACAGCTCCCGCCACGCGGCCGCGGCGGTCGGGGCGATCGCATACATCCGGGCGTTGGCGATGAGCTCGTTCGGCATCTGAGACCGCGGCGGCTGGCTGCCCAATTCTTAGCGAAAAAACACGCCCGGCGACATGCCTCGCGGCAAGTCATCGGCGCCAAAAAAGCTCAAGGGACCCGAGCGGGTCCCTTGGCACTGCAAGCGAAGCTCCGGTCGGCGGATCAGTGAACCTTGGCCCACAGCCGCTTCTTGGCGAAGTAGAGGAGGACCGAGGTGACCAGCAGATAGAGCAGCACCTTCCAGCCCATGCGCTTGCGCTCGTCGTGCTTGGGGTCGGCAGCCCAAGACAGGAACGCAGTCACGTCGCGCGCGTTCTGCTCGAGCGAGCCGGTGGCGCCGGCATCGGCCTGGTACTTGATGAAATTGTCCTTCGCCAGCGGCGGCACCATGGCAATCTGGTATCCGGGAAAGGCGGCATTGAAGTTCATGCCGTCGGCAAGCTTCAGGTTGCCAGGCGGGTTCCTGTAGCCGGTCAGCAGCGCGTAGAGGTAGTCGGCGCCGCCTTCCTGGTAGCCGTTGACGACGTCTCGCACCATCGAGAACGGGTGCAAGTACCAGGGCCCGAGGTATTCGACGTTGCGCGCGCGCGCGATCAACGAGAGATCCGGCGGATAGGCGCCGTTGTGGATCGAGCGCGCCTCCTTCTCGTTCTTGAACGGGGAGGGCAACGGATCAGCGAGCTTGCCCGGCCGCTGGAACATCTTGCCGTTGTCGTCGGGGCCATCCTCGACCTTGAACGAGGCGGCGAGCGCCTTGACCGATTCTTCCGGAAAGGCCGGGCCGCCCGCTTGGGCGAGATTGCGGAACGAGATCCGCTTCATCGCGTGGCAGACGGCGCAGACCTCCTTGTAGATCTGGTAGCCGCGCTGGAGCTGCGCCTTGTCGAACGTGCCGGTGACGCCCGCGAAGCTCCACTTCTGCCTGTCGATGTGGACCGCTTCGCTGGCCGCGAGGAGCGGGGTCGGCGCGACCACCGCTGCCAACACCAAGGCCTGGAGTGCCGTCCTGATGGTTCTCGTGATCATGTCGTTGCTGCCGGTTGTCCTCGGGATCTCGATCGCCTCGTCAGCGCTTTTCGGGCGCCGCCGCCGCGGCTGCCTTGGCACCGCCGCCGCCAGGGCCGAGCACCGCCTCGGTGATCGAGCGCGGCAGTTGCCTCGGCGTCTCGATGATGCCGACGATCGGCATGACCAGCAGGAAATGCGCGAAGTAGTAGAGCGTGAAGACCCGCGCCCACATCACATAGACGCCCTCTGCAGGCTTAGCGCCGAGATAGCCGAGCGCGAGGCATGAGATCACGAAGAGCCAGAAGAACCAGCGGTAGATCGGCCGGTACTTGGTCGAGCGCACGCGGCTCGTATCGAGCCACGGCACGAAGACGAGGATCGCGATCGCCGCGAACATGGCGATCACGCCGCCGAGCTTGGAGGGGATCGCACGCAGGATCGCGTAGAACGGCAGGAAATACCACTCCGGCACGATGTGCGCCGGCGTCGCGAGCGGATTCGCCTCGACGTAGTTGTCGGCGTGGCCGAGCCAGTCCGGCGCGTAGAATACGAGCCAGGCGAACAGCAGCACGAACAGGCTGAGCGCGAACAGGTCCTTCATCACCGCGAAGGGCGCCATCGGCACCGAATCAGCCTTGGCCTTGATGTCGAGGCCGGTCGGGTTGTTCTGGCCGACCACGTGCAGCGACCAGATGTGCAAGGCGACGAGGCCGGCAATGACGAATGGCAGCAGATAGTGGAGTGCGTAGAACCGGTTGAGCGTGACGCCCGAGACCGAATAGCCGCCCCACAGCCACTGCACGATCTTGGTGCCGAGGCCCGCGATCACGCCGTCGAGCGAGGAGAACAGGTTGGTGATGACGGTGACGCCCCAGAAGCTCATCTGGCCCCAAACGAGCGTGTAGCCCATGAATCCCGTGGCCATCATCACGAGGAAGATGATGACGCCGATGATCCAGAGGATCTCGCGCGGCGCCTTGTAGGATCCGTAGTAGAGCCCGCGGAACATGTGGATGTAGACGGCGAAGAAGAACATCGACGCGCCGACCGCGTGGATGTTGCGGATGAGCCAGCCGTAGTTCACGTCGCGGCGGATGTGCTCGACGGAATCGAACGCGTCGTTCGCGCTCGGCGCAAAGTGCATGGCGAGCACCACGCCGGTCACGATCTGCACCACGAGGCAGAAGGAGAGGATGCCGCCGAAGGTCCACAGGTAGTTGAGGTTGCGCGGCGTCGGAAAATCCACGAACTGCCCGTGCATCATGCGGGCGATCGGCAGGCGCTCGTCCATCCACTTGGCGAAGCGGCTCGACGGAACGTAGGTCGACTCGTGATTGGCCATCGCTGGTTGGATCCTCAGCCGATCTTGATCTTGCTGTCGGAAACGAACTCGTAGGGCGGCACATCGAGGTTGCGCGGCGCCGGGCCTTTGCGGATGCGCCCCGAGGTGTCGTAGTGCGAGCCGTGGCAGGGGCAGAACCAGCCGCCGTACTCGCCCTTCTGGTCGGCCATGCTCTGGCCCTTCGGGATGCAGCCGAGATGGGTGCAGATGCCGACGAGGACGAGCCAGTTCTCCTTGCCCTTCTTGACGCGATTGGCGTCGGTGCCGGGCGCGCGGTCGGTCATCGCCTCGTTGCGCGCACTCGGGTCGACCAGGTCCTTGGCGGCGACCTTCTGCGCGGACTCGATCTCGGTCTTGGTGCGGTTGCGGATGAACACCGGCTTGCCGCGCCACATCACGGTGATCGCCTGGCCCTCCTTGACGGGCTTCAGGTCGATCTCGACCGACGCCAGCGCCTGGGTCGAGGCGTCCGGGTTCATCTGCGAGATGAACGGCCACAGCGCCAGCGCGCCGCCGACACCGGCGAACGTCTGGCCGGCCACGCTCAGGATGTCCCGGCGGGTCGGGTGGTCGGCCTTATCGGCGGTTGCGGACAAGAAAGCCTCCTCTCGTCTCGTCGAAGCCTCGCGGAGCACGGTCGTCATTCGCGGGCGCGGCCCAGGCCCGACTGCATCGGTCGCTGCCCGGTTGCACCGCACTCGAAAGGCGGCGGCCGCCAGCCGAGCCGGAGACCTGCCAAAAAGTCTAAAGGAAGTCCCCCGCGGCCCCACACGGGGCGTTTTGACACGCGCTCTTTTGGCATCCTTTGCCCACCCTCTCAAGGCTGGCCATGCACTCCCTGAAGAGGCAATTTGGCGCACGCGCGCTTGGAGCCGGAGCGACGATGCGGATCGCCCTCTACCAGCCAGACATCCCGCAGAACACGGGGACGATCTTGCGCATGGCGGCCTGCCTCGGCGTTGGCGTCGATCTGATCGGGCCGGCGGGTTTCGATGCGTCCGACCGCGCCCTGCGCCGCGCCGGGCTCGACTACCTCGCGCACGTCGACCTCACGCGCCACGACAGCTTCGATAGCTTCTGGGCGGAGCGGGTGCGCGTCGGCCGCCTCCGGTTGCTGCTTGCAACCACCCGCGGGGAGGTCCGCCATGACGAATTCGGCTTTCTCGTCAACGACATACTCATGCTCGGCCGCGAGAGCGCGGGGGTTCCGGAGGCCATTCACCACGCCGTTGCGGCGCGCATTCGCGTGCCGATGCGGGAAGGCCTCCGCTCACTCAATGTCGCGGTCTCGGCGGCCATCATCACCGGCGAGGCATTGCGCCAGACCGGCGGACTGCCGGCCTGACCGGGCACCGGCGAAACCCGCTCGCGGGCCGCCCGCCGTGACATTCCGGTCACGCCTAACTTATTGCTGGCGCTCAGTTATTTCGCCGCGGGACAAGCCTTTCCGAACGCGGTATAGGGCGCGCGATGCATGTCGTGACCACAACCAAAGCACTGCAGGCGGTCTGCGCACGACTCGCTCGTCATCCGTACGTCGCTGTCGACACCGAGTTCTTGCGTGAGCAGACGTTCTGGCCGGTGCTGTGCCTCGTGCAGATGGCCGGCTCCGAGGACGAGGTGATCGTCGATCCGCTGGCGTCGGGGATCGATCTCGCGCCGTTCTACGAGCTGATGCTCGACCCGCGCGTGACCAAGGTATTCCACGCCGGCCGCCAGGACATCGAGATCGTCTACAACAAGACCGGCCAGGTGCCACAGTCGATCTTCGACACGCAGGTCGCGGCGATGGTGTGCGGGTTCGGGGAGTCCGTCAGCTACGTCAATCTCGTCAAGAACCTCACCGGCGAGGATATCGACAAGAGCTCACGCTTCACCGACTGGAGCCGGCGTCCGCTGTCCGACAAGCAGCTTCAATACGCGCTCGGCGACGTGACCCACCTGCGTGCGATCTACGCCAAGCTCGACGAGGACCTGCGGCAGTCCGGTCGCCATCCGTGGCTGCAGGAGGAGATGGCGGAGCTCGCTGATCCCAAGACTTATGACACCAATCCCGAGGACGCCTGGCGGCGGCTGAAGCTGCGCGTCAAGAACCAGAAGGCGTTGGCGGTGTTGATCGAGCTCGCCGCCTGGCGCGATCGTGTGGCGCAGGCGCAGGATGTGCCCCGCGCCCGCGTGCTGCGCGACGAGGCGCTGTACGATGTCGCCAACCAGATGCCGACCGAGGCCGCGCGTCTCGGCGAGCTGCGCAGCCTGAGCGAGGGTTTTGCGCGGTCCGCCCGCGCGAAGGAGATCATCGAGGCGGTCAGGCGCGGCCTCGCGCGCGATCCAAAGTCGGTTCCGCGCATGCCGTCGGGCCAGCCGATCTCGGCGGAGGCAGGCGCGCTGGTCGATCTGCTGCGTGTGCTGCTCAAGGCGACGGCGGCCCGCAATCGCGTGGCGCCGAAGATGATTGCAGACAGCGACGATCTCGAGCGGATCGCGACCGGCGGCGACGTCGATCTGCCCGCCCTCAAGGGGTGGCGGCGCGAGATCTTCGGCGAGGATGCGCTGCGGTTGAGACGCGGCGAGATCTCGCTTGCCGTCCAGCACGGCAAGGTGGTGACCGTGCCGAGTGCCAAGTCGGCCGCGCGCGGTGTCGAGCCCGCTGCGGCAAAGCATTGACGCGGGATTACCGCGGCAACCGCATAATCTGATTTTCTCGCACGCAAGTGCGACGGAAGGTCGTCGACGCGGCGTTTCGGCTGCATCGAGCGCCGCGGAGCGCGAGCTTGCGGGGCCGCGCTCGGGACGAATGTTCAACAGAGCCGACGAGGATCTTGCATGTCAGTTTCGCCAGCGCTCAAGCATTTCACCATCGCTGCCGGGATGCTGGCCGCCCTAGCTCTATCGGCGGGCGCGCAGCTGGCACCTACAACGCCCGTCCCTCAGCCTCCTGCCACGGCCGCGCCGGCTCTGACGCCACCACCCGTCGCGCCTCCGGGGGCGCCAGAGGTGGCCGCCGAGGCCGGGCGCCGGCGCGGCGGACCGCTCGCCGCCTGCCGCGCCGACATGCAATCCTTGTGTGGTGACATCGAGCGGGGTCGCGGTGCTCGCAAGTCGCGGCTCGAGTGCCTCGTCGAGAACCGCGACAAGGCTTCGCCGGCGTGCGCGGCGGCCATCGCCGAGGTCGAGGCGGGACAGCCGGGGGATGGACGCGCCCGCAAACGTCGCGAGGCCGGCACGCGCGGCGCCATGGCGGCGTGCCGCACCGACGTCGCGACCCACTGCGGCAACATCGAGCCTGGCAGCGGCGGACGCATGCGCTGCCTGCGCGAGAATGCCGCCAAGCTCACCCCTGAATGCACCGCCGTGCTCAACGAGCGACGTACGGCCGCGGTGCAGACGCGGCGCGCACTCCGCGCCGCGTGCGAGCCCGATGCGGCATTGCTGTGCTCCGGCATCGAGCGCCAGAGTGGTGGCCTGCGCCGGTGCCTCGCGGAAAACACGGCCAAGCTCTCGCCGGCCTGCGCCGAGGCCGTGGCGCAAGGCGGCCGGCGGGACGCTCGCGGCTGAACGTTGTCGCCGGAACAGCGGAGCCGATCAGCGTTCAGTGCCGACCCGGCTCCGCTGGCACAGCCGCCGCAAGTGCCCGCACCTGCCGCGCGAACCGCGTCTCGGTCCTCCACATCATGTACACGAAAACGCCGGCATTGATCGCGACGAATGCCAGATCGCGGGGGCCTGAGCGGGCGCCCGTCGGGTAGCCGATGGCAAGGATCAGCGTGACGATGCCCATCAGCGCGAGACATGCGATGTTCTTGCGGCATTCGGTCGCCAACGCCTCGCGCATCGTCGTGTCGAGGCCGGCAACCGTGCCACGGGCGTTATGCCAGGCCGTATAAGCGAACCCGACGATCGATATGGCGACGTAGGCGAGGTAGAGCCAGAAGAAGGTTGCCGGCTGGTCGAAGGTGCGCGCGAGCGCAATTGCGCAGGCGCCGATGGTCAGCGGGATCATGATCTGGTTGATCGATGGCGGCACGGGCAGCACCGCCGCCAGCAGCAGGTGAAAGTAGAAGGTGCTCGCAATGCACATGAACGCGACATCGGCGAAAAGCCAATCTCCCCACGCGAGGCCGCCAGCGCTCCGCGACAGGTCGAGCAGGTGCAGAACCAGGAGCGAGAGCGCGATCCCCTGAACAACCTGGACGCCCACGAGCATGCTCTGCGGGCCAAGGGTGCGGAGTCGCGCGCCGACAGCATCCTCGGGCGCGCGCCCGGACGCGGCAGGCCGGCTCTCGCGTGATGTCGGTTCCCCCATCCTCAGCTCATCTTTGCCGGCACGCGGCTGCGGCCGGCAGGCGCTCTCGGAGCGGCGGCCGGACGCTTCCTCGGGCCATAGTCGCGAATGATGTAGCGGTACATCTGGTCCGCCTTCACCCGCGCCTCGCTGGTCGACCAGCCGCGTACCGAGATTCCGGCCTCGTGAACGGTGTCGGGCGAGCCCGAGACCAGCGGATGCCACCAATGGAGATCCTTGCCCTCAGCGACCAGCCGGTAGCCGCATGTCGCGGGCAGCCAGTCGATCGAGCGCACCTTTTCCGGGTTGATCTCGACACAGTCCGGCATCAGCTTGTGACGGTTCGCATAGTCCGTGCAGCGGCAGGTGCCGGAATCGAGCATGCTGCAGGTCAACCGCGTCAACTGAACGACGCCCTTATCCTCGTCCTCGAGCTTGAGCAGGCAGCAGCGGGCGCAGCCATCGCAGAGCTGCTCCCACTCCGTCGGCGTCAGCTGCTCGAGTGTCTTGCGTCGCCAGAACGGCACATCGTCGCTGTCCAAGAGGCCCCTCGCAATCCGCCATCCGTCAGTGGTAGTAAATAACCACAATTCGGGCGCCATGTGATTCCTGATTTTGACCATGCGGTCGATTTCAGGCCGGGCGCTGGGTCGACGACAGGACGGCTGGCTTTGGGCGAAGGCTTCTTCAATCGCAGCAAGCGCGATCGGCTGATCAACTGGGTCAGCATCGATTCCTGGATCGATTCGAGCGTCGCCGAGACCTGGGAGCGCTGCAAGGACAGCTACAACGCGGCCTCGAGCTTCTTCGCGCGGTTCCGCCTGGCGGGCTGGAGGCGGCTGCTGAACGAGGGATTGTCGGAGGGGGCGACGCTCGGCACCGGCGGCCTGCTGGTGCTCTATGCGCTGGCGCTGCCGGCCTTTCTCGAAGTCGACGAGGGGCGCTGGCTGTCGACCGGCAAATACAGCGTCAAGTTCCTCGACCGCAATGGCAACGAGATCGGCAAGCGCGGCATCAACATCAACGATGCGGTTCCGCTCGAGGAGCTGCCGGACACCCTGATCCGCGCCACGCTCGCGACCGAGGATCGCCGCTTCTATGAGCATTTCGGCGTCGACGTGATCGGCGTGTTGCGCGCGCTCGTCACCAACGTTCAGGCCAACGAGGTGGTGCAGGGTGGCTCGTCGATCACGCAGCAGCTTGCCAAGAACCTCTTTCTGTCGAATGAGCGATCGCTGCAGCGCAAGATCAAAGAGGTGTTCCTCTCGATCTGGCTCGAGAGCCGGCTGACCAAGCGCGACATTCTGAAGCTCTATCTCGACCGCGCCTACATGGGCGGCGGCGCCTTCGGCGTCGAGGCAGCGGCGCAGTTCTACTTCGGCAAGTCGGTGCGCGAGATCAACATGGCCGAGGCGGCGATGCTCGCGGGCCTGTTCAAGGCGCCGACCAAGTTCGCACCCCATGTCAATCTGCCGGCCTCGCGCGCGCGGGCCAACGACGTGCTCTCGAACCTGGTCGAGGCCGGCTTCTATACGCCCGGCCAGGTGCATCAGGCCCGCCTCAATCCGGCACGTCCGATCGAGGTGCGCCGCGCCGCGAGCCCCGATTGGTTCCTCGACTGGGCTTACGAGGAGATTCAGCGACTTATGGAGGGCAAGGGCCACTATTCGCTGACCGCCCGCACCACAATCGATCTCGGCATGCAGCAGGCGGCCGAAGAAGCGTTGACCGGGACGATCCGCCAGTACAGCCGCACCCACAACGCCCGCACCGGTGCGCTCGTGTCGATGGAGCCCGCCGGCGCCGTCCGTGCGCTGGTCGGCGGCACGGACTACGGTGAGAGCCAGTTCAACCGTGCGACGCATGCGCGCCGCCAGCCCGGGTCGTCGTTCAAGCTCTATGTCTATCTCGCCGCGCTCGAGAACGGGCTGACGAGCAAGTCGACCGTTCGCGACAGCGCGCCGTCGCCTTGCGGGCCGCTCGGCTGGCAGCCGAAGAACTATGACGGCGGCTCTGGCAGCGGCCGCAGCCTCACCGCGCAGGACGCTTTCAAACTGTCGCTGAACACGATCGCCGTCGACCTTTCGCTCTACCGCCTCGGCCGCGACAGTCGCGACAAGGTGATCGAAGTGACCGAGCGGCTCGGCGTCGAGGGCGTCAAGAAGACCTGCTCGATCGCGCTCGGTGACACCGGCATTCCGCCGATCCAGCACACCGGCGCCTACGCCGTGTTCGCCAATGGCGGGCGCGCCTCGCGTCCGTTCGCGATCGTCGACGTTACCAATGCGAAGGGCGAACTCGTCTACGCGCGCGAGCGCGACGAGCCGGAGGCGCCGCAGATCGTCAAGCCATCGGTCGTCACGCAGATGAACCAGATGATGCAGGCCGTGGTCCAGGAAGGCACGGGCAAGCGCGCCGTGCTCGAGTTCACGCATTCCATCGGCAAGACCGGCACCAGCTCGAGCTATCGCGACGCCTGGTTCCTGGGCATGACCGGCGCGCTCGTCACCGGCGTCTGGCTCGGCAACGACGACTACCGGCCCATGATCATCCAGCCCGGCGCCCGCACCGGCAATGCCCAGGGCGTGACCGGTGGCGGGCTCCCCGCGCAGACCTGGCAGACGTTCATGTCCGTCGCCCACACCAACATGAACATTCCGACGTTGATGGGCCTCTCGCCACATCCGGTCCAGGTCGCCGAACAGCAGCGGCTCGCCGAGCTGAAACGAAGCGACCCGACGCTCGCGGCTGCAACGACGGCGGCGCAGCAGCGCAAGTCTGCGAGCATCATGCCCGAGCAGACACGTGATGCGCTCAAGCGGCTCGCCCAGTCGATGCGAAAGGCCGGCGGAATTGCCCCTGATGCGCCGGATCCGGCGCGGCCGCAGCCTGCGCCAGGCGCGTCCGAGCGCCGAGCCGATACCGGGCCGACGACCGCAACTTCCGGCACCACGACCCTCTCGAGCGGACGCCCCTGACGTGACCTCGCTGAGCAGCTATCATTTCCAGCTCGAGCGGATGCGGTCCGCCGCCGGCTCCGCCACCGGCCTCGTGAGCCGGTTCGGGCTCTTCATCGGCACCGCGCTCATCCTCGGCATCGGCACGAGCTGGTATATGATCGAGCAGGGCTCGCGCATCAGCGTGGCGCAAGCCGGTCCGTGGACCCACTGGAGCAACGTCGGCCTCGCCGACGCCGATCCCTACACACGCGCGCGCTTCGCTCGTCAGGGCAGCCTGCCGCTTCCCACCGATCTTGCCCGCACTTACGAGGCGCGGCGTGACGAGGACGGCCAGCGGCTGCACTCCTCGTGCGACTACGTCATCGAGGGGGAAGGCTTCGATGCGAACTGGTGGACGCTGACGGCATTCGACGAGCGAGGCCTGCTGATACCGAATGCGGCCGAGCGCTACGCCTACAACAGCCAGACCATCGCCCGCGCCGCCGACGGCAGCTTCGTGATCACGCTTTCGCGCGACGCGCGACCCGGCAACTGGCTGCCGACGGGTGGCGCCGGCCGCCTCGTCCTCGCCTTCGCGGTCGTGAATGCGCAAAGTCAGGCGGTCGGCTTGCCGAGCGTCGTAGCGCCGGCATTGCCGAGCATTCGGAGGCTCGCGTGCCGCTGAGACCGCGCGCTCCTGCACGTGGCACGCTGCGTCTCGTCGCAGCCGGACTGATCGCTGCGGCGATCGTCCACATCATCGCGACGCTCGCCGCGCCCTACGTCAACACCACCACTGCGTGGGCGCGCCTCAAGACGCGCGTGCCGGCAAACCAGATGGTTCTGCTGCCGCCGATCACGCCCGGCAGCCAGCAGCTGCCATTCCAGCTTCCGGATTTCCGCTACGCGGTCTGCCGCTACGACACCAGCCAGGGTCCGCTGCAGGTGCGCGTGCATCTGGCGAACCCCGGCTGGGTTCTGACCGTGACTTCGGCGCAGGGCGACAGCATCTACTCCGTGCAGGCGCAGGAACGCGCGCGCAAAGATGTGAACCTGCTGCTGGTGCCGCCGGGCGAGCGCTTCGTCGGCCTCGTCGGAGAGACCGCGGGCCTCGCGGCGCTCAATCTCGCGCTGCCGGCGCCGCACGGCCTGGTCGTCGTCCATGCGCCGAACTCCGGTGCGGCGTTTCGCGCCGCGAACGAGGCCGACCTGCGCAGGAGCTTGTGCCTGCCGCAGCCGCTGTAGGGCCCGACGAGGCGCGTGCGGCCTCGGGCCCGGCCGTCGGCTTGCAATCGCGGTGCGCAGCCGCTATGCCTCGGCCGTCGCCGAGGCGCGATCCGCCGCAGTAGCTCAGGGGTAGAGCATCCGCTTCGTAAGCGGGTGGCCGGGGGTTCAAATCCCTCCTGCGGCACCACTTGCACTCACAGCGTGACGATGACCTTGCCGAGTGCCGCGCGCTGGTCGAGAACGCGGAGCGCATCGGCGATCCGCGCGAGCGGGAACGTCGCATGGATGTGCGGCTTCAACTGGCCATGGCCGACCCAGTCGAGCACGCGCTCCATGTGCGCGCGCTGGCGCAGAGGCTCGCGCACCGCCATCTCGCCCCACACGATGCCGCGCACGTCGCAGTTCTTGAGCAGCACGAGATTGAGCGGAATGCGCGGGATCGCGCCAGCCGCGAAGCCGACCACGAGAAAGCGGCCCGCCCACGCGAGCGACCGGAGTGCCGCCTCAGCGTGGGCGCCGCCGACGCAATCGTAGATGACGTCCGGCCCCTTGCCGGCGGTCAGATCGCGCAGGCCCTGCTTGAGGTCGCTTGTCGCGTAGTCGAGCAGGTCGTCGGCGCCGTGCGCGCGGCAGAGGGCAAGCTTCTCCGCCGACGAGGCGACGGCGATGACCCGCGCCCCCGTCAACTTGGCGACTTCGACCGCCGCCAGGCCGGCGCCGCCCGCGGCGCCGAGCACGGCAAGGGTCTCACCGGCCTTCAGCGCACCGCGGTCGCCGAGACCGTGCATGGCCGTGCCGTAGGTGACGCTGAGGCCCGAGGCGACCACATCGCTCACGCGGTCCGGCACCTTCGTCAGCATCTCGGCCTTGACCGCGACCTTCTCGCGCGCTCCACCGGCGACGACGTAGCCGCACACGCGCTCGCCGACCGCAAGGCCTGTGACGCCGGGCCCGAGTGCGGCGACCTCGCCCGCGAGCTCGGCCGCTGGCGAGAACGGCAACGCCGGCCTGTACTGGTACTTGCCGCGCGTGATCAGCGTGTCTAGGAAGTTGAGCGCGGCCGCGCGCACCCGCACGACGACTTCGCCCGCGCCGGCGACCGGCTCGGCGACATCGGAGACGACGAGCCCGTCGGGCCCGCTGAGCGACGTGACGAGGGCGGCCTTCATGCAGGGACTCCGGACAGGGTGGCGGAGCAACGCAGAAGCTTAGTGGCTTGTCACGCTGGCGCCAATCGTCGAGCAGTCGGCAAGGCATTCGGGAGGCAGGCGCTGTGACCCGCGACGGCACCCGTGACATCGACCGCGAAGGCTGGCCGCCGCTGCCGCGCGGCTATTTCGCGATCGGAGCGGAGCGCATGTTGAAGGCCTTTAACCTCGGCAACCTGATGCGCTCCGCGCATGCCTTCGGCGCCCATTTCACCTTCACGATCGGGGCGACCTATCAGGCGCTCGAGGCCCGCGCCGACACCTCGAAAGGCCAGTGGCACCTGCCGCACTACGACTGGCCCCAGCTCGAGGCGCTGGCGCTGCCGGCGGGCTGCAGGCTGGTCGGCGTCGAGCTCGTCGAGGATGCAATCGACCTCCCCGCGTTCCGCCATCCGCTCCGCGCCGCCTACGTGCTCGGACCCGAGCGCGGCTCGCTGTCGGCACCGCTTCTCGCGCGCTGCGATTTCACGGTGCGCATCCCGACCCGCTTCTGCATCAACGTCGCCATGGCCGGTGCCATTGTCATGTACGACCGGGTCAAGAGCATGGTGCGCTTTCCCGAGCGCCCCGTGCGCGAAGGCGGCCCGGACGACCGCCGCAGAGTGCATGTCCGCGGCGGCCCCGTGCTCCGTGCCAAGGCGAAGGAATGACAGCGCGCCGCTGGCGTTCTATAGGATCCTCTCCCATGGCAACCACCCCCTGACGCGATGCAGCGCCTGTTTC
>Ga0209398_1000160_pt1 | contig 50714 bp, 48 predicted proteins | sample AshMeaBigSpring_FD_184125 | JGI IMG/M metagenome (GOLD analysis project Ga0209398, IMG submission 184125) | Groundwater microbial communities from Big Spring, Nevada to study Microbial Dark Matter (Phase II) - Ash Meadows Big Spring (SPAdes)... | ecosystem: Environmental > Aquatic > Deep...
CGTCCACCGGCCTTGAAACGTTCGACCCAGCGGGCAACGATCTTGGCCGAGACACCATAGGCATGGGCCGCTTGCGTTCTGGACGCGCGACCCTCGATGACGGCGAGAGCCATTTCTTCTCGACGCAACGGCGTCAGTCGGGCATTCTTATGAATGTTCATTCGGAGCGATCCTGAAAAACTGAGGTGTGATAACTCCAGTCTCCTCGATCTGCTTCGAATGGACAACCTATGGAAAGCTCACATCTAGCGCGCCATCGGCACGTCGTGGATATCCCCCTCCGGGTCGAAGCCATGCATGCGCAAGGCCCATTGCAGGCCCACAAGCGCACCCTTCACCGGCTGGATGATGATGCCCGCCAGAATGAGCGCGAGCATGGGCCAGAGCGCGACATGCAGCCAGAGCGGCCATTCCGCTCCGCGCTCCACCATGAGGTTGAGCGGCACGACGATATGCCCGACGATGAAAATCGTGGCATAGGCCGGAAGATCATCAGCGCGGTGGCCATCAAAAGCCTCACCGCAAACATTGCAGGCCGGGGCGACCTTGAGGAAGGAGGAGAAGATCCGCCCCTCGCCGCAATGAGGGCAGGTGCCGGAAAGCCCGCGCGTCATGGCGCTTTTCCAGTTCCGCGCCGGGAGGGGGGTGGGCTCTGCGCCATAAATCACGGTTTCGGGTATTGTCATCTTAGCCTCTGTTGCGGCGGGCATGGCGATCAACCCCGAAGGCCTTGCCGCGTTTTGGCGGGCGCTCCTCCGGTTTGAAACGCGATTTGCCGCGTGTCACCTTTACATAGCGCCCTTCGCTCAGCATTTCAAACCGCAAGGCCCCGGCCATCGGCGCGGCTTCGATCAGCCGCACCTTGACGCCATCACCAAGCCGGAAGCTCTCGCCCTTGCGCTGGCCGGTAAGGGCATGGGCGGCTTCGTCATAGCGGTAATAATCATCCCCGAGACTGCCCGCAGGAATAAGCCCATCCGCGCCGCTGACATCAAGCCGCACGAACAAACCGAAGCGCGTAACGCCGGTGATGCGCGCTGAAAAGCTCGCCCCCACCTGATCAGCGAGGTGATGCGCGATGAGCCGATCCACCGTCTCGCGTTCGGCGGCCATGGCGCGGCGCTCGGCGGCGGAAATCGCGCGGCCGATCTCGGCCATGGTGTCAGGCGTGGTGTCGGGCAGGCCATCATCCCCCAGGCCCAAGGCGCGGATCAACCCGCGATGGACGATGAGGTCGGAATAGCGGCGGATGGGCGAGGTGAAATGCGCATAACGCCGCAGATTGAGGCCGAAATGCCCGATATTGCCCGGCGCGTATTCCGCCTGCGCCTGCGCGCGCAACACCACCTCATTCACGATCTGGCGATGCGGGCTTTCCTTGGTGCGGGCGAGAATGCGGTTGAAAAGCTCGGGCCGCACCACCCCCTGTTTGGGGAGCGAAATGCCGATGGTTTCGAGAAAATCGCGCAGGCCTTGCATTTTCTCAAGGCTCGGATTGTCATGGATGCGGTAAAGCAGCGGGATTTTCGCTTTTTCGAGCGTATGCGCGGCGCAGACATTGGCGAGGATCATGAATTCCTCGATGAGCTTATGCGCGTCAAGCCGCTTCGGGATCATCACATCTGTCACCCGCCCGGCTTGATCGAGAACGAGTTTGCGCTCCGGCAGATCAAGATCAAGCGGCTCGCGCGCCTCCCGCGCGGTTTTGAGCGCGCCATAAGCCGCGTAAAGCGGTTTCAGAACCCGCTTCAGCACCGGGCCGCTGATATCATCCGGCGCGCCATCCATCGCCGCCTGCGCCTGCTGGTAGCTGAGTTTTGCGGCGGATTTCATCAAGACGCGGTGGAAGGAATGGCTGACAAGCTCGCCCCGCGCATCCACCACGGCGCGCAAGCCGAGAGCCGCGCGGTTGACGCCGGGCTTGAGCGAGCAAAGATCATTCGAGATGCGCTCGGGCAGCATCGGCACCACCCTGTCCGGGAAATAGACCGAATTGCCGCGTTTGAGCGCCTCATCATCCAGCGCCGAGCGCGGCGTCACGTAAGCCGCGACATCGGCAATGGCGATGAAGAGCACGAAGCCGCCCTTGTTCTCGGGCGCCTCATCCGGCTCGGCATAAACCGCGTCGTCATGGTCTTTCGCGTCCTGAGGGTCAATGGTGATGAGGGGGATGGTGCGCCAATCTTCACGCCCCTTGAGGCTGGCTTCGCCTGCCGCTTCCGCCTCGCGCAAGGCAGTCTCGGGGAAGACATGCGGGATCTCATGCGTATGGATGGCGATGAGGCTGATCGCGCGTTCGGAGTTGAGCGAACCCAGCGTTTCGCGCACCCGGCCCATCACCAGCCCCAGCCGCGCGTCGCGCCCAAGCTCGACCGAGACGAGATCGCCATCCTGCGCCCCCCCTGCATCGCTTAGCGTGGGGATCGCGACCTCGCGCCCCTGCGCCTTCTTGTCGATGGGGATGATGCGCCCGCCGCCTTTCGGGTTGGCGCGATAAACGCCAACCATGCGTCTGGCGGTTTTCGCGAGCTGTTTCAGGATGCGGCCCTGCCATGCCGGGCCACCGCCCTCACGCGCGGGTTCGATTTTCAGCAGCACGCGATCACCCACGCCCGGCGCGGGGCCAGAATCGCGCCGCCCTTTTACGATAAGGATCGCGGGCGCTTCGCCCTGCACCTCATCCCATTCGGCGGGGAGGGCGATGAGATCGCCTTCCGCGTCGCGGCGCAGAATATCGCCCACGAGAACCGGGGGCAGCCGCCCCACCCTGCGCTGGCTCTTGCTCTGTTTCATCCCGCCCTTCATGCCATGGCTTGCGCCGCGCGCAAAGCGCCATTCCGTCACATCGCAAACGTAAAGAGCAGAGGCACGATGATCGCCGTCATCAAGCCGTTGAGCGCCATGCCGAGGGCGGCGTAAGCGCCCGCGACCTCGTTCACCTGCAAGGCGCGCGCCGTGCCGATGCCATGCGCCGCAATGCCGACGGCAAAGCCGCGCGCCGCGTAATCCGTGACGCCGATCATGTTCATCAAGGGGATGACCATCACCGCGCCGCAAATGCCGGTGGCGATGACAAGAACGGCGGTGAGCAGGGGCGTGCCGCCCACCTGTTCGGCAATGCCCATCGCAATCGCCGCCGTGACGGATTTCGGTGCAACAGACGCGATGGTCGCGGGGGATAACCCCATGAGATGGGCAAGGAGCACGGTGCTGGTAACGCCCGTGAATGCGCCGACGAGCAGCGTGAGAAAAATCGCCTTCCAGTGCCGTGTGATGAGCGCGCGGTTGCGAAACACCGGCAAGGCGAGCGCGACGGTGGCTGGCCCGAGCAGCACATGCACGAAGCGCGCACCCTCGAAATAGCGCGCATGCGACGTGCCGGTGAGGAGCAAAACCGCACCGATCATCAGAATGGCGATGAGAACCGGGTTCGCAACCGGGTTCCTCCCGCTCGCCTGCGCGAGCCTGTCACCCACGAGATAGGCAAGAAGCGTCAGCGCGAGGAAAAATAGCGGCTGATCAGCAAGGTAGATCCAGAAGGCGGCGGGGTCTGCAAGGCCAGGAGTCTCTCTAAAATGTGGCTTCATGGCGCATCACCCGCATCAAAGCGTTTGACGAAAAAGCGGAAGGCGAGGGCGGTGATGATCATGGTCAGCGCGGTCGAGACCACCAGAACCACCATCAGCCGCGTGCCTTCGGCGAGCAGCCTGTCGCCGAACGCGATCAACCCCACGCCCGCCGGAACGAAGAGCAGCGAGAGGTGCTTCAAAACCCCGTCGCCCGCCATCGTCACGCTTTCAGGCATCCTGCCGCGAAGAAGCGCGAAGCCCGCGAGCAGGGCCAGCCCGATCACCGGGCCGGGGATGGGGAGGCGCGTTGCCCCCGCGATCACCTCACCCAGAAGCTGAAGCGCGATGAGAATGGCGAGACCTTCGAGCATGGCAGGTCCTTGGGGGTGGGGAACAGGCAGTGGGCAGTGGGCAGTGGGCAGTGGGCAGTGGGCAGTGGGCAGTAGGCAGTAGGCAGTGGGCAGTAGGCAGCAGGGGATTATGATTATCAGCCGGTGGCCGGGCTGTCTCCCTCCTCTCCCCTCGGGGGAGAGGGTGCCCCTATAGGCGTCTGGAAGGACGCCCGTCCTTACAGACGGGCTATGGGGGCGGGTGAGGGGAGGCAGCGGGGCAGGCCGCAATCGGGAGTGACCCCTCACCCGGTGCTTCGCTCCGCTCGCACCACCCTCTCCCGCAAGGGGAGAGGGAAAGTGGCGCTATGCCTTTTTGGCGGTTTTGGGTTTGGCAGTGGCTTTGGGCTTTGCGGCTGTCTTGGGTTTTGTTACGGCTTTGGGCTTCGCAGGGGCCTTTGGCTTGGCTTCCGCTTTCGGTTTCGTCGTTTTTGCGCCGCGTGCCGGTTTTTTCGCGGGGATGCCGCCGGTGGCTTCGATGCGCGCGGCGATCAAACCCATCGCGGCTTCGAGCGTGATCTCGTCCTTGTTCGCGGATTTCGGGATGGTGGCGTTCACCGTGCTCCAGTTGACGTAAGCGCCATAGCGGCCATCCCGCACGGTGATATCGCCGCCATCCGGGTGCTGGCCGATGAGCCGCCCGGCAGGGGCCGCCCCGCGCCCGAAGCGGCGCGCGCCGCCCGCTTCCTTGGTGGCGATGAGGTCAACCGCGCGGTTGATGCCGATGGTGAAGACATCATCGACCCCATCCAAATTCGCATAGGTCTTGCCGCGCTGGACATAAGGCCCATAGCGCCCGATGCCGGCGAGAATATCCTCGCCCGTTTGCGGGTCTTTCCCCACCACGCGCGGGAGGGCAAGCAGCGCGAGCGCCTGCTCCAAGGTGAGGCTTGATAAGGTCATGCCCCTGGCGAGCGAGGCGCGTTTGGGTTTCTCGCCCTCGCCAAGCTGGACATAAGGCCCGAAGCGGCCATCCCGCGCGGAAACCTCCAAACCCGTCGCAGGGTCAACCCCGAGCGTGAGATTGCCCGAGAGCACCGCCTCGCCATCCTCGCCATCGCCCGCAACCGCGAAGGGGCGGGTGAAGCGGCATTCGGGGTAATTCGAGCAGCCGATGAAGGGGCCAAGCTTGCCGAGCTTCAGGGAAAGCTGCCCAGCGCCGCATTTGGGGCAGGCGCGCGGGTTCGTCCCATCGCCCTTGTCCTTGAAAATCGCGGGGCCGAGATGGTCGTTCAAACCATCGAGCACCTCCGAGGTGCGGCGCTCTTTCGCGCCATCCACCGCCGCCTTGAACGCCTCCCAGAAGGCGCGCAAAACCACGTGCCAATCAACCTCGCCGTTCGAAATCCGGTCAAGGTCGTTTTCAAGATCGGCGGTGAAGTCATATTCGACGTATTTGAGGAAAAAGCTCTCAAGAAACGCCGTGACGATCCGGCCCTTATCCTCCGGCACGAGGCGTTTTTTATCAATTTTGACGTATTCCCTGTCCTGCAACACCGCAAGCGTCGCGGCATAGGTGGAGGGGCGGCCAATCCCGAGCTCTTCCATCCGCTTGATGAGGCTCGCCTCGGAATAGCGCGGCGGCGGCTCGGTGAAATGCTGGGTTGCGGCGAGGTCGGTTTTTTTCAACGCATCCGCAACGGCCATGGCGGGGAGGCGGCGGCTCTCCTCATCCTCGTCATCATCCGTGGTTTCGGTGTAGAGCGTGAGGAAGCCGTCGAACTGCACCACCTGCCCGGTGGCGCGCAGATCGAGCTTGCGCCCGCCGCTATCCGCGACAATATCAACTGTCGTGCGCTCAAGCCGGGCTGATTCCATCTGCGAGGCGATGGTGCGCTTCCAGATCAACTCATAAAGGCGAAATTCATCCGGGTTGAGATAAGGCTTCATCGCGCCCGGTGTTCGGAAGGCATCTGTCGGGCGGATGGCCTCATGCGCTTCCTGTGCGTTTTTTGCTTTTGTCGAATAGGCGCGCGGGGCATCCGGCAGATAGGCCTTGTCATAGGTCTTGCCGATAAAGGCGCGCACCTGTGCCCGTGCTTCGGGGGCCATATCGACCCCGTCCGTGCGCATATAGGTGATGAGCCCGGTGGTTTCCCCGCCGATCTCGACGCCTTCATAGAGCTTCTGCGCGATGCGCATCGAAATCGCCGGGGCAAAGCCGAGCTTGCGCGAGGCTTCCTGCTGCAAGGTGGAGGTGGTGAAGGGCGCGTAGGGGTGGCGTTTGGCGGGTTTCGCTTCAACGCCTGCAACAGAATAGCGCGCACCTTCCAAAGCGGCTTTGAACGCCTGCGCCTCTTTTTCGGTGCCGATATCGAGCCGGTTGATCTTCCTGCCATCCGCGCCGATGAGTTTGGCGTCAAACGCCTCGCCCTTGGGCGTTTGCAGCTTGGCGATGAGCGTCCAGTATTCATGGGTGATGAAGCGTTCGATTTCGCCCTCACGATCGCAAACGAGGCGCAGGGCAACCGATTGAACGCGCCCCGCCGAGCGTGCGCCCGGTAATTTCCGCCAGAGCACTGGGGAGAGGTTGAACCCCACGAGATAATCGAGCGCCCGTCGCGCCAAATAGGCATCGACAAGCGCCTGATCGATCGCGCGCGGGTTCGCCATGGCCTGGCTCACCGCGTCTTTGGTGATGGCGTTGAAGGTCACGCGCTGGATGATCTTGTCCTTCAGCACGCGCTTGGCTTTGAGCGCCTCAAGCAAATGCCACGAAATCGCTTCGCCTTCCCTGTCCGGGTCGGTTGCGAGGATGACGGTGTCCGCGTCCTTGACCGCGCTGGCGATGGCGGCCATCTGCTTCGCGCCGCGCCCGTCCATCTCCCAGATCATTTTGAAATCGGCATCGGGGTCAACCGAGCCGTCTTTCGAGGGCAGATCGCGCACATGGCCATAGGAGGCGATGACCTCATAGCCACGCCCCAGATATTTATGGATGGTTTTAGCCTTGGAGGGCGATTCAACAATAACGACGCGATGCTGCATGATGCGACCCCAATGAGGCCGCGATAAGTGGCGGTGCGCGCGGCGTTTGTCAAATGCATCATCTCCATCCTTCTCCGGTGAAAGGGGCGGCATGGGCTTCCCAGCGGGGCAAGGCCCTCCTATAAGGAGAGCATGAATACTGGTTTTGTCTTCCCCCATCGTCACCTTCTCGGCATCGAGGGGTTGAGCCGCCCGGATATCGAGGGCCTGCTCGACCTCGCGGAGGAGGAAATCGCCGTTTCCCGCCAGATCGAGAAGAAAAAATCGAGCTTGCGCGGGCGAACGCAGATCAATCTCTTCTTCGAGGCCTCGACCCGCACGCAATCCTCGTTCGAACTGGCGGGAAAGCGCCTTGGCGCGGATGTCATGAATATGTCGGTCGCCAATTCCTCGGTCAAAAAAGGCGAAACGCTGATCGACACCGCGATGACTTTGAACGCCATGCGGCCAGACCTCATCATCGTGCGCCACCACGCGGCGGGGGCGGTGCATCTTCTTGCCCGCAAGGTTGATTGCTCGGTCATCAACGCGGGGGATGGCGCGCATGAGCACCCGACGCAGGCCTTGCTCGACGCGCTCACCATCCGCCGCAACAAGGGCGGTATCGCGGGGCTTCTGGTCGTGATCTGCGGGGATATCGCGCATTCGCGCGTTGCGCGCTCCAACATCATCTGTTTGCAGGCGCTGGGCGCGCGCGTGCGGCTCTGCGGGCCGCCAACCCTCATCCCGCCGGGGGTCGAGCGTTATGGGGTCGAGGTTTTCACCGATATGAAGGCGGCGCTCAGGAACGCGGATATCGTGATGATGCTGCGCCTGCAACGCGAGAGAATGAACGGCTCCTTCGTGCCCTCGACGCAGGAATATTTCCATTTCTACGGGCTCGACCGCGCAAAACTCAATCTTGCCAAGCCCGACGCCCTGGTGATGCATCCCGGCCCGATGAACCGGGGCGTGGAGATCGCCTCCGACGTCGCGGATGGCGCGCAAAGCCTCATCCGCGAGCAGGTGGAAATGGGCGTCGCCGTTCGCATGGCCGTTCTCGAAGCGCTCGCAAGGCGGCTTGATAATGGGTGAGGTTATGGGGTTGACGACTCAGTTTGTTCGGCTTACGTTCTAGTTCATGGCTTATGCTCAGCTTGATATTTTTTCGCAACCCTATGCTCAGGATCATTCGATTCTGGATGTTATTTCCTGTTTTGATGGCTTCAAGCGCAAGACGGAGGTCATGACGCGCGAGGGGATACCCTATTTCATCAATGAATTCTGGACGGCGCGGCAAAGACAATCCCACAACCTGCATGAAATAAGCTATCGAGCGTGTTTCAAGGCGGAATTGCCTCGCTTTTTCATCGAAAAGCTGACAAAAAGAGGTGAGCGTGTCTATGACCCCTTCATGGGGCGGGGCACCAGCTTGCTTGAAGCGGCATTGCTGGGCCGCTCTGCGCTTGGCAACGATATCAATCCCTTGAGTTCAATGCTCATCCGGCCGAGGCTTTCACCACCTTCCTTGATGGATGTTGAACGAAGGTTGCGGATTATCCCTCTGGCCGCACCTGTCTCACCGGAAGATGAGGCCCTTCAGGTTTTCTATCATCCGCAAACCTTGGCCTCGATTGTCGCACTCAAAATCTGGCTGCTGGAGCGTCAGAACCAAGGCACACTTGATGCTATTGATGACTGGATCAGGCTTGTTGCGCTCAATCGTTTGACCGGGCATTCGAGTGGGTTTTTCTCCGTTTATTCGATGCCGCCCAATCAGGCAGTGAGCCTCGAATCGCAGCGTAAAATCAATCAAAAGCGTAATCAGGTTCCGGATTTCCGCGATATAAGAAAAATCATCCTCAAGAAATCACGCGTATTGCTCAGTGATGGTGTGCCTGAAATGCAGTTCGGGCATGGTTTTTACACGGGGCCAGCGTCTTCAACGCCATCTATTCTGTCTCGTTCCGTTGATCTTGTTGTCACATCGCCCCCCTTTCTTGATATTGTCAATTACAAGCAGGATAACTGGCTGCGTTGCTGGTTTGCGGGCATTGACCCACAGATGGTCAAGATTGATCAACACCGCAGCATCGAAGATTGGGAAGCTTTTATCCGAAAAACATTCCTCGAACTGGCACGCATCATGCGCCCCGGTGGGCATGTCGCCTTTGAGGTTGGCGAGGTGAGGGGTGGCAAGATATTGCTGGAGCAACATGTCATGCGGGCGATTGCCGGGCTGCCTTTCGAAACACTCGGCGTGATGATCCATGATCAGACTTTTACCAAAACGGCCAATTGCTGGGGGGTTGATAACAATGCGTCCGGCACAAACACCAATCGCATCGTGTTGCTGAGGCGCAAAGATGGAGGCTGACCGAAAGCGGGTTTTGCAGTTGGAAGCGGTTATCAAGCAAATGCTCCAGCCTTTGAAAGGTATTCCGCTGGATTTGATCATTGAAGGGTTTTCAGGCGCAAAGGTTATTCCCTTTGATCAAGATAATAAAAATGATCAGGCGCTTCGCAGTCTTCTTGAGGATGCAGCACGGCAGGCTCTTCAAGACATGGCGGCCCGCCCCATCAAAAAAAGGCGACCGAACGAGGTTGGCAATGCGATTGAGCCTTACGTCAGAGACGCCATTGCGGCGCAAAACCTTCGTGTGGAAACACCCTCTGGCAAGAGCGGGCGCGCTCAATCTGCCGGTTATCCTGATCTTCTCGTGTTTGATGCGAAAAACCGGCCAACCTATATCGAGTGCAAGACGTTCAGCGTAGACACGCTTGATACCACCCTTCGCGCCTTTTTTCTCTCACCCTCTTCAGATTTCAAAGCGTCGCTTGATGCCCGCCACCTCCTCCTTGCTTTTGAAATGGTTCGGATCGGTGAGGAGAACGGCCTTGATGTTTTTGTTGCCCGCCGCGCCAAGCTTTTATGCTTGAGCACGCTTCTTTGCGACGTCAAATACGAATTCAACGCGAGTAATCGCCAAGTTTATTCCCAATCGACCCAGATTTTCGAGATCGGGATGGATGATTGAGTGCCATGACTATGATGCCAAATTCTGCCTCTCCCCCCCTCCACCTCACCCATGCGCGGCTGCTTGATGCTGCAAGCGGCGGCACAATGCTGGGCGGGGTTTATGTCGAAGGTGGGGTGATCCGCGATTTTGGCGCGCATCTTCGTGAAGCGGGGGCGGTTGCGGGCGCTGTGGTGCAGGATTGCGCGGGTGCCTTGCTGGTGCCGGGGCTTGTTGATCTCCGCGCCTTTATCGGCGAGCCGGGGCAGGAATATCGCGAGACCTTTCGCTCCGCTTCGCTGGCGGCGGCGGCGGGCGGCATCACCACGCTCATCGCCCAGCCCAATACCGCGCCGGTGATCGACGACCCGGCGGTGGTCGATTTCGTCTTGCGTCGCGCGCGTGACAACAGCCTTGTGCGTATCCACCCGGCGGCGGCCCTCACCAAGGGCTGTCGCGGGCAGGAGATGACCGAAATCGGCCTGCTGAAGGAGGCGGGTGCGGTGGCGCTTACTGATGGCTATCGCCCCATCACCAATGCGCAGGTGATGCGCCGCGCCCTCACTTATGCCGGGATGATCGGCCTGCCGGTGATCCACCATGTCGTCGACCCCGACCTTGTGGGGGAGGGGGTGATGAACGAGGGCGAGTTCGCGACCCGCCTCGGCCTGCCGGGCATTCCGAAAGCGGCGGAAACCATCATGCTGGAGCGGGATATCAGGCTCGTCGCGCTCACCGGCGGGCGTTATCATGCGGCGATGCTCTCGTGCCGCGAGAGCCTTGAGGTGCTCAAACGCGCGAAAGAGGCGGGTTTACCGGTGACAGCCGGGGTTTCGATCAACCACCTCACGTTGAATGAAACCGATATCGGGCAATATCGCACGTTTCTGAAGCTCGACCCGCCGCTTCGTGCGGAGGAAGACCGGCTCGCCATGGTTGAAGCGGTGGCGAGCGGTTTGATCGACGTCATCGTCTCCGACCATAACCCGCAGGATGTGGAAACCAAGCGGCTGCCTTTTGCCGAAAGCGCGGCGGGGGCTGTCGGGCTGGAGACCATGCTCGCCGCCGGGTTGCGGCTGGTGGAAGCGGGGCAGATCGGGCTTTCGCGCCTGCTTGAAGCGCTCAGCGCCGGGCCGGCCTCGGTGCTCGGGCTTCCGGCCGGGCGGCTCGTGAAGGGCGCAGCGGCGGATCTCATTCTGGTGGATACCGGCTACCCCTGGGTGGTGGATGCCGCCTTGCTCGCCTCGCCGTGCAGGAATACCCCGTTCGAGGATGCGCGGATGATGGGCAAGGTGATGATGAGCATGGTTGCAGGCCGCATCATCCACACCTATCCTGAAGGCTAGAGCATTTTCCGATCAAGTGGTTGCCGGTTGATCGAAGAAAGTGCCATAAAAACAAGAAGATAGAGCGGCCGACCTGATTCAATCAGGTCGGAAACCGCTCTAGGGGGTGCTTAATGGCTGATCTTCTGGTTCTTGCTTTCGGCTATTTTCTGGGGGCCATCCCCTTCGGGCTTGTTTTGACGCGGCTTGCAGGCACGGCGGATATCCGCTCGATCGGTTCGAAAAATATCGGCGCGACCAATGTCCTGCGCACCGGGCGCAAGGATCTTGCCATCGCCACCCTGCTGCTCGATGCGCTCAAGGGAACCTTCGCTGTGTGGTTTGCCGCGCGCTGGGGGGATGATGCCACGCTTCTTGCCGGGCTTGGTGCGTTTTTGGGGCATCTTTTCCCCGTCTGGCTGAAATTTCAGGGCGGGAAGGGGGTTGCAACCTTTCTCGGCGTGCTCCTTGCGCTGTGGTGGCCGGGGTTTTTGCTCTTTGCCGCGCTCTGGCTCGGGGTTGCCTATGCCACGCGCTATTCCTCGCTTGCGGCCCTGGTCGGGGCGGGGGTGACACCGCTCGTCAGCTTCGCGGTCGAGCGCTATCAGGGTGGTTCGGGCGCGCTTTCGCTCGTGCTCATCCTCATGGCGGCCATGCTGATCTTCAAACACAAGGCCAATATCGCGCGGCTCAGGGCGGGAACCGAAAGCAGGATCGGGCAAGACAAAGCCGGGCAGGATAAAGCCGGGCCTGCCGCATGAGCGGCGCGGAATGACCCCGCCCGGCGTGATGCTGGATGAGCGCCAGCGGTTCGAGTGGCTGCGCCTTGCACGCACCGAAGGGGTTGGCCCGCGCACGTTTCAGGATCTGATCAACCGGTTTGGCGGCGCGGCGGCAGCGCTCGAAGCCTTGCCGATGCTGGCAAGGGCGCGCGGGCGACCGGTTCGCATCCCCGAACCTTCCGAGATCGAGATGGAGCTGCGCCGCGCCGAACGCATGGGTGCGCGTTTCATCGCATTGGGTGAAAGCGCCTATCCCGAACGCCTGCGCCTGATTGACGGGCCACCGCCCTTGCTCGCGGTTTATGGCCGCATTGAAGCGCTGCATGGGCCGATCGTCGGCATTGTCGGCGCGCGCAATTCCTCCGCGCCGGGGCGGAAAATCGCGAGCCTGCTCGCGGGCGGCCTCGCGGAAGCGGGGTTTGGCGTTGCTTCAGGCCTGGCGCGCGGCATTGATACCGAGGCGCATCGCGCCAGCCTGAAGCAGGGCACCATCGCCGTGCTCGCGGGCGGGCTCGACAAGCCCTATCCGCCGGAAAATGCGGGCCTGATGCAGGAGATTGCCGGGCATGGCGCGGTGATTTCCGAAATGCCCTTTGGTCTTAGCCCGCGCGGACAGGATTTTCCGCGTCGCAACCGGCTCATCGCCGGGGTGTCGCTGGGGGTGATTGTGGTGGAGGCGGCGCGGCGCTCGGGCTCGCTCATCACCGCGCGCCTCGCGAATGAGCAGGGGCGCGAGGTTTTCGCGGTGCCGGGCTCGCCGCTCGACCCGCGCCATGAGGGCACGAATGATTTATTGCGTGATGGCGCGACGCTCATCACCTCGGCAGAGGATGTGATCGCGGTTCTGCGCCCGCTCGCGGGGGAGGCTGATCGTGCGCCGCGCCTCTTTCGTGAGCCGCAGCGGGCGGAGGATGATCCGCTTTTCGAGGAATGGGCGGATGAGGCCGCGCCTGAAAGCAGCCTTTATGATGCCGGGCCGGGCGATGAAGCAAGCCTGCCGCCCGAGATGCGGGTGATGCAGCTTCTCTCCTATACCCCGATCGAGGTCGATACCCTCGCGCGGATGCTGGAGATGGAGCCGCGCACACTCAACGCGCTGCTCGTCGAGCTTGAAATGTCCGGCGCCATCACCCGCCATGGCGGCAACCGCGTGGCGCGCATGGCGTAAACGCGCAATATGAACGGAACCCACCAACTCCATTCAGCGTTGATTGATGTGAGGGGCGCTAAAAGCGTCCATGGTCAGCAGGGTTGCTGAGAAAGACGAGATTGATCAGGAGGATCATCATGGCAAAACGGTTCGGCAACAGCGTCATCAGCGCCACCCTGGCGGCAGCCATGGTGTTTGGCGCGTTCCCGCTTCAGCAGGCGCAGGCGGCGGGGCTGTTTGGTGGCCCGCTCGCCTTGCGTGATGGTGGAAACCCCTCTGTCACCGATGTTCAGTATCGGCGCGGCGGCCAGCGGCATGCGCACCGGGGCGGTGGCAATGGCGGGCTTGCGGTTGGTGCCTTGATCGGCGCAGCGATCATCGGCAGCGCCATTATCGCCAATTCGAGAAGCGAACGTCGTTATTATGCGCCCGAAGAGAATTATTACTACGAAAGTGGCTATGCGCCGCAGCCTTATTACGCCGCGCCCGAAGCGTATTATGACGAGGAGCCGGTTTATCAGCCGCGCTATCCTCGACCGGTTTATGTGCCCGCTTTCGGCCCAGGCTATCGTGGGTCGAACATCGATCATTCCAGGCATGATGCCTACCGGGGCTATCATAGCGGTGGGCCGGGCCACCACCAGCAACATCGCGGCATTGCAAAATACCGCCTCCATGGCCAGAACCCGGATGGCAACACCTCGCGCTGAGTGAAATAGAGCATTTTCCGATCAAGTGGTTGCCGGTTGATCGAAGAAAATGCGATAAAAACAAGAAGATAGAGCGGCCGACCTGATTCAATAAGGTCGACCGCTCTAATGTGCCTTTTATAAAAAAGACGGCCCTCTTGATGAGAGTTGTCCTTTTTTATTTGAGAGCATGTTTCAATGAGCCGAAAACCGGTTATACCAAAGGTCATTAACAATGACTCTTTGGTATTCCGTCCTGAATTTATCAAGCCATTGACTGCATTTGATAAATTCAGGGTCTTCAAAGGCCCCATGCGTCAGCATCCGGGGCCTTTGGTATTAATCGCAAAAAACATGCGACAAAACATAGAGCTAGAGCAATTCCAGCGAAAGCATGCCCCCGCGAAGGCGGGGGTGGGAACCGGTTTCGCGCCCGGAATTGCATCAAAACTTGAGAGTAGAGCGTTTCAGGTGACTCAATCTTCACTCGAAATGCTCTAGCAGGCTGCCTAAAAACACCGAGGCTGCCCTTGCGAGGAGCGCAGCGACGTGGCAATCCAGATAAAAATTCCGCCTCTGTCCGCAGAGTTGGCAAAAAAGCGGAAGCAAAACGCGAAAGAAAGTCTGGATTGCTTCCCGCCACGCTTCGCTCGCGATGACGGGGACAGGCTTTCATCACAAAATGCTCTAGAGCATGTTTCGATTAAAGCCTGTCCCCGCGAAGGCGGGGATGGACACCGGTTTTGCGTAACAACATGCGATAAAACATAGAGCTAGAGCACGGTTTTGATTCCATCAAAACCAAACGTGCTCTAGAGCAATTTCAGCGAAAGCATGCCCCCGCGAAGGCGGGGGTGGGAACCGGTTTCGCGTCCGGAATTGCGTAAAAACAAAGAGATAGAGCGTTTCAGGTGACTCGATCTTCGCTGGAAACGCTCTAGAGACAAGGATCAGGCTGTGCTGTTTTACCGGGATCGTCCGCTCTCGCCCTTCGCGGTGGATCATCGCGCCTCGCGCGGGCGGTTGATTGCCGAGGCGGCGTCGCCCACCCGCACGCCGTTCCAGCGCGACAGGGACCGGATCATCCACGCGCATGCGTTTCGTCGCCTCAAGCATAAAACGCAGGTTTTCGTCGAGCATGAGGGCGACCATTACCGAACCCGCCTCACGCATAGCCTCGAAGTCAGCCAGATCGCGCGCTCGATCGCCCGGATTCTCGGGCTTGATGAGGATCTGGCCGAAACTTTGGCTCTGGCGCATGATCTTGGCCACACGCCCTTCGGCCATGCGGGGGAGGATGCGCTCAACGCCTTGATGGCGGATTATGGCGGGTTCGACCATAACGCGCAGGCCTTGCGCATCGTCACGAAGCTGGAGCGGCGCTATGCGGCGTTTGACGGGCTCAACCTCACCTGGGAAAGCCTGGAGGGTTTGGTGAAGCATAATGGCCCGCTTCTCACGCGCGAGGGCAAGCCCTGCGGGCGCTATGAAAAAACCGGCGTGCCGCAGGACATTCTCGACCATGAAGCGGTTTTCCCGCTCGGGCTTGCACAATTCGCCTCCGCCGAAGCGCAGATCGCAGCGCTCGCCGATGATATCGCCTATGACGCGCATGACCTTGATGATGGTTTGCGCGCCGGGCTGTTTCCGCTTTCGGCTTTGCGTGCGGTGCCGTTTCTGGGTGGCCTGCTCGATGAGATCGCCATGGCAGCCCCCGGCCTTGATGAGGCGCGGGCCGGGCATGAGCTGATGCGCCGCGTCATCACAAGGCTGGTGGAGGATGCAGCGGCGGAGAGCGAGGCGCGGCTTATCGCGCTCAGGCCGCAATCGGCGGCGGATATAAGGGGGGCAGCCCAGCCGGTGATCGCGTTCTCGAACGCGATGCAGGCGGCGGAAAAGGCCGTCAAAGCCTATCTTTTCGCCAGCATGTATCGCCACCCCCGGCTTCTCACCTTGCGGGCGGCGGCGGCGGAAATCATCACCGGGCTTTTCACGCGCTATCTGGAAAAACCCGGCGAGATGGCGGGGCAGGGCAGCATCCCGCAGGAGGAGGCGGCGCGGGCAAGGCTCGTTGCCGATTATATCGCCGGGATGACGGACAGGTTCGCGCAAAAGGAGCATCAGCGCCTGTTTGACGCGACCCCCGCTCTCAGATAGGCGAAGGGTATGTTTTATCCCAACCCGGTGATGATACCCGCATGAATGCCGCTCCCCCCAGCATATTCCACGCTTTTCTGGCTGATCTTCACACGGTTCTTGCCGCTTTGCCGGAAACCGCGCCCCTTCCGGTGGAAAGCCGCGCCCGCATCACGGTCGAGCCGCCGCGTGATGCCAGCCATGGCGATCTTTCCACCAATGCCGCGATGGTTCTGGCGAAAGAGGCACGCCTCAACCCGCGTGCTCTGGGGGAGGCGATTGCCGCTGCGCTCAAGGCGGGCGGCGCTTATGTGAAGGTGGAGGTTGCGGGGCCGGGCTTCATCAATGTGGCGCTGAAACCGGCGGTTTTTGCCAGCATCACCCGTGCGGCAGCGCAGGCGGGGGCGGATTATGGTCGTTCCGCGCTTGGAGCAGGGCGCAAGGTCAATGTCGAATATGTCTCGGCGAACCCCACGGGGCCGATGCATATCGGCCATGGGCGCGGCGCGGTTTATGGCGATGCGCTGGCGAACCTGCTCGCGTTTTCCGGTTATGACGTGACGCGCGAATATTACATCAATGATGCGGGTGCGCAGGTCGATGTGCTCGCGCGTTCGGCGTTCCATCGCTACCGCGAGGCTTTGGGCCAGGATGTCGGGCCGGTGCCGGAGGGGCTCTACCCCGGTGATTACCTCGTGCCGGTGGGGCAGCAGCTTGCCGCCGCGCATGCTGACAGGCTTGCGGACATGCCGAAGGCGGATTGGCTTCCCGTGACGCGCAAAGCGGCGATCGAGGGCATGATGGCGATGATCCGCGCTGATCTTGCCGCAATTGATATCCGCCATGATGTGTTTTTTTCTGAAGCCAGCCTGCAAGGCCCGCCGGATCGAATCGCCGCGATGATCGCCGATTTTCGCGCGCGTGGCCTCATTTATGAAGGCCGCTTGCCGCCGCCCAAGGGGCAGGTGGATGCCGATTGGGAAGACCGGGAGCAGACCTTGTTCCGCGCCACTCAATTTGGTGATGATGTTGATCGCCCGCTGCTGAAATCCGATGGCGGATATACTTACTTTGCCTCCGACATCGCTTATCACGCGGATAAATTCACGCGTGGTTTCAAGGAGATGATCGACGTCTGGGGGGCAGATCACGGTGGTTATGTCAAGCGCATGCAGGCGGCGGTGAAGGCGGCAACGGCGGGCGAGGGCGCGCTTGAGGTGCGCCTGTGCCAGCTCGTGAAGCTGATGCGGGGTGGCGAACCGGTGAAAATGTCGAAACGCGCGGGGGATTTCATCACCCTGCGCGATGTGATCGACGAGCTGGACGAGCGCGGCGGGCCGGGCCGGGGGCGGGACGCCATCCGCTTCATGATGCTCGACCGCAAGAACGACGCCGAACTGGAATTCGATCTCGTCAAGGTGCTTGAACAATCCAAGGAAAACCCGGTTTTTTACGTGCAATACGCGCATGCCCGCATCGCTTCGGTGGAGGGGAAGGCCGCGCTCGCCTTCCCGGATCAGCCGATCAGCGACGGCGAGATTGCGGCGGCGGATCTTGCCTGCCTCACCGATGAGGCGGAACGCGCGCTCATCCGGCTCATCGCGCAGTTTCCGCGCCTCATCGAGCAGGCAGCGCAGATGCGGGAGCCGCATCGGGTGGTTTTCTTCCTTGCGGAGGTTGCCAGCGCCTTTCATAGTTTGTGGAACAAGGGCAAGGATTTGCCAGATTTGAGATTTATTAATAATGATAACCGACAAGAGACACTGGCAAGATTGTGTCTCATCAAGGCTGTGCGGGTGGTGATTGCCAACGGGCTCAGGCTGCTTGGTGTTTCTGCCCCGGATGAAATGCGATAAACTCGCACGCCTGATGAGGATTCTCACTGGGTCTTGCCGCAGGAGGGGACCATGACGGATGCCAGAAACGCGCCTGTAGTCGAGCCGACGCTCGCTGATCTTGAGGCGTTCGAGCGTCTTTTGCGCGAGAGCCTGCATCAGGCTCCGGTGCCTCGCCCCCCCTCCGTGACGCCGCGCCCCCCATCCGAGAATCACTCCCTGCGCGGGGAAACCTCGGCCTTCGCCGAATTGACGCGGCTGGTGGAAGCACCCTTGCCGTTTGAAGCGCAAGCCGCGCGCCGCGCAGCTCCGGGCGAAGCGCCCCGGCCTGAGCAGGACATCGATCCTGATCAGGACATCGCCGCTCCCGCGCCGCCTGGCACGCAGGACCCGCTTCTGACCTTCGAAGATGAGATGCGCCACCTCGAAGCGAGCATGCGCGAGGAGCCATCGCAGGCTTTTGACGCGCCGGAACGCCGTTACGCATCGCGCTCTTATACGGCGCAGGATGATGCGCCCGAACACGCCATTCCCCCTTATCCGGCAAGCCTTTATGCGCAACATGTGGATGACGCTGCCGCCAATGCCCATGATGAGGAGAACGAGGATTATCGCCATGCCTCCGAGGCCGAGCGCCAGCTTGCCGACGCGGATGAGCGCCTCGCCATGGAGGCGGCGGCTGCGGCACAACAGAGCGGGGCAGGGCGTTCCGGCAAGGCGTTTTATGCTTTGGGCGGGGTTGCCGTTATCGGCCTCCTGGCCGTGGGTGCAACCTTTGCCATCAGCGGCCGCTCTGATACGGGGGCGGGCAAGCCCGTCCCGGTGATTGCCGCAAGAACCGACCCGGCGAAGGAAAAACCTGCCAATCCCGGCGGCATTGAAATTCCGGATCAGAACAAGCAGATCCTCGCTTCCCGAACATCTGCGCCGGAGACGAAACCCGCGCAGGTCGTCAACACCACCGAGCAGCCGATTGATCTCAATCAGGTGACAAAGCGCGACGCCGTTCGGGTTATTACGCCAAGCCCTTACCCGGTTCAGCCCGCGCCGGTTGAACCTTCCGCGCCGGAAGCGGGGGAGGCGAAGCGCGTTCAATCCGTCCGGTTGAGCGACCCGGTGATCCCCGCCCCGGCAGCGGCGGCGCGCGCCCCGACGCCGGTTCCGTCACCTGCTGTTACCCCCCCCATGCGCCCCGTGGTTGCTGCTGCGGCGACACCTGCCTCTCCCGTCACACCGCAAACACCGCCTGCAAAAATCGAAACACGGCCCGTAACGGCGGCGAACCCGGCAGCGCCCGCCTCTGCCCCTGCTGCGCCGGGGCCGCGCCCGCCGCAAACGGCAACGGCGCCAAGGCAGAACAACGCGCCGCTGAACCTGCTCAACCCTGCGCCAAAAGCGGCTGCACCTGCGCCGAAACAAACGGCCAGCGCCCCGGCGGTGCAGCCCGTGATGCCGGCCCCGAAGGTTCAGCCGCCCCAAGCGACACCCGCCCAGGTTGCGAATGCCGGTAGTGGCGGCTTTGCCGTTCAGCTTGCCTGGCGCCCGACAGAGGCGGATGCCCGCTCGGCCAGCAGCCAGCTCGCCAGCCGTTATGCCGGAGCTTTGGGCGGCAGGCCCGGCTCGGTTGTCATGGGTGAAAACAGCGGCAAACCGGTCTATCGCGTGCGGGTCAATGGTTTCGCGCAGGCCGATGCCGTGAGCGCCTGCGAGAAGATCAGGGCTGCCGGTGGCGACTGCTTCGTGACCCGCCAATGACGCCGCTGATTTTCGGCGTTGCCGGTTTGACGCTGAGCCCGGAAGAGGCCGCGTTTTTTGCAGCGCATCGGCCCTGCGGCTTCATCCTCTTCCGGCGCAACATCGAAACGCCGCAACAGGTTGCAGAGCTTGTTTCGGCGATGAAAGCGGCGGTTCAGAACCCCGAGGCGCTCATTCTGATCGATCAGGAAGGCGGGCGGGTTGCGCGGTTGCGCCCGCCGCATTGGCAAGATTATCCGCCCGGCGCGGCCTATGGCGCGCTCTGGCAGCATGCGCCGGACAAGGCGGGGGAGGCGGCCTATTGGGGCGCGCGCCTCATCGCGGATGATCTTGCAGCCCTTGGCATCAACGTTGATTGCCTGCCGGTGCTCGATGTGCCGGTGCCGGGCGCGCATTCCGTGATCGGGGATCGCGCTTACGGGCAGAACCCGACGAGCGTCATGGCGCTTGGCCGGGCGGCGGCGCAGGGCCTGCTGGATGGCGGCGTTCTGCCCGTCATCAAGCATATTCCCGGCCATGGCCGCGCGATGGCCGATTCGCACCACGCGCTCCCGGTTGTCACGGTGGGCCGGGCTGCGCTCGACGCGCATGATTTTCCGCCCTTCCGCGCTTTGGGCGACCTCCCGCTCGCCATGACGGCGCATGTGATTTTCACCGTGCTTGATGCGGATGAACCCGCAACAACCTCTGCCAGGGTCATCAGCAGCCTTATTCGCGGTGATATGGGGTTTGGCGGGCTGCTGATGAGCGATGATCTCTCCATGAAGGCGCTTTCGGGCAGTTTTGCCGAGCGCCGCACCCGTGTTCTTGAAGCGGGCTGCGATGTCGTTCTTCATTGCAATGGCGTCATGGCGGAAATGTCGGAGATTGCCGGGGGCTGCCCGCCCCTCACCCCGGAGGCGGAACGGCGACTCAAAGCGGCGCTGGCTTTATTGCAAGCGCCGCGCCCGGCCTTCGTGCGAGGAGAAGCCGAGGCACGGCTTGCGAGCCTGCTTGCTTTTGCCCCCTGACATCGCCATGCTTTCCTTAAGGAGAGCATGTTTCGATGAAAGCCTGTCCCCGCGAAAGCTGGGATGGGAACCGGTTCATCGTAAAAACATGCGTCACAATAAAGAAGAGCGCATGGAACCCGGGCCTATGTCATTCGAGGATGAGAGCGAGGCGGGGCCGCAGCCCGCGCGCCTCACCATCGCGCTTGAAGGCTATGAAGGCCCGCTCGACCTCATGCTCGATCTTGCGCGCCGCAACAGCCTTGATCTGCGCGCCATTTCCATCCTCGCGCTGGCGGATCAATATCTGGCCTTCATCGGCGCGGCGCAGGGCATCGCGCTTGATATCGCGGGGGATTATCTCGTGATGGCGGCCTGGCTCACCTATCTCAAATCGCGGCTTTTATTGCCCGAGCGCAAGACCGATGAACCGGCGGCAGAAGCTCTGGCGGAGGATCTTGCGGCGCGGCTTGCGGCTTTGGAGCGTGTTCGCGCGCTCGGGGCCTGGCTTGGCGCGCGCCAGAACGCGGTTTTACACAGTTTTCCGCGCGGGTTGGCGGAGCGGGTTGTCGCGGAACGGCGCAAGGCCTGGGATGGCAGCCTCCATGATCTTGTTCTCGCCTATATCACGCGGCGCGCGGCTGGGGTGAAACCCGCTTACACCCTTCATGCGCGCAGCACCCTTTCCATTCCCGAGGCGCGCGCCATGCTCGAACGCCTCATCGGCACGGCGGCGCAATGGTGCCCGCTCCATGTTCTGGTCGCGGCTTTCACGGTGGAACCTGAGGCACGGCGCGGCGCGCATGCGGCGGGTTTTGCCGCCTGCCTCGAACTTGCGCGCGAGGGGCGGTTTTCCATCCGGCAGGAAGCGGCGTTTTCCCCCCTGATGCTGAAGGCCGCGCCATGAGCACGCTCAAACTCGTGCGCGCAACCGATGAGGCGGCCGCGTCACGCTTCGCCGAAGGCCTGCGCATCACCGAAGCCTTGCTCTTTGCCAGTGATGCCCCGCTCGATGAAGCCGAAATCGCGCGGTTTTTGCCCCATGCGGTTGAGGTTGCGGCGGTTCTGGAAGCGCTGGAGGCGCTCTATCGCCCGCGCGGCGTGCAGCTTTCGCGCGTGGCCGGCAAGTGGATGTTCCGCACCGCGCCGGATCTTTCACATCTCCTGCGCGGCGAGGGGGATGCCCCGCGCAAATTATCGCGCGCCGCGCTTGAAACATTGGGCATCATCGCCTGGCATCAACCCGTGACGCGGGCGGAAATCGAGGCCCTGCGCGGGGTTTCCACCCAGAAGGGCACGCTTGATCTTCTGCTCGAAGCGGGGTTCATCCGCATGCGCGGGCGGCGGCGCACGCCGGGGCGGCCCGTGACTTTTGGCACAACCGAGGCGTTTCTCATTCAGTTCGGGCTCGATAAAATCAGCGACCTGCCGGGCATTGAGGAGATGGCGGGGGCAGGGCTGGTTGAGAGCGCGGTGGCGCGCGGGCTTGGCCTGCCCATGCCAAGCGATGATGCGACATTGGGGCCGGATGAAGACCCACTCGACGCGGACCCTTTCGATGTGATGCTGGAAGAGCGCCTCAGCGCCCTGGCGGATGAACCCGCGCTTGACCCTGATGGCGCGGATGTGGCAGCAGAACCAACCCCTTCTCCTGCCGGAAAGACCCCTGATGCCCCCGCCTGAACCCGATGCGCGGTTTTTACGCGCCTCGGCCGTCATCCCCGGTGCCCTGCGCCTCGCCGGGCTTTCGCGCCATTTCGGCGCGATCGACGCTGTTTCGGGCATCACGCTCGATGTGAAGGCGGGGGAGGTTGTGTGCCTGCTGGGCGCTTCGGGCTGCGGAAAATCGACGCTTTTACGCCTCATCGCCGGGATCGAAGCGCCCGATGCGGGCGAGATCGCGCTTGATGGCAAGGTGATTTCCAGCACAAGCGCGGTTCTGCCGCCGGAAAAGCGCGGCATTGGCCTTGTGTTTCAGGATTATGCGCTCTTCCCGCATCTTGATGCGATCGGCAATGTGATGTTCGGCCTTTCGAACCTCTCGCGGCGGGAGGCGCTGGCGGCGGCGGATGCCGCCTTGCGCCGGGTTGGGCTTGGCCATCGGCTGCGTGCCATGCCGCAGGATCTCTCGGGCGGCGAGCAGCAGCGCGTCGCGCTGGCGCGCGCGATTGTGCCGCGCCCGCGCGTTTTGTTGATGGATGAGCCGTTTTCCAACCTTGACCGGCGCATGCGCGATCAGGTGCGCGAGGAAACCATTACTCTGCTGCGTGAAACCGGGGCTACGGCCATTATTGTCACCCATGACCCGGAAGAGGCGATGCGCATCGCCGATACCATCGTTCTCATGCGCAGGGGGCGGCTTGTGCAGGCGGGGCCGAGCGAGGCGCTCTACCGGCAGCCGGTTGATATCGAAACAGCGCGATTTTTCTGTGATATGAATGAAATAACCGGCATTGTTAAAGCAGAGCGTCTGGAAACGCCGCTCGGGTTTTTTCCTGCGCCCGGCTTTGAGGATGGCGCGCGCGCCATCGCCGCCATTCGCCCGCAAGGTGTGCGGCTGCGGGCGGCGGGGTTCTGCCTGCCGGGGCGGGTGGTGGCGCATCGCTTCCTCGGTGAGGTTCACATGCTCGATGTCGCGGTGGCGGGTCTGGAGCGGCCTTTACGTGTGCGCACGCGCAACAGGCTGGGGGCAAAGGCCGGGCAGGATGTGGGCGTTGATATCCGTGATGGAGAAGTCCTTGTTTTTGCCGCGAACCCGGCTTAGGTTCGTACCTGGAGCAATTCCAGCGAAAGTGGGAACCGGTTTCGCGTCCGGAATTGCGAGAAAACAAAGAGACAGAGCGTTTCAGGCGATTCAATCTTCGCCGGAAACGCTCTTATTCGGCTATGTGCACGCGAAGGCGTATGGAGGCGTAAATGGGCAGCATGAGCATTTGGCATTGGCTGGTTGTGGCGGTTATCGTGCTGCTGCTGTTCGGGCGCGGCAAAATCCCCGAATTGATGGGCGATGTCGCCAAGGGCATCAAATCCTTCAAGGCGGGCATGAAAGACGACGATGTGGCCGAGGTGAAAAAGGAAATCGAGGCCAGGCCGGGCGAAAGCATGAGCAAGCCTGAGCAGCAGAAGGCGGGCTGAGCCCTTCGCGCGATAAGGGCGTGATATTTCATGTTTGATATATCCTGGGGTGAAATGCTGGTGGTTGGCGTGGTCGCGCTCGTCGTCATCGGCCCGAAGGAATTGCCCGGTGTCATCCGCTCGCTCGGGCGGGGGCTTGGTAAATTGCGCAGTATGGCGGGCGAATTCCGCACGCAATTTGATGAGGCGATGCGCGAAGCCGACATTCAGGATGTCGCCAGAACCTTCACCGACATCAGGGAGGGCGCAAGCGGGCTTTCCACCGCAACCTTCGACCCCATCCGAAACGAGATCGAAAACGTGGCGCAAGCGGCGAAAGCCGCAACGCCCGATTGGTCGAGCCCGGCCTTGGCCAAGCCGGAGGATGTGCCCGCTTTACCGGAACCGGCCTTGTCGGCGCCAGACCCCGCACCTGCCAGAAAACCGCGTAAACGCAGCGCCAAACCCAAGGATGCAAAACCAGATGATAATAGCGGGGAGGCGGCATGAGCCTTGAACCCGCGCCCACCGCCAATCTGCCCGCGCCCCTTACGCCGAAGCCGGATTTCCGAGCGGGCCAGGAGGATATCGACGCCTCGCGTGCGCCGCTCATCGAGCATCTGATTGAATTGCGCACGAGAATCATCCGCGCGCTTCTCGCCTTCGTGGCGATGACGATACTGAGCTTCGCCTTCGCCAAGCAGATTTATGACGTGCTGGTGTTTCCTTACGTCTGGGCGGCGGGCGGGGCCGAGAACGCGAAGATGATCTACACCCATCCGCTCGGGTATTTTTTCGTGCAGTTGAAGCTGGCGGTGTTTGGCGGCGCGTTTCTCGCCTTCCCGGTGATCGCGACGCAGATCTACAAATTCATCGCGCCGGGCCTTTATAAGGACGAGCGCGATGCCTTCCGGCCCTATCTCATCGCAACGCCTGTCTTTTTTGTGCTGGGCGCTTTGGTGGTGATGCTGGTGGCGATGCCGCTTCTGATGCGTTTCGCGCTCGCCATGCAGCAGAGCGGGGCGGATGTTGTCTCGATCTCGTATCTTGGCACGGTGGATGATTACCTCTCGCTCATCATGACGTTGATTTTCGCCTTCGGCATCACGTTCCAGCTTCCCGTGGTGCTCACGCTTCTCGCGCGGGTGGGGTTGATCGACGCGCAGTTTTTGCGCGAGAAACGCCGCTACGCGATTGTGGGGGTGTTTGTGGTGGCGGCGATTTTCACCCCGCCGGATATCATCAGCCAATTCGCGCTCGCCCTGCCCACGCTCGGGCTTTACGAATTGGCCATCCTCTCCGTCAGCATGATCGAGAAGCAGCGCACGGCGAAGGGGTAGGGCGGCAACTGTCATTGCGAGGAGCCTCGGAGAGGCGACGCGGCAATCCAGCCTTTCTCATCTTGTCTTTTTTCTGGATTGCCGCGTCGAGGCCAGGGCCTCTCCTCGCAATGACGGGGTTGAACCTTGCTCTGCCATCCTCATAAAAAACCATGGAATGCGCCGTCAACACGGGGCATGAAGGCAGGGTGTTTTTCCTGATTCGATGAGCGAGCACCCGCCATGCATGATATCCGTGCCATAAGGGACAACCCGGACGCCCTGAAAGCGGCGATGATGCGCCGGAACAAGCAGAAGGAGGCGGATGACGTTGATCGCATCATCGCGCTTGATGCTGATTATCGCAAGGCTCTGACGGAGAAGGAAGGCCTTCTTGCCCGACGCAACGCGGCCTCGAAGGAGATCGGCGCGGCGATGGCGGCAAAGGACATGCCCCGCGCCGAGGCGCTCAAAGCCGAGATGGCGGCGGGGAAGGAGCGGCTCGCCGCGCTTGAAGCCAAAACCGCTACGATGGAAACGCAAATCCGCGAGCTTCTCTCCGGCATCCCGAATATCCCGCTCGCTGATGTGCCGAAAGGGGCAGATGAGCATGGGAATATCGAATATCGCCGCTTTGGTGACAAGCCGAACCTGAATTTTGCCCCCAAGGAGCATTTCGAGCTCGGTGAAGCTTTGGGCATGATGGATTTCGAAACAGCGGCGAAGCTTTCCGGCAGCCGTTTCGTGGTGCTGCAAAAGGGCCTTGCGCGGCTTGAACGCGCGCTCGGGCAATTCATGCTCGACACCCACACGCAGGAGCATGGCTACACTGAAGTGAACCCGCCGATTCTCGTGAAGGACGACGCGATGTTCGGCACCGCGCAACTGCCGAAGTTTTTTGAGGATCAGTTTGCCGCCCCTAATATTGCCGATTTTGCATTCAACGCTTCTTTAGAATTACGATTGCGAGGGGCAGCACAAAATTATCTGACAGTATCTGATCATAATTCAAAAGTTGAACATGATATCTATATGCAGACTTTTTTTCACCTTAAAGAAGAAGCAATTTCATTCGCTAGAAAGGCCGATAAGTATTGGCTCATTCCCACCGCCGAGGTTCCGCTCACCAACCTCGTGCGCGAAAAAATCCTCTCCGAGGAAGAGCTTCCCTTGCGCTTTACGGCGCTCACGCCGTGTTTTCGTGCCGAGGCCGGGTCTGCGGGGCGGGATACGCGCGGCATGCTGCGCCAGCACCAGTTCAACAAGGTCGAGCTTGTCTCCATCACCACGCCGGAAAAATCCGCTGATGAGCATGAGCGCATGATCACCTGCGCCGAGACGATCCTGAAAAAGCTGGGCCTCCATTACCGCACCATGGTGCTCTCAACCGGCGATATGGGCTTTGCCAGCCAGAAAACCTATGACATCGAGGTGTGGCTGCCGGGCCAGAATACGTATCGCGAGATTTCCTCCTGCTCGCAATGCGGGGATTTTCAGGCCCGGCGGATGGAGGCGCGCTTCCGTGATTCTTCCTCGAAAACGACGCGCTTCGTTCATACGCTCAATGGCTCGGGCGTTGCCGTGGGCCGCTGCCTCATCGCGGTGATAGAGAATTACCAGAACGCGGATGGCTCGATTGAGGTGCCGGAGGTTCTGCGGCCCTATATGGGCGGGGTAAAGCGCATTGAACGCGCGTGATGGCTTTGTCGTTCCGCTCCGTGTCATTCCCGACGCGCGAAGCATCTCGATGCAAGCGCGAGCGGGAGGCGAGACTTATTTCGTTGCAAGGCTGGATTGCCGCGTCGGGGCAAGCCCCTCCTCGCAATGACGGGGACGCCTGTCATTCCCGACGCGCGAAGCATCTCGATGCAAGCGCGAGCGGGAGGCGAGACTTATTTCGTTGCCCGGCCTTGTTTCGTCGCAAGGCTGGATTGCCGCGTCGGGGCAAGCCCCTCCTCGCAATGACGGGGGAGCAGACATTAAGGAGAAACCGCGCGATGCGCATTCTGATCACCAATGATGACGGCATCCACGCGCCGGGCCTCACAATCCTTGAAACCATCGCGCGCGCGCTCTCTGATGACGTGACGATTGTCGCGCCGGAGAGTGACCAATCCGGCGTCTCGCATTCGCTTTCCCTCAACGACCCCCTGCGCCTGCGCGCGGTTGCGCCGAAGCATTTCGCCGTCAAGGGCACGCCGACCGACTGCGTCATCATGGGCATTCGGCATTTGATGCGCGATGCCTTGCCCGATCTCGTGCTTTCCGGCGTCAATCGCGGGCAGAATGTCGCGGAGGATGTCACCTATTCCGGCACGATCGCGGCGGCGATGGAAGGCACCTTGCTCGGTGTGCCCTCAATCGCGCTCAGTCAGGCCTATAACTTCGCCAATCGTGATGACCCGGATTGGTCGAATGCCGAACGGTTCGGCGCGGAAACGGTGCGGAAGCTGCTGGCAACGGGCATTCCACCCGGCATTGTCATGAATGTGAATTTCCCCGGCTGCGCGCCGGAGGCTGTGAAGGGCATCGCGGTTTGCGTGCAGGGCCAGCGCAATATGGGGCTGCTGGATATCGACAAGCGCAGGGACGGGCGCGGCAACCCCTATTACTGGCTCGCTTTCGCGCGCGGGCGGCATGAACCGGCGGAGGGGAGCGACCTTCACGCGCTGAGCGAGGGCAAAATCGCCATAACCCCGCTCAAGCTCGATCTGACGGATCTTCCCACGCTCACCACGCTTGCGGCAGCACTGGACGGGGCCTGACCCGATGCAATTTGATGCCAAAACCACGCTTTTTGCCGCCGCCCGCCACAAGGGCGATGCTGCTGACGATGTGGATGCGGCGCTGGCGCGGTTTTTGTTCGAGCTGCGCACAAGGCATGGTGTGAAGACCGATCTTCTCAACGCCTTCGAAAGGGTGCCGCGCCAGCCCTTTCTGCCCGATCTTGCGCCGCACCTCCTTTATGCGCCCATCGCCTTGCCCCTGCCTTGCGGCGAGGAGGCGGAAGACCCCGTGAGCCTTGCCCTCACGCTTGAGGCGCTGGGTTTGACGCCGGGCATGCAGGTGCTTGAAATCGGCACCGGTTCGGGGTTTTCCGCTAGCCTCATGGCGCGGCTTGGCGCAGAGGTCACCAGCATCGAGCGCTGTAGAACCCTTGTCGAACAGGCCCGTTCGGTGCTTCTCGCCTCCGGCATCACCGGGGTCGAGGTTCAGCACGCAGATGGCCTTGCCCTTTCATGCGGCGAGGCGCGCTACGCGCGCATTCTGCTCAATGGCGCGGTCGCGACCCCGCCATTGGGGCTTCTCACCCATCTTGGCGCGGGGGGCTTTGCCTTGGGCCACACAAGGCGCGGCGCGGAAACACGCTTGACTCTGTGGCAAAAGGAGGCAAGCGGCCGCATCACGGAATCCGATTTTGGCACAAGTCGCGCCGCACCCTTGCGCCGGGGCTTGCCGGAAACCCTGTAAATTTAGTGTTTCGTAACCTTTCCTTTCAACCAGAGCTTAAGCTCATTCGGATTTAACTCATATCATCGCTTTTCTGGTTGCGTTTGTTTGTGAGTCAAGTCCATGCGTCATGTTCGAGTGAGAAGCACGAAGAAGAACCGGCTTTACGCGGCAGGGCTGCGGCATTCTTTGCAGATGCGCCATATCCTCACCCCGCTTGTTCTGGCGGGGCTGGTTTCGGCCTGCTCCTCCGACGTCAGCCGGTTCAGCGCCGATCCTTTCGCCAATCCGTTTCAGGCGCGCTCACCGAATGATCCGCCCGCAACCGCGTCGATCGATAAAAAGATCCGGCAGCTTTCTGCCATGCCCACGGGCAGCGTTTCCACCCAGCCTTTGCCGAGCGTCAACCAGCCTCTGTTGAAAAATACCAGGCACAGCCTCACCAGCGGCGCTGTCGCAGGGGCGAATTACCCGCAGCTTGCCCCCAATGCCGCGCGCAACCCCTCGGTTCCGGGTGTGAATGCAGGCTGGAGCGCGGTTGGCGGCACGCCCCTCACCCTCCAGCAGGGGGACACGGTTGCAGGCTTGTCCTCTCGCTATGGGGTGCCTGCCAGCGCCATCATGGCGGTGAACGGGTTCTCCCATACGTCGCAGGCGCAGCCGGGGCAGGTGATCATCATTCCCGCCTATAACGCGCATATCGCCAAAGCCACACCCGCCCCGCCGCCTGCATCCGCCTTGCCGCCAAAGGCACAGGCTACGCGCCCGCCCGTGCCATCCACCGGAATGTTGCCGGGGCGTGAGATCGCGGCGGAAAAAATGCGCGCGCCTGCCGCCATACAGCTTGCGCAGGCCGCACCCGGCAAACCGGCGCGCGCCGTTGGCCAGCCGGTGGAAACCGAGGCCGAGCGCCGCGCTGCCGCCAAGCTGAAGCAATTGCGCGCCTCGGATAACTCGAAAGCGCCGGATGATCTGGTGGATCGCCCGGAAAAAGCCAGGCCCGAACCGGTGAAAAAGGCCGAAGCCGCGCCTAAAATCGCCAAGGCCAGGCCACCAAAAGCGCAACCCGTTGTCGAGGATACCGAGACGACGGCCTCCATTCCCGACAGCAAGCCCGTTCCCAAGCCTGCGCCCCGCGTCGCTGACACCCAGCCGGAAAAGCCCGCCCCCGCCGAAACGGCGAGTGATGAAAGCGGCCCCTCTTTCCGCTGGCCGGCGCAGGGCCGCATCATCAACGGTTATGGCGCGCGCGGCACAGGCGGGGCGAATGACGGCATCAACATTGCCTTGCCCGAGGGCACGCCCGTGCGCGCGGCGGAAGGCGGCACGGTCGTTCATGCCGATGACGCGCTCAAGGGCTATGGCAAGCTCGTGCTCATCCGCCACCCGAACGGTTATGTCTCGGTTTACGCGCATAATGGCGAGCTGAAGGTCAAGCGCGGCGAAAGCGTGAAACGCGGGCAGATTGTCGCCACCTCCGGCCAGAGCGGCAATGTCACCTCGCCGCAGCTTCATTTCGAAATCCGCAAGGGCGCAACCCCGGTTGACCCGACAAAATACCTCGCCGCCAATTGAAGGCGAGGCGTTCTCCCCATCAGGCTGATCGACGCGAGACACAGAGATCAGCTTTGACAAGAAGCCCCGCCATCTCCAAAGACAGGGATGGCGGGGTTTTCATGTCTGAATCTGTTTGCCCAGTCGCCCGGCGAGGTCCTGCGTGAATTGCCAGGCGACACGGCCGGCGCGCGCGCCGCGCGTTGTCGCCCATTCGAGCGCGGCGTGGTGCAAGGCGGCCTGCGGCATGCCAAGCCCGAAATAGGCGGCGTAAGCGTCAATCATGGAGAGATATTCCTCCTGGCTGCATTTATGAACGCCGAGCCAGAGCCCGAACCTGTCCGAGAGCGAGACCTTCTCCTCCACCGCTTCCGAGGGGGTGATGGCGGTCGAGCGCTCGTTCTCGATCATGTCGCGGCTGAGGAGGTGCCGCCGGTTCGAGGTGGCATAGAACAGCACATTTTCGGGCCGCCCCTCGATGCCGCCATCGAGCACGGCTTTGAGCGCCTTGTATGAACTCTCCCCCGCATCGAACGAGAGGTCATCGCAGTAGAGGATGAAGCGGAACGGCGCATCGCGCAGCAAATTCATGAGGCCGGGCAGGGTTTCGATATCCTCGCGGTGGATCTCGATCAGCTTGAGCGGCATGCCCTCTTCGAGAATTGCGCCATGCGCGGCTTTGACAAGGCTCGATTTGCCCATGCCGCGCGCCCCCCAGAGCAAAACATTATTCGCCGGAAAGCCTTGCGCGAAGCGCCGCGTATTCTCCACCAGAAGGTCGCGGATATGGTCGATCCCCTTCAATAGCCCCAGCGGAATGCGGTTGACGCGCAAAACCGGCTGAAGCACGCCCCCGCCGGGTTCAGAGCCTTTTGCCTGCCAGAGGAAAGCCTCGGCTTTGGTGAAATCCGGCGCTGCGGCAGCGGGCGGGGCCATCCGCTCCAGCGCATCGGCGATACGCTGGAGCAAGGGCAGAAGGGCGGCGGCATTTTCATCGATCATCGGCGGGGTTCTTGTCATGAAGGGCGGTGTTTATGAGCATGCTGCGATAAAGTGGATACCGGTTTATCGCAAAAAAGCATGCGAAAAGAAGAAAATGAGAGCATGAGGATGACATATCACAGGAATGCAGTGAAAGGTTTCGTTGCGTTTCGCGTCATCCCCATTATATACGGCTGCGATGACAGGCGCGGGTTCTCGCGCCCCACCAATGGAGAAGGCGACGTGTTCACCCCCGCTTTTGCGCAAAGCCCCGCCGCTGCTGGCCCCAATGACATGCTGATGCAGCTTGTGCCGTTTGTTTTCGTGCTCATCATCATGTATTTCCTGCTCATCCGCCCGCAGCAGAAGCGCGCCAGGGCGCATCAGGAGATGGTGAAAAGCCTGCGTCGGGGCGATGTGGTGGTGATGAATTCCGGCATGATCGGCAAAATCTCGAAGGTCATCGATGATGCGGAAGTCGAGGTCGAGATCGCGGAGAATGTGCGCGTGCGCCTGTTGCGCGCCATGATCGCGGAAACGCGCTCGAAACCTGAACCGCAAGCCTGATTTCAGGTTCAGCATGTTCCGGCAATCCACGCTCAAATCTGTCTCCATCCTTTTTGTGCTGTTTTTCGGCGCTTATGTCACGCTTCCCACGCTTCTGGGGCAGGAGGGGATGCGCGCCATCGCGCGTTATCTCCCCAGCGCTTTCGTGCCGCAAGGCTCGGTCAAGCTCGGGCTCGATTTGCAGGGCGGCGTGCATGTGATGCTCGAAGCGGACAGGGCCGGGTTGATGCGTGACCTCGTGCGCCAGTTGCAGGCTGATGTGCGCGAGGTTCTGCGAAAAGAGCGCGTGGCCCCCACTGGCGGCATCGTGGCGCAAGCGCGCGCCGTGAGCCTGCGCATCACGGATGCTAACGCGCGGGCGAGGATTTTGCCGAAATTGCAGGAATTATCCGCCCCCATCTCGAATGCGCTGATTGGGCAAACCGGGCAGCGCAGCCTCGACGTGACGGATTTTGGCGATGGCCTGATCCAGCTTTCCATCACGGATGCTGAAATCAATGATAAAATCCGCCGCGCGACCGAACAATCGCTCGAAATTTTCAGAAAGCGCATCGACCCGACCGGCAACAAGGAGCCCGCGATCCAGCGTCAGGGGCTTGACCGGATTGTGGTGCAGGTGCCGGGCGCGCTGAATTCGAAAGAAATCACCGATGTTCTCCAGCCCGGCAAGCTCGAATTCCGCATGGTGGCAGAGCCGGGTGCCAATCCGTCCGAGATCGAAACCCTGCCTTCGGTGGATGATGGCGGCGGCCCGATGCAGGTAGAGCGCCGCGTCCTCGTGCGCGGCGAAGACCTTCTGACAGCCGAACCGGGGTTCGACCAGCGCTCTTCCGAGCCAGTGGTGAATTTCCGGTTCAATATCAAGGGCGCGCAGGCCTTCGCCAAGGTGACGACGGAGAATGTCGGCAAGCCCTTCGCCATCATCCTTGACAATAAGATCGTCTCCGCGCCGCGCATCATCTCGCCGATCACGCAAGGGCAAGGGCAGATTTCCGGGAATTTTACCGTGGAAGCCGCGAACAGGCTCGCGGTTCTGCTGCGCTCCGGCGCCTTGCCCGCCTCTTTCACGCTTGTGGAAGAGCGCACGGTGGGGCCGGGGCTTGGCCGGGATTCGATTGCGGCGGCGGAGCTTGCCTCGACGGTCTCGATCCTCGCCATCGCGGCCTTCACGCTTGCCACCTATGGCGTGTTCGGCGTCATCGCGCTCATCGCGCTTGGCGTCAACCTGATGCTGATTTTCGCCGCGATGTCGCTCATCAGTTCAACCCTCACCTTGCCCGGCATTGCGGGGATCGTGCTCACACTCGCCATCGCGGTTGATTCCAACGTGCTGATTTATGAGCGTATCCGCGAGGAACAGGCCTCGGGCCGTTCAGCCATCACCGCGCTCGATGCCGGGTTCACCCGCGCATTGGCCACCGTTCTTGATGCCAATATCACCGGGTTTCTCGCGCATGCCATCCTGTTTTTTGTCGGCACCGGCGCGGTGAAGGGCTTTGCCGTCACAACCTGCATCGGGCTGGTGACGACGATTTTCACCGCCTTCACCCTCACGCGCATCATGGTTGCGGCCTGGTATCGCTGGGCCAGGCCGAAAGTGGTGCCCTTGTGATGCGTTTCGCCATGGCTTTCCTCCTGTTATCCGGTTCCCATTCATGAAACTGCTGCGCCTCATCCCGGATCACACCGCTTTCGGCTTCATGGCGTTCCGCCGGATCAGCTTTCCGTTCTCGGCGCTGCTCTCCATCATTTCGGTCGCGGCGTTCTTGCTCATCGGCATGAATGTCGGCATCGATTTCAAGGGCGGCACGGTGGTGGAGTTGCAATCAAAGGCGCCAAAAGCCGATGTTGCGGCCATCCGCGCCGCAACCCATGCGCTCGAAATCGGCGAGGTCGAGGTGCAGGAATTCGGCACGCCGCGCGATGTTCTGTTGCGCGTGGGCCTGCAACCGGGGGGCGACAAGGCGCAAGGCGCGGTGGTGGTGAAATTGCGCGCCGCGTTTGAAGCGGATTACGAGTTTCGCAAAGTCGAGGTTGTCGGCCCGCGCGTCTCCGAAGAGCTGGTGCAGAACGGCACGATCGGTGTTCTCCTCGCCATTCTGATGATCCTTGTTTATTTGTGGTTTCGCTATGAATGGCAATTCGCGGTGGGGGCCGTCATCGCCACCATGCATGACCTCGTTCTCACCATCGGGTTTTACGCCATCACACAATTGCAGTTCGACCAGACCTCGATTGCCGCGATCCTCACCATCATCGGCTATTCCTTGAACGATACCGTGGTGGTGTATGACCGGGTGCGCGAGTTGCTCCGCAAATACAAGAAGATCAAGCTCTTCGAATTGCTGGATCTGTCGATGAATTCCACGCTCTCGCGCACCATCATCACATCCGTCACCACGATTCTGGCGCTTATCGCACTGGCGATTTTCGGCGGCGAGGTTATTCGCGGCTTCTGCCTTGCCATGCTGTTCGGCATCATCATCGGCACCTATTCGTCGATTTTCATCGCCGCGCCGATTCTCATCTATCTCGGCGTCCGGGTCGGGGAGGGCGTAGGCGCTGCGCCGGAAAAACCGTGACAAACGAAAAACAGGGTTTTGTCGCCGGGGCGCATGCCATCACCTCTTACGGCAAGGGCGGGTTTTCCTTTGCGGGCATGACGCATCAAGGCTCCATCATCGCGCTGCCCACCGGCGTGCAGGTCTGGGCAGTGGCGGAGGCAGGCCATATTGATGTCGCCTCGCTCACCCCCATCATGGCCGAACTTTTGCAGCTTGACCTCATCCTCATCGGCACAGGCCTCAAGGCCTTGCCGCCCGATGCGCCCTTCGCCATGGCCTTGCGCGAGCAGGGCGCGCGCATCGATATCATGGATACGCCCGCCGCCGCCCGCACCTATAATGTGCTGATGGAGGAAGGCCGCCGCGTCGCTGCCGCCTTGATCGCCGTTGCCTGAGCCTTCGCCCGCGCTGTCGCAGGCCTATTCTGCCGCAACCCGGCTCGTGCGCCAGCTTGACCCCGACCGCGCCTTGGCCTGCCTTTTTGCCCCGCGCGAGAAGCAGCCGCATCTTTTCGCGCTTTACGCCTTCAGTGCTGAAATCGCGCGCATCCGTGAGGTGGTGAGCGAGCCTTTACCGGGGGAAATCCGCCAGCAATGGTGGCGCGACGCGCTGACCCATCCGGGCGAGGCAGGGCATGATGTGGCCATCGCCCTGCGCCACACCATGGCGCGGTTCAACCTGCCGCCAGAACCCTTCCTTGCTGTGATCGAGGCGCGCAGCTTTGACCTTTATGATGACCCGATGCCGACATGGGTCGATCTTGAGGGGTATTGCGGGGAAACCGCATCCGCCCTCATCCGCCTCGCCTCGCTCATTCTCGCCGGTGGCGATGAGCCGGGCTCGGCAGCCTTGTGCGGGCATGCGGGTGTTGCTTATGCGCTCACCGGGCTCTTGCGCGCCTTTCCGCTCCATGCACGCCAGGGGCGCTGCTTCATCCCGCAGGAGCTTCTCACAACCTGCGGCGTTTCGCTCGAAAGCCTTTATCGCGGCGAGGAAAGCGCGGGGCTGCACGCCGCTCTGGCCGAGATGCGCGCGCGCGCCCGGCATCATCTTGCAATCATGCGTGCGGAAAGAGGGGCGATTGACAAGCGCATCGCCCCGGCCTTTTACCCCGTTTGCCTGTGCCCCGCCTATCTTGATGCGATGGAAAAGCGTGGGTTCAGCCCGTTTGAAACGCTCATCACGCTCTCTCCCTTGCGAAAATTCTGGCTTATCGGCAAGGCTGCGTGGTTCGCAAGGTGATGGCTTGCGCCATAGCCGCTCAAATCTCGGCGTTTTTGTCATTGCGAGGAAGCGCAAGCTGACGAAGCAATCCAGATTTGCTTCCTTTTCTGGATTCCCGGCTCAAGGCTTCGCCTTGTCCTGAATGACACAAGAGACCGCAAACTCTGCCTCACTCTGCCGCGAGCGATCTTTCCCCAAGCCCGGCTTCCGCCCGCCATGCCGCCAAAGCCGCTTTCGCGCGCATGGTGATGAGCCGCTTTTTCGCAACCGCCTTTTCCGGGCCACGCAAGCGCCTGCCATCCGGCCCTTTGGGCGCGACCTCCATGGGCGGAAACAACCCGAAATTGACATTCATCGGCTGGTAGGATTTCGGCCCGGCATCGATCGTCTCAATGTGCCCGCCCGTGATATGCCCGAGAAGAGCGCCAAGCGCCGTTTCCGGCGGGGGCGGCAGCAAAGCCTCACCCCGCGCCTCATGCGCGGCAAATAATCCGGCGAGGAGCCCGATGGCCGCGCTTTCGACATAGCCCTCGCAGCCCGTGATCTGCCCGGCGAAACGTAAGTGCGGCGCGGCCTTGAGGCGCAGACTGGCATCAAGATGGCGCGGCGCATTGAGATAAGTGTTGCGGTGAATGCCGCCGAGCCGCGCGAATTCCGCGCGTTCCAGCCCCGGAATCATGCGGAAAATCGCGGCTTGCGCGCCATAGGCGAGTTTGGTCTGAAACCCCACCATATTGTAAAGCGTGCCGAGCCTGTTATCCTGCCGCAATTGAACAACAGCATAGGGCTTCACGCTCGGGTTATGCGGGTTGGTGAGGCCCACGGGCTTCATCGGCCCATGGCGCAGGGTTTCCGGCCCGCGCTCCGCCATCACCTCGATGGGAAGGCAGCCATCAAAATAAGGCGTGTTTTTCTCCCACGCCTTGAACTGCGTCTTCTCCCCCGCGATCAAAGCCGCAACAAAAGCTTCATATTGCGCCTGATCCATCGGGCAATTGAGATAATCCGCGCCCGTGCCGCCCGGCCCTGCCTTGTCGTAACGCGACTGGAACCACGCGATGCTCATATCAACGCTCTCACGATAGAGAATGGGTGCGATGGCATCAAAAAACGCGAGTGCCTCCGCGCCGGTTTTTTCCGCAATCGCCGCCGCCAGAGCGGGGGAGGTGAGGGGGCCGGTCGCGATGATCGAGCGCCCCCAATCCTCCGGCGGCAGGCCGATCACCTCCTCGCGGCAAAGCGTGATATTCGGGTGCGCGAGAAGCCGCGCCGTCACCTCGTTGGCAAACCCCTCCCGATCAACCGCGAGCGCTGACCCTGCGGGCACCTGATGCTGGTCTGCCACCGCCATGATGAGCGAGGAGAGCGCCCGCATCTCATGATGGATGAGGCCAACGGCATTCATCTCCGAATCATCGGAGCGGAAGGAATTCGAGCACACAAGCTCGGCAAGGTTCTCGGTTTTATGCGCCTCTGTCATGCGCAGGGGGCGCATTTCATGCAGAATGACCGGAAGGCCGAGATTGGCGATCTGCCAGGCGGCTTCGCTGCCGGCAAGCCCGCCGCCAATGACGTGAAGGGAAGAAGGTTTTGTGCTCATACGCTTGTTTAAAGCGCTGATGCGCAGGATTCAATCACTTCAATGCGTAAAAAAAGCCCGCAACATGCGGGCTTTTTCGTCACGGAGTGTAAAATCAGGCGCTGACGACCTTGCGTGCGACCTGTTCGATCGAGCCACGGTCGAGCCCTATATCGGCAAGCTCACGATCCGAGAGGCGCGAAAGCACGTCGATATTCCGGCGATAGCGAAACCAAGCCTGAATGCGGGCGATGAGGGTGGTGAAAATCATGATAGGCTCCTGAAGATTGGACACAAGAATCTGCCGCCCGTTTGGGCACGCCGCTCTTGTGCAGTGCAATAAAGGCAAAGTCTAGGCAGGGGTGGCGCATTATGCGCTATGAGCCATGCGCAAAACGCATGAATGCGAAGGAAAATGTTAAGATATGCGTTGATGGCTGTCATCAAACCGAAAATAATGCTGCCTTTTCATTAGAGCGTTTCCAGCGAAGACCGAGTCACCTGAAACGCTCTACTCTCACGTTTTGACGCAATTCCTAACGCGAAACCGGTTCCCACTTTCGCTGGAATTGCTCTATACGATTGATATCAAAGGGCACAAGAAAATGACTCTTCGGCATTGGTCACGAAAATATCTTATCCCTTGATAAAAATAAGATATTTTCGTTCCCTTCAATGGTCCACTGCCATCAAGGGGGAAATCGTTACCCTCAGAAGGTTTTTGTATCATCCCCAGAGATCATTGCTATGACCCTGTCTCTTTGGCGCACATGAAAAAAGCAAAGAATGATCGTTGTTATCATCTGAATGATTGTTGCGCATGAAAACAGAAGCAGAATGAAGTATATATCATGCCATATCATGGAACATGCCAAGGCTGTGACGCGCATGATTGTTCCAAATATTTCAAGAAGCAGCAAGAGCCCTTGCTGCCGCATCAATGTGAATGCGGCAAAAGCCGGAACGCCTGCATTCTGAAATATCCAGGCAAGAGAAAGAATACTTGCATATAGGCCTGCTTCCGACCAGTTTTTGCCAAAGGCAAACCCAAAAAAAGCCTCGCCAAACATAAAAAGACCAACAGAAAGCGGAATAAAAATAAGCGTCAACCCAGCTATAGTACGCAATAACAGATATAACAACGGTTCATCGCTCCGGATCATGGCACTGAATTCACTCATCAGGCTTGTGCGAACACTCTCGACCAATATCTGGTTTGGCAAACCAAGCGCACGATACGCCAGCCAGAAATAACCAGCTTCGTAGCTCCCGAAAGCAATACCAATATAAATTATGGGCATGCTGACAACAAGTGTATTGAGAATTGATTGTGGCGCTCGATACAACGGATACGAGCTGAAATGCCTGGCGTGAAGCCATAAGTGTTTTATCTGGAAGAATTTCAGAATTTCTGCTTTCGGAGGCCATATATTTTTAGCAAGTGCAACTGCAACCATACCTATTCCAAGAATTTGGCCTAAAATTAATCCGAATGGACGAAAAGGTTGTATCGAAGCCAGAATTTGAACCGAATTTGATATTATGGCTTTAATCACCTGAAATTTTGCAAGAACAGGAATATTTTTATTTCTGACATAAATAACTTGTGTGATTACATACAAGCCGTTGGCCAGAAGGAAAATTACACTTAATAATATCGTAATAAAATCAAATTTCATCGCTTCGTTGACATAAAACAATGAAATCAGGTTAATTGAAATTAAAAAAATAAAAATAATAAATAAAGCTGATAAAATTGAAATTATTATAAAATAACCTATATCTTTTTCTTCACAAATGAGGATTGATTCTTCGTATCCCAGGCATATAACGCAAACAAATATTGAAATAAATGACAAAAGCGTTCCATATTCACCAATATCACTGGCCGAATACAAACGTGTCAGCAATGGTGCTGCTGCAAATGTAAGGCCCTGTCCAAGGGCAGCTCCTATCGCAAGGCTACCAGTCGCCCTTAGTTTGTGACTCGAAAGAAAGTTTCGAAAGAACAAAAAAATGTCCGCCAAAGCAAAAGCCTCCTGTCATTTAGAGCGGTTTCCGACCTGATTGAATCAGGTCGGCCGCTCTATCTTCTTGTTTTTATCGCATTTTCTTCGATCAACCGGCAACCACTTGATCGGAAAATGCTCACATCTAGAGCAATTCCAGCGAAGACCGAGTCACCTGAAGCGCTCTATCTCCTTGTTTTGACGCAATTCCTAACGCGAAACCGGTTCCCACCCCCGCCTTCGCGGGGCATGCTTTCGCTGGAATTGCTCTATTTGAGCGGTCGACCTCGTTCAGTCTGGCCGCAAACCGCTCTGGCCTGCACGGATTTTTTTGTAATATTTCCAAACGGCATGGTTTTTCAGCCGAAACGGAAAAGTTGGTGAAATCATACAGATTGCGAAAAGAATTGATAACTTCGGCCCCAATGGAAAAGCGCCAACTGTTCTGAGTGCTCCAAGCAGTCGAGCGCGCCCCTCTGCTGCACTTGTGGCAACCATTATACTTCTGAGCAAGTGCTGGCGAAACCGTGGAGCATATTGTTTGAAGAAATCCCCAAAAATTTCAAGTGTTCGCATGTGTGAGCGTGCATAGCTCAGATCATTTTCAATTGTATAGTGAGTGGGTTTGGTGATTTGATTATGTGCGTCATGGTGGCAGATATAAAAAATACGATCTGAAAAAAAATATCCGAAGGAGCGGGCAAATTGAAAATGATATTCATTTTCAGCAGCAATACTGTTCGGCCAGGCAATTTTTTCAAATGTATGCCGCCTTACACAGAAAAACGTATCAATATTTGTCGAGAAATTATTCTCGTTGAGAATGCAACAATCCTCCAATGACAATCGACCCATTTTTTCAATTGTGACAGGCGTCAATTCCCATTTATAATTGACATGCTTTCTTCTGGAACTGAAGCCGCCAATATCTTCAGGTATATCTTCAAGGCACGCAATCAGATCGCCAAGACAATCAGGCACAAACTCGTCATCACTGTCAAGAAAAGCCACCCAACGCCCTGTTGCCCTCTCGACGCCTGCGCCACGGGCAGCGCATACGCCCGCATTCCGTTCAAGCGCGACAATTTTCAACCTTGGGTCTGCATGCACATGGATGGCATCCAAAGTCTGATCTGTTGAAGCGTCGTCCACAACAATGACTTCGATATCGTTGCGGCTTGTATTTAAACAGCTCGTGATTGCGCGACCAATTAACAATTCACGATTGTAAACTGGTATAACAATAGATAATTTACATTCAGATGTATTATCGCCCGGCTGCACCATAATTTTCCTTGATTATTGTTCTGCTTGTCTCTCACAATGACATTGATAATTTGTTAATAAATGATTTTTGATCCTTATACCGGAGGCTGACGCGTGGGGCCTGTGACAGCAGGGCGATTTTCAAAACTTGCCCAATGGGTTGGAAAATCGGGTCATGAATGCCTGAGAATCATCTGCAATGCCCCTTGGTATGGTGCAATCAGATCGGGAACCGCTCTGATCTGCAACTCTCACGGTCGATGCAGCATGCAATTCCGCTTTTCAAAGCCATGGCTTCGGGCATAGTAATGGCGAGGATCATTGATGCCCCGTGAGCTTGAACCTGCGCCACAGCTCTATCCTGTGGCCTCCTCTGCCCGCCCGGCCATGCGCCCATGGCGGGGTGTGAGCCGTTTTGCCGCTCCTTGCGCGGTCGATCTTGCGCGCTTTGGCACAACCCCGCTTTATGCCGCGATCGACCTTGGCACCAATAACTGTCGCCTTCTGATTGCAAAGCCCGAGGGGGCTGGCTTTCGCGTGGTCGATTCCTTCTCGCGCATCGTGCGGCTGGGGGAGGGGCTTTCCCAAACCGGCGCGCTCGGTGAGGGCGCGATGGCGCGCACGCTTGAGGCTTTGCTGCTTTGCCGCCACAAGCTGGATGAGCGCGGCGTGGCGCGCGGCCGTTTCGTGGCCACCGAGGCTTGCCGCGCTGCCAGCAATGGCGCGGCGTTCCTCGCGCAGATAAAGGCGGAGGTCGGGCTTGATTTCGAGCGGCTCGACCGGCATTCCGAAGCCCTGCTCGCGGCCTCGGGCTGCGCGGCTCTCGCTGACCCTGCTGCAAAAAGCGTGGTTCTGTTCGATATTGGCGGCGGCTCGACCGAACTTGTCTGGCTTGATGTCGCGGGGGCGGAGGGGCGCTCTGTTGGCGGGCGGGCGCGTGCCTGGGCTTCGCTCCCCCTCGGGGTCGTCACGCTCGCCGAGCGGCATGGCGGGCAGGATGTCTCGCCCGCGCTTTATGAGGCGATGGTGGCGGAAACGCAAAGCGCCATGGCCGGCTTCATCACCGAGGCGGGCGCTGCGGCGCGCGAGCCGGGGTTTCATCTTCTGGGCACATCCGGCACCGTCACCACGCTTGGCGGTTTGTTCCTGCGGCTCGAACGCTATGATCGCCGCCGGATTGACGGGCTGTGGATGGATAATGCCGCAGTTGATCAGGTATTATCCGACCTTCTTGCCATGAATTTCGAAGCGCGCGCCGCCAATGGCTGCATCGGGCGCGAGCGGGCCGACCTCGTTCTTGCGGGCTGCGCGATTTTCGAGGCAATCCGCCGCGCCTTTCCTGCGCCGCGCCTGCGCATCGGTGATCGCGGCCTGCGCGAAGGCATGCTGATGGAGATGATGCGGCAGGATGGTGCCCTGGCGTGAATTCCATGAAGCAATGTTCGTAAAATCCATTATAGACACGCCATGACCGAGAAAAAATCCAGCCCAGGGCGCGAAATGGCGGTGCGGCTCAAAACCGCCCGCAAGCGCACCACATCCCAGCAGGCCTGGCTGCAACGCCAGCTCAATGACCCCTATGTCGCTCGCGCGCAACGTGACGGTTATAAAAGCCGCGCCGCCTACAAGCTTCTGGAAATCGACGAGAAATACAAGCTCTTGAAACCCGGCCAGCGCATCGTTGATCTGGGTGCGGCCCCCGGCGGCTGGGCGCAGGTTTCCGCCCGGAAAATCAAATCCTCCGATCATGATACCCGCGTTGTCGCGATCGATCTTCTCGACATCGATCCGCTGCCGGGAGTGGATTTCATGGTGCTGGATTTCACGCTGCCCGAGGCGGATGACATTCTCAAAACACGGCTTGGCGGGCTCGCGGATGGCGTGATCTCGGATATGGCGGCCAATACCACCGGACATAAGGCGACAGATCATCTGAAAATCATTGGTCTTGCCGAAATGGCCGCGAGCTTCGCGCGCGAGGTTCTGGTGCCGGGCGGGTTTTTCCTCTGCAAATTGTTTCAAGGTGGCGAGACGGTGAACCTGCTCAACGATCTCAAACGCGATTTTTCAAGCGTGAAACACGTCAAACCTGCCGCAAGCCGCGCCGGTTCAAGCGAGCTTTACGTGCTCGCCACCGGGTTTCGAGGGTAGGGGAAAAGATTGAAGGTTCTTCTTATGACTATCTTGATTTAGGCTGTAAGAATCAAAGATCGATTTCAAAAAGGTTTGAACGCAATGGAAGACTTTTATCAAAATCTAATGCGTCAGACCAAAGGAACGCCCTTTAAGACAATTTTGGCTGACCCTCCGTGGCAATTCCAGAACAAGACCGGAAAGATAGCACCAGAGCATCACCGCCTCTCTCGTTATTCGACAATGACTTTGTCTGACATCAAGGCGTTGCCGGTAGAGAAAGTTTCGGATGATACAGCGCATCTCTATCTTTGGGTTCCAAACGCCCTGTTGCCCGAGGGCATCTCTGTTTTGCAAGCGTGGGGCTTTAAATATAAAAGTAATATCATATGGCATAAAATTAGAAAAGACGGTGGTTCTGACGGTCGAGGCGTCGGTTTTTACTTTAGAAATGTAACAGAGATACTTCTGTTCGGTGTTCGTGGGAAAAATGCTCGCACACTCCCGCCGGGTCGCAGGCAAGTTAATATGATAGAAACACGAAAACGAGAGCACTCCCGTAAACCAGATGAACAATATGATTTAATTGAATCATGCAGCCCCGGGCCTTATCTTGAAATATTTTCAAGGGGAGCAAGAAAAGGTTGGTCAGTATGGGGTAACCAAGCAGATGAGGGTTACGAACCTACGTGGAAAACCTACTCTTATAACTCTTCTTTGATAAAAAATATTGCTGCGGAATAAATTTATTCGTGAATATCATCAAGTGATGCATTTTCTGCATTCGTTTCATCAAAATTGACAATGGATGCAGGTAAACCAATCAGAAGCAGTGGACATGGGTTACCAACGCCACGATGAACCCGATCCTCAAGCTTACGCCAATGCGTGGTTGCTGCACCGAATTTGTCGCTCACAAACTGAGTGGCCCAAGCTTGGGAAAAGGCGTGACCCTGCGAGGACCTTTCAACAGCACTGATAATTGCGGTGCGCTGGCGTGGGGTTGGCGTCAGTCCAAGCGCTGCCAGATCATCCAGGCTGTTCAACCCTTTTTCCTTGGCAAATCGGATAACAAGATCGCGCATGCTATTTTGTAACGACGTGCCGCGCGTTATGATGACACCAACGGATATTGCCCCTTCTGCATGAAGACGTTTGAAATTCTCAAGGTCACGATCAAAAAAAGGGTCTTTGTTGTTCCACTCGATCTCCAATGCAATGAGTCAACGGCCTTGAAGCTCGCGAACATGATCAACTTCATGGGAGATCGATTCCCGTTTCTCGCCATTAATGGTCTTCTCGATTGTGAAGTTGATTTTGTTCCAATTCTTTGCTGCGAGTGAGCGTCGTAATCTTTGTGTCGCCTTTGTTTCACCGCCGCCTGATCCTATGATTTCTGTAATGGGAATGCTTTGATGCAGAAGGATATCTTCAAGCTCAGCGATGGCTTCAGGAAAATCTTGTGAGAGAATAGCTTTTGCATGCGATAAAAAAGCAACCTGAAACCCAGCTTCCAGCAATCGATCCAGCACTCTCTTGAACCCCCCTTTTTTATGACCCCCCCTTTTTTAAGGAAATTATTTTAACTGAGTCGTTTCCTAAAGTCCTGCCTTGTAATACCAAAGGTCACAAGAAAATGACTCTTTGGTATTCCGCACGAGAATTTTTTATCCCTTGATAAAAATAAGAAATTCTCGTTTCTTCAACGGCCTTATGCGTCAGCATCCAAGGCCGTTGGTATGAGCGTGATAGTGTTGTCTCCTCACGCCTCGCTCTTGCCTTGCTGGTTGAGCCAGGCCTCGATATCCTCCAGGCTGGCGCTGAAGAGGTAATCCGCATCGCCGTAAAGGATTTTGAAGGTCTCGACATCGCGCAGCATATAGCCGCCATGGGCGAGAACGCGCTTGTCCGGCTTTTGCGCCTTCATGAGGTGCAGGCCATAGCGCATGGCAACGCGGCGCACGCGGCGTTCCAGCGAGGGGAGGGCGTCTTTGCGGCTCATGCGCTGCTTTATCCTGCCAATTGCTGTATCAGCAAGGGCAATATCGACGGGGTTGATATTGATCATCGGGCTAAATCCGGGCATGCAGGCACGACAAATCAAAACGTCACGAAGGAATTTTCATGTCGTCGCGTGTTGCATCAAACGGCAAGGTTGCGCTCATCACCGGTGTTACGGGGCAGGATGGCGCGTATCTCGCGGAATTGCTGCTCGCCAAGGGCTACACCGTCCATGGCATCAAGCGGTGCTCCTCCTCGTTCAATACCGGGCGTATCGAGCATATCTATCAGGACCCGCACGCGGATGATCAGCGCTTTGTGCTGCATTACGGCGATATGACGGATTCAACCAACCTCATCCGCATCATCCAGCAATCCCGGCCCGATGAGGTCTATAACCTTGCCGCGCAAAGCCATGTGAAGGTTTCGTTCGAAACCCCGGAATATACCGCCAATTCCGACGCCATCGGCACCTTGCGCCTGCTGGAGGCGATCCGCATTCTCGGGCTTGAGACAAAAACCCGGTTTTATCAGGCCTCGACCTCCGAGCTTTACGGCCTTGTGCAGGAGGTGCCGCAGTCAGAAAAAACCCCGTTCTACCCGCGCTCGCCCTATGCGGCGGCAAAGCTTTACGCCTACTGGATCGTGGTGAATTACCGCGAGGCTTATGGCATGCATGCCTCGAATGGCATTCTCTTCAACCATGAAAGCCCCCTGCGCGGGGAAACCTTCGTGACCCGCAAGATTTCGCGCGCGGCGGCAGCCATTCGCCTCGGCAAGCAGGAAAAGCTCTATCTCGGCAATCTCGATGCCAGGCGAGACTGGGGCCACGCGCGCGAATATGTGCGCGGCATGTGGATGATGCTGCAACAGGATGAGGCGGATGATTACGTGCTCGCCACGGGCGAAACCACACAGATCCGGCAATTTGTCTCCTGGGCGTTTGAGGATGTCGGCATCACCCTTGCGTGGCGCGGAGAGGGGGTTGCCGAACAGGGAATCGATACGCTCTCCGGCAAGGTGATCGTCGAGGTTGACCCGCGCTATTTCCGCCCGACGGAGGTTGATCTTCTCATCGGCGACCCCACAAAGGCGCATACGAAACTTGGCTGGAAGCACGAAACCTCCGTGCGCGACCTGTGCCGCGAGATGGTCAATGAAGACCTCAAGGTGATGCAGACCGCGCCGGTGATGAAAGAGGCGTGAGATGAGCCTTTACGCGCTTCAGGGCAAACGGGTTTTTGTGGCGGGCCATCGCGGCATGGTGGGGGCTGCCTTGGTGCGGCGGCTTGGCGCCGAGGGCTGCACCATCCTCACCGCGCCGCGCCGCGAACTCGATTTGAAGGATCAGGCCATGGTGCGTGCGTGTTTCGCGCGCGAGAGGCCGGATGCGGTGTTTCTCGCAGCGGCGAAGGTTGGCGGCATCCTCGCCAACAGCCAATACCCGGCAGATTTCCTTTATGACAACCTGATGATCGAGGCGAATATCATCGAGGCGGCTTTTCAAAACAGGGTGGAAAAGCTGCTCTTCCTTGGTTCCTCCTGCATTTATCCGAAATTCGCCGCGCAGCCGATTATCGAAAGCGCGCTCCTCACCGGCGCGTTGGAACCTACGAATGAATGGTATGCGATTGCGAAAATCGCGGGAATCAAACTGGCGCAGGCCTATCGCGCGCAGCATGGCTGCGATTTCATCTCCGCCATGCCGACCAATCTCTACGGGCCGGGCGATAATTTCGACCTTGCCACGAGCCATGTCATGCCCGCCTTGATCCGAAAGGCGCATGAGGCAAAGCTGAAGGGCGATCGAACCATCACCATCTGGGGCACGGGCACGCCGCGCCGCGAATTCCTGCATGTCGATGATTGCGCCGATGCCTGCGTGCACCTCATGAAATCCTATTCCGATGCCGAGCATGTCAATATCGGTTCGGGTGAGGATATTGCCATTCTTGAGCTGACGAAAATGGTCTCGCATGTGGTGGGCTTTACCGGCACCATCACGCATGACCTCTCAAAACCGGATGGCACACCGCGCAAATTGATGAGTGCTGCGAAAATCAGGGGCCTTGGCTGGCAGCCTTCCATCAGCCTTGAAACCGGGCTTGCGAGAACCTATGACTGGTTCCTCGCCCATGCCGCGTGAGATGCGGCAAGGAGACATGGCTTTGATGCCATCGAAACCAAATATGCTCTAGAGCATTTTCAAGCGAAGTGGATACCGGTTCGCATGAAGAACCGAAGGTCCGCGAAGCGAAACTGCGATAAAACAAGAAGATAGAGCGTTTCAGGTGACTTGATCTTTGTCGAAAACGCTCTAGAGCAATTCCAGCGAAAGCATGCCCCCGCGAAGGCGGGGGTGGGAACCGGTTTCGCGTCCGGAATTGCGTCAAAACTTGAGAGTAGAGCGTTTCTGGTGACTCGGTCTTCGCTGGAAACGCTCTAACAGGCCGTTGAAAAAGGCGGTTCCTGTCCCCGTCATTGCGACCGCGAGCGAAGCGTGGCGGGAAGCAATCCAGACTTTCTTCCGCTTTTTTGCCGCCTTTACGGATAGTGGCGGAGTTTTTATCTGGATTGCCACGTCGCTCCGCTCCTCGCAAGGGCAGCCTCAGCGTTTTTCAACAGCCTGCTAGAGCAATTCCAGCGAAAGCATGCCCCCGGACTTGATCCGGGGGTGGAAACCGGTTTCGCGTCCGGAATTGCGTAAAAACTTGAGAGTAGAGCGCTTCAGGTGACTCAATCTTCGCTGGAATTGCTTTATACGAAATCGATAGACTTTATCAAAAGAAAAGCTGGATTCCCGCTCGCGGCTCCGCATCAGGATGCTTCGCCGTGTCGGGAATGACATGGGGTGGCTTTACCTGTCATTCCCGACGCCTCGAAGAGGCGAGCGGGAATCCATTCTGCAACAGGGGTAACGCAATGGTTTGAGGCAGCGTTGCTTCCGTCAAAAACTGTCATGCTCTCATCACAGCATATTCTAACCTGTTGCCCCGGTCGCTTCAATCCGCTAGAAGAAATTTCCGCACCCGTAGCTCAGCTGGATAGAGTGTTGGATTCCGAATCCAAAGGTCACAGGTTCGAATCCTGTCGGGTGCGCCATTTCAGTACAGAACTGCGAACACCGGTTTCCGCTGATTTCCCGCTTGAGGCGGCGACGAGTGCGCGCAGCAGTTCCGACTTCGATCCTATGATACGGACCTCGGTGTCGGCGACCTCGACGCGCTGGGCTAACGCCCGCAGGTGGTCGCGGCGACAACCGCCGCCGTCCAGCCGCATGCGCTTGCGCGCCGTGCTGGCAAAGGTCTTGACCCTATCGACACTGACAGCCTGATTGCCCGCATTGTCTAGCGCCGCCTGCGCGCGCTCAGCATCAGCTTTGGCCTGATCGCGGATCGCGGTTAGGCCAGCGATTCGGTCCTTTAGGCCGCAGTCCCTCAGATCAGCTATGCCGGATTCGATGGCGTCGAACAGCCGGTTGAGACGCTGGTCAGTTTCTGTGATGCGCTTGTGCAGCTCTGCGAGGTGCTCTCGTCGCCGCGCGGTGCGCTCCTGGCGGCGGTCGAGGACGCTGGCGAGGATGGTTTCCAGCCGCTCGGGCTGAAGCAGGCGGTCCTCCAGATGGTTTGCCACGAGTTGATCGAGCCGATCCATCGGGATAGAGCGGCCTTCGCAGCCCGCCTTGCCCTGCCGCGCTGTCGAAACGCGGAGATAGAGCATTTCCGGCGAAGGTTGAATCGCCTGAAACGCTCTACTCTCAAGTTTTTACGCAATTCCGGGCGCGAAACCGGTTCCCACTTTCGCTGGAATTGCTCTAGAGGGCGGTGCGCAGTAGCATGGTCATGACGTGCTCATTCGTCACTGAAGAAGTCCTCATCAAGCCTTTTGAATTCGATCACGCGATTTAATCGAACTCCCACGGAATGTTCGATCATGAGTTCCATCAGTCTTTTTCCGTCGATCAAAATTACGCGCTGCGGAATTCGTGATGCGAATTCGATAGCTCGCGTCGAGAACGTCGATGTCGTCACGAACACGCCCTTGCTAGCACCAAGACCCACCAAGCTTCCGACAAAAGCCTGCACCTCTGGTCGCCCCACAGATGAACCTTGCCCGTAGCGCTTGGCTTGCACATAGACGCGATCAAGACCGAGCACGTCCTCATTGATAACACCATCGACCCCACCATCACCACTCCGGCCAAGCTGTGTCGCGGCATTGCGATGTGATCCGCCGTACCCCATAGAAACCAATAGATCGACAATAAGGCTCTCGAAAAATGTCGGGCTATTTTGCAGAATACGATCTAGAGCGTTTCCAGCGAAGACCGAGTCACCAAAAACGCTCTATCTCCTTGTTTTTACGCAATTCCGGACGCGAAACCGGTTCCCACCCCCGCCTTCGCGGGGGCATGCTTTCGCTGGAATTGCTCTAGAAGTTCTTCGCGAAGCGCGGACTGAGCCGTCATATAGGCCGCTTCAACAACCTCCTCTGGTGTCGATGTGGGTAGAGCAGCGGTAGGCGTTGCCCCCGCAGCTTCTTCCGCTTGATTGTTACGGTAGAACTCGCGGAAAGCCGGGACAGTAAGCAAAAACTGTGTATCAATTCGTGCAGGCGGGTTCAAAAGAAGCCTTTGTCCGACAGCGGATACGACAAACCGCCCTCGGCGCGGGGTCTCAAGAAAGCCAGCCTTGGTCAGGTAGAATTTCGCCTAGTGTATACGGTTATGCAACACACGCTGTTTGCCGCTCGCCAATAGTTCCTCGCGTTCGGCATCACTTAATCCAAATCGGGCGGCGATCTCGGCTTCCGCCAGTGGGACGGATGTTTCGCCTTTTGCAGCAACCTCAAGTAGTGGGTGCATCAAAGATTGATAATCAGGTATTCCGGTCATGACGTCCCCGTAATTGTAAACCACTCATGCGCGCAAACTGTATTACTTCATCGGCACGGCCCGAACAACTCATCGAAGAGATCGCCGAACCATGCCTCGAACACGTCCACCTCGGCCTCCGTGACTGGGATATGCTTGGGCCAATCGTCGGTGACAGTCCAGGCCGAAAGGTCGTGTTTCGGCGGCCGGCCCGGAAACGGCCAGGGTTGGCCGAGCAACGCTTCAAGTTGTTCCGATGCGGTCGGTGGGCATTCTTTGCGAAGTCTGGCCATTGCGCCAGAATCGCCGAACCTGGCGCCTGAAAGAATAGCCTTTTCTTACGCCGGAAGCCCCCGCATACCTTGGCGCAAAAAGACTTGCGCGCGGCGGAACGGGGCTGAAACAGCGTAGGGACGATGGCGGTTGTCATGGCGATATCAGGTTCAATGCCGTCGCCACCGGCAGATAGAGGGTGCGCGGCCGTCGCACCAAGGGCGTGAAGCCGAAGGCCACGTAGAAGGCTACCGCCTGGTCGTCGATCGCGTCGGCAAAGATGGCGTGGGCGCCGATCGGCGCAGTCGCCACGGTCTTGATGGCGTCAAACAGCAGGGCTTCGCCAAGCCCTTGTCCGGCATAGTCGCTATGGCGGCCAAGCCAGCCGATCAGCACCGCCGGGACGGTCGGATAGCGCGGCAGCTTCTTTGCAACCGGCTCGGGAATCTCGGTCAACGGCACGTTGCTGGATGACAGCGTGTAGAAGCCTGCCACCCGATCCGTCGCGATCTCCCTGGCGACGAAACAGGTGGCGTATTTACGCTTCACGTCCTGCGAGACGGTCTCGCGGAAATAGCTGTCGATCCGATCGTTGCCGCAGGTGAAGTCATCCCGCTTGTGCGCCTTCGCCAGCTTCTCAATGGCGAAGCGGGCGCTCACCGGCGCTCGATCAGCTGAGCATGGCGCTTCGCCGCGCGGGCCAACCGCGCGTTCGGCTGGGGCGGTTTGATCAACGCCTCGGCGAAGCGGATTTGATCCTCGCGCGCCAGGCGCATGATGTCGGCATCCTCGACGACTCGGCGGGCGTCCTCGCCGGCCGTGGAGATGAGATAGCCGGTCAGGGTCAGGCCGCGCAGGCGGGCAGCGCGCTGCATCTGGTCATAGACCTGGACGGGGACGCGCGCTTCCAATCGGGCGGTCTCGGCTTCGATTTGGGGCTTGGGCATGGAGACCTCCTTCGTCTCGATCATATACGGCATAATGCCGTATTGTTCAAGATGGATCAAAGCCCCAGTCCGATCTGCCGATTGCAGCTAAAACTCCATTCGATTCCGCCATCGTCGCGACGGACGCCGCTGGACGTGGTCGCGTATTTGTGCCGCCCCCAGTGCTCGTTTAGGCCACTTGACGTTCGAAGGCCAAGGGGCTTTTGCCTCCCAATGTTGAATGCCGACGGCACGGGTTATACCAAAGGTCATTGAAA
>Ga0209398_1000161_pt1 | contig 50156 bp, 38 predicted proteins | sample AshMeaBigSpring_FD_184125 | JGI IMG/M metagenome (GOLD analysis project Ga0209398, IMG submission 184125) | Groundwater microbial communities from Big Spring, Nevada to study Microbial Dark Matter (Phase II) - Ash Meadows Big Spring (SPAdes)... | ecosystem: Environmental > Aquatic > Deep...
GACTTTTGGGGGGGGGGGGGGGGGGGGGGCAAATACCGTGCCAGAATTCTGGTGCGGTGTAGAAGTCAGGGCCTCAGAGTGGGCAGCGGAAAAAATTAAAGCTGTTTTGTTCATAATAAAATATTTGGTTAGAAAACAAAAAAAAATGGTTACGAAAAAATAGGGTCTCTTTAGAAATCTCCAAGTGACCTGCGTGCAAATATACCTTTTTTTTTATTATTCCTACAAAGAAAAAATTATTTTTTCCCACAATCTTTCTATCTTTGCAGATATTGATCTATGTGCGCAAGATTGAGCTTACGCCGAAGTCTATATCGATTAATTTTGACCCAAAATAGATGAATATCTATTTCACCCTTGATACATTGACAGATGCAGCAACTCAATTACTGGCTGAAGTGGGTGAGCAGCGCATTCTCTGTTTTAAGGGAAATCTAGGTATAGGCAAGACTACTTTTATCAAAGCATTGCTACAAAATTTAGGTGCTGAGGATAAGGGTTCGAGTCCGAGTTATGCCATCATCAATGAATACAAAACACCTTTCTCGCCGGTCTATCATTTTGATCTGTACCGCCTGCGCAGCCAGGGAGAACTCCTAGATATAGGATTCTATGACTATATAGATAGCGGTGCCTGGTGTTTTATAGAATGGCCGGAACTGGCCGAACCGCTTCTAGAAAATTATGTGATCGTCTCCATTACCAAAAATGGGGAGGAACCCCGAACTTTGACCACCGAAAAAATCAATACTATTGGACAGTACCATTAAAACCCTGGCCGAGCTGGGCCTCAGTACGCAAACAGAAACCATAGAGCGGCCGCCAGATGCCCACCAGCTTTACATAGGACTACCCCGCGAAAGCAGTTTTCAGGAAAATCGCATCGCCCTTACACCGGCTTCCGTGGCTATACTCATTAATAACGGCCACCGAGTAGTAGTAGAGAGCAATGCTGGTCTGGGCGCTCACTATCAAGATCAGGACTATTCTGAAGCCGGTGCAGAAATCACCCTAGATAAACAGAAGGTTTTTCAAGCCCAGATCATTCTAAAATTAGCTCCCCTCACAGAGGCGGAGCTGGACCTGCTGCATCCCGTACAGATACTCTTTTCTACCCTACATCTGCCTACTCTTACTCATGAATATCTCCATCGCATAATGGCCAAAAAAATAACGGCCCTCGCTTATGAATATTTAAAAGATGACAGTGGCTCCTACCCTATCGTGCGCGCCACTAGCGAAATTGCTGGCAGTGCTGCCATTCTTATCGCTTCCGAATTTCTCAGTAATGTAAATCGCGGACAGGGTATTCTATTAGGTGGCGTAAGTGGTGTGCCTCCGGCAAAGGTGGTCATATTAGGCGCCGGTATCGTAGGCGAAAATGCCACCCGTGCTGCACTGGGGCTGGGGGCAGAGATTAAGGTGTTTGACAATGATATCTATAAACTTATGCGCCTGCAAAATCATATCTCCCACCGGGTATATACTTCTGTACTGAATCCGGATACCCTGGCCAGAGAACTCTCTGACTGCGATGTGGCTATAGGTGCTATACACAGTGGGCGTGGACGCACACCCCTCATTGTCACCGAAGAGATGGTAGCTAATATGAAAAAAGGTGCGGTAATCCTCGATGTATCCATAGACCAAGGGGGATGTTTTGCTACCTCAGAAATTACTACTCACGACAAGCCCACTTTTGTAAAATACGGGGTCATACATTACTGTGTACCCAATATAGCCTCTAGAGTGGCCAAGTCCGGATCTCAGGTATATAGCAATATCCTCACGCCTCTGCTACTGAAAGCACACCGGCAGGGGGGGTTAGAAAAATTACTTTGGCAGAGTGCAGGTACCAGGAATGGGGTATATCTCTACAAAGGAGCACTCACTAATAATCACTTAGCTTCCCGGTTTCAATTAAAATATACAGACCTGGATCTTTTTCTTATGGGTAATATGTAAGCGGCCTCCTCCTCATTACTATCCTCTTCTTCTTTTCAGAGAAATATGATTCAGACTTGACTTTGATTTGCAGTTCTAGTACTTGCCTCTTTCTTCGAAATATGATACCTCGCCTTTCTAAAAATATCTACATAAACATCCTACTAGCCTTGCTATGGGTAATGTTTCTCTTTACCCTTACACGTCTTGTCTTCTATGGATATAACCGGTCCTATTTCCCCGAAACAACGCCCACAAGCCTCATGCGAATTTTACGTGGCGGACTGCATTTTGATCTCAACGCCGTATTATATACCAATGTCCTATTTCTGGCTATCATGCTTTTATTGCCCTTTCATTTTCGCCACAGCGATGGATTTAAGCGCCTAGCCCGCTGGATATTTATTTTTTCTAATGGACTGGCTCTCACCGCTAATGTGGCCGATACTGCCTACTATCCCTATACCCTACGCCGCACTACGGCCAATGTGTTTTCACAATTTAGCCACGAAAATAATATACCGCTACTCTTTATGCGTTTTATCACCGATTATTGGCCGCTTACTCTTTTCTCCATCCTTCTCATTTTATTATTGAGATGGGGCTATGACCGGCTGGTGCGCTATGGGGCACCTCATATTCGCAATAAATGGCTCTACTCCCTCTATGGAGTGATAGCGATACTCATTAGTACAGCCCTTTTTATAGGCGGCGTAAGAGGCGATTTTAAGCCTACTACACGGCCCATCACCCTCAGTAATGCCGGCGAATATGTAACCGTGCCCAGAGAGGCCAATATCGTGCTCAATACCCCCTTTGCCATCTTCCGCACCCTACATCTGCCGGCCATGGAGCCGCTTAACTATTTCAATAGTGAAACAGAACTGGAAAAAAATTATACCCCCGTACATAGTCCGAACCCCGGGGGCGAACCCTTCCGCCCGTTAAATGTGGTAGTCCTTGTCTTAGAGAGTTACAGCAGGGAGTTTTTAGGCCTTTATAACCGCGATCTGGACAGCGGTCGCTATAGCGGTTATACCCCTTTTCTGGACTCCCTGGCGGCCCAGAGTCTCAGCTGGTACTATGGCCTGGCCAATGGCCGAAAATCTATAGATGCTTTGCCTGCAATAATCGCCGGCCTCCCTACCCTAGATGTTCCCTATGTTCTCTCTCATTATTCCTCTAACCAGATAGATGGACTGGGAAAAATATTAAAACAAAAAGGCTACCATACTTCCTTCTTTCACGGTGCGCCCAATGGCTCTATGGGTTTTACTTCTTTTAGCCATATTGCCGGATATGATCATTACTTCGGGAAAACCGAATATGAAGCCCGCTATGGCAGCGATGATTATGATGGATACTGGGGTATATGGGATGAGAAATTTCTACATTATTTTCAGGAACAGCTCAGCCGTTTTCCGCAGCCCTTTCACTCGGTGCTGTTTTCGGTAACCTCACATAATCCCTTTGTAATTCCGGCTGAATATAAATCCATATTCCCTGAAGAAACAATGCCCATTTGTAAAACTATACGCTATACCGATGAGTCGCTGAGGCGTTTTTTTCGCGAAGCTTCTACACAGCCCTGGTATCATAACACCCTCTTTGTAATCACTGCAGATCACTGTGCAGCTTCTGTTCATTTTAATGAATACCTAAATTCTTTGGGTGCTTTTCTCATTCCCATTATCTTCTATTCGCCATCGGGCATCATAGCACCTGGTATCCAGATGGACATCGCGCAGCAGACAGATATTATGCCCACTATACTGGGAGTCCTCCATTATGATCAAAAATATTTTGCCTTTGGAAACGACCTCATCTCCGATTGTGAAGCCCAGTTTGCCTTTAATTATCTGGATGGGCATTACCAGCTTTTTCAAGGCGATTATCTCCTGCTTTTCGATGGTGAAAAATCTACTGCCCTCTTCGATTTTAAAAAAGATCGCCGCCTTCAGAAAAATTTATTGACCTCACTGCCAGATACTGTAATGAAATATGAGCCTAAGATAAAAGCCCTCTTGCAGCAATATAATAATAGGCTTATGAATAATAATACCCACATTCTGCCCTAACAAAAGTAAGGGCATACATAAACTTATTACCAGGACAAAAAAACAATGATAAGCCAGTAAAATAAGTCTCACTATGATCGCCTAATCCTTCTCGTATAAAATATTGTTTGCCTGATATATGTTTATCTGTGTCTTAATCTGGAAACAATGGCAAAGGAAATGATAAAACTGCTCTGCTTATATCTCGTACACAGGGAGGATACATACTTAGGGCTTACTCTATATATGATAAAGCCTTTGGCAGAGCTAGTATTAACGATAATCTTCGTAATAGTTTAACATCTAAAACTGCGAGCAAATGTAAAATAGCTTGCCCTTCAATATCAAAAAAAACAGCATACAGAACCCATTTTTTAGCTCTTTAGCCGGCGATAATTACATATCCTAATGGATGAAGTAATGTCATAGCTAAGCCGGCTAGATTGTATATGCGATAGGGATAGGAGCAGATATCCTTTTAGGGTGTGAGGAAGAAATGATGAAATAAGGATGAATGGCGCTGAAACAGGATGCCTGGTCATTAGAAAATACAATGAAAACACCCTAAAAGATAGTAGCGGATAGCCCGGGCCTGCCCTTCGACTACGCTCAGTGATCGCCCATAGATCCATGAGTCTCATCGAAGCCGGCGAAGGGCAGGCATCGCCATAATCATATAATTCTAATTTATTGAGCAAGCCCTACTTAACCACCTACTCATAAAAATAAAACTTCTTACCCTTACTTGTATAAAGCCCTTTAGTAAAAAAGAATAGCAATAAACAAACCGGCTCTTTCTTATATAGAGGCCGGTTTTTTGAGGTCAAATTATTTAGCTGGCTCGCAATACTTTTTCTACCTTAGCCAGCAATGTCTTAACTTCCGGCATAGTAGGTGCCTGGCCATATACGCGCAGAAGCGGTTCGGTACCTGAAGCCCTAATCATCACCCAGCTGTTTTCACTGAAATAATATCGGTATCCATCCAGATCCTCCGTTTTAATGATGAGTAAGTCATCAAAATTTTTGAATACTCCTTCATTACAGGCGGCCAGTACGCGTTGTTTGAGATCTTCGGTGATGTGCATATCCAGGCGGTCATATTCAAAATTGCCTACAATATCATAAATTTCAGCTAATAACACATCTATAGATTTGCCGGTCTTAGCTACGGCTTCCATTATGAGCAGCCCTGCCCAGATACCATCGCGCTCCGGTATATGACCGCACACCGCTACGCCACCCGATTCCTCGCCACCCACCATTACCTCTTCATTCATCATTATCTCACAGATATACTTAAAACCTATTTTAGTAATTTCTATGGGCAGGTGATAGTGGGCACAGAGGCGAGCTATCTTCTCTGTGGCGCTAAAAGATACGACTACCTTTCCGCTCATACCTTTATAGTGATGAAAATAATGGATGAGCAGAAGCAGTATGCGATGCGAATCTACAAAGCGGCCTCCCACATTATATAAGCCTATGCGATCGGCATCACCATCGGTAGCTAACCCTATAACCGCCCCTGGGTTTTGCTGCATATATTTTTTTTGATCGGGTAAGTTTTTTTCTAATGGCTCGGGAGCTTGACCGTGAAAACCGGGATTCACCTCACAGTGAAACAGCTTAGCTGCCGGAAGCAGACGAGGTAAAATATTTTGGCCGGCGCCATACATAGCATCATAGGTAATCTCGCCAGGGAGGTGTTTTATAGCATCCATATCAAACTTCGCCATGGCGTGCTGATAATATATTTCCTCCAAGTCCTCATATCTGATCATACCATTGTGCAGATATTCCTCAAAACTGCTTCCGGAAGTCATAGGCACATCGGGTATATATGTCTCTATCGTGGCTATGTCCGAGGGTATGGCGGCACCGCCATAGGCGGCTTTTACTTTAAAGCCATTATACTCCGCGGGATTGTGACTAGCCGTGATAATGACACCTATGCCGGCACTGAAATGTACTACTGCCAGGCTCAGCATAGGTGTAGATACAAAAGCGGGAGCGATGATGCATCGGAGCCCCTTTGCAGCAAAAATGCGGGCAGTAGTTTCGGCAAAAAGCCTTCCCCCGAAGCGACAATCATAGCCCACTACTGCGAGCTTTTCCAATCCCCGCGCCGTCACAAAGGCGGCAGTAGCTTCGGACACTCTGGCCACATTGTCCACCGTAAATTCTTTGGCAATGATGGCCCGCCATCCATCGGTTCCAAACTTAATATGTATTCCCATTTCTATTTATTTGCTTTTTCTTGCAAAAAACAACCATTTATTTAGAAAAACCAAAATTTGTGCTTACTTTCGCCGGTAAATTATGCAGGATTCATTTAAACATAAGGGGCAGCGCAGAAAATTAGTGGAATTACTTAAAAAAGAAGGAATAATGAATATAGCCGCGCTGCAGGCTATCGGAAAAATACCTCGCCATCTCTTTGTGCGCGATAGCCTGATTGAGTATGCTTATGAAAATATGGCCTTGAGAATAGATGAAGAGCAAACCATTTCCCAACCCTTTACCGTAGCCTTTCAAACCGAACTGCTGGATATAAAACCGGGAAACAAAGTATTAGAAATAGGCACCGGCTCGGGATATCAGGCCGCTGTACTTTACGAATGTGGTGCCAAAGTTTATAGCATAGAGCGTATAAAAAGACTTTATGAGAAAACACTAATATTTTTAAGAGAAATAGGTTATCCCCTTATAAAAATGCGTTTTGGCGATGGGTATGAGGGCTGGCCGGATTATGCCCCTTTTGATAAAATAATAGTGACAGCCGCACCAGACCAGATCCCGAACAAATTACTGGAGCAGCTAAAAATAGGGGGCAAAATGGTTTTGCCATTAGGTGGCCAGCAAGCCTCCCAAAAAATGCTGCTCATTACTAAAACCAGCGAAAATGAGTACTATACGGAAGAAAAAGGCGATTTCAAATTTGTACCTATGCTCAGCGAAAAGGAAATAAAAACCAGAAGCATACTGTAAACCTATAACCGGAAAATCGTATTCATACAAGCTGCAATAAATCCATTTCGCCGCTCCGATAGCACAAGATTTCTATATTGAAATAACCAAATGCTAAAGACATCATAGATCGGATGCAACATTATGATGGTATCATCCTATCTTTGCCACGATGAATAAAATTGTTTTTGGCATAGTGGGCTGCGGCCATATAGCCCGGCGACATGCAAAACATATCACAGCGCATCCGGAAGCAGTACTCGGTGGATACTATGATATCCTGCCGGAGCAAGCTGAAAAACTGGCCGCCCTATATCCGGCACCTATCTTTGCCAGCCTGGATGAAATGCTGATGGATCCTTCTCTAGAAATTATTCACGTATGTACGCCTAATGGCGATCACGCTTCTACGGCGCTGCGCTGTCTGGCTAATAAAAAAAATGTATTGGTAGAAAAACCTATGGCCATACGATATGCCGATGCCCTGAGAATGAAAGATGCCGCCATTTTTCACGGATGCAAGCTCTATGTGGTAAAACAAAACCGTCATAATCCGCCGGTGCAAAAAGTAAAAAAATGGATCATTGAAGGACTCCTAGGAAAAATATATTCCATACAGGTACATTGTCTGTGGAATAGACCTAAGAGATACTACGATCAATCTGCCTGGAGAGGCACAATGGAATGGGATGGGGGCACACTCTATACACAGTTTAGCCATTTTATAGATGTGGTATATTATCTTTTTGGCCACATACGCCCACTCAAAGCCCTGCTCGCTAATCAAGGACATAAGGACATTATTTCTTTTGAAGATACGGGCCACCTTCTCTTTGAACTTCCCGAAAGAAATGCCACCGGCAGTATGCACTATAGTACCAATGCATATAGCCAAAATATGGAAGGCAGTATTACCATCATCTGCGAAAAAGGCAGTATAAAAATAGGTGGGCAATATCTCAATACGCTGGAATACCAAGACACAGAATGGCCCCATAGCCCAGATGAAGAACTAGCCACCGAAGGATCTAATGATTATGGTTTTTACCAGGGCACAATGTCTAACCACGATAAAGTGATAGACAATGTAATAAGTGCATTAAAAGGTCGCGAACCCATTATGACCAATGCCGAAGAAGGCTGCGAAGTAGTGCGTACGATAGAGACTTTCTATGAAGTAGCCGAATGGATTGGATAAGCACCCAAAGACTAACCTAAAAAAAACAGTCAGCCTATGATTCCTTCTCCTACTATTTCTCCTGCCTCCATTATCTTTCTGGGCAGTAAAAAAATAGGATACCTCTGTCTGGCGGATCTCCTTAGTGAAGATCTTAGCCGGCGGGTAAAGATAAAAGCGGTATTTACTGCGCCACCGCATCCGCTGGATGATCCAGAAATGAGTATCAGTGCATTATGTGCGCCCTATCATATACCGGTACATACCACCCTCGCCGATATGGATGGGATGGAAGAAGTAGATTTTATTATCTCCGTACAATACCACCTCATACTACACCCTAATTATCTGAACAAGGCACACCACCTAGCTATAAATCTTCACCTGGCTCCCTTACCTGAATACCGCGGATGCAATCCCTTTAGTTTTGCCATACTAGATAAAAAAAAAGTATTTGGTGTTACGCTTCACAAAATGACCCCCCAGCCCGATGCCGGAGATATTCTCTTCGAAAAGAGGTTTGCCATACCCCCCCTATGTATGGTTAAAGAGCTTTATGACCTCAGCCTCATCGCCGCACTAGAACTATTCACAGAATCTATGCCCCATCTATTGGACGGAAATTTTACGCCTGTATCGCAGGATTCACTACTGGCAAAGCGCGGCACCACCTATCATTTTAGAAATGAAATAGAAGAGATTAAAAAATTAGACCTCTACTGGTCTCCAGAGAGGATAGCCCGTCACATACGGGCTACCTGGTTTCCGCCTTATGAGCCACCCTACTTTGAATGGGCAGGAAAAAAATTTCCCCTATCTTTAACCCAAGATTGCGGCTGATAAAATTAAATATAGCCACCCTCTTCATTCTAACTTTTATACCTATGAATATCAGATCCTGGATTAATAATAACAAGTGGCATTTTCTGGCTATTCCTCTCTTTATAGCCATCGCTATGCTTTATTTTCTTCCTTTTTTTCAAGGCAAAAACTTAGATCAATTCGATAAAAAACAATGGCGTGGATCCGCCGAAGAAATTATCCAAAAAAGAGAGAAAGGAGAAACCGATGCCCTGTGGACAAACTCAATGTTTTGCGGAATGCCTTCCTATCAGATCTTTGCCCCCGAAGGCAATAACCTCATTAGCCGAATTTTTAGAAATGGTATTTTATACATCTTGCCCACTGAAGTATCCATACCCATACTGGCTATGTGCAGTTTTTATTTGCTAGGCTGCGTGCTGGGCATAAGCCCTTTTATAGGTATTATTTTTGCTTTTGCATTTGCCTTTAGCACCTACAATATAGGCGCACTGGAAGCAGGACAAATTACCAAAATAGCCGTAGTAGCCGCATTTCCCCTTACCCTTGCCGGCGTGCTATTGCTCTTTAAAAATCGCTATCTGTGGGGCTTTATTATTTCTGCCTTTGGTGTGGCTATGAGCTTTAGCTATAATCATCTTCAGATGACCTATTACCTGCTTATAGCGGTGATGGTATTTTTTATAGTGAATTTTATTTTTGCCATCAAAGAAGGACAAATACCGGCACTTATAAAACAGGGATTATTGTTTGGCATAGCGGTAGCCTTAGCTGCCCTTACTGATATTACAAATTTATGGACTACTGCAGAATATTCTTCTGATACCATCAGAGGTCCGGCCATTCTGGCCAGCAATGATCAAAGTAGCGGCGGATTAGACAAAGATTATGCCCTAGCCTGGAGCAGTGGCAAATTTGAATCCTTTACCTTCCTCATACCCAATATCGTAGGCGGCTCATCTTTTTACAAATTGCCCGATGATGCGGCTTCTGTAAAATACCTAATGAAACAGGGCGTACCCAAGAACCAACTTGGCAAGATGCCCACCTACTGGGGCGAAATGCCGGCTACCGGATGCCCTTACTACTCCGGCATTATAGTAGCCTTTCTGTTTTTAATGGCCAGTTTCCTCGTAAGAGGACCCATAAAATGGGCCTGGCTGGCCGTGGCGGCGCTCTCCCTTATGCTATCCTGGGGTAAACATTTTGATGGTCTCACCAGCTTGTTTTTTCTTTTTTTCCCCGCCTATAATAAGTTTAGAGCAGTATCCACTATTCTCGTATTATTTATGACGATGCTTCCCCTGGCCGCAGCGATAGGGCTGCAAAAAATAGTAGAGAATAAAGACAAAGAAGCAGTGTGGAAAGCATTTAAATATAGTGCCATCGCATTGGGCAGTGTATTGCTATTTTTCTTATTACTGGGTAGTAGCATTCTCCCCTTCTCGTCTGGCAGCGATGCCGAACTGGACTCCTATGGCTATGATCTGGCCTCGCTGATAGTGGATCGCAAAAGCCTTTTTAAAACCGATGCCATACGCAGTTTTTTGTTTTTCTTAGCGGCTGCTGGGGTGATCTATTATTACACTCGCAAGCAGGCAAATACTAAACTCTTATTAGGCGCATTAGGCATCCTCATCATAGTGGATCTCTGGACAGTAGATAAAAGACATTTTAACAATAATGCTTTTAAATCAAAAGCATCCATAGATGCCTGGATGAAACCCACAGAAATAGATAAATTAATCTTAGCAGATCCCGATCCCCATTATCGAGTGTATAATTTATCCATTGCTCCCTTTAATGATGCTCAAACTTCTTTTTTTCACAAATCCCTGGGGGGATATCACGGTGCTAAACTGCGCAGATATCAGGATATCATAGATAAATATCTTATAAAAAATAACCTGAATGTCATAAGCCTGCTCAATGCCAAATACCTCATCATCCCCGATAAATCCGGAGCCGCGCGGCCCCAAAAAAATCCCGAGGCAGCAGGAAATTGCTGGTTTCCGGACAGCCTGCAGCTCGTGGCTACCCCGGATGAAGAAATAGATTCCTTAGAAAATATAAGGCCGAAAAATATCGTGTATGTAGATAAAAAATATGAACCCTATCTTACCGGTCTCGCTTGGGGAAAAGATAGCTTGAGCACGATAAACCAAACTGCCTATGACCTGAATATAATGAAATACGAAGTCGATGTACAAGCTGATCGCCTGGCTGTATTTAGTGAGATATACTATAATGAAGACAAAGGATGGCAAGCCTATATAGATGATAAGCCCACCGAACATATACGGGTAAATTACCTGCTCAGAGGTCTTAAAATTCCTGCCGGCAAGCACAAGATAGAATTCCGTATGGAGCCCAAGTCTTATTATACCGCAAAAAAAATAGGACTTGCCAGCAGTGGGCTTCTCATCTTGCTACTATTAGGCGGACTTATCTATCCACTTCTGTATCCAAACAAAAAAGAAGAAAACAAAACACCCATTTTTTAGCTCCGCTTTCTCACCATAAGTTATGGGCTATCCTTACAATAAGCATAGCTTGTTTTTGTTTCTTATATACCTATCTATCCTATAAATACCGCAGGAATATAGGCTACCCTGCTCAGCCGGTACGACCATTATGTGCTTCCATGCCAGCCCTTAAAAACATCATTTCTAAATTTAATAAGAGCCCTGCCCTTTACGGCTTCCCCTTTACTGTAATAATAGCCAGCGAGTAGGATGGCAGCCAGCCACTTCAGCCACAGCTCTACGTACTTAATGACATAAATCCATACACCGGCTTTAGCAGTGCGTATTCTTTCACTGCGACCTAATCCGGTAGCGAGTTTGCTGATATAAGAGACTGAGAGTCTTTCGGCTTCTATAATATGCCTCACACCTATGCCCGGCAAATAGAATACCCTGCCGCCCAGCTGTTTTATCTTTAAAAAAATGTCCTTCTCTTCGCCCGCATCTCCCGAAGTACCTATGCGACCCAGCATCGTATTAAAACCACCTGCTCTTCGCAAATAATCTGCCCGATAAGTCATATTACATCCCACCGGAAATCTCCTTCCTACTAGTTCCTTTACAATTTCGCCCTCATCAAAACGGCTTACCAAAGGCTCTAGAAAAGAAGTCATCCATTCGGGCTTGCCCTCTATAAAAAAAGGAAATATCTGGCCTCCTACACCCGCCACATCGGGATGATGACTTAGCCAAGATATAAGACTGCTCAAATAGTTTTTCTCCGGCATAGCATCATCATCTACAAAACAAATATAGCACCCCTTGGCAGCTTCTATGCCCCTGTTTCTGGCAAAAGACAATCCCTGCTTAGATTCTTCAAAATAACGGATAGGAAAATGCGGATGATCCATTATATATTGGCCACATATAAAGGCGGTATTATCTGTAGAATTATTATTGATGACCAGAATTTCAAACCTGGCTTTTTCTGCATCCTGCTGCAGCCAGCTATCTAAACCCAAGGGTAAAAATCTCGCCCGATTATAGGTGCAGATAACTACTGTAAGAATGGGGTCTATCATACCTGAAGCAAAGCTAAGGAATAAAAAAACAATCTGCGGCGTATGGCCAAATAAATGACGATCGCTATAACAGTTGAAAAAATACAATCCTTAAAGGTATATCCCTTAAGGTAAGTACCCAACTCCCACCATCTCTATGTGCTCATATCTGGGTTTTGATAATAAAGGTCTTTATAAAATAATAAATTATTTTTGTGATCATTTCAAATTCTTTGGTAGCCTAGCCGATTTTGAATATTGCCAAAAATATAAAGCTTCTATGTCATCTATATATACCCAAATCTCAGATCTAGGCCTAGCGCTAAAGATAAAATACCATAAGCTCTCCTATTTATCGGCAGGTGGTCTTCTAAACCTGAGTAATCAGGTAAGAAAAATAGAGGAGAAGAAAATAGAAGGTATTATTCTGGAGGCAGGATGTGCGCTGGGAGGGAGTACTATTCAAATAGGGAAAGCAAAATCAATCCATCGAAAATTCTATATCTACGATGTATTTGGGATGATTCCTGAGCCTTCTGAAAAAGATGGAGAGGATGTACAAAATAGGTATAAGGAAATTATAGCAGGAAAATCAAAGGGATTAAGGGGCGATACTTATTATGGATATCAAGATGATTTGCTGGGAAAAATTATTGGTAATATGAAGAAATTCGAACTCGACCCGGCCGACCATCTTATTTACTTTATAAAAGGTCTTTATAGCGATACGATAAAAATAAATGAACCGGTAGCACTTGCCCACATAGATTGCGACTGGTATGATTCTGTAATAACCTGCTTAGAAAATATAATACCACACCTATCGAAAGGAGGTTGTCTAGTAATAGATGACTATTATACTTGGTCTGGATGTAGCAAAGCCGTGGATGATTTTTTTGACCAAATAAAAGACCAATTCTATTTTAGCACCAACAGTAATAAACTAAACATTGTCCGCACTAAATAAGATCGGCTATAAAAATACTTTCTATTATTCAGTCGGAGTTCTTGTGCCAAAACTCATTGCTTTTTTCTTCATACCCGTCTTTTCTTACTTCCTGTCTAAAGAGGACCTAGGACGTTATGATTTAGCAATAAGTGGTATAAGCTTATTTCTACCACTGGTATCGCTACAGCTGGGAGATGCCTGTTTCAGATGGGCCATAGGTGCAGACGATACAGTCCGAAGAGATAACATTAAAACCGCCTTGTTGAGCTCGCTCTTATTTTATGCGCTCACATTTTCTATCGCTTATTCTATATACCGGATTATGCCGGCATATTTGCCTATTCATTATCTATTTATCGTATATACTTCTTCCCTCATTCTCCTTATGCAGTATATAGCACGATCCTTAGAAAAAATTGCGGTATATGCACTGAGCGGCATTATTAATAGCGTAAGCATACTGGCTCTATCTCTCCTACTGTTTTGGTATCATCCTCAGAATCTCATTACCGTTATTTATGCCTATCTTATAGGCAATGTACTCACGCTTATCTATCAGTTTATAGCACTAAATATTGGGGGTATTCTCCGGCAATCCCTTTATCAATCAGGGGTAATGAAGGCGATGATAAAATTCTCATTACCACTCATACCCAGTGCCATCAGCTGGTGGCTGGTAAGTATAGCGAATAGGTATATTATTGCCCTAAAAATGGGCGTGGCCGATAATGGTTTTTTTGCCGTAGCCACCCGCATACCTTCTATTCTTCTCATCCTTAATTCAGTATTTCTGCTTATCCTCCAAGAACTCGTTTTTCGCAGTAAGGATACCCATAAAGACAAGAGCGACTATAATAAACTCTGGCAATATTATTTCACTATACAAATGGGCTTTGCCCTAGTATTAGTGGCTACTAGCAAGCTATCTACACTTTTACTCTTTTCAGATAATTATAAAGAATCTTATCTCCTATCGCCCCTGGTTATCACAGGCATCTTATTTACTAATTTTTCTTCTTTCTGGGGGACTTTTTTTCTCGCATCCAGGAATACGATAAATATCCTCGTTAGTACTTTTTGGGGAGGTATAGCATCTATCATTACCACTTTTCTGCTCATTCCTTACATAGGTCTTTATGCCCCGGCTATAGGAAATATAGCTGGATTTATGCTCATTTTTATGATCCGAATCTTCACCCTAAAAAAAGAAATCACTCTATCTATAGACTTGAAATCTACACTCATTCTCACCCTATCCTTACTCCTCGTATCCTTAGCCATCCTGTCCTCATCGCTGCTTATACATGGTACCGGCATTCTCCTGAGCCTATCTGTGGCAGTTTATTTTAATAGCGATATCATCAAATTATTTTTGCGTTTAATAAATAGTTATGGCAAACAATCCTGAACTTCTCCGCTTAAAAAAAAACATTTATGACCTATTAGATCCATTAATAACGGAAGATTATTACCACCTAGATTTTCCAAATCATTCCAATACCGGAGATACGCTTATCTGGGCCGGAGAATTGGCCTATCTGTCCAGGCTTAGGTATCGCTGTCTTTATGCCTGCGATCATCGCTTATGTAATAAAAAAGCCATTACTACACCACATACAATATTATTACACGGAGGCGGAAATTTTGGTGATATATATCCGGATATTCAGCAGTTTCGCCTAGATATAATCCGGGAGTTTAAAGGAAATAAAATTATTGTTTTCCCTCAATCTGTATATTATAAAAATACTGATTTGCTTATTCAGGAGGCTAACATATATAACAGCCATCCGGATCTTACCATTTGTGTACGTGACGAATATTCACTGAATCTGCTTTCTGCCCATCTTAGCAATGTAAATATTCTCTTACTACCGGATATGGCATTCTGTTTGGATTTATCCTCCGAAATTATTACTACAGAAAAATCTAGGCACCACTTGTTTCTAAAAAGAACAGATATAGAGTTAAGTCCGGTAAACTATACTGTGCATCTGCCAAAAGATCATCCGATACAGATAAAGGACTGGCCGGCATACGATCATCCGGTGCGCTATTATTTTGCAAAGATAATGACCCGTCTTTCTTATATGATTTTTAGCCTGCCTTATGGCTTCCACTTATTAAATCCCCTCACCGGTATATTGCCTTATGCAATGAGAGAAAATCAAATAGCTGATGGTATCCATTTTATAAACCAGTACAATCGCATCTATACCACCCGTCTGCATGGATGTATATTGTCTTTGCTACTGAATAAAGAGGTTATTCTCTTTGATAATAACTATGGCAAAAACTCGCGGTTCTACCAAGCCTGGCTGAAAGATTTTAATGGACTCAGATTAATTAATGTATAAGGCTAGTATCTTATGATTTTCAGATGAATACCCTCTTTCGTTCTTACATGTCTAATACCTATATTTGTGAGTGCATTTCTTCCGTATAAGACGGAAGAATAAATGGTCCATAAAATTTCCCATTGTGAATACCACCATCCGCGCCAGCTTCTGGTCTAGTGTTTTTATGTATCTCGGATTAATAGCTGGCGGCGCGCTCTATATGATATTATCCTGGTCCCTGGGATCTGCAGAAAACGTGGGCTTTTATCGCCTTATCACGGCCAATGCATCCATCTTAGCTATCTTTATCGTAATGGGTATGCCCCAAACCATTATTCGCTTCTTTCCGCATTTCCAAGATCCGGCGCATAAACACCACGGCTTTGTGGGGTTTTTTATGCTGGTTACAGCGGCCGGCTTTGTCTTCACATCCCTGCTATGTCTCCTCTTTAAGCCAGAGATTATCCACTGTTTTATAGGCAAAAAAAATGCAGTTATTGTAAATCAATTTTACCTACTTACCCTTTTATTTGCCGGTTTTGTGGGGTTTTATAATGTATTGCAGTCCTATGCACAGGCGGTGATGAAGCCTGCCCGCACCTATTTTTATCGCGAAATTATCGTAAAACTCGGCATATTTATGCTCGCATTGGGCTGCGGACTCCACCTGCTTAGTTTCGATGTTTTTATATATGGTGTAGTCATCCTTTTTGGCCTACTGGTTTTTCTTACCTGGCTATATCTCTATCGCCAAAAGGATTATATGTGGAGTACTTCTTTTCACCGCTTCGACCCCGCTACTCGAAAAGAAATTAGCACTTTTTCTTTTTATAATTTTATCTATTATGCGAATGTATATCTCATAGAAAATGTAGATGCACTCATTATCTCCAAACTCGCTATCAATAACTTAGCCGATAATGGTGTATATGCCGTATATATGTTTATGGGCTATGCCGTAGTGATACCCCAAAAAGCCATCACCTCCACTACCGGCCCTATGGTGGCACAGGCATTTAAAAATAATGACCTGGATACTGTAACTCGTCTCTATAGAAAAACCAGCCTCATACAGCTGATTATAGGCGGACTGGTATTTGTAGGTATGGTTATTAATCTCCCTAATTTCGAAACTTTCTTTGGGCAGCACGATCCGCTATTTATAGGCAGCTCATCTATCGCCATTCTGTTGGGTGCCGCTAAATTATTTGATGCAGCCACCGGGATGAACTCTTCTATTATTTCCATGAGTCCTTATTACCGATGGAATTTTTATATGAATCTGTTTTTACTTATTTTAGTTATCGCATTAGATATTCTTATCCTACCCCGCTTTGGGATATTGGGCATAGCCCTTGTAACGGGCAGTATGATCCTATTGGGCAATCTTATAAAACTAGTGCTTATATGGGTGAAATTTAGTATTCAGCCTTTTGCTATCAATACGATCAAGACATTGCTATTAATAGCCTTTGTGCTTATCCTAAATTATGTAATTCCTTCTATAAAGCCCTGGTATGCCGATCTGATTTTGCGTTCATCTATTATCACCATTGTATATGGTGTATTAGTATATGTGCTCAAATTAAGTCCAGATATAAATGGGGTGGCAGATAAAATCATTCTTCGGCTCAGATCTGTTCTGGGTCAATAAATTTGGATACTAAAAATTATCGACACAGTAAATAAAATGGCGATAGATAAATGTATGCTTTATTCTTTAAAAATGAGCACAGGTGTATCTCCGTTAAAGGCGAGTTTTCGGGTAAAATTAATGGTAAAAAGATCATCTAATGAACGTGCCCGGCGCTGTAATAGTGCCATTATACCCACCGGATATTGTATCGTATAGCGATGCAATCCGGTGAGCACATCCGGTGCTTCGTACATATCCAGTTTATACTGATCGTCTCCCAAAATATCTGCCAGATAAAGCCGATATTTTTCGGCATTTTCTTCTATACTGCGCGTATCTTCTAGTTTTATATGTACAAAGGATAGGGATGCGCCCAGAAGATCGGCCTGCTTTTGAAGAAAACGAAGCGAAGCCTCCCCGTCTTCCTCCAGATCTGTGGCAAAAAGAATATGACTCACCGGTTTAAAATAAGATCGCCTAGTCACGGCCAGTACCGAACAGTTTACTCTATCTATGAGTCTGGCAGTATGATTGCCAAAAAGCTTTTCTTTCCAGCCTATGGCTCCCTTTGTACCTATGATGAGCAGGTCATATTCATTTTGTTCTATGAAGGAAGAAATCTCCTCTTCCATACGGGCATAGTCAGCATAAAAAATAAAAGATAGATTATCTCTATCGCTATCCAGAAGTTCGTTTTTACAACGCCTAATATATTCCTCTGTGAGATCTGAATTTATGTGCACCAGCGCATTCATAAAATAATCAAAACTGCATGAGCCTATTTCTGCAAATGCAGCACCCGCGTGTACTAAGGTTATGGTAGCCTTATTAATAGCCGCAAAATGACTTGCATATTGCAATGCACTAAATGAATAGGGCGAAAAATCTGTGGGTACGATAATCTTTTTCATATCCTTGCCAAAAAATTTCCCGCGTGAGCAGAGGGAATGATGGAGTTACTTTTGCAAGACATCATTTGGTATTTACTGCCTTTTCCCTGCTAAGATATACATTATTCTATTTTAATGCCTTTCTCCTAGCGATTTCGGATTTTAGCATTTTCAATTCGCGACCTATTTGGCCACTCACAGATTTATTTTCCTGTGCCCTACGCATCAGGTAGGTGAATACCTCGTTTACCCGACCGAATGGCAAATATTTAGCTACATTAAAACCCGCCGCTGCCAGATTAAAACTTATATTATCGCTCATCCCATAGAGCTGCCCGGTGATGATATGCGGATGATCGCGCGGCAATTTTTTTTCATCTACCTCCTTTACCAGAAAATAACAGGAATCTTCATTATGGGTGGCATTGCATACGGATATATAATCTAAATGGTCCAGACAAAAATCTAAAGCCAGGTTATAATCGCGGTGCGTACTTTCTATAGTTGGCTTTATAGGACTCTCATAGCCCATTTGTTTTGCCCGATCATTTTCTTTTTCCAGATAAGCACCCCGCACGATTTTTAGCCCCAGCAGATAATTATTTTTTCTGGCGTCTTCATAGAGATGATGGATGTAGGATAGTTTGTCTTTTCTATAGAGCTGCACCGTTTGAAATATGATGACTTTATTCGTATTATAGGATTCCATCATCTCTTCTACGATCATATCTATGGCCGGCTGTATCCAGCTTTCTTCGGCATCAAAATAGATCTGTATATCGTTTTCGGCGGCCGTCTTGCATATAAAACGCACCCTGCTTTTTCCGCGCTCATATTCTTCCTCTTCCTCATTGCTGAGATGATCGCCGCTGCTCACTTTTTCCAATATACTTTGGCGAATAAGTCCGGTTATCTTACTGCTGATAATGCTTACCTGTCCATCTTCTCGGGCATGGTCTATTACCTTTACTAAGTATTGGGCGGTGCGTTCTAGTTCGCGTTCATTTTCTACCGCTTCTATGCCATAGTCTAATATGGCTTTTACGCCATAAGCATCGAGTTTGGCGATTACTTTATGACTGTCCCTTATGGATTCGCCTCCCACAAATTGCTTATAAATAGTGTTTTTAATGAGATAGTTAGTGGGCAGAAAGGGTATTTTTATGAGCGATGGAGCAAATTTTGTTCCCAGATCTACCAGCCAGTTTTGGCTCATCATCAAAAAGAGGCGATAAGCGTGATGCAGCTCTGAATGGGACATATTAGCAAATCCGATTTCGGTATTATCAAAGGACACAAAGGGTCTTTCAGACATATCACAAAATTAGAGGCCAAAAATAGGCATATCCAGCCTATGCCCGGCTACCTCTCTGTCACTACATCTCTGTAATCAGGGATTTAAAAGCAGTTTTTTTTAATAACCCATATAATAAGCCACAATGCTGCAATTAATACTATCAGGAACTATAGCAGGCTATGGGGCATTCCAAATATCCCAGCTGGCCGCTGCTTGTAGTTTTAGCATTTCGTGGCCATTTATAACTTGTGCGCCACTATCCTTTGCCTTCGCCATAAGCATCGTAATCGGCGGGTTATATACCAGATCATATACTAAGTGTCGCTTACCCATATACTTGTAAGGCAAAGGCGGGAAGCCTTCTATATGGGGATAAGTACCTAAGGGGGTAGTATTAATAATGAGTGGATAGCTGTCCATCAGCTTCCGGTCGAGATCATTATATCCCCGCGAATATCCCGCTTTAGGATGAGTAGATATCCGCAGATAAGGCACATTAAGCTCTTCTAAGACAAACACAATGGCCTTAGCGGCTCCTCCGGTGCCAAGGATTAAGGCCGGAGGAGGCTGTGGTCCGGCAAAATAGAGCAAACTAGATCTAAAGCCTATAATATCCGTATTATAGCCTCTGGTTTTGCCATTTTTTATATGGATGGTATTTACCGCACCGATATTCCCCGCCGTATCGTCTAAACTATCCAGATAAGGGATAATGGCTTCCTTATAGGGGATAGTCACATTAAGACCACATAGATTCGGAAGCATAAGCAAGTTTTTCACTGCTTCTATTTCCTCCAGCGGAAATAGTTTATAACAGCTATCTGAAATACCTTCGTCTAAAAATTTATGGGCGAAATAGTCCGGCGAAAAGGAATGAGATAGTGGGTAACCGATAAGACCAAATACTCTCAAAACCCGGAAATATGAAGATTAATATACCGAGCGACTAGGTCAGGCGGCTCTGGGGAGGCACACATATACAAAGGCCGGAGGCAAATGGAGCGGAAAAAAATTGTATTCCACACTACCAAAATGGTGTTTATATAATTTTTTGGATACCAGCGAATACTGTAGTTGTATGAACTTTCCTTCTGCGGTGAGTGAACCGGTCACTTCATCCATTATCTGCTGGGCAGTGGCATCGGGTATAAGGGATATGGGAATAGAACTTATGACGGCATCGGCCTTAGAAAATCCTGATGCAGCCATAAAATAGCGTAGTTTTTCGGCCGAGTCGTGTATAAGAATAAGCCGGGGATCTTTTATTTCTCTCAGACCTTCTATAAATTTATCATTTACTTCAAAAGAAATAAGCCGGGCATCGGGCAACATATTTGCCAGTATTTTCCTAGTGATACACCCGTCTCCGGCTCCAAATTCTACGATCAGTTTTGCGCGGGTAAAATCAATGGGCGCCAGTATTTTTTTTACCAATGCCGGCGAAGAAAAAGTAACAGTTCCCACTGTTTTAAGATTGCTGATAGCTTCAAAAAATAAATCGATTTTTTTCATCTTAGACTATACTTTATTTAATATTCAAAAACAATTTTTTTGGGCAGAAATTGATGGAAAGTATCCCCTCTCAGCCCTAGTCTCAGAGATTCTAAAGCGATGACTTCGTGGGGCGGAATATTGCCCAAATTTACATTTGCACCGAGTTGCTGGATAAACCATACCTGCTGGCTTTTTTGGGGAGCTTCCCACAGGATAAGCTCGTGAGAAATTTTTCGCAATATCTCTTCTATAAGCCCACCTCTCACTTCTCCGGTTTGTCTAAAAATGCCTGCTGTGCCTGCTTCGCGAGCCTCGGCAATGATTTTTACCGATCCCGCTTCCAGCTCGGCCTCCATCATTTCTATCCAGCGATAGGGAGCTATAATTTTTTCGGCATCCTTAGAGCCCACTTCGGACAATACACTGCCATACTGACTCAGCTCTCGAATATATCTGCACTTTGTATCGTGTGGTATTTCCAGACAGCCATCGGAGACTTCTATATATTTTACGCCATAGGTCTCTATGAGTGCAATAAAATCATTGTACTGACCTCGGGCTATAAAAGCTTCGAATAGTGTGCCACCAAAATAGTAGGGCACATCATATTTTTTAAAAATGGCCAGCTTTTCTTCTAATACGGGCGTTACTACAGCGGTGCCAAAACCCAACTTTACAAAATCTGTATAGGGCGCAGATATGCTCAAAAAATTATCCAATTCTGCCGGGCTCAGGCCTTTATCTATTACCATCGTACAGCCTTCGGTGCGAGGCTTAACAGTGCGCTCCGGCAAAAAATTGAGGTTAAAATTCATTATTGACCTTTATTCGGATAATTCGCTTAAGAGCTCCGGCTCTTTAAACTTCTTAAACCATTCTGCAAAGATAGCTTCGGTATCCTCATTTAATAAGAGAGCTCTATCCAGCCATTCTTCAGAAAGCGATTTTAGGCCATTTTCAAATGCGATGGCACTATAAAGCGTATAGTACAGATGGGTTGTTTTTTCTGCAGCTATGGCTTGTCCCTCCTCCAGTACCTGCAGGGATGCTTTAGGATCACCTTTTTCCAGCAGGCAGGCAGATTTTAGCATCCAGAAAAAAGGTTCTGTGCTATTATTCTTGATGGCCTCATCCAGCACTTCTATGGCTCGCGCATATTGTTTGTCATACACCAGCAAGCTTACAAAATTTCGCAGATAGCCAGCATCAAATTCACTATTTATAACCGCAGCCTGGAACTCCATCAGGGCATCTTCGGTAATGCCCTCTTTTCTTAGTAGTAGCCTACCCTGCTGATAATGCGCTTCATCGTGACTATCATCCATAAGCAGCGTTCTCTTAAAATAATAGGCTGCTTTTTTATAATCGGCCAGATGATAATGACACATACCCAAACTAAAATAGATATCCTCATCTCCACCGGTCAGCCGAAGGGCTTCTAAATAATTTTCACGGGCTTTCTCATATTCTTTTAATTCATAGCAAGATTCTCCACATTCAAAATAAGCCTCTGGCAGCTCATCATTAAGAGCTATGGCATACTCCAGTGATTCTACAGAACCGCTATAATCCTCCAGATGATAGAGGCATATCCCTAGATTTAGCCAGGCGATAGCGGTAAGAGGCGCATCGTCCAGTAATTTTTGATGGAAATCGGCGGCATCGTGATAGAGGCTGTGGGCATCGGTTATCTCCATGATACGATCCAGTCCTTCTTCGGATTCAGGCTCTAAGATAAGAGCCATTTTTATGCTTTCCAGTTCCTGCTTCCACTCTCCCTTGCGGTGATAAAGGTCGGCCAGTTCCAGATAAACTTCAAAAACGAGATCGGAGTCTATAAAGTCCAACAGATTTTCTAATACCTTTCCTGCCTCGGCATACTTACCCTGCTCGGCATAGATGCGCGATTCTATAAAATATATCTCTGGCTCGGCTGCATCTAAAAGTTTTGCTTTATCCAATGCTCTTATGGCACCCAAGTAATCTTTGGCAATAAGGCGAAGCTGGGCTTTCTTTACAAAAAAATAGGAAGAAAACGGGTATTGCTCTAGGGCCACCCGCACCACTTTCTCTGCTTTTTCATAGTCCATTTTCGTAGCATAGTGCTCATAAATTTTTATGAAATTGCGATGATCAAAAAAACAAGTCTCCTGTTTTCGCATCATATCTTCAAATTTGAGAACCCATTTGGATGAACTGAATCTCCGATTATGGTCATTAGGATTATTCCTCTTCATTTGGCGCCTGAAAAGATTATAAATTTGCCGTAAAATTAGACTTTATATTCATCTATTGTTATTTTTTTATTTTTCGGTCACAGAATTGGAATGGATATGCCCATCCCACCCTTTGCTGCTTATATTTGTCTTTTATCATCAATTCCTATTTAAATGGCTATTTCTTCCCGGTTATTATTTTGTTTTTTTGGGATTTTTTGCGGGATACCTGCCCATTCTGCGGCTAATGGACCTTCTTTTCAGCAAAAAGTTAATTACCGAATCCAATCTACCTTAGATGATAAAAACCATCGCTTAGAATGTTTTTGGGAGATGGAATACCAAAACAACTCTCCGGACACCCTGCGTCAAATTTATATTCACCTCTGGCCTAATGCTTATAAGAACCAGAAAACCGCCTTCGCCCATCAAAAACTCCTCAATAAATCTACCGATTTCTACTACTCTGTAAAATCCGAGAGGGGCTTTATAGAAGGACTCGATTTTAAAGCGGATGGCGTTTCGCTACAAACTTCTTATTCTGAGAACGATGAAATAGCAGAAATAGTTTTACCTCGACCATTGCTTCCGGGTCAAACAATTAAAATTTCATCCTCCTATCGTCTTAAAATACCTAAAAGTTTTTCTCGGCTGGGGCATGTGGGTACTTCCTATCAGCTCACCCAGTGGTATCCTAAGCCGGCTGTCTATGCACCGGATCCATTAAATAAAAATAATAAATGGTACACCATGCCCTATCTGGATCAGGGCGAATTTTTTTCAGAATTTGGCAACTATGATGTAAAAATAAGTCTGCCCAAAAATTACCGAGTAGGGGCTACCGGCTTGCTTCAAAACCCAGAAGAAAAAATCTGGATGGATAGTATAGCCACCGCTACTGCTGCCCTAAGCGATTTTGGCAAAAGTGTAAAAATGCCTCCATCTGACAAAGATTTTAAAACCTTACACTATCTGGCCAATAATGTCCACGATTTTGCCATTTTTGCCGATAAAAGGTTTTTCATCCTCCGCGATAAAGCGAAATTGCCTGATGGAAAACAGATAGATACCTGGGCGCTTTTTACTAATGAAGAAGCCGATATGTGGAAAAATGCTGCACGCTATACGGCACAGGCCATAGAATTTTATAGCACCAAGGTAGGGGCCTATGCCTATCCCCAGGCTACGGCAGTACAGTCTGCCCTCAGCGCCGGAGCAGGCATGGAATATCCTATGATTACCGTGATAGGCCTTTCGCGAAATGAATCTACATTAGAACGGGTTATCGTACACGAAGTGGGCCATAACTGGTTCTATGGTATGCTTGCCTCCAATGAGCGCGATTATCCCTGGATGGATGAGGGCATAAATACCTATTATGAAAATCGCTATTTTGAAGAAAAAACCGATAACAATGAGGTTAAGCCCGGCCCTATGAATCTGGGTCCTCTTACTAATTTTTTATTAGGCAAAAAAAACGAACGCCTCAAACTTGCCGAACAAGCATATCTCCTACAAGCGCGCAAAAATAAAGATCAACCCTGTGGCCTTAAAGCCACAGAATTCTCTAATACTAATTATGGCATTATAACCTATATGAAAACAGGGATGGCTATGGAATACCTGGCTGCTTATCTGGGACAGAAAAAAATGGATGAAATAATGCAGACTTATTTTCAAAAATACGCCTTTCATCATCCTTTTCCACAAGATATAAGAAATGTTTTTGAAGAAGAAAGCGGTATGGAACTAGGCTGGTTCTTTGATGATCTTATAAATACGGATAAAAAAACAGACTATATACTCTGGAAAGTAAATAAACGTGCAAAAAAAATAGGCGACAAGGAATTTGATCTCCTTACAGCCATTAATTTTCAGGAAAACATAGCCGGCCCCTTTAGCATTTCGGCAATAAAAAATGGAAAAGAGGTAAGCAGAATATGGTATGAAGGATTTCATGGCATAGACACCCTGCTTTTTCCGGCTGCAGAGGCAGACCTTTATCGCATAGATGCGGCACACCAGCTCATAGAGTACAATCGCTCTAATAATAGCTATCACACCAGCGGGTTATTTAAAAAAATGGAACCCCTGAAGTTTAAATTTCTTGGAGGTGTAGAAAATCCCTATCGCACCACGGTGTTTTTCCTGCCTATACTGGGCTATAATGAATATGACCGATGGATGCCGGGCATAAGCTTTTATAATCCCTTACTTCCGGTAAAAAAAATGGACTACCTTCTATGTCCGCTCTTTAGCACCCGCGATAAAAGCCTGGTGGGTAGTGGTCATATAGGTTACTCCATCTATCCCGATGTGCAAAATGTAGAAAGATTACGCTTCTATGTACAAGCTCAAAGATTTCATCACGGCCTTGTTACAGACCGTATAAATGACACCCTCTCCCGGACTATTATAAGCGAAGATCCCTATGGATATACACGCTTATGCACCGGCAGTTCCGTGAGTTTTAAAAAAAATATGCAATCTTCTGTGAGCAGTAAGCTGAGCGCCAGACACCTGCATATTCTCAAAGATAAGTACTCCCCTTCGCCTGATCCGGTGGCGGTGATACGCTACATAAGCGGCAGTCCCATAAAAGATAGCTACTTTGTAGATCAGCTCCGCTATGAATGGGCAAATGACAGGGCCATCTATCCTTATAAGTTTTTTATAGAAGCAGAATTTCAACAGCATAAAGACGCCGAGCTGCAGCAGACCAGCCGCTACCTTAAACTCAGTGGTGCTGCCAGCATATTTATGCAATACCGCCGCAGCAAGCGGGGCATAAGAGCGAGACTATTTGCCGGAGGATTTCCCTATAATGCTACCCTGGGACTAAAAGATTACAGCTTTCGCCTCAAACCCTCCGGTGCACGGGGCGAAAATGATTATGTCTTCGATCACCTGATGATGGGTCGCCTCGAATTTGATGGCTGGCTCTCACAGCAGGTTAGTCTGGATGGAGGCGCACTGCATACCCGCACAGATAAAATAAGCAATGATATGGGTGCTACCTTCAAATATATGTATGCGGTGAATCTAAGTTTCGATTTTCCGGACAAAATACCCATTATCCCCATTAAAAAATTACCCATTATGGGCTATATAAATATGGCCAAAAGTGCAGAGTACGAATTTGTGGAGAGAAGCCCATCCCAGACAAAGACCCATCTCTTTGATCTGGTAGAAATGGGTCTAGGAGTAAAATTTATGCACGAGGCAGTAGAAGTATATTTTCCGATATTATACAATAAACGGTTGAAAGATGCCGTAAATAGCACAACGGCAAATTATGGACAAAAAATTACCTTCCTTCTGGATCTGGATAAGCTAAACCTCATAAAGAAGGTGAGAAACGGCTCATTTTGACAAAAACAATTAACCATCAGGGCAACCACCTCATATAAGATTTCGTATAGTCTGAGATGGTTATCTATGAATGAACTGAAAATATTGAGTGTTCCTTTGGAGGATATCATCGCAGGATGTCTGCGCGGCGAAAGATTGTCTCAAAAGCAATTGTACGAAAAGTACTATGGCAAAATGATGATGGTATGTATGCGTTTTGCCCGAGATGAAGAAGAATCCATAGGATTAATCAATGAAGGATTTTTAAAAGTATTTGAAAAACTACACAGTTTTCGCCCCGAATCCTCTCTCGAATCCTGGATACGCCGGATAATGATCAATAATGCCATAGACAACTATCGGCGAAATAAAAAATACCAGCATCTAGCAGATATAGAGTGCGCCTCTTATCTTTCCAGTAGTGAAGAAATATTGCCAAACCTTACTGCGGATGAAATCATTTTCCTCATTCAAAAACTTCCCCCCTCCTATCGCACTGTCTTTAATCTCTTTGTGCTGGAGGGACTGAGTCATAAAGAGATAGGACAACAGCTAAATATCAGTGAAGGAAGCTCAAAATCCAATCTTTCTAAAGCCAGAACCAAACTTCAATTTTTGATAAAAAAGTTATACCTCAAGTAAAATGAATCTTTTCCAATCATTTGATGAAATGATAAAATATAAGCTTCATAAAAAGGAATATCCCTTTAATGAAGCCCACTGGAACGAGATGGAAAAACTACTCGATTCCCCTCAATCCGCCTCTCCCGATATAGCCACCAATTCTCGCCCCTTCCGCAAGGGAATTATGGCTGGACTAGTGGCAGGTATGTTTATTTCGGGATTTGCTGTGGGCGCATATTTTTATCACCAAAACAGATCTCTATCACCCATGATCAGTGTGGCAGATAAAACAGCAATGACCAATGATGCCACATCAATATCTGGCTATGACGCCTCATCGCCTAGTGTGATGCCTGCCTCTGAATCTATAGAAAATGAACGGGTATCTGAGGATTCTAAGTCCTCACCCACATTCGCATCCACAGAAAACAGGGATGCCAATAAGATAAATCCTATTTCTAAGAAGATAGCTTCCTCTGCCCCTGCCGTAGTTCCCCTAGCTAAGGAGCTTATTGCCGTAGATCATTCTGCCAGTAATACCACCACTAGTTCATCTCAACGAGTGAGAATGGATAGCCACACCATAGATAACCTGAAGACAGCCACTCTCCTGCCAACTAACTTATCGCTACCATCTGCCGAAAAAATAAAGGTGAAAGAAACTGAAGCTAGTAAAGTACTAAATTCTTCCGGCAATAATACGCCCACTCTGCCACTCATACATTTAGATAATAATACCTCAGGCGAAGTAACTGTCCCCGCAGAAACCGAATTTATAGAAAATCCTCCCCCTTCAGAAGTTCATCCAGCCTTCCCTAAAACGGTAGAAACATCGCCAAGGTACAAAGAAAATTCCACCCATCCGGTAAGCCCACAGTCTGGCGAAATTTCTACACCCCCCTTATCTGATACCCCTTCCACTGCGGATGCCAGCCTTCTAATCCCAAATACAAAAGAACTTACCACCGGTAGTAAAAATCAAAAAGCCAAAGATAACCACTCAATACCTAAAACGCATAACCCTAATAGTCATTTTTATCATAAGATAGGGCTCAGCTACAGGCCTCTTTTTACCCAGCTTTCTACGGCAGATAATAAAAACCTTTCTCATGGAATAGCTGCAGGGTATCATTTTGGATTTAAAAAACGATTCGAACTCCTATGCGGAATAGAATATTTCTATACGCGATATCAATCCCATACTTTTTTTCAAGTGGTAAATGCAGGATATGAACCCCTAGAGAGTTTTTATCAGCAACATAAACTGGGGATCCCTCTTTTGATGAAAATAAAACCCGCAAAAAATAAAGTATTAAGTCCTTATTTTACCACCGGAGCCATAACCCAGTTGCGACTATCCTCCCATTACCATAATCTGGTAAACAAAATACAAGTACAAGAGGCCACAGAAATGGAGGCCTATCCAATCCTTTTGCAAGATGATAATACCGATGTTCCCATCACTCTCATGGAATCGAGTACCAATAAGAATTTTTCTTTTTCGGTACAGGCAGAGGCGGGTATTGCATTTAGTATTAGACATAATATTTGCATAAATGCCGGCTGGCTTTATAGGAGAGAATTATCCGGCCAGAAATATTTTCAGAAATCCCCCGCCGATAATGGTGTTTTATCAGCTACTCTACCCTATATCTTTGAAGTAAAGAAGACTTCATTTTCATATAGCGGTATAAGTCTGGGACTTGCCTGGAAAATGAGTAAATAATATCCATACTTTCTTACCTTTGCTAAAACGCAGAATCAGCATTAGATATTTATGGCAAGAGAATACTACTTCATATCTATTTCTGTATTCATTTTTCTGTCCGCTACGTGGTTATTACTACTTCTGCGGAAAAAAATTCCGTGCCTCCTGGCTATATGGTATAATTTCCTTTCATTGCAAAGTCTAAAGCTGATTCCATGTTAAATATTTGTGATTATCGCCTATTTTATGGATTGAATAACTCATAAACTTCCATCGTATGATAGCAAAACCACAAAGAGCCGCTGCGCCTCCTTATTACTGGACCTATATAGACCTTATCCCTGAGGAAGATTTAATGGACGCCCTGTTATTAGCTATGGAAGAGACCGTAGAGGTATGGCGCTATATCCCACCAAGTATGGAAGAATATCGCTACGCTCCAGCTAAATGGAGTATAAAACAAGTCTTCTGTCATCTCACCGATACGGAGCGGGTGATGACTTACAGAGCCTTATGTTTTAGCCGGGGGGAGAGAGCAGAGCTGCCAGGATTTAGTGAAGATGATTATGCCGCTGCTGCCCATACAGAAGCTCGTACACTATCCGATATCATTAATGAATTGAATGTGGTACGGCTATCCACTATGGCCCTCTATAAAAATATGAATGATGAAATGCTGGACACCATCGGTATAGCTAATAATATTTCTACTAATGCCAGAGCCATCGGATATATGATAGCAGGCCATCAACGGCACCATATAAATATTCTAAAAGAACGCTACTTTCGCGATAACCCTCTTTAAGAAAGCAAAAAATAATCGCTAAAAGAATAATTTGTCCTTGTTATTTCTTAAAAAAATGTAGCTTTGCGCCGAAATTAGATTTTATTAATCTAAATGATTCGGGGTGTAGCGCAGCCTGGTAGCGTACACGTCTGGGGGGCGTGTGGTCGCTGGTTCAAATCCAGTCACCCCGACACTTTGAGAAAAAGGAGTTTGGCCATTGCCTTACTCCTTTTACTTTTTCTAAAAGCATAACCCTCATTCGTGTAGTGATAGACCATCACAGCTTTCGTATAAAGTATAATTAGTCGTTCCTTAAAAACTCTGTAACCCTTATTAGATAAGGATTTTTTCAAGAAAATAGTACATATTTTCCACGATAATTATTATCTTTACGTCAAAATCAAGCGGAAAATGCAAGGCAAAATTAAGTACGAACCTCAATTAGATCTATTTAAGCCACTCTTAATAGATATTATATCACCTAAAAGGCCACTTGTAAACCTTACCAAGATGGTCGAATGGGAAAGTATAGAAAAAGAGTTTGGTAAATACTATTCAACGAATGGACGTCCAAGTGTACCCACACGAACGATGGTGGGATTATTGCTATTAAAGAGTATGTTCAGTGTATCCGATGAAGATTTAATTCCTGCTTGGATTGAGAATCCATATTGGCAGCATTTCTGTGGTGAACAGTATTTTACTGATGTTGCACCTTGTGACCCAAGTGACTTAGTTCATTTTAGAAAGAGGATTGACAAAGAAGGGATGGAGTTTATACTAAAACAGAGTATAAAAATACATGGTTCAGCAGCGTTAGAAGAAAGTGTAGTTATAGATACTACAGTACAGGAAAAGGATACGACTTATCCAGTAGATGTAAAGCTTTATCACACCATTATAAAACATTGTTGGAAAATAGGTGCAGACAACGGAATTAAATTTCATCAGAGCTTTAGATTTTTGTTAAAGCAAGCCCGCAAGATTACTCGATTTATCAATCAACCAAAGAACAGAAAAAATGCCTATCAAGCGATAAGAAAAATAAAGGGTTATGCAGGCAAATTATTGAGAGAATTAGAACGGAAATTGAGTGTAGATGTGCTTTCAGCTATGGAGGAAAGATTCTGTCTTTATCATCGCGTATTGATACAAAAGCGTACGGACAAGGATAAAATTTACTCCCTACATGAACCGCATATTTATTGTATGGCAAAGGGTAAGGAGCATAAGAAATATGAATTTGGTGTAAAGGCATCCATAGCAGTAACCAAGGATTCAGGGATAATTGTTGGGTCGGTAACCTTTGAGAAAAACATCTATGATGCACACACATTAGAAGCAACATTGCAGCAAGTAAAGCGGAATACAAGTCAAAGTCCTAAAGAAGCGATTTGCGATAGAGGATATAAAGGAGCAAGTGAAGTAGCAGGGACAAAAATATTGATTCCAAAGCCATTGCCTTCAAATGCAACGAAGAAAGAAATAGAAGAAACGAAGAATAAATTTAGAAGAAGATCAGCTATAGAACCGATCATAAGTCATCTCAAGTATGATCATAGAATGATACGAAATCATTTAAAGGGAATACAAGGGGACTTCATCAATTGTGTACTTGCTTCAGCAGGATTTAACTTAATGAAGATGCTACGAAAAATAGCATCTTCATTAGCCCTATGGTTAGATTTATTGGTACAGCTTTTCGTAGGTTCTCAAAAAAAACTGGCTTTATAAGGAACGACTAATTATGGATCGGCTATATTTGCCATAAAAAAAAATTAACTATGAGAAATTTGATTACTATTATTTGTATGAGCTTCTTTGCTTTAGGTATATCCGCTCAAAAACTCAGCCTCACTGCTAATATCAGTGCTTTCAGCATAGATAAGCCTACCATAGATGATCCGCTGGATTGGCAATATAAGGGAACTACCTTTAGTCATACACTCGGGATTAATGCCCGCCTATTCAGTCAAAAGAAATGGGCATTAAGACTGGGCGCCGAACGAGAAGACCTGCGCTATACCATCGGGGAAGGAAGTCTGGTAGATTCTTTGTATAACGTAAACCGAAGAGATTTTATGGGTATTATTGGGGTAGAAAAACATATTATGATAGCTGATTGGGTGACTATCTATCCGGGGCTGTTTACCGGTATTACCTTTCCGGGTAAGCAGGATCTCTCCGATGAGCTGTATGACATAAACCGTGATAAGCTTAGAGCAGGCCTGGGCGTTTTGCTCGGAGCTAATATAAAACTGCTAAAATTCCTGCGTATAGGTATGGAGTTCGATATGAAATACGATAATTTTAAAACCCAGGTGTGGAATCAGATAGGTGTAAATACGTCCGCTATACGACTACGCAATCTCGATTATACCGGAGCCTTCACCATCGGGGTGGCTTTTTAATACTATGCCGGATCGTTCATATTATCTCGCCTTAGATGAAGCCGTCCAGGCCATTACAGCCGGAAAAGTGTTACTATTCCCCACGGATACCATCTGGGGCTTAGGTGGAGCTATGGATAATCCTTCAGTAGCAGATACGATCTATAATATAAAAAACCGGCCTAAGGAGAAGTCATTTATTTTGCTGGTAAGCAATTATGATCAGTTGAATAAATATGTTCGTGGCTTACCTGCCGAATCCGACCTAGAATATTTATGGGAGCAGCCCACTACGGTTATTTTTTCAGGGTCTAATCTACCGGATCATCTACAAAACCCTGCATCTACCGGCGCATTTCGTATCATAAAGGAAGGGTTTTGTCACGATCTTATACGCCTCTGTGCTATGCCCCTACTATCTACTTCACCAAATTTTTCAGGAGAAAAAACGCCCCATCACCTAAGCGAAATTTCTACCCTCATCTCACAGGACCTCAGGGTCACGCTCGTGCCAAACTGGATAGAGCGATATCAGGCTATGACCCACCGAGCTTCCAGAATTTTAAGGTGGAAAGAAGATGGACTTCTGGAAACCCTGAGACCTTAACCGAAATATTTAAATAATTTTTTTAGGGTGGGCAGACTCACCTTGTTATAGGGAGGATAGCGAAGCGGTAAGTCCACACTAGCAGAGCGGTGCAAAAAACTCTTCTTATGGCTAAAAGCATCAAAGGATGAGCGGCCGTGATATACGCCCATGCCACTATCACCCACACCACCTAATGGCAGATGCTTATTGCCCAGGTGCCACATTACATCATTTACACAGCCACCACCGGAGCTGGTATAGTGTATAACTTTATCTGCTATCTTATCGCTGGTAGTAAAAATATAAAGTGCCAATGGTTTTGGATGGGCATTTATATAGCCTATTACTTCTTTTATATCTGTATAAGTAATTACCGGGAGTAGAGGGCCGAAAATCTCTTCACGCATAATGTCGTACTCCTCCTTCATATCGGTAAGAATGGTAGGGCTAATGTAGCGCGTGGTGCGATCCGATATTCCCCCGCTATAAAGGGTTCCATTCTTCATAAGACTAAGAAGCCGGTCGAAATGTTGTTCATTGATAATGCGAGCGTAGTCTGGGCTATTTTCCGGAATCTCGCCTAGCATATCTGTAAAACACTGGCGCAGACGCTCAAGAAAAGGTTCTTTTACAGATTCGTGAATGTATAGGTAATCCGGGGCTACACAGGTTTGCCCGGCATTCACCACTTTGCCCCAGGCAATTCTTTTAGCGGCATTTTCCAGCTGTGCATCACTGTGCACGATGCACGGACTTTTACCTCCCAGCTCTAATACTACCGGTGTGAGATTTTTTGCTGCCGCCTCATAGACCTTTTGTCCCACGGAAGTGCTGCCGGTAAAAAAAATAAGATCCCATTTTTGCTGTAAAAGTCCGGTGGCGGTATCTACACCACCTTCCCAAACGCTGATGTATTCGGGTGAAAATAAAGTGCCTATTATTTTGGCGATAACGCCAGAAACAGCTGGGGCTAATTCAGAGGGTTTTATGGCGGCTACGTTTCCGGCAGAAATCGCTCCTATAAGTGGCAAGAGGGCTAAATGGAAAGGATAATTCCAAGGAGCGATAATGAGTACCGCACCTCGAGGATCATTATAGATTTTGCTATAGGCTTTAAAGTGAAAAAAGCCGGTTCTCACGGTTGTAGGCTTAGACCAGCTTTTTAAGTTTTTGAGATGTTCATCCAGCTCGGCATATAGGATGCCTATTTCTGTGCCAAAAGCCTCAAACGCCGGTTTGCGTAAATCTGCTGACAAGGCCTCCATTATCAGCGTCTCGTTTTCTTCTATGGCCTTGCGAAGTTTTTTGAGCTGTGAAATCCGAAAATCTATGGGTAGGGTAGCCCCCGATCTATAATAACTTTGTTGTTTTACCAAGGCATTATAAAAGGTCAAGCTCTCCTTAATGGTAGGTGGTGTAATGGGTGCTGCGCCGCTCATACATAAAGGATGGGGTTAAAAATTATATTCCGAATTGTCTTCGCTAAAGGTATGTGTATCAAAAGCCGGATTTACCTTTATATTGTAATATTCGTATTTCTCAAACTCGCCTTTAGGATCAAACATTTGCTGATATAAAGGTAAAAAAGATTTTTTGTCTATGTATAAAATAGTTTTTGCAGCATAAGAACTGGGTATTTTTATGTTTTGACCTGCATTCAAGCTAAAATAATTTTTTACCGAAGGATTCAGTTCTAGGATAGTATAGGCAGGTATAAATTTCTTTTTGGCGATTTTAAGGGCATTATCTCCGGACTGTACCGAATAATTTACGATAGAATAGGCCGGATCCGTGAGCTCGAGTATGTAACAATCTCTTCCATTATAGATTACAGATCCCTCCAGAGAAAGCACTTCCTCTATTTGGTAATCTGTGCGGTTGCGGGCATTATTGAGAATGTCATAGAGCATATCGAATCCGGCATAAGTGACCGGGTAGTGCTGGCGATCTCCTAATAACATAGAACCATTGGGGTCCAGTTTTATATTGGGCAGGAGGGTTTTATTGGGATTTACATAGGCATTGCCCCCGTAAAGTCCGTCGCCCAGTAGGATTTCTGTACCGGCATCCGGTGTGATGGCTTTTATATAGACTCGCTTAGGACTAGTCTGGTATTTCATAGTGGCTTCCATTACATTCGTACGACCATTCATTCTCTCTTTCCCTTTAAAGCTATAAGTAAGGGTTTTGGTAGATTTGATGCTGCTGAGCATTTTATCCAAGATTTCCGAAGAGCTGACCTGTGCCATCAATGATCCTACATGCATCACCGTACAAATCAGAAAGAAATACAGTTTATTCATAGCTGGGTTATTTTCTTTAACACATAAAATAGGCATTAAGTTTACACTTTGAGGGTATTTAAAAGATATTTACTTTTACCCCACTCCCCTAGCCGCTTTGGACCTGCGTAAAATTAGCCGGAAGAATATTTTATTTATCCCCTTTTTTGCAACAAATATAATACTAAAATAAACGAATAAAAAATAATTAGTATTTTTCGCCTCCTTTAATCACCTATTTTTATGAATTTTAAAAATTTTTTCAATTTATTATTTTTTATTCTGTTGCTGCATTGTTCTATTGATCTGATTGCCCAAAAAGGCATATTGCAAGGGTTAGTATCCGATTCAAAAAATGGAGAACCGTTGATAGGTGCAACCATTAGAGACAATAATACCTCCTCTTCTTTTGGTGCTGTTTCTGATATTGACGGCAGATATTCGATAGATCTTCCTGAAGGCAATTATATTATAGAGGCTTCTATGATAGGATTTTTACCAAAAACATTTACTGTGTCTATTTACAAAGGCAAAACTACTATCCAGGATATTCAGTTGCAGGAGGAAGCCATGCTTATGAATACCGTAGTACTCACCGCCACCAAATTCGAAAAGCCACTTTCAGAGCAAGTTGTTTCTATGGACGTGATAAGGCCCTCATTGATAGCCAATTCCAATAGTACCGATATTAGTCAAACCATTGAAAAGGTTCCAGGAGTAGATGTGATAGATGGCCAAGCCAATATAAGATGTGGCTCGGGTTATTCTTATGGGGCGGGTAGCCGAGTACTATTGTTAATGGATGATTTACCCATCCTAACGGCAGATTCCGGATTTCCTAATTGGGATTTTTTGCCTGTAGAAAACATCGGCCAGGTAGAGGTGGTAAAGGGTGCTGCCTCGGCACTTTATGGATCTTCGGCGATGAATGGAATTATCAATATCCGCACTGCCTATCCTACTTCCGATCCTTTTGTAGAAGTCTCCGGTTTTGGCACGGTCTATAATAAACCCCGTGGAAACCAAGTAAATGACACCCTAGAAAAAGCCTGGTGGGGAAATAAGCCACCCTATGAAACCGGACTCAGTCTGGCTTATCGCCAAAAATTTGGACATTTAGATATGGTAAGCGGTTGTTATCTTTTTAAGCAAAAAAGCTGGAGACAATCCGATTATGAAGATCGTGGCCGAATAAATCTAAATCTTCGTTACCGCCTGCCCAACAAAGAAAATTTCTTTATAGGTCTCAATACTAATATGATGCTTAATCAGGGTGCATCGTTTCTGATCTGGGACTATACGCCCGATGCCGGTGATGAAAGCTATAATCCGGGGGGAGCCTATCAACTCTGGAAAAGCACTCCGCAGATAAATAACGATGGCTTTAAATTGTCGCTGGATCCCTTTGTTCAATTTGGTTCGGCTACCAAAGGCCTGCGCCATAAAATTCTGGGTAGGTATTATAAAAATAATAACCAGAATGATACCAATCAGAGTACGAATAGCGATTTCTTTTATAGTGAATATCAGGTGCAAAAATCATTTGAAGATGCTGCGTTTTCTGTTACCGGAGGTTTGGTAGGTAGCCATTCTAAGGCCGCAGCTGAGCTCTATAGTGGAGATGGTAAATTTGAGGCAAAGAATGTGGCTATCTATGCTCAGTTGGACAAAAAGATTAATAAACTAAATATGTCTTTAGGAGGCCGTTATGAATGGAATGAAATAGAAGGAGATAAAGAAGCCAAGCCCGTAATGCGTGCCGGTCTTAATTATCAAGCGGCTGCCTTTACCTATATCCGTGCTTCTTTTGGTCAAGCCTATCGATTCCCCACTATAGCCGAAAAGTTTGTGCGAACTTCACTGAGTGAAGTGAATCTAGGATTGCCCATTGAAATTGGTATCTATCCTAATCCCAATCTCAAATCAGAAACCGGATGGAGTGCAGAATTAGGCGTTAAACAAGGAATAAAAATTGGCGGCTGGGAAGGATATGTAGATGCAGCAGGATTTATCAATCGTTATAATGATATGATGGAATTTACTTTTGGTGTTCCCGATGTTTTATTGGATATTTTGGGATTTCTGCCTGATTTCGCAGATTGGGGTTTAGATACCACGATCATACAGATACCTAGTGATGTTACCGGATTAGCCGCAGGTTTTCAAAGCATCAATATAGGCAATACCCAGATACTCGGTGCGGATATTTCTGTGGCCGGTAGAAATAAGCTTTTTGGCTGTCCTACGAATGTGCTGATGGGCTATACTTATACCAAGCCTACTTTCCAAAATTTCGATAGTATTCAATATGATCTATCTTCCTATAAATCGAATATTCTTAAGTACCGTTTTCAGCATACGGTAAAACTAGATATAGAATCGAAAATTGGCAAATTTACTCCCGGTATAAGTTTGCGCTATTATAGTTTTATGCAAGCGATAGATGAAGCCTTTAATCGTTTTCTTCCTGGTGTACGGGAATTTAGAGAAGAGCATAATGGAGGTACTACTATATTAGACCTTCGTCTCATCTATAATATAGCCGCACGACACAGTGTAAGCATATTGGCAAAAAACGTAACCAATCTAGAATATGCATTGCGTCCGGCACTCATAGATGCACCCCGCAGTTTCACCCTTAAATATAATTATAAGATACATGATTAATGTTTATCTGCGGCACAGCTAAACGAGACCTTACTGTATATGAGATAGGCAAAGGGATGATGGGCTATGGGATGCACTTTCATGTGGTGAAAGGTGTGGCCACACCACTCTATGTACGCGCTTTTATTTTTCGCACATCTACCTCCCGGATAGCGATCGCTGTGGGGGAATTGTGTTTTTATACCATTGCACTCAAAGATGCCGTAGTAAAAAAAATTCAGGTCCTGCACCCAGAATGGGGATATACCGATCATACTATACTGCTTACCGGACAGCATACCCATTGTGGCCCGGGCGGATATAGTCATCACTTACTTTTTAATATTACCATTCCCGGTTTTAGGCAGAGGATATTTGATCATATAGTAGATGAAACTGTGGCAGCCATTATCGCCGCCGAATCATCGGCCACCGAAGCATCAGTATATTATGCCGAAGGAATAATGCCGTTGGAAAATCCGGTGGCTTTTAACCGATCTTTGCATGCCTATAACCGCAATCCGGAGATAACCATAAAACTCAAAAAGGAAGAATGGCACTTAGCTACAGACCGGTGTATGCGGCTCCTGCGCATAGATACACCAGATGGCCGCTCTATGGGGAGTATCAATTGGTATGGCGTGCATACCACCAGTATGTCTAATGACAATTTTTTTATCCATTTTGATAATAAGGGATATGCGGCTAAATATATGGAACAAGATGCCGTTAAAAATGGGAATGATGAATTTATAAGCGCCTTTGCCCAGGAGCGATGTGGCGATGTGTCGCCCAATTATGTCTGGGATGCTCAAAAAAAATGGACTCGTGGCAGTTGTGAAAATGATGATGATAGTGCCAAGGAAAATGGGCGCTATCAAAATGAACTAGCGCAGTTACTTTTTGAAAAAAGTGTAGAAAACCGGGCACTTTCGCCGGTGATAGATGCCCACCTTATTTTTGTAAATATGGCTTATCAGGAGATAGAACCGGCATATACCGGGGGTCTGCCGGGACAGATGACCAGCCCGCCCAGCCACGGTGTTTCTTTTCTGGAAGGAACGAAGGAAGGCCCCGGCCTGCCCAAGGCCGGTGGGGTGATGATGCGTATTACCACTGCAGCTATCCGATTCTATGAGCACCGCCTACTCAGTCTCTTTGTGAGCGAGAGCCGGCGGGCAGCTATAAAGCGTAAATACCAAGCCCAAAAGAAAAAAAATATAATGATAGAGGCCGGTGAGGGAAGACTCGCCGGCACGACCAATATAAAAAAACTCATTGTGCCCGGCTCCATAGATCCGGTGATAAAAACTTTTAAAGAAATAGACCGGCAGGGATATACCAAAAAACTGCCCTGGGTACCGGAAATAGTCCCCCTCCAGATTATCATACTCGATACCATCGCCTGGGTGAGTTTTGGTGCAGAGATAACGGTGATAGCCGGAAAGCGATTAGAAAAAACCGTAGCCGAGGTGCTGGTCAAAAGAGGTATTAATAAAGTGATACTGGCCCCCTACAGTAATGGGTATCATGGCTATATCACCACCCGTGAGGAATATGCGGCCGGGGCCTATGAAGGAGGACATACCGTATATGGCGAATGGACCCTAGCGGCATATCAGATGTGGTTTAAGAAATTGGCCGAAGAGATGTTATTACCACCCTCGGAAAGGAAATTGCAGGAGGGTATAAAAGCCGAAATTTTTTCTCCGGACGAGATATGGAGGGGCGAGCCCCATCAGCGGTTTCAAACGAGCTAATCTCTAGTGCTCGATGGCATACCATTTTTCCTTTATCTTTCAATAATTAAGCACGCCCGGTTTAGCCATCTCGAAAAATGGCGGGGAAGGCTGATCTATGGCCGACAAATTTTTAGCCCCTGAGGGGCATTTTTTTCTATGAGCTGTACTACCGAGAGCCCCCGGGGCCAATCGTGCCCTGAGAGGAGATTTATGCCCATAGAAAGGATTTTTTGTAGATATATACGACCCTGAATATCTGATATCAGAAGTTGAACACCGGATTCGCTAGCATCTATAATGAGTTGTTCATTGCCGGCATCATACCGGATCACCGAAGATGGTTCGTTCACAGATCCGGCTATGCCGGTATTATTCATTTCGGCCAGTACATCTTGCAAGCTTATCTTCATCATAGATCTGGCAAAAGTGCCGGCAATGAGTATATCATTTACTTCGTCTATAGCCAGATCATAGACGGCATACACGGGCATATTATTACCTAATCGGCTCCAGCTATTACCACTATTGATGCTATAATAAACCCCGCCGTCGGTAGCGGCAAATAGCAAGGCATCGGCTGTGTCAGGATAGATCTCCAGGTGATTTACGGCCAGTGCAGGCAGATTGCCGCTGATATCTGTCCACGATAGTCCGCGATTTTCACTACGATGGAGGTGAGGAATATGGTCATCGTCCTTGTAGCCAGAGTGAGATACAAATACCCTATCCGCATCCTGCGCCGATGCTTTTATATCGGTAACATAGCGCTCCGGCAGCCAGGAGCTAATATTTACCCAGCTATTGCCATCATTATCCGATCGCCACAGATTGCCATCGGTGGTACCGGCATAGAGCAATCCTTTCACCAGCGGCGATTCGCAGAGTGCTGTGATGGTATGAAAGCGCTCTTCATAGATAAGACCATCGGTGATATCCTCGCTCACCGGATACCAGAGATCCGAAGAATCGGTGATGGTGGGGTCATTCTTTTTATATACCCGGTAGGTTCCCATATAACTCTCGTGTGGGAAATGGGTGGAAATAAAATGGGGTGCATCCCAGGCTACCCGGTCGGTGGCATCTATACCCAGTGTCATATCTGAGTAATAGCCATCAAAATAGTCTTCGGCATAGCCTATGTTTCCATATTGAATGGTAGAATAAACTACACCCGGCAGGGTAGGGTGGAAGTACACACTAAAACCATCTCCGCCCCTTTGTCTATCCCAAAATCCGGAAACCGGATCCGACAATCTTATGGTTCCATTATCCTGTGTACCTCCCCAGTAATCGCCGGAAATTTCCGGATTTACTGCCACTCTATAAAACTGGGTATTGGGGATAAAGTCTAGGTCTATCCAGTTTTCACCGGCATCGGTGGTTTTATAAATACCCCCGTCCGTAGCTAAAACAAAACTATTTTCATTAAAAAATACCATATCGTGCTTATCGGCGTGTACGGCAAAGTTGCTCCAGTCTGGATCTACCATCTGCCATTCTGATCCATCATTAACCGTACGCCAAAGCTGAACCCCCAGCAGATAGAGTTCGGAACTATTATAAGGATTTATGCGCAGGTTTCCAAAATACCATCCAAAGCCGCCGAGCGGTTCTGGATTTTGTTCTAGGAGATTTTCTATGGGTATAGGCTGCCAGAGGTCGCCACCGTTTATGGTTTTGTAAATGGCCTGTAGTTCCAGGTCTTTACTCACATATACGGCATAAAGAATGCTGGAAGATACGGGATCCATAGCTAGGCCTATGCGGCTCACGGTATCTTGGGGCAGTCCATTGCTCATAGTGGTCCAGCTATTGCCGGCATCGGTAGTCTTGTATATTTTTCCACCTAAACCGGTTACCGTGCTTTCGGTATTATTGCGAATGCGATCCCAGCCGGCGGCATAAATGATAGCGGGATTAGTGGGATGTACGGCTAGATCTATAATACCGGTTTGATCTCCCAGTTGTAGGATTTCATCCCAGTTATTTCCGCCATCTAAGGATTTGTATAAGCCGCGGTTTAGATCACGCTTAAAGGGTGTTCCCATAGAAGCGGCAAAAATCAGGTTGGAATTAGAAGGATGTACCCTTATCTGACTGATGATGCCTTTGTCCTCCAATCCTATATTTATCCAGGTGTTTCCACCATTTGTGGATTTAAATAACCCATTGCCTATAAAGGGATAACCGGAGATAACTTTATCACCGGTACCGGCATAGATGGTTTGGGTATTATTGGGATCTATTTCTATATCCCCGATGGCAAGGTAGGGATTTTGGTCGAATATAGGCGTCCAGGTAGCCCCGCTGTTTACGCTTCTAAAAATACCTCCATTGGGTGTGCCGGCAAAGATGATTTGCTGGTTTATAGGATTGATGGCCAGGCTGGTTATCCTGCCACCTATGTTTACCGGGCCGGTGCTGGTCCAATTCTGGAATCTTGTCTCAGAGACTTGAGCTTCATAGTCCCTAAAAGCATCTTCTATTCCGCTTCGGTAGGCCTTTTCTTGAAATATGCTATCCGGATAAGATCTCACTTGTAAAAACAACTCATCGGGTTTCGCAGATATGGGCTTCCTATCTGTAATTTTTTGCGAATTATGCGTTAAAGATAGATGAGAGGACCTATTCCTATGCCGAGATAAGAAAAATAAAAATAGTAGCAAGGAGAACATCCCCAGTGTATAAAAGTACTTCTTCATAGAAAAATAATAGGGTAAAGGTACAAATAATAGTCCAAAAATGGGTGAAAAATGTATGGGTCAAAAATTTCAAGAGAAAGTATTCATTAGGAGGTTTTCATTTGCTGTGCGTAGAGGAAATACCAGCTATATTTTTTCGTCCAAAGCGAAATAACAACCAAAAAAGGAGCCCAATAATAAAGAAAGAGATAAGTAACGGCCAAAGAAAACTGAGCAGACATAGCAGTAGCGAACCTAAGAATTCTGCAAGAGCTAGGATAAAATTTCCCCATCCGCCGGTGGTAGCAGCAGATAGAATACGCAGTGCAGCACTGCTCCCTTTTATGATGCCGGCTGTACCACCACCGGCTATAATGGCTAAACTCCATTGCCAGAGGGGATCCATCGCTATAAGGGAAGAGCCCATCATAGCCGTGCCACCGGCCATAGCCAGTGGAGTAGTAATGGTATCCAGCAAGTGATCCAACCAGGGGATAAAATAGGAAGCCACTTCTAGCACTGCCGCTAGGCCAAAAGTAATTAATGCCGCATCGGTAGCTATCCATAGAAATCCCTCGGGCATGCTATATAAATGAAAGCGCTGAAGCATTCCCATTACCAGAAAAGGCAGAAATACCCTGAATCCTACTGCCGCACTGAGCCCTATGCCTAGGCATACGGGGAGAAAATAATGAGTTAAGATTTCCATAACGGGAGAATTTATAGTACTTACCTTTGTAAAAATAATGGATAAAAATACACTCATTATGCAGCATAAATTCAAAGAATTCGGTGATACAGATTTCAATAGCCGCATTGTATTGGATTATTTACAGCAGAATCCCAAACTCAGCGATTTTTGCGATGGATGGCCGCAATTAGAAAGTTTTTCTCGGAGAATAGCGGCAAGAGATTTTACCCCGGAAAAACGCCGGATTCTCGCAGCCGAATTGGAAAAACAATATGACGCAGTGCCGATGTCCAAAGCGGTAAGCGACCATATAAGTGCACTAAGAAATGAGGGCGTTTATACCCTCACCACCGGGCAGCAATTGGGACTTATGGGAGGACCTCAATATACTTGTTTTAAAATTATTCATACCCTGAGTTTGGCAGCATTTCTTCAGCAAAAATTTCCATTCAGCCGGTTTGTTCCGGTATTCTGGTTACAAAGTGAAGACCACGATATAGAGGAGATAAATCAGTATTATCTCTTTGGCAAAAAATATAGGAGTGAGGTATCATCGAGGGGAATATCCGGCGAATTATCGGCCACTGCCTGGCAAAAAATTTGGGAAGAAATAAATGCTAAACTGAAAAATGAACCCCATTGGCCGGACCTGAGTAGGAGCTATCTCGAGGCTATAGCCTGCAAAGATTGGTCGGAGGCGTGGCGCAGGCTGCTGAATGCTATATTTGGAAAATATGGTCTGGTAATTCTGGATCCGCGCAGGGCAGCATTAAAGGCTCTTTTTAGCCATATTATCTGCCGGGAATTTGAAAATAATTCGGTATATAATTGCGTCTCAGATACAAATAAAAAACTATTGCATCTGGGATATGAACCGCAAGCCTATGTGCGACCCATCAATTTTTTTGGATTATATAATGGACAGCGATATCGCTTAGAAGAAAACGGGGATCACTACAGGCAGATCGGTACAGATATTAGTTATTCCCGCACAGAAATATTGCAAAAGGCCAAAGAAGAGCCGGCATTTTTTAGCCCGAATGTGTTGATGCGACCCCTTTATCAAGAGTCTATCTTACCTAATCTGGCCTATATCGGTGGAGCTGCTGAGATCGCCTATTGGCTGCAATTAAAAGGGGCGTTTGATCATTATAGTCTTCCTTTTCCTGCTATTATTCCCAGATTTTCTGCCCTATTTATCACCAGGTCGCAATATAAGAAAATGGAAAAACTGGGATTGCATACCGATGATCTGTTTCATAGTGCTGCTGAATGGGAAAAGCAATATCTCCAGAGAAAGACCGGAGAAGAATTTTCATTGGATAGAGAAAAAAAGGAGGTGGCAGATATCCTAGATAAAATAAAACAGAAATCCGCCCATATCACCACTGGCCTCCAGTCTTCCATAGAAATGGAAAAAGTACGCTTGCTTCAGGGCATTGCTGCATTAGAAGCCAAGCTTATAAAGGAAGAAAAACGCAAACATGAAACTACACTATTACAGCTAAGCCATCTCAAAGAAAATCTATTTCCCTCCGCTCACTGGCCGGAGAGAAGGGATAGCCTTACCGATCTGTGGATAGCTTATGGTCCGCTATGGATAGATGAATTATTAAAGGTAAATAATCCGCTTCATCCCGGGTTGCACCTGATGATAGAAGAAAGCTTGGAGAAATAATTCAGGGATAGTAGTATTGCTTAGAGGCCTAGAAAAGTCCGCTCACTCTTTAGGATAAAAGGAGGAAGATATAATTCCTGGGAGTAAAGAACAAAGGCTGCTTTTCCATACACATCTTCTCGTGGTATGAGACCCCAGTGGCGTGAGTCTTCGGATAAGGGCAGATTATCTCCGGCAAAGAAAAGATAATCTTTTTTAAAGGCATAGTATATGGTGTCCTTTTCTTCTATAATCTTTTTCATAAAATCTACCATGCGCAGGCTATCTATTCCTTCATAATGTATGAGGAGAGATTCATACACAGGCCATACACTGGCACTCAAAGCAATTTCTTTATTTCTGGCCGGTATGATATAATAGGCAGAACTATCGCGGTGAAAAAAATGACGGCTTATTTTATAATAATTGGGATTCAGATTATTATGGTCATCACGCCAGAGATGGGTTACATAGGGATGCTTGCGTACGAGGTCTATTTTTTCTACCGGTATATCCATTTCATAGAGCCAGGGTTTATCGGTGCGGAGGATGTGGTAATTATCTATATCTAGGTCTTTAAAAAATCTGCCTTCCAGCGGCATTTGATTTACACCCACATTATACCTTCTTATCTCCTGTGAGGCCGTTTGGTGTGGCTGTCCATTTATCCAAATCAAATCGTTTTGATAGAGTACCGTATCTCCTGGTAGTCCTATTAATCTTTTGAGATAGAGATCTTCGGCTACTGTGGTGTCGCGGGGGCTTTTATTGAAGAGATAGATACCATCCCGCTCTGTGCGAAAAGCAATTTTCCATACCCATACTCTATCGCCGGGCAGGATAGCTTTTTCCATAGAACTGCTCACGATTACATAATAGTAACCCACATAGGTCCTACCTAAGCAGAGCAATAAAAAACAAGAAAGAAAAGGAATAAATATCCTGAAAAAAAAACGATACCCTTTTTGACGCAGCCTCTTCACCTTATGTAGGTTTGCTGAGTATGAATGATATTATTTTAATCGGCGAAAACATTTTTTCCAATTAATCTTACTAAAGGGATTGGCCCAGCTAAAATCCGGTTTTCTATCGCCATCATAATCAGAATCGCGGGTACTTAACCACACAAAGATGGGTTTTCCGGTAATATGATCTTCGGGTACAAAACCCCACATACGGCTATCCTGGCTATTATGTCTATTATCACCTATCATATAATAATAATTCATCTTGAAGGTATAGGAATCTATTGTTTTTCCATTCAGCCAAGCCTTGCCCTCTCGCCAAATAAGAGAAGGATTGTTTTCATAGCTGCGTATGGGTCTTTCATAGAGTACATAATTTTCTGCGGTCATAGGTATTACATCACCTTTTTTGGGTATATAGAGGGGGCCATAATTATCTACATTCCAGGGAAAAAGAGGATTATAAGGATAGCAAAGGGGATAGAAATCTCCGGCTTTTTCCAGTTCTTTGGTAAAGTTTTTTACATTGGGCATGGCCATTATTTCTTCAGCTTCTTCATTATTTAAGAATACTCGATAGTTCTTAGTATTTCCCTCAGTATTTATCTGCGATTCGCGCACATCATTATTTATAAAAAATTTTGGACTCACCGGAGAGCCGGCATCAGTTTGGAAAGTATAACTGTACTGTACTTCTTTGTTATTGTTATAGGGATTGCCATTTATATATACATCACCCTCCTTTACAAGCAGGGTGTCTCCGGCAGCGGCTACACATCTTTTTACATAATTTTCTTTTTTATCTACCGGCCGGGTAATGATATGGTATTTTTTTTTCACTTCTTTTTTTCCCACTTCTTTAATGAGATCCATCATAGGTACTTTTTGGCCACTTATCATCACCGAGTCGGCTATATTTAATGGACGACCGGGATTCTGCCTACTCAGCATTTTATAGCCTTCTTCTATGGAGAGATCCATATAGGATCGTTCGCCATTTTTATACTCTAGGGTGAGGGTATCACCCACCGGCCAATTAAATACGCAGATGTCACCGCTATTTACTTTTTCTAATGCGGGCAAACGCAGATAGGGAAGTTTTATTAGTTCGGTGTAAGAATTCTTATCGGTAAACCAGATGCGATTATGCATGAAGGGTAGCGACAAGGGCGTACGGGGTATATTTACCCCATAATGAAATTTAGAAACAAATAGCTTATCGCCTACCACCATAGAGCCTTCCATAGAGGAAGTAGGAATGGCATAAGACTGAAGAATGAAAATATTGATAAGGGGTACTACTACTAAACCAAAAATGAGCGTTTCCTTCCATTCCTGTCTGGCAGATTTTTTGGGCTTGGTATTTGGGGAGGTATGTATGGGGTTTTTATCTTTTTTGGCGAAGGGATTCCAGGACATAACGATTAAAATTTGGGCGAAAATAGCAATAAATAGGCTCTCCCTCATCAAAACTGGGGAAGTTTATGATTTTTAGTCTTAGTTTTGACTTTTTTAACCGAATTGAGAAACTTAAACCCTATACGAACAGTTATATTTGACATTAAAATATGAGCAGGGTAGTAGTAGGTCTTTCAGGGGGCGTAGATTCGAGTGTAGCCGCTGTGCTTCTAAAAGATGCCGGCTACGAAGTGATCGGTATCTATATGCGAAATTGGAATGATGAGTCGGTAACTATAAATAATGAATGTCCGTGGGTAGAAGATAGCAATGATGCCCTCGTGGTAGCCCAAAAACTCAATATCCCTTTTCATACCCTGGATCTTAGCGGAGAATATAAGCAGCGTATCGTAGATTATATGTTTGCCGAATATGAAGCCGGCCGCACGCCCAATCCGGATGTGCTCTGCAATAGGGAGATAAAATTTGATGTATTTCTACATGCGGCATTACAATTGGGAGCGGATTTTGTAGCCACCGGACATTACTGTCGCAAGCTCACTACCTTCGACAAGGATGGAAATGAAATCTTTCATCTATGTAGTGGTGCTGATAAAAATAAGGATCAGAGCTATTTTCTGTGTCAGGTGAGCCAGCATCAGCTGCGATATGCCCTTTTTCCTATCGGGCATTTGCAAAAGAAAGAAGTTAGGGAGATAGCTGTCCGCTATGATCTTATCACTGCAGATAAAAAAGATAGCCAGGGCTTATGTTTTGTGGGTAAAGTAAAACTCCCGGTGTTCTTACAACAGCAATTAAAACCTAGAATGGGCGATATAATAGCCATACCGGCCTCTTATTATACCGGCAAAAGGCTCGATACCTATCTGCCTATGAATTATCATCGACGCGATGGGCAAAAAATAGGCAGCCATCAGGGAGCTCACTACTACACGGTAGGTCAGCGCAAGGGTCTTCATATAGGAGGTACGGTAGAGCCTATGTTTGTAATTCAAACAGATGTGGTAGAAAACATCGTATATACAGGAATGGGCGAAAACCATCCCGGACTCTATCGTCCTGGACTATTTATAAAAAACTACGAAACCCACTGGATAAGACCGGATAAGCGGTTGGTACTCGGTAGTTCGGCCCGTTATATGGTGCGTATCCGCTATCGCCAAAAGCTGGAGCCAGCCATCCTTACACAAGAACCGGAAGGCCTAACTATATTTTTTGATGAACCACAGAAAGCGATTACACCCGGTCAGTTTGCCGCCTGGTATGAGGGCGATGAACTTCTGGGAGCCGGAGTTATACATGCCTGATATAGCTATACCTATTTTGTTCTTTTTCTATCGCTTATGGGCTGTATTTAATTTTGTCATTTATAGCGATTCACATTGCATAGTGGTTTACTATAGGCAAGAAAGAAATATCTCTTTTCCCCAGGTAGGATGCCAAGGTAAGAGATATACCTACCATCGCTTACCATCTTTAGTATAGGCCGGTTCAGAACGATTTTGTTCTAAAGAGCCACCATACTGTAATATAATCATTTTTCTATCTTTGGCTATTAATATCAACCGATGAGTAGTAAGTGGAATATTAAGTGGAAACAAATAATTATAGATACCCAAGATGGCAAAAGGTTATTCATCATCTGGATAGAGATGGCAGGTCATCTTCCTTTCGTTTAGAAACCAAAGATAACGCTCTCTATTATTATTATCATCCTGTATCGGCATTAAGACCCCATCGGGTGATACTTTCTGCCAGATTGGAAGGCTATGACCAGGAGCGATTTTTTTCACACGGATTTCAGTCTTGGAGTCCATCCGCATTGTTAGAAGCAAAGGATCGGCAGGAATATACCGGGTCTCTCTTTAAGCCGCTGGCAAGGTATGTGAGCGGGCAGCATATCTTTGATAATACATTATATCCGGGCTATCAGATGAGTTGGAATTTTACCTACTGGTATGCATCAGAAGAAGAAATATTTTTTATGGGATCCTTAGATGAGCGCAATGCCTATACTGTTTTTTACTTTCGTCCTGATACTGGGCATCTCATTATAAACCGAGATTGGGAAGGTATGCAGTGGCAAAAAGAGGAAGAAATATGCTTAGCCGCATTTGATATCGGCAGCGGAGAAAAAGATTTTACCACGAAGTCTTTTTTTATTCGGATCAAAGAAAGGAGATGGGATTGGAGTTTCAAGCCCCTGCCAAAAAAATATAAGGGCTGGACCAGCTGGTATCAATACTATGATAAGATAGATGAAAAAATATGTTGTGAAAATCTTGATGCTCTGGCATCTTATTCTTCGGTCTCCGGTATTTTTCAAATAGATGATGGCTATGAAACCAAAACCGGCGACTGGCTCTGTACCAGTGAAAAGTTTTCTTCGGGTATGCAATATATGGCTGAAGAAATCACGAGAAAGGGGATGAAACCGGGCCTATGGCTGGCACCATTTACAGCCGTATCGCACTCCGAATTAGCAAAAAACAATCCTGCTTTTTTATTCAACATTCGCGTGGAAAACCGCTGGCTATGGCCTATAATGCGGTGTGGAAAGGCTATTATTATGGGCTCAATATTTTAAATGAAGAAGTGCAGCAATATCTTTAAACAGTATTTCATACTATTATCTATCAATGGGGTTATCGTTTTCTAAAACTGGATTTTCTATTCTGTGCAGGGGCACAGCCACATAGCGGATATACGCGGGCCCAGCTTATGGATAAAGCACTCCTAGTGCTTCGCCAATATACGACCGGTGCAGAGCTACTGCTCTGCGGTGTTCCCATCGCTCCTGCCTGGGGGAAAACGGATTTTTGCCACATAGGTAATGATATACATATAGATTGGGAATTCGCTATGCTAAAAACCCTGAAAGTACCGGAGCGACCCAGCAACTATCTCTCATTGCAAAATACAATGGCTCGTTTTATAATAAATAGCAAAGGATTTATGAATGATCCGGATGTATTTATCCTCAGAGACTCAGATCAAAAAATGGATTTTGAAGAGCGCAAAACCCTGTTTCTAATAAACTGGCTTATGGGCGCACTCGTATTTACATCGGATAAAATAGAAGATTATAATTCAGACCAAAAAAAAATTTGTAGCATATTTATGGACGATGAAGATCCTGTAATCATGAGCAGCAAAATGGATGAGAGAATGGTATATATAGATTTTCACTACTGACCGACTAACCAGAAAATGGGGCTACCCCCTTTCTGGGGGGTAAAGCCCTTTTTCATACATTTATGGTTTCTAAATCACAATGGATGATAAGCAAAGATAGCAATAATTATGTC